>ERZ773060.191-NODE-191-length-27446-cov-4.35074_pt1 | contig 27446 bp, 23 predicted proteins | sample MGYA00580628_ERZ773060 | MGnify/ENA primary metagenome ERZ773060 (study PRJEB29015, sample SAMEA2738019) | human oral metagenome | biome: human oral; feature: human-associated habitat; material: dental | place: China | collected 2045 ... | reverse complement strand
GGTAGGAAAAAGAGGATTTAAAAGTAATTTTGATTTAGCCTCAAAAATTTTTTGTAACTTTGCTTCAAGGGGTTCGTTATATTTATAGTCAAACATATATTAGAAAGCAAATAAAGAGGATAAGAGAGTCATTTTAAAGGGCTCTTTTTCAAGGGCGAATTGCAAATTCAAGGGCGAATTACAATTCGCCCCTACGCCTGCTCATGCCTATTTTTCGCAAACCATTTTTGATTGACTATAAATTTAGAACAGACACGATTATGAAAAAAGCACTCTTATTCTTACTCTTTTTTACAACTGTTGTATATTCGCAACAAGACACAATACAGATAAAAGAACGTGATATAACTTATATCCACAAAGAATATCCTAATGAACCAGAGAATGTTTTAGACTTCAAACATGGAACATATTACTATGCTCTATGTAAAAGTCCCCATGAAAGATTAGAAGGCTTTTCTGTAGAGGGCAAAACAGCCTTACTTCAAAGAATCCCCAATGATCAAGGCTAAGGGAAGGATCAGGAGAGCCTTAGGATCGATATTGATTCCTACGGCAAAGCCCCTTCTCAAGGGATTATTATCGCCAGAGGCATAAGCATTGGTGGGGATTACATAGCCAGCATAAGCATATATATCCTTTGTACCAAGCCCTACCTTGGGGATGATGGCGTAGGGGGTATAGGTAGCTCCTGCAAATGTATGACGATACTTCAGTGCCGCAGAGAGCTCAAAGATACCTCGTGTGCTTCCCTGAAAGCCTGTCAGATGTACTCCTGTACTGCCAAAAAAAGCATATTTTTTATCCTCATCCAAACGAATTTCCCCTGTGATTCCTGCATGGAAGGTATTTCTACCAATATACTCATAACCTACTACTAAAGGGCCTACTTGGGCATAATTGTTGCCACAGAGCATAAGAATAAGAAAAAGAATCCAATTTTTCATAATGGAAATAATATTGATTTAGGGAACCTCCCCCTTGTGAGGAAGTCGCTAAGGCGAGTGAGTTGGGGGAGGTTATTGTAAGTGAATTATAGTTATATCGAACTCGTGCTACTTAGTGGGTGTGATTTCGTAATTTTTCTCACGGAAAGCTTGGGTGAGTTTTTCGATATGTGCCAGTCCGTTGGTTTCCACGGTGACTTGTACCTCGATATCGCGGAATCGGGAAAGATTCTTGAACTGGTTATGAGCGAGCTTGACCACATTTGCCCCCTCTTGTGCGATAATCTGAGTGATTTTAGCCAATTCTCCAGGTCTGTCCTGAATGCTCACCGAGAAGTTGAAGATTCTATTGCGGCTTACCAACCCTTTGTTGATCATGGAAGAGATCATCAGTACATCGATATTGCCACCACTGACCACGGGCACCACTTTTTTATTCTTTTGGTGAAGCCTTTTGAGCGCTGCCATAGGTAGGATACCCGAGTTTTCAGCGATAATCTTATGTTTTTCCACCAGAAGGAGGAAAGCCTCCATCAGCTCATAGTCCGAGATGGTGATAATCTCATCAATATATTCCTTGATATACTCGAAGTTAGTTTCCCCAATACGCTTCACGGCAGTACCGTCGGCAATGGTATTGGCTTCGGGGAGTTCTACGACCTTATTCTCCTTCATAGCCTCCAAGGCAGAGGCTGCTCCGGCGGGTTCTACTCCAATGATACGGATAGAAGGCTTGATGAGCTTAGCCGCACAAGCAATTCCCGAGATAAGGCCACCCCCACCGATGGGCACCAAGATGATATCCGTATCGGGGGCTTCCTCCAAGATTTCCAAGGCAATAGTACCCTGTCCTTCCAATACATCTTCATCGTTAAAGGGGTGTACAAATACATATCCTTCTTTGGCTTCTAACTCTTTTGCTTTTTTATAAGCATCGTCATATACATCGCCATAGAGGACTACCTCCGCGCCATACTTACGAGTGGATTCCACCTTGATCAGCGGGGTAGACTGCGGCATGACGATTACGGCTTTGATCCCCAGCTTCTTAGCGGCATAGGCAACCCCTTGGGCATGGTTTCCTGCAGAAGAGGCGATGACCCCCCTTTTCTTTTCCTCGGGGGAGAGTTTTAGGATTTTGTTATAAGCCCCACGGATCTTGAAAGAGCCTGTTTTCTGTAGGTTTTCAGGCTTGATAAAAACTTTATTTCCAGATTCCTCTGAGAAAATAGGGCTATAGATGAGCTTGGTACTCAAGAGTACTTGAGCGAGATGCTCACGAGCGGAGATAAAATCATCTAACGAATGCATATAGAAGTTTTTAAAGTGATTGTCTTGATAAAAAGCAAAAGCCATTCCCCCAAGGGAGGGAATGGCTTTAGGATAGTGGAGTCGGAGAGATTCGAACTCTCGTCCAAACAAGTAACCACAAGGCTTTCTACACGCTTAGTTTCCATTTGTTTTTCGAGGTAGTGCTGAGTGGAAACGCCCCACACTACCCTTAGCTTCTATTAAGAGCTGAACCCCAGGGAAGAAGCCACCGAAGGGTTCCATGTTGATATTCATGGTGTCTCTTTTGCGACGAGCCATCAACAAGGGCTTTCAGAGACATCTCGCTTCCCTACCTTGTAGGGACTTAGCCAGAAATCTTACTATAATTCAGATTAGGCAGCAAGAGCGTAGTTATTCTCGCCATTTAAAGTGTTGAAACAGAGATTAACGAGCATTAGCTTCATAGCTCGGCGTGCTTACTTTATGCTTAGGCTTGCTGTCAAAACCAGTCGACCCCCATAAAAGTAATTTGGTGCAAAGGTACGATTTTTTTTGTATTACAAGAGATTTTTAACATAAAACAGTGAGCAGGGGTCAGTGAACAGTGAACAGTAGGGGCGAATTGCAATTCGCCTTTTAGCTTCAGAGGGTATAACAATTTGCCCTTGAAAGGATGAAGAGTTCCCCCTTTGGGGGGGCAAGAGGATTGGCGAGGGATGAGAGTTTTCCCCCTTTGGGAGGTAGAGGGATGGGGGAGTAGTTTTTTTTGAGTTAAATATATTTTATCCAAAGTATTTTTTCCGTACATTTGCCCTTATTTTTGTATGTATACTAACACTCCATTATGGCTGTTATTGTAGAGAACTTAACCAAACAATTTGCGGGACAAACCGTGGTAGATCACTTAAGCTTTTCCCTCCACAAAGGAGAGGTTACGGGCTTTTTAGGTCTGAATGGGGCAGGGAAGACCACCACAATGAAGATGATGACTGGCGCTCTTGAGCCTGACCAAGGGAGTGTGAGTGTCTTAGGATACTCTATTCTTACCCAGCGCGAACAAGCCCAAAAACATATTGGCTATCTGCCGGAACACAATCCGCTATATACGGATATGTATGTAAAGGAATATCTTAGCTATGTAGCCGACATCTACAAGGCGCCTAAGCGCCGTATAGAGGAAAGTATCGCTCTGACTCAGCTTGAGAGCCATGCTCATAAGAAGATACACACCCTCTCGAAAGGGTATCGCCAGCGTATAGGCTTGGCCTCGACCCTGCTACACGACCCAGATGTGCTGATCTTGGACGAACCTACCAATGGGCTCGATCCCCAGCAGATTCTCGAAATACGCCAGATAATCCGAGACTTAGGGCGGGAAAAGGTGGTGCTGCTCTCCTCCCATATCATGCAGGAGATACAGGCTGTATGCCAGCGTGTGCTAATCCTCCATCAGGGGAAAATAATCCTCAACGAGCCTATGACAGCCCTACAGGACAAGGAACAGACTGTGGAGGTACTTTTTGACTTCCGTGTGGAGGAACAGCTTCTACGCCGTATCCCTCATGTGAAGACTGTTCACAATAATGAAGAATTTTTCTTTACCCTTACCTTTGACACCGAGGAAGATATGCGCCCTAAGCTCTTTGATTTTGCCATGGAGAATGGGCTAAAGATCCTCCAGATGAATCATCGTCATACCGACTTAGAAGCACTTTTTACCTCTCTTACAAAAACAAAATAACTATGAGCGACTTTCTTTTACAGATAGAAAATCTCAGCAAGCATTATGGCAAGCACACCGCACTTTCGGAGGTTTCCCTACAGATTCCTCGCGGGAGTATCTTTGGCCTATTAGGCCCTAATGGAGCGGGGAAGACCACCCTTATCCGTATTCTCAATCAGATAATTTTCCCTGACAAGGGGCAGGTGCTCCTGGAGGGGCATCCCTTGCAACCAGAGGACATCTCCCATATAGGCTATATGCCAGAGGAGCGCGGATTGTATAAGAATATGACCGTGGGGGAACAGCTTTTGTACTTAGGACAACTCAAGGGATTGAGTCGCCAACGGGCACAGGAGCGATTGGATTTTTGGCTTAAGCGCTTGGATATCAGCCATTGGAAGGGGAAGAAGCTACAGGAACTCTCCAAGGGGATGGCACAGAAGGTACAGTTCGTCGCGACGGTACTTCATGAGCCTAAGCTGCTGATCTTCGATGAGGTATTCAGTGGGTTAGACCCTATCAATGCAGAGATTATCAAGGATCAAGTTCTTTATCTGAGGGAGCAGGGTAGTACCATTCTATTTTCTACCCACCGTATGGAATCGGTGGAGAGTCTCTGTGATCACATAGCCCTACTGAACCGCTCTAAGCTGCTACTCAGTGGAGAGCTTACTGCCATCAAGCGACAGTTTCAGGAGAACACCTATGAGGTAGGGATTATCCCCTATGAGGGAACATCGTTTGAGGAGTTTCAGCGCCGCTACACCCCTACTGCCGCGCAGTTTCCCACTATCCACAACGAGGAGAAATGGCTGGTTGCTCTCAGCCCTACCCAAGAGGTACATGAGCTGCTACAATACCTTATGCAGCTGGGGAAAATCACTCATTTCAACCAACAAATCCCGAGTGTTAGCGATATCTTTATACAGACGATTCAGGCAGGGGAGAGTGAAGAGTGAAGAATGAAGAGTGAAGAGTGAAGAATGAAGAGTGAAGAATGAAGAATGAAAAGTGAAGAATGAAAAGTGAAGAATGTAGCTAAGCGAATGAGCTTGGGTATGTGGTGAAGAGGGAGCTATAATTATTGTATAAAAGAGGCTGTCCGAAAAGTCTTATTCATGAAGGGCGATTTGCAAATCGCCCCTACAGCAGAACCTAAAACAACTGATTTTCAACGGGATAAAATTTGAAAAATATTCGATTTAAACTTTGAAAAATAATGTTTTGGACTTTTTGGACAGCCTATAGAATATTTTACCTAATTGATTCGGATTATTATCTTTCCCTAAACGAGAATAGCTGAAGCTCCGATGCGGTCTACACCGAGGGAGATATATTGTAGGGCGGTCTGTTTGTCTCGGATTCCTCCGGAAGCCTTTATCTTAGCACGGTCACCGACTATCTCTCGGATTAGCTGTATATCGGCGAGGGTTGCCCCTCCGGTACCAAAGCCGGTAGAGGTCTTGACAAAATCTGCGCCTGCATCCACACATACTTGGCTTGCCAATCGTTTTTGTTCATCGTTCAGATAACAAGTCTCTATAATCACCTTGAGCACTCGATCGCCTGTTTCCTGTTTGAGTAAGGCTATTTCATCCAGTACCTTGGCCACATTTCCAGATAGGAAAAGGCCTACATTGAGCACCATATCTATCTCCTGCGCTCCTTGAGAAAGCGCCACGGAAGTCTCATAGAGTTTGGCTTGGGTACTCATAGCTCCCAAAGGGAAGCCTACCACTGTACATACTTTGACCTTCGATCCTTTTAGCTGTTCTGCTGCCAAGGGTACATAGCCACTATTGACACATACAGAGTAAAAACCATATTCGAGCGCCTCCTTACAGAGTTTTTCGATATCGGCAGGTGTTGCCGTTGCTTTAAGCAAGGTGTAATCAATATATTTTGCAATATCCATAGTATTTTATTTTAGATGTTAGAAAATGAGCTGTTTTAAAAAAAGAGACTACCCAAAAAACCACTTTTGGATAGCCTCTTTTTATAGATAAAATTAAAATTTTACAAAAGAGAATCCAATGCTTCAGTGTAAGTATTTTTAGGAGCTACACCTACCTGGCGGCCTACTACCTCGCCGTTTTGGAACACCAATACGGTAGGAATGTTTCTGACCCCATACTTAGCGGCATACTCTTGGTTGCTATCTACGTCTACCTTACCTACTACAACACGTCCTTCGTATTCGGTTGCGATTTCCTCTATTACAGGGCCGAGCATGCGGCAAGGTCCACACCATGTAGCCCAGAAATCTACCAATACGGGTTTATCACTTTTGAGTACTACTTCTTCAAAAGAAGCATCTGTTATCTGTAATGCCATATCTGTTAACTTTAAGATTAATGACCGCAAAGTTACAAAAAATATTTGGTAACAAGAGATCTTTTATTATAGATTTTTTCTATATATAGGATTGAAGGGTTATAGGGAATAGAAGTAACTCGAAATTCAAAATTCGAAACTCAAAACTTTTTTGTACCTTTGCCCTCAGAACAAGCACCATGAATATGGCTACATTGTAGATGCCCTTTGCCAATGCGTATCTGTCTGTTTTTGAGCTGCTTTTAAAAAATCAAACTTATAACCAAAGTGATAATACAAGAAGAGAAAGGCAAAACAGAAAGGAGAAAAGCGGCTTTTTTGCTAAAGAGAATCGTGCTATAAAAGGGAAAAAGATTCATGAGAGCAGCGCAGAAAAACTAATGAGGAATGATTACTACTCAAGTTTCGTAATTTCTATAAGTTACTGATTTTCAAAACCTCCCCCTAACCCCCTCCAAGAGGGGGAATTAGTAAGTATTAGAAATTCAATAAGTTATGGAAGGAAATATTTTTTATATTGACTAATAAATTTAGCCTTTTAAACGAATTTAGCCTCCCCCTTTAGAGAAGAGGGGAGGTTGTTACATGTTATTGATTATTATTTTGTTATAAATAAAATTATAGCCTAAAAATAGCTTTCAGAACTTAAATTAACTATTAACAATTAAAAATGTCTTCTTTATTTCAGAAATACAACGTACCCGGTCCTCGCTATACCAGCTATCCGACAGTGCCTTATTGGGAGGATAGCTCTTATTCTTATGAGAAATGGCTTGATTCCGTACAAACTTCTTTTACAGAAAGCAATAGTACACAAGGGATTAGTCTATATATACACCTGCCTTTCTGTGAGAGCTTGTGTACCTTCTGTGGGTGCCATAAGCATATCACCAAGCGCCATGAGATGGAGGATCCTTATATCCAAAATGTTCTGAAGGAATGGCTCCTTTACTTGGCCGTGCTGCCCTCAAGACCGAGGATCAAGGAAATCCACTTAGGAGGCGGTACCCCTACCTTTTTTTCGCCAGAGAATTTGCAGTATCTTATCGATCAGATATTTGAAGGAGCTGATAGGGCAGAAGGGTTTCAGTTCAGCTTCGAGGGACACCCGAACAACACTACCCGTGAGCACTTGCAACGGCTCTACGATTTAGGCTTTACCCGTGTGAGCTATGGAGTGCAGGACTATTCGCCAGAGGTACAAAAGGCGATTCACCGTATCCAACCCTTTGCCAATGTGGAGCGAGTAACTCTACAAGCAAGGGAGATAGGCTATAGTTCCATCAGCCACGATTTGGTCTTTGGTCTGCCCTTTCAGAAGGAGGAAGACATGCGCTATACGATAGACTGTACCAATCGCCTGCGCCCCGACCGTATATCCTTCTATAGCTATGCCCATGTACCCTGGGTAAAAGGCACCGGTCAGCGAGGTTTTGATGAGAATGACCTCCCCACTCCAGACCAAAAGCGCCACCTCTATGAGATAGGTAAGCAGCAACTCTTGGACAACGGCTATATAGAGATAGGGATGGATCACTTTGCCCTGCCTTCGGATGAGATGTATGAATCCTTCGTCAGGGGTACACTCCATCGCAATTTCATGGGCTATACTGCCTCCAAGACACAGCTGATGATAGGATTGGGTATCTCGGCCATTAGTGATAGTTGGTATGGTTTTGCTCAGAACGTCAAGACCGTCAAGGAGTACGAAGAAGTCCTATCCCAGGACAGAATCCCTGTATATCGAGGGCATATCCTCTCGGAGGAAGACCTTATCCTGCGCCGCCATATACTGAACCTGATGTGCCAGTTCCACACCTCATGGGAGGCGCCCCAGCTACAATTTGCTGAAGCAGAGGAAGTAAAAATGCGCCTATCGGAGATGGAAAAAGATGGGCTTATACACCTCCTCCCTCAGGGTATTGAAGTTACCGATGTAGGCAAGCCCTTTGTTCGGAATATCTGTATGGCCTTTGACCTGAGATTGCAGCGCAATGTGCCCACGACACGTATTTTCAGTATGACGATATAAAAATACCCAAAGAAAGAGACCTCTTAGTCATCAAAGAGGTCTCTTTCTATTTCTTCCATTTCGATAATGTCCAAGGCTTCCTGTAGGGTAGGGCAGGCTGCTATTTCCTCAGGGAAAGTATCAGGGTCATAGGAAGGGATTACCACTACGAAGGAGTGTTCTGTCTCGCTGCGGAACATCTCAGAGAGGTAGAAGAGCGCATCGAGCTGCTCCTCGTCCAGCTCCGTTAGTGCCGAGAGATCAATAATGATATGGCAGGGCTTCAGGGTGGGGTCCTTTAGCAGTAGATTGGCTGTATCCAAGCTAATTTCGTCAGCCTCAAGACGAATGGTAGCGACAAGGTCTTTTTTGTGAATATGCATGATAAACTATTTATTTCCTATTATACGTAAAATATCTCCAAATACCCCCCGAGCAGTGACAGCAGCTCCGGCTCCGGCTCCCTGGATCACAATAGGGTTTTCGCCGTAGGACTCGGTGTAAATCTCGAAAATGGAGTCAGCACCCTTGACCTGTCCTAAGGCGCTGGTTACGGGTACCGATACGAGCTTGACCTCCAAGCGGGCGGTGGCCGTCTGGGAGAGGTCGCCATGGAGGTCGCCTACATAGCGTAGAACCGTGCCCTGAGGTGCTTTGTCCTTGATCTCTTGATAGATAGGGTCAAACTCCCTGAGACGGCTGAGAAACTCCTCACGGCTACCCTCACGTAGAGTGGGAGGGATTAGGTTCTCTATGGAGACCTCCTCGAACTCGTTTTCCAAATCCAATTCGCGAGCCAGAATCAATAGCTTACGCCCTACGTCGTTTCCACAGAGGTCTTCGCGAGGGTCAGGTTCGGTATAGCCGCTGTCAATAGCCTTTTGGAGAATCTCACTGAAGGGAGCATCGCTGGCCGAATAGGTATTGAAAAGGAAGCTCAGTGTACCGGAGAAAATTCCCCTGATACGGGTGATATTCTCTCCTGAGTGGTGTAGTAGCTTGATGGTATCAATCAGCGGTAAGCCAGCCCCTACATTGGTTTCGTAGAGATATTGTTTTTTATACTGAGTGAGGGTCTCTCTGAGTTTCTTATAGAAAGGATAGCCGATGGTATTGGCTATTTTGTTAGCCGAGACAAGGTCAAAACCATTCTTTACTAAGGGGAGGTAGTTCTCGACAAAGGCCTTGCTGGCAGTGACATCTATAGCGATAAGGTTCTCCAAATGGTGCTGTTGTACCAGAGCGATCAGCTCGCTTATCTGGTAAGGAACCTTGAGTGTATCGAAAGCGGTGTAGTCCGCAGGGGATATTCCTTTGTGATTGAACACCACCTCTTTTGAGTTGGCTATAGCAACGATCTGCAAGTTGATATTTCTACGCTTGAGGATATCGGCACGAGCCTGAAAAATCTGTTCGATAAGCGTTCCCCCTACCGTACCACGGCCGAAGATCACCAAGTTGATACGTTTGGAGATTTGGAAGATTTCCCCATGGATCACATTGACCGCTTTGGGAAGGTCTTTCTTATGGATCACCACGCTGACATTGCGTCCTGTGGCGGAGTTGTTGATCAATAGCGGGATTACCTGGTTGCGAATGAGCGCATTGTAAGGCTTGTCAAAATCGGCCAAATTCTGTCCTACGATGGAGACCACCCCCACCTCTTCTACGAGGCTCACCCCGCTGACATCATGGCTATATACATCCGATTCGAACTCTTTTTCTAAGGCCTGCTTTGCCTTGTGAGCATCCTTATTGGTTACCAAGAATCCAATTCCACGCTCAGAGGAACCCTGGGAGATGATACTCACACTGATCTGAGCCTGTGCCAAGGCACGGAAGATACGCGCATCTACCCCTACTTTCCCTAAGAGCCCGCGCCCCTCGAGGATGACCAAGGCATAGTTCTCCAATACAGAGATGGCACGGATTCCGCCTATGCTGTCCTGAGCCTCGCAGATGAGAGTGCCAGCGTCATTGGGCTTGAAGGTATTGAGGATACGCAAAGGGATTTTCTTTTCCAAGAGAGGGATAATCGTCTTGGCATGAAGGATAGAGGTACCGAAATTGGCCAACTCATTGGCCTCTTCGAAGGAAAGGCGCTCGATAATCTTGGCATCGGCCACCAGCTCAGGATTAGCGGTGAAGATACCATCTACATGGGTGTAGTTCTGAAGCTCTTCCGCATTGAGAATATTGGCTAAGATAGAAGCAGAGTAGTTGCTTCCGTTGCGCCCCAGAGTGGTAGTTTGCCCCAGTTCGTTGGCAGCGATAAAGCCCGTTACAATAGGAGTTGTTCCCTTGGGAAATTGGGCAAAGTAGTCCAAGGTACGCTTGTGAGAGGCTTCTTCCTGAAGTTGCGCATTGCCAAAGAGACTATTGGTTACGTAGAACTGACGGCTATCGGCAAAGGCAGCCTCTATTCCCCGCTTTCTAAGTAAGTGAGTGACATACTTGGCCGAGAGAACTTCCCCCTGAGCCAAGGTGTTGTCCTTGATCTTATCATTGTAATCCCCAAGGAGAGAGACCCCATCGAAGATGCGCTGTAGGACAGAAAACTCCTCAGAGAAGTCAATATCCTCCCCCGCGAGCTGATATTGCTTGAAAGCGCTGAAATCGTCCGAGATGTCCTCCCCACCAGCGGCACGCTCCAGCATGGACTCCAATTGGTCTGTAGCCTTGTCACGGGCAGAGACCACTACGGCGATTTCCTGTCCTTGTTTTACCTTGTCAATGATAATAGAAAGTACTGTTTCTAAGCCCTTTCCATTGGCGAGGGATTTCCCTCCAAACTTGAGAACCTTCATGATAATGATTAATGATTAGTGACAAATCGAGTGCGCAAAGATACAAATTTTCTTTTATTTACTAATGAAAAAAGAAATATTTTTTAAATAAGAAAAAGAAATTAGTTTTTAGTTGGTTCTAAAATAAAAATTATAGGGTTGTATAAAGGTGGAATCGAAGGATTATAGATATTAATTCCAAGGCTGTTCAAAAAGCCTTATTCATGAAGGGCGATTTGCAAATCGCCCCTACAGCAGAACCTAAAAACAACTGATTTTCAATAGAATAAAAATTGAAAAATAATGTTTTGGACAGCCTCCTACAAATCAGTGCCAACGCGCGGATCATTAACCATTAATCACTGATCATTGATCATTAACCATTATATAATCGTATCCTTTGATAGAGAAAGGAATCCCTAAATGCTTGTTCAGAGGGCGTATCTTGCCATCGGCAAAGCGGATATAGCAGGTACTGACCGTGGCAGGGAACATAAGCCTGTCATAGTCTTTGCCGCGCATTTCGACAAACTGTACCCCTATCCATACCTCGCCCTTGGGGGCAAAGACGGAGAGCTTGCGGGTGAAAGTCTGCGGTTGGGGACTGGGAAATACCTCTATATAAATAGGTTCCCTAAGCAAGGGCGTAAAGGTCTTATGCTCTCGATCTGTTTGGTAGACTACCACACGTAGTACAGCCATATAGAAGTCACTTCGGTCTATATCTATACTTAGCTCTGTAAGGCGTGCATCGTGCTTGAGAGACAGAAAATCTCCTATCTCCGCATTGAGATACTTGCGATTGCTGGTAGGCTCAAAGCCATCCTTCATCTCGCCATAGAGCTTGAAGACAATAGGCAGCCCCTTGCCCCTAAGGGTGTAGTATTTAGGTTTTTGCAAGGTAAAAGAAGCCTCGGGGAGCTTGATGTCAGTCTCCTCTAAGATAATTTTCTTTTGTATATCCTTGGCTAAAAGCACTTTACGCTTATAACTCAAGTGTGAAAAATAAATACTATCTGTCGGAGCTGCTTCAAGCCTTTCCAAGGTGAACTCTCCTTGCTCGTTGGTAATAAGTCCTTTGGAAGTTCCTACTATGCCTATATTGACATATTCTACAGGGGTGCCTTTGGAGGAAAGCACCTGTTGTTGTGCCCATAAGGGCAAGGTAAAGAGGAGAAAGAAAAAACGCATAAACTAATGATTAATGGTTAATGAACAATGAACACTAATTATCGTCCTGCTCGTATGCCTATCATAAAAGGATATTCACCTTTGCTATTACCAGTAAAGAGAGGGGCAAGGCTATAACGGAAGTAGAGGCTCCATTCCTTGACACCTATATGAGCTGAGAGGCCATAAGTCCATCGGTTGGTGTGTAAGTCCTCCCGAATGAGAGTCTTATAGGTATTTCCTCCTCGCTCGGCATTCACTTTCTGATTGGCATCCAAGAGGATCCCCACAAAAGCCCCTACGCCAAGGTACAGATGCTCATGTGTCTGGAAATAGGAGATATTTCTATGCATTCCCTCCTTAGAGAAATCCCATTCCAGATCTATGGGAAGGAGTAGGTAGTGCGTGCGGAACTTAGACTTGGTCAGCTCGCTGCCATAGGGGACTAAGAGAGTGTTGCCCGCCTGGTGCTGGTAGTAGAGTCCATCGCGTATCTTAAAGCTCTGATACAGCCAAGAGAGTCCAAGGTTCAGGTGCAGCAGGTTGTCGTTTTTCCTTAGGCGGTAGTTGGTATAGATCCCCAACTCAAAGGACTTAGATCCCAGAGGGCTCAGGCGCTTATCTCCGAAATGTCCAGCCGAGTGTAGGTTCAGTATCCCCAGAGCCAGATAAAGAGAGAAGATATCCCCCCTATTCATATAGCGGCGTAGGTAAGTATTGGCTTCCTGTCGTTGTGCTAAGGAATCCACCTGAGCCATGGTTTTCTCATAGGGGAGGTGAGGGTTTAAGGAATCGGCAGGCATCAGAAGGCTGTCCGCAGGAAAGGACTGTAACTCCTTGTCCAATTGGTCTCTGAGGGACTGTGCTTGCGTGTAGAGCAGCTGCTGGGTGCGCCGCTTGGCACGTTGCTTGAAGTCCTTTTTCATCTGTTCGGCCTCCTCCTTGGATATTTTTCCCTGTTCCAAGAGATCTTCTACTGAGCCTAACTGCTTGAACAAATGAGCTTTTTGAGTAGCTATGATAGAGTCCACCGCATACTTGCTCTGTAGGATTTGTCTCTCCAAGGAGTTCTGTGACCAAAGGGGGATACTTCCCAAAAGAAGAAAAGCAAAGAAAAAACTTTTCATAATGGTTAATGGTTAATTAGTAAATAGGGTACAAAGTTACTTATTTTTTATTAAAATTCCTATTTTTTGAATAAGAATTTTATACTATGGGTGTTAATTTTGTGTTTTCGTAAAAAATACTGCTGTAGAATACTTGAGAAGTGAGAGAAGGGTTATTTTCCTTTTTTTTAGAAAATTCCATCTCTATATTGGTTTGTCCTTGACAGAGTTCTCATAAGGGAACGTAAAAAATCTTGACAAAATAGTTTGACTTCTACTTTTAAAAATCGTATCTTTGCAAGGTCTTTTATTGATGAATTAAACCTTAATTTTATAACCTATGAAATCCTTTTTAAGAAAAGACGCTAGGAGCTTTTACTTTGTATTTTGTTTGCTCTTTTCCGTCGCCGTTGTTATTTATTATTTAGTAAGAGAAGAGAAAACCTCCTTGCTAAATACGATTCTCTTACTCTCTGTTGCGCTACTGAATGTGTGTTCGGCAGGTTATTCCCTCTATGATGTGAGGAAAAGAGAAAGCATCACTCATTAAATATTGATTATTAAAATATGGTAAAAAAACGACAATTTGAAGAGATTCAGCTAAAGCAACATGATTCTTGGGGGATCTTTAAGATCATGAGTGAGTTTGTCACAGGCTATGAGCGCCTTTCGGAGATAGGCCCCTGTGTATCGGTGTTCGGATCAGCACGTATTCAGCCTGATAGTAAGTACTACAACTTGGCCGCCGAGATTGCCGGACGCATTGTTGAGATGGGCTTTGGTATCATCACCGGAGGCGGGCCAGGGATCATGGAAGCGGCTAACAAGGGCGCCCACCAGCAGGGAGGACCTTCAGTGGGAATCAATATAGAACTCCCCTTTGAACAACATGACAATCCCTATGTGGACAGAGATAAGAACCTAAGGTTCAACTACTTTTTTGCTCGTAAGGTCATGTTTGTCCGCTACTCTCAAGCCTTTGTAGTCTTTCCAGGGGGCTTCGGTACCATGGACGAACTATTTGAAGCGATTACCCTGATACAGACAACCAAGATAGAACCCTTCCCGATCATCTTGGTTGGCACTGAGTTCTGGAGTGGCTTGGTAGCATGGATCAAGGAAGTGCTCTTGGAAAAATTTGGCAATATCTCCGCTAAGGATATGGATATCTTCAAGATTGTAGATACTGCGGATGAAGTAGAAGAAATCATCGAGAAATTCTACCTAAAGTATAGCCTGAAACCTAAGTTTTAAGTGTATAGGGGAATGACTACCTAATACACCCTAAGAGGCTGTGAATTCCTATAGTCCTCAAAAGAGGTAACTGATAACTGAACTCGGTTGTAATTTGACTGAGTTCAGTTTTATTTTTTGCAGTTGAGAGGAAAGTAAAAATATTTAAGAGATGGTCATAGTTTGACAGAGAAAAGATTAGTTTAGTAACTTAATAAATCAGGATAAATAAATGAACTAATCGCTTCTTCTACTTGCATTTTTGCTTTTTCCAATAAATCTATAGCCTCTTTACGTAAAACAAAACTCTGTTGTACTTTATCTGATAATTCTTGTTGTAGTTCCATAGGAAGTATGGGGATCACTACTTGTTTGATTTCTAAAGGCTTCCAATGTTGGATAACAGAACCGCCTGCATCTCTTTCTGCTTGCATTTTTACTACAGAAGAGTTAAGAACTAAAGTTAAATAATCAGATAGTACATTTTGAGAAGTTAGGCTAAGATGTAAAATTGCACCTGAGGTAATGATATCAAGAGGTCTATCTACTTTATAAGCAATGCCTACACTTCCATCTTTGGAAAGTAGAATAGTGTCTTTTTGAGGGCGGATAGTTTGATTGTAGATAGTTTTGTCTAAATATACAGAAGGTTTCTCTATGCCAAATTTTGAAAGATCAGCTACTCGTACAAAAGGAATTCCTTCCTCTTGATAGGCATCACTTCCTGGTTCTATGGATTTCTGTATCTCTACCAATTCTCCTAATCGCATAGTTGGTACTTGCTCTAAGAAGTTAAAAAGGTAGTCATATTTAGGTTGATAGTACTCTGCATCAAGACGTCCATTAGAAAGGAAGGACTCTGAGATACTTTTTTCAGTATAACTAACCTGGCTCATAGGTACTTTTTTATTGAAAAATCCTAATTCAGAGAGTAAAACTTGTAGAGCTAAGTGCTCTTTTAGCACTGATTCTTTTTGTAACTTATTTATAATCAGTATTTTACCCCCCCCCCATTTGGATATTGCGTTCTACACTAAGTTTAGCCTCTTCAAGTAATTGTTGAGCTTCTTTACGCAGGGCATAGCTTTCTTGTATATATTGGGCTATTTGCGCTTGTACTTCGGGACGAATAAGAGGAATTAAAAACTCTCTTAAATCTTTTGGGTAAATATATGGTTGTGCTGTACCACTTTTTCTTTTTTCAGATTGGTAACGCCCTATAAAAGAATTAAGTACAAAACCTAAATAAATGGGATTAATCTTCGTTTCATTAGCCCTAATAATTGTAATAAAACTACCAGGAACAACTGGTATATCTGACAAATAATTATGGCAATATCCAATATTAGCTCCTACTGAATAATAAAGAATGTCATTTTTACGACACACATAATCAGGATTATTCGTTGCAAAATCTATAGAAGTACGAGGCTCACATATATCATTAATAAAACTATAATCTATACTTTTATCTCCAATCCATTTTTGAGAAAACACTCTTATCTCACCTCCTTCAATATAAGGAGGTTGTTTTCCGTGGTCAATAAGAGTACAAAGTTCTGAAAGTTTGGTATAGTTAGATTTTTGAATCAATTCTTCAATTTCATCATATTTAGGGAGATAATATTCAGAATCAATACGCCCTGTTTCTAAAAAACTTTCTTTTAATGTCTTTATATTGTAGTTTTCTGTATTAGCTACAAAGTCAGTCATTCCTAAACATTCTAAAAGGTAGCTCTCTGCTGAGGAATAAAGATTTTGTGAATCTAATCGTTTCATATGAGCTTTCAAAATAATATCTTCTATATGTTGTTGAAAGACCTCAGATATATTTGGGATTAAAAATTTTTTTATAGATGTGTAATCTAGTGCAGGACGAGTTACACCAACTATATATTTATCAGATTGTAACTTCCCTATTTTTGAATTTAGAAAAGTTGAAAGGAAATAGGGAGAAAGTCCTTCTAACTCCATCTTTACAGAATGTTGATTAATATTAGCTCCTTCTATTTCTTTTGGTACAACGGCAGATTTTCCATAGGAAACACCAGTGATAGTAAGTAAAACATCTTTTTCTTTGAGTCTACTCCTCTTGATTTCAAAATCTTGTTCTTCTGTTAAATAAACAATATCATCAAGGTTAAAATAATTCTGCATAATATTTTGGACACGAAGAAAAGGAATACCGCTTTCAGGATATGTGGCTCCTAATGGAGTAGCACCTCCTGAAATATAACGGATATATGTTCCTAAGGCTTTATATCCATCAGGAAAAGATTTTATAATAGTTATATTAATGGAATATTCTTTCTTCAGAAATTCACTATCAAATCGTAATGTTTCATTATCCTCTTTAACCTCTGATAATTTTTTAACAGTAGCTTCCAGCCCCTCTAATAAAGTTTTGTATTTTACTTCATCAAAGGGGCATCCACGAAAAAAGAGAGTTGCTCTTTTTTGGCAAATTCTATAAAGGCTTCTGCGATACCATCTGGAGTGAGTCCCTCGTGATTGAAAAGATCATGCTTGACAATAAGGTGCCCGTGAGTATCTAATAGGGGACGTGTCTCTACAATAGGCATAAATAGGTTTACATATTCTTCTTGTTCTTCTTTAGAGAGATTATTATAGGTTTTCCCATCTATACAACAGGCAAGAGTATTCATTGTCTCAAGACTTCCACTATTGATTATATTTTGATATTCTTCCTTATTATACTCTTTTTGAGGCATCCAAAGGGTGGCTTTTTCAATAGAGTCATACTTAGCAATAAAATCATCTAAAGTATATTCTACTATTTGGTGGTTTTCAAAATATTTCACATAGGTTTTGGAACGATAAATTTTGTCTCCGCTATTGTCTTTGCTAGGTTCTTGCATAGTTGCAAAGAAGATATTGTAATCTTCTACACGAGGACATAGTTTATCATCCCATTTTTGTAGGAAAAGTACACTTGTTTTGGTTCCTGTATGAGGTTTAAATACATTGCCATGTAAGCCTACTACTGCTAAAATACGACAACGGTCACCTATATATTCACGCAATGCCTTATCGGTACTATTGTTAAAGCGCCCTTGTGGCAAAACAATAGCCATACGTCCACCAGGTTTTAGGAAATCAAGATTACGTTCTACAAAGAGAATATCTCTACTCATAGTAGCAGCTTGCTTGAGTTTCGTTTTTCGGTAAGTGCCATCAGCTACTTTATAAATAGTCTCTCCTGAATTATGTAATGCTTCAGGGAAAGTAGGCTCTCCCTCTACGAGAGTAGCTCCTTGTGGTATATTTTTAATCTTCTCAAGAGCTATACTACGGCTCAAATCATATTTGGCAAGAATACGGCTCTCTTTTACATCTCCTGCGAAAGGTGGATTTGCCATTACGATATCAAATGAGAAATCTCGATTACTATCTTTTTCAGTTCTCAATTTTTTGAGTTTCTTCCACCCTTCAAAGTAAGTATCTTGCCATTCATCATTTTCTATGTTTTGTTCCCAACGTTCGTAATCTAGGGTATTAAGGTGTAATACATTAGTCTGTCCATCACCTGCTATGAGATTGAGAGTACGTGCTACACGTACTGCTTTTTCATCAAAATCAATAGCAAAAACCTTATCATTTACATATTCTGTACATTCAGCAGGTTTTTGTTCTAAAGTAAAGAGATGACTTTTCTCTAATCCTTTTGCTTTGAGTATTTGTTCCCACACATAGAAAATAGTATGTACAGGAAAACCACAGCTACCTGCTGCGGTATCTATCATCTTTTCTTCTTTATTAGGATTGAGCATTTTTACACACATATCTATCACATAACGAGGTGTAAAATACTGTCCTTTTTCACCTTTACTGCTTTTGTTGATAAGGTATTCAAAGGCTTCATCTACTACATCTAAATTAGAATTGAACAGTTTTACATCTTGTAAAGAGGCTACACAGACAGATAAATGAGAAGGAGTGAGTTGTATTTTTGCATCGGTAGAAAAGACACCTTCCCATTTTTCTTTTGCTTTATCGAAGAGATTCTGTATACGATCTCTTAATTCTGTCTCAGTATCTCCATAATTTCGAAATTCTAAGTTACGGTCAGCTTTGCGACCACTTTCCATCTCATCAAAGAGCTTGGTAAAGATAAGCTTAAATACTTCTTCAAACACATCTACCCCTGCTCCCGCAAGCACTTCATCTTCCATTTCTAGGATAAGATCTTTAAGTGATTTACGTTCGCTTACTAACTTATCTTTCTGTATGAGTTCTTTTATTGTCCAGCGTTCAGATAGGATATCTGAGAGTTTCTGATCTGCCCTTGGGATATTACTAATGTCTTCAAAGTAATTGGGCTCTTTGCGATGGTAGTAAGAAATACTTTTCCCATTACTCCATACCCCAATGGGGGCTCCAGTAGCATTACAATAACTTTTGAGTTGCTCTTTTCCTTCCTTGAGCTTAGGTTTTTTGACTTCTACAATAATATAAGCACTATCGATTTGTTGCTTATCAAGGATAGCAATATCAGCACGTTTTTTCTCCCTTCCAAAAACTACTTCATACTCTACAGCAATACGAGAAAGTGGATAACCCATATCCTCAGTGAGAATTAACAAATATAGTTGACGTACAATCTCTTCAGGGGTGAGTTTTATCTCTTTTTTACGGACTAAACAATTCACAAAAGGAACTGAATTGCCTTTACTTTCTCTAAGTACAATTCTACTTTCTAAGTTAGTTATTTTTTCCTGAGAAAATAGACTAAGGTCATACTCAGATCCTTTAATAATATCTATAAGCTTCATATTTTATCTCTTTTTGAATTTTTAATAAGATGCAAAAATACATATTTTTTGAATATCTATAAATATAGAAATAATAAAAACATCTAAAAAGACAGTAGGCTTGCCACAAGGCTAACCTACTATGATCTTCTCAACCCTCATTACCCATACCCCACTAATCCGTAACAATGGCTTTAATCAGTTTCTCTATATTCTCCGTGAGTTCTCTTAGGTAGTTGAGTTGTTCGGTGTAGAAGAGCATCTCTTGGGGGCGGATGGTGGCTAAGGGATTGTCTGTGGCAGGGGTTTTGTCCTGCTGGGCGAAGAGTTCCAGGGTTGCTTGGCGTATTTCTTGGAATACCTTGGGATCAAAGGGGCGTATCTCCTCATCCAGCTTGCCGTCCAAGAGGGCTACACAGTGCTGGAGCTTGTGCTGTATCTCCTGTATGGCGCGGACGAAAAGGTCTTTGATGATAGGGGAGGGGTGCTCACTTAGCTGCGTACTTAGGGTGGCCACACAGGAGAGGAAATCCTGCTGGAGTACCTGTATCTCATTGCGCTGGGTGTAGTTCTTCTGTTGGGACTTGGGTTCTTGTAACATACGCTGCAAGCCCGCGTTCAGGTTGGCCAAGGCCAAGAAAGCCTTTTTGCGGGCTACCTTGTACTCGGTGGTGATTTCCGGATGCTCTGCTCGCTTTATGAGCTCATTGGTATAGCCTAAATTGGCTCTTAAGCTCTTTACTATCAGTAGGTTGTAGTTCTTGTGCTCCCATGAGGGGAAGAGCAAGTAGTTGGCACTTACCGAAAGGAAAAAGGCGATTAGGGTATCCACCACTCGGTATTGTACTACGCTCATCGCATCAGGGACGAAAAGAGCATAAGCCAAGACGATGTATAGGGTAAGGAAAATAGCACTCATGCTAAAGTTCTCCTGTAATAGCCCGTAGCCAAAGGGCATACTCATAAGAATCGCTGCTCCATAGATATATTTATAAACTTCATAGTCCAAGTGTAGTACAAATTGGCATACATATACTAAGACAAACGCAAAGCCTGCTCCTATGAGGGTACCCAAGGCTCTGTCCTTGGAGCGCTTGAGTGTAAGGCCATACCCTGGGCGCATGATCACATATACAGTAAAGAGAATCCAATGAGGATTCTGTACTTCAAAAGCGCTTCCTATCAGGTAACCAATGACGGTAACAATGGCAAGGCGAAGGGCATGCCGGAAGAAGGAGGACTGGAAAGAAAAGTGGTCTGCCAAGCGCTTGATGGAGTAGTTGTCCGCGCTGACAAAGCGACGGAAACTCTTTTCGTCGCGGAAGCTCACCTCTTGGGTATAATAGTTGTTGAATATCTGTTGTACGTTGTAGATATTCTGTGTTTGCTTGCTTAGATAAAGGTACATTTTCTCCAAAAGCATCTGTTCTTCAGAGAAAGAACCTTCCTGACTGATGCTGAGATAGGTCTGCTTGAAGAGTAATTGTTTTTCTAAGAGACTTTTGAGGCTGATGTCATAGGTGCCTTTTTTTCTTTCCCCAATATACTCAGCCATCTTAAGGAGTATTTGGGATAGTTCCTCTAAGAAATGGGTGTATTGATCCAAGAAACCGGCATTTTTAGTAGCGTATTTGTCTACTTTTTCATAAGGAATCGGGTTGGCAATGGCCAGTTCGAAGATGTCCACCATCTCGATAAAGATAAGGAACTGTCGTTGTAGGTAGTTTGTTTTGCCCGACTTGGAGCGAGAGTCCAAGAGGACAGCCCGTAGTTTCTCGTATTCTTCATTGAGGGAGGACTGCAGGGAGAGGAGCAGCTGTTTGTTGGCGGAGCGGTGTTCGGTGTCGCGGATTAGTAGGGCGCGTATCTGTAAGTACTTGGCGGTAAGGGTCATGCATTTTGCCAAGAGCTGTTCGCTGTATTGGCGTGGGCGTATCCACATCAGTATGCGTACTAAGAAGATATACCAAGCCCCTGCCATGAATATATACAAGGCATTGTATAGGATATCGATGCCCTTCTGGGGGCGTACCAAGGCCAAGGTAAGGGTGAAAATCCCCGCAATGGAGACCATGGCCGCACGCGCTCCATAGAGGGAGATATAAGCATAACCAAAGGTGAGCAATGCCATCAGGGCGAGGAGCTGCCAGAGGTGTCCGTAAGCATGAGCAAAATTGACCGTTACGGAACTGATAGCTACGAAAAGGGTCGCAATGACAATCCCTCCCAAGTGGTGCTTGCGGTTGCCTGGGATGTCACTGGGGGCAATCATAATGATTGTAGTGGCTGCTGTAAGTCCCGCCGAGACATTGCCAAAGATCCACCCCGCTATGGCACAGGAGAGGATCGCAAAGGACTTAAGTACGCCAATAACAAAGGCATAACTCTTGAGAAATTCGGAAAAATCAAGTCGTTTCATCTGTGGTATCAGTTCTAAGTGCAAAAGTACAACATCTTGAGCAAAGATAAAAGATATTTTTTATTTACCAGACCTTATGGGCGCATTTCTTGTAGCTCATATCGGCAATAAGGAGAAAATGCAATGTATTCTCTCTGTGGAAATATATGAGTTTCTCTTGCTATGTGTATTTATAACAACTTGTATATCAATAAAATAAAATATTTATTTAAAATAATTAAAAATAATGTTTGTTTATTTGGAAAAAAGTTATATCTTTGCACTGTTGTTGTTTGGATGTAAAAATCCGTCTGTAAGGAATGTTTTTAGTATTTCATTTCCATTACGTGTTCTAATGAGTAAGTTCTTTTTTAGTGTTTTTATATCAGTTGTTTTAACCTCATTAGAAACCCAGTTAGTTTTAAGTAAAAATCCTCACCATAGCATGGTGAGGATTTTTTGTGATTATAGTTCTTTGCTCACTGTCTACTCCTTACAGATGATTGGCAAAGCATATTGTATCAATTTTTCTACGGCTTTACCTGGATCCGCGCTGAAGGTACCTGCAGGTCGGTTGGCGATGATAGCATTCATCGAAAGTGCTTGATGCCCTAAGAGCTTGCTCAGTCCATAGATAGCGGCGGTTTCCATCTCCATATTGGTTACTTTGTAGCCGTTGAAAGCATAGGATTCCAATTTTTCGTTGAGATGTTCGTCCTGAGGGATCAAGCGAAGTCGGCGTCCCTGAGGGCCATAGAATCCAGGTGCGGTGGCGGTGATGCCCTTGAACACCTCAGGGGAGTAGAGCTTTTCGAGGAGGGCTTCCGACCCTTGTACGATACAGGGGTGTCCCTTGTCCATATTCCATTGAGTATGAGCGATAAAGGCATCTTCCATAGCTTTCTCACGTACCTTAGGGCTATCCTTGTAGGAGTGTAGGAGGTTGTCCATGCCCAAGCCATAAGCGGAGAGAACGATACTATCCACAGGGATATCGGCTTGTAGGCTACCGGAGGTGCCTAAGCGAACGAATGTCAAAGGAGTGTGTTCTTCCTTGGGTACTCTTCGCTCTAAGTCAATGTTGAAAAGAGCGTCTAATTCATTCAGGACAATATCAATGTTATCAGGGCCTATTCCGGTGGAGACTACCGAGAGGCGCTTGCCCTGGTAGTAGCCTGTGTGAGTGACAAATTCTCGCTTGTGAGCGGTAAATTCTACTTTGTCAAAATGAGCGCTGACCACGGGTACGCGCTGAGGGTCTCCTACGAGAATAATAGTAGGAGCGATGTTCTCTTTCTGTATATTGAGGTGGTAGATACGCCCCTCCCCAGAGAGAATAAGTTCAGAATTTTGTATTTTCATTTTCTAAGAATTATAGGGTTTTAGAGTTACAGGGGTTCAGCTGTCTGTCAGTAAACAACTAAAGGCTGATTTCTGCAAAGATACGATTTTAAGAGGGAATAACCAAATAAATTCAGTGAACAGTGAGCAGTGAACAGTGAACAGAGAACGGTGAACAGCTATTGTACATTTCTCTTGCCATTGGCAGAAAAAGAGACGATAAAGGCATCGGTGAATCCCTTTTTCTTAGCGATTTGTAAGAGTTCGTCTATTTTTTTAAGATCTGTTTCCTTGCCATAATAGTAGCGGAAGGCGTTGCCTACTTTTTCCTTGAGGATCGGGCTGAGTCCCTTGAAGTTGGAAGGCGTAGCGGCCAAGTCCTTGTTGCTGGTGGCTATCTGTACCCTATAGATAAGATCATTGGCGGCATTCTCAGGGCTGAGTTGGTTTCTGTTCTTGAGCCAATAGCGGTAGTTTTTGATAGCCTTGGCAATGGCCTCAGCTACTTGTTTCTGTCCTTGAGCAGAATATAGGTAATCACGCTCTTCGGCATTGCTTAAAAAGCCTGTTTCTATCAGTACCGAGGGCATATAGGTCTGGTGTAGGACAATGAATCCGGCTTGCTTGACCCCGCGATCGCGGTGTACAGGATTCTCGGCCAAGGAGGATTGTATGCGCTTGGCCGCCTGTATGCTCTGTTCGAGGAATTCCTCCTGCATGATGGAAAGGCCTATGAAGGATTCAGGCGAGTTGATATCGTACCCTGCATAGCGCTCCTTATAGTCCTTTTCCAAGTAGATTACTTGGTTCTCCCCCTTGGCTACTTCGAAGTTCAGGTCGTTGGCATGTAGTCCCAATACATAGGACTCCGACCCATGGGCATCCTTGCTGGGAGAGGAGTTGCAGTGAATGGAGATGAACAAGTCAGCCTTGGCCTTATTGGCAATAGCTCCACGCTCATAGAGCTCAATGAAACGGTCATCCTTACGTGTGTAGGTAACCTTGAACAAAGGATCTTTCTCCAGTTCCTTTCCTACCAATAGGGTGATATTCAGGGCTATCTCTTTTTCAAATATTTTCTTATGTACCTTTCCAGGGTCTTTTCCTCCATGTCCCGCATCTAAAACCACCTTGAAACGCTCGGTCTGAGCAGAGACAGAGAGAGAAAAAAGTAAAAAAATATAATAAAAATATTTCATCAATTCTAAAATTTCTTTAAAAACATTCACAAACTTCGTTTATCGCTTTTAGGATACAAAAAATATCCGTAAGTTTGACCTCTGAAAATAAAGAGTTTACCTATTGCTTAAATCTTTGATTTTCAAAATGCAAAGGTAAAAAAAAATGTTGAACTATTACATAGGCTTGCTTATATTTTGCATATTTACAAAAAATATACCATTCTCATAGGGGTTATCGCCTGTTTTGTAGGACTTTCGGCTCAGCGACCGCGGGAGCTCAAAGTTCCGCAACGTGAGCGTATAGAGGCTTTTCTGAAGGATACCCTTGTCAAGGGCAAAGATTCCCTAAAGAGCGCTTCATCTCGAGCCAAGGGGAAAGACCTTCTTACCAAGAGTAAAGATACCCTTGGTAAGGGCAAAGATACCTTAGCACAGCTTAAGGATTCCCTACCTAAGAAACCCGCTATGCTTACCGATGTGGTGCGCTATCATGCCAAGGATTGTGTGGTGATCAGCAAGCCCTTGAGCAAAATTACCCTCTATGACCAGACACAGATTACCTATGAGGATACTGACCTGAAGGCAGGGATTAGTGTAATCGATTACCAAAAGAGAGAAGCCTATGCCGGGCGTATCAAGGATAGTGTGGGGGAGCTGGTACAAGCGCCTGTCTTCAAGCAAGCACAACAGCTGATAGAGCCTGATTCGATTCGTTTTAACTATGTGACTAAGAAGGCAATCATCCGCAACGCCTATACCATACAGGACGAGAATAAGATACGAGCTCAGATTATCAAAAAAGAGAATGACTCTACATACTTCTTGAAGGAGGGGATGATCACCACCGCGGAAGACCTTTCAGATCCAGATTACTATATCCGCCTGCGCAAAGCAAAGTTTGTTCCTAAGAAGAAAATCGTTGCGGGCTTTAGCAATATGTATATCTCGGATGTACCTACCCCTATAGCATTGCCTTTTGCCTACTATCCTATGGTAGATTCTCGTACCTCAGGGCTGTTGTTTCCTACTTTTGGACAGGTCAATGACAGGGGGTACTACTTGCAGAATGGAGGGTATTACTTTGTTATCTCAGATTATTTTGATCTGGCACTTACTGGGGATTACTATACCAATGGGAGTTACGGATTGCGTGGAGCCTCTACCTATCGCAAGCGCTATAAATATTCGGGCAATTTCGGGGTACGCTACGAGAACCTGATCTATAGCCAAAGGGGATTTCCTGATTATAGCCGCAACTCTATCTACAACATACAGTGGTCACACTCTCAGGATAGCAAGGCCAGCCCACTCTCTACTTTCTCCGCTTCGGTGAACTTGGGGAGCTCGACCTATTACCGTAATTCCTATAACCAACAGAACTCGGCTAACTTTCTGAACAACACCCTATCTTCGTCCATCTCATACTCACGTACATTTCCTTCGTATCCTTCTGTGAATCTGTCGCTTACGGCATCTCACTCACAGAACACCAATACCCAGAGTATCCAGATGACCCTACCAGCGATGCGGGTGAGCATGGAGCGTATCTATCCGTTTGCTAAGGAAGGAACACCTAAGAAGGGGATGATAAAGAATATCAACTTCAACTATAGCTTACAGGGGGATAATAGGTATGATACTTCTGATAGGGATTTCTTTTCTAAAAAGATGTTCGATAAGGGGCAAACAGGGTTCCGTCATAGCATTCCTATCTCGACTAACTTTAAGATTCTCAAGTTTGTCAGTATGTCCTTGAATACTTCCTTGGATGAAGTGTGGCAGTTCAAGACGGTCAAGTATCACGACTATGATGAGCTCACGGGCAAGATACGCAAGGATACTATTAATGGTTTTTCTCGCTATATGACCTATAACTTTGGGACGAGCTTAGGGACAACCATCTATGGGACTTTCAATTTTGGCAAGGATAAGAAAATACAGGCTATACGCCATGTGATGCGTCCTTCGGTGAGTTATGGATATACACCTTCGTTTGATAATTATTACAACTATTATATAGCCGATGCTTTTGGTACCAAGCGTGATTATAGCCGTTTTGAGGGAGGACTCTATGGAGCTCCTGGGCGCAATGAGTCCAGCTCGATGAGCTTCTCACTGAGCAATACCTTTGAAGCAAAAGTACGTAATCGCGAGCAGGATTCTATAGATGGTAAGCCAAAGAAGGTGATGCTGCTCAATAGTCTGAACTTCTCTTCAGGCTATGACTTAGTGACTAAGCGTTTTTCTCCGCTGAATATGACAGGCGGTACCCAGTTCTTCGACAATAAGCTTGGGCTGAACTTTGGTGCAACCATGAACCCCTATGCTATCGATGCCAATGGGGTACAGATGGAGAAGTTCAATATCAATAACGGGGGAAGTCTCTTTAGGCTTACCAATGCGAATATGACCCTGAATTATTCTTTCTCCAGTAAAAACTTTAAGAAAGGAAAAAATACGGACAATACCCAGTCGGGAGGCCGTTCGGATGATCTTTTCGGTTCGGCGATGAATACCGATCTGAGTAAACCTATGAAGGAAGATGACCCCAACGATAAGGAGAAGGAGGAGAAACAACGCCTTTACTATGCCTCTATGCCATGGGATATCACCTTGGCATACTCGCTTTCGTATTCGAACACCAACCGAAATCCTATGATTTCGACCAATTCGCTGATGGTATCGGGGAATATAGACCTCACCCCGAAGATGCGGGTAGGGGCGTCCTCTGGATATGATTTCAAGGAGAAAGGGGTAACTTATACCCAGTTGCGTTTTGAGCGAGATCTGAACAGCTTTAGGATGTCCTTTAGCATTTCACCCTTTGGAGATCGTAACTCTTGGTACTTCTTCATAGGAATTAAGGCTTCTATGCTTTCCGACCTCAAGTGGGAGAAGAACAAGTCGCCAGATAGAGTACTTAATTAATGAATAATGAATAATGAATAATGATCAATGATTAATGAATAATAATTAATAATTGATAATTAATAATTGTTAAAAATCTATAATACTTATAAAATATGAAAAGAGTCATTCTTTCTTCTAAGGCTCCTGCACCTATAGGGCCTTACAGCCAAGCCATAGAGGCAAATGGCACTCTGTATGTATCTGGACAGATTCCTATCAACCCTGCCACAGGCGAGGTGGTGGCTGGAGGAATAGAACCACA
>ERZ773060.189-NODE-189-length-27514-cov-8.90684_pt1 | contig 27514 bp, 23 predicted proteins | sample MGYA00580628_ERZ773060 | MGnify/ENA primary metagenome ERZ773060 (study PRJEB29015, sample SAMEA2738019) | human oral metagenome | biome: human oral; feature: human-associated habitat; material: dental | place: China | collected 2045 ... | reverse complement strand
CACGGCGAAAAAAAGGGGGGCTCCCCCCGATTCCGTGCGGCCCAACCACATAAAACAACAACCCGATAAGGCCATATACCCTCCTCTTGCCTCGGCTGATTGTGCAAACCGGTACGAAGTGCGCACAAGGACCCTTCCATACTACGCAGCTCTAGCTCGCGCGCAACGCCGCATTGCGGGCGTCCTTCACTTTCCCGGAATTCCTAAGATTGCGTTTTGGGTCTGCCGCCTTCGGCCGAGGCCCTGCAAGTCCGCCCGATCGCCCACAAGCAAGTAGACTTGACGACGGAGAGCCTTCGCCTGCTGGTTCTGTCAGCGTGGGAACTCCGTTTTGAGCACACGGGTGCCATTGCACCGAGGCGTCAACAGAGAGGAGTTCCTTTTTCGGTTTCACTCATCGTCTCAGATAGAGGATGAGATTGATGGAGATTTATTTCGATATATCGAAATGTGAAGATGCAATGTCGAAATGCATTTTTAGTCTCCATATCGTGGATGGTTTTCTCTAGAATTTTCGCAGAAAAATGGAACATAGCATGCCTAAATCGTCAGTGATTTCCCCTCGTGGGCGCATTGACACTCGTGTTGTGGCTTTTATGCGTGTGGCAGTGAGTCTGTCCACCGGCGCTATACTTGTGTCGATCGTTCACTATATAGCTGGTGGCAGTGGGTGGATGTTTTCTCTAGTTGCCATGCTGTTCGCAGGGTGTGCGAGTTTCTTTGAGATATGGTATGGCGGAATGGCGGCGAGAAGGGAAGAGCGCACTATGCGACGCCGATTGCTCCAAGCGGTTTTCGCTTCGAGTTCTTCTCGGGATGATGAATTTTCGGAATTCTCATCCGGCAATCTAGTCGCACTTCATACCGATAACGTGGAACGAGTTGCGGAATACAGGCAAGCATACTTTGGTTCAGCAATGGCAGCGATGCTTATACCTTTCATCGTGCTTTTCTACGTTTCAATTTCTATTGATCTTTTGCTGGGAATAACAATAATATTGTTATGTTTCCTAATACCGATATTCCTTTTCCTTTTCATGAAGTTTTTCCGTAAAACTTCGGCGCATTCACGTCGCGAACGCGCCGCGCTGGCCGATCGCTATCTGGATGCGATACGAAATCTGGAAACGATTCGCCTTTTCGGCGCCGGAGCGCGAATCGAGGCCCAGTTACGCGAACAGGGAGAACGCAATCGCGGTGCGGTTATGCGGCTCCTCGCAGGAAACCAATTGGTCATCGTCGTCGTGGACGGGCTTTTCTCACTCGTTCTCATCTGCTGCACCGCTGCGTTGACGATCGCTCGGTTCCGCGCAGGAGCCATCGATCTGCCGGACGCTCTGATAACGATGTTCCTAACGGTGCTCCTCATAGAACCTCTCACCCAGGTGGCTGGATTCTTCTACGTCGGCATGGGCGGACTGGCTTCACAGAAGGCGATTGCAGCCTATCTGGCGTCTCGGGGATCTATCGCATCGCATGGGGGGCTGCCGTCTGGAAGCCGCGAAGGTTCCATTGTCGTCGACAGTCTGAGTTTCGACTATGGGAGGGGAGCCGTTTTTACGAATGTCGGACTGACTGTCCGCCAAGGAACCAAAGCTGCCATAATTGGTCGGTCTGGTGCCGGGAAGACCACTCTTCTGGAAGTCATCAACGGGACTCTGCCAGTCCAGACGGGGAGCGTGAGGATCGCAGGGCGGTCTATCGAAGGCCTTTCACCGGTCCAGACGAGGAGCCTGACGGCGAAGGTCTCTCAGCGCACATGGCTTTTCACCGGGAGCATCGCAGACAACCTTCGTGTCGCGAAGCCCGAGGCCACCGACGACGAAATGTGGCAAGCGCTCCGTCGTGCATATGTCGCCGACGAATTCGCCGCCATCGGACTCCACGCCGACATCGGCGAGCAGGGCGGCCTCATATCGGGAGGGCAGGCACAACGGATCTCCCTCGCCCGCGCTTTTCTCTCCGGCCGAAAGATCCTGCTTCTGGACGAACCCACGTCACAGGTCGATATCGAATCCGAAGCCCGGATCATCGAGGCCATCGAATCCTTGGGGAGCGAGTGGACGCTTCTCGTGGTCACACATGGCCGTGCGATTTTGCGGGTTGTCGATGAAATCTGGCGTTTATCGGACGGTGTCCTGGAGAGAGGAGACCGGCCGTGAGTGAACCGTCTTTGCGAGAGCTTTCCAAGTGGCTGACCTCTGCCACGCATCCCGTCCACGGCTTCCTCTATGTCTCGACATTCTTCAGGATTCTCAGCCTCAGCCTCGATATCTTGCTCTTCGGGCTCGCAGCTGGCGGGGTGGCATTGATCGCCCTCGGTGGGGGAGACGCAGGCAACCTTCTCGTCTGGTTGATCCTCATCGCGGTCCTCAAGGCGATCTGCTACTACGGGGAACAGCTAACCGGCCATTACGTTGCTTTCAAAGCCCTCGAGCTCCTCAGAACGAAGGCTTTCGCGCAGCTGTGGCCGAAAGCCCCGGCGATCGTCAATCAAAGCAGGTCGGGCGACGTATTGGCCAGTTTGACACGCGACGTAGATCGCATCGAAGTCGTTTACGCCCATACTTTCGCACCACTCGTCTCGGCCATCGTCGTACCTCCGGCTTTCCTCCTAGGAGCGGGCGTGCTCGTGGGATGGTCAGTTGTCATCATCCCCGCCATATGCGTGATGTTGGGTCTATTCATCGTCCCCTTCATCGGATTGCGACGCTCGATGCTCGCTACTCGCCGCACACTTCGATTGCGGCGCGAACTCACTCATCATGTCACGGATTCCATATTCGGAACGGAGGAGGTGGTCGGATACGGACGTGTGGATGAGCGTCTGGCCGAGATGGACCGTATCGGGTCGAGAATCGCCGAATCCGCGTGTGTGGCCAGGGCGGGCAACGCGATACGGCGAGCGAGCAACACCGTATTGAGCCTGGCAGCTGTTATCGGCGCAGTGTACGGCGCTAGGCAGGCGAGTCTGTCCATTCCGTTGACTGCGGCACTCGCAGCTGGGACTCTTCGCCTTTTCGAAGGGCCGCGAGGCATTGAGGACGCTGCGGGCTATCTCGATCATTCCCTGGCGGCTGCACGGCGTCTGTGGAATATCAGTACGAGTCCGGAGATCGTCGAAGACGGACAGGAGGTCTATGCGCCGTCGTGTCCGCCTTCTATTGAGTTCGCCGGGGTCTCCTACGCCTATCCGACGGGAGCCTTCTCCTTGAAAGACGTCAGTTTCACGGTTGCCGCCGGAGAGCACATCGCGATTGTCGGGCCTTCCGGATCGGGGAAGAGCACGGCCGTCTCCATGCTTCTCCGATACGACAATCCGACTGCGGGCCAGATCCTAGTCGACGACATGCCGATTCAACGGTATACCGTCGATTCCCTTCGCCACGCGGTAGTCCTCGTCTCTCAAAGATGCCAACTCCTCAATGCCAGCATTCGGGAGAATGTGAATCTCGGCGTCCCCGAAGCCGGGGAAGAGGAGATCTGGGAGGTTCTGGAAACAGTCTGCCTGGCGGATGAGGTCCGCAGCATGCCGAAATCCTTGGATACTTCGGTGGGGCAGTCTGGTTCGAGACTGTCGGGAGGGCAAGCCCAGCGCCTGTGTCTAGCGCGCGCTCTACTCATGCGGCCGCGGGTGCTCGTGCTCGACGAGTTCGCGGCCAACCTCAATCGCAGACTCGAGGATTCAATACGTCGCAATCTGGCTAAGAAGATTCCCGGAGTCACCGTCATTGAGATAACTCACCGCCTTGAGAGTGCGAGAGCGGCAGATCGTGTGCTCCTCATGGATCGCGGAATGCTGGTCGCTTCTGGAAGTCCCGTCGGAATCGAAGAATCGGATGGGATGCTCGCCGACTTCTTCCACCGGAACGTCTAGTTTCCCGACTCGGGGTTCCCCAAACTCGATCACAATAGTAAAGTTGGGGAAGCCTAACCGAATTCCACCGAGGATCGAACACGGTGAGGATCACGTGGGTCAAGCGCTGTTCACATAATGAAAACCTAAGTAGAGGCCGGCCGGGGTGCGGCGTATGCTTGCACCCTGGGAGGTTCTATGCCACGACTACGATCCGCGACATCGACAACCGGAAGGAACATGGCCGGCGCGCGTGCGCTGTGGCGCGCCACCGGAATGACTTCGCAGGATTTCGGCAAACCCATTATCGCGGTGGCCAACTCTTACACGGGTTTCGTCCCAGGCCATGTTCATTTAAAGGATATGGGTGCTTTGGTGTGCAATGCGATAGCGGAATACGGCGGAATCGGTCGGGAATTCAATACTATTGCTGTAGATGACGGCATAGCCATGGGGCATTCGGGAATGCTCTATTCTCTCCCTTCGAGAGAGATAATTGCAGATAGCGTGGAATACATGGTTAATGCACACACGGCTGATGCGCTTGTGTGCATTTCCAATTGCGATAAAATCACTCCTGGAATGCTCATGGCGGCGCTTCGCCTCAATATACCGACTATCTTCGTCTCAGGCGGTCCCATGGAGTCGGGCAATGCTGTTGACGGCGTCATCGAGCATCGCACCGACTTGATTGACGCCATCGCCCTATCAGCTAACGATGACGTCTCCGACGATCAATTGGGGCTCGTAGAATCGAACGCTTGCCCGACATGCGGATCTTGCTCGGGGATGTTCACCGCCAATTCGATGAATTGCTTAACCGAGGCGCTCGGCCTTTCGCTTCCCGGCAATGGATCGACGCTGGCAACAGCCACACGTCGCAGGGACCTCTTCGTCGAAGCCGGACACCGCATCGTCGATCTTGCCCGCCGTTACTACTCGGCCGATGATGAATCGGTTCTTCCCCGCTCAATAGCGACTAGAGATGCCTTTCTGAACGCAATGTCCATGGATATTGCCATGGGAGGCTCGACTAATACGATTTTGCACACTTTGGCTGCCGCACAGGAGGGGCAAATCGACTTCACCATGCGAGATATCGACGAGTTGTCTCGACACGTGCCCTGCCTGGCGAAACTCGCTCCGAACTCAGATCGATTCCATATCGAGGACTTTCACAGAGCCGGTGGGATTCCAGCGCTTCTCGGCGAGCTGTACCGCGCGAAACTGCTGCAGGACACCGTCCATTCCGTGCACTCTTCGGACTTGAAATCGTGGCTTGAGGAGTGGGATATCCGGAACCCCAGTGCCAGTGAGGTTGCAAGGGATCGTTTTCTCGCGGCTCCCGGCCGGGTGCGGACGACGCGTCCCTTTTCGCAGGATTCACGCTGGGATGGCCCTGACAAAGATTCGATCGATGGATGCATCCGCGACGTCGGACACGCATACACTGCAGACGGCGGTCTTGCGATCCTTTTTGGAAATCTGGCTGAAGACGGCGCAGTGGTCAAAACCGCGGGTGTAGATGAGTCGTTGTTTCATTTCGAAGGCCCTGCCCGCGTCGTCGAATCTCAAGAGGCTGCTATCGAACTGATCCTCTCCAAACAGGTCGTTCCCGGCGATATCGTCGTCATCCAATACGAAGGGCCGCGGGGAGGCCCGGGAATGCAGGAGATGCTCTATCCGACGACCTTTCTCAAAGGTCTAGGGCTGGGCAAAGCGTGCGGGCTCATCACCGACGGACGTTTTTCAGGTGGCACATCGGGCCTGTCAATCGGGCACATATCGCCGGAGGCTGCCTCCGGCGGAGCCATAGGCCTTGTACGGGAGAGGGACAGGATCGTCATCGACATTCCATCCCGCACCATCAGCCTGGCCATAGACGATGCGGAGCTCGACCGCCGTCGGAAGGAGAGAGGTCCGCTCCCCTGGAGACCGGTGTCACGGGTCCGTGAAGTCTCTAAGGCGTTACAGGCCTATGCATCCATGGCCGCTTCAGCGGACAAGGGTGCCGTGCGTATCGTCAGGGAGTGACCCAAAGAGAGAGCATGGGACTCCAGCCCCAGACTCATACATGTCACCTGCGTCATACTTACAGTGGCAGTTTCTCTTTGGTCGATTATGTATCGGTGGCCGTACACGAAGGAGGATTCTAATGACCACCGTCATGGAATATTTGGATGAATATCCAGTAATGTTCATGTTTCTCCTTATGGGTTTGGGAATGCTTTTGGGGCGTATAAAAATAGGAGGAATAGGATTGGAGGCAGCTGCTGTTCTTTTCCTCGCTATTGGAGTATCCGCATTGGGCGCGCATCTTGGAATACGCGTCACTATTGATGAAGAACTTGGAACTGTTGGTCTGGCGATTTTCGCTTTTGCTATTGGTAATAGTGCGGGAAAGAGCTTTTTTCGTTCACTTAAACAAGCTAGTGGACCTATTGCCATGATGATATCAGTCTTCATTGTTGCGGCGGGTGTTGCTTATGTCTTAGGACGATATGTATTTCACATGGATGGAGCCCTTATTGCGGGGACCTTCTCGGGAGGCATAACGAACACACCCGCTTTGGCGGCTGCGGGTGAGGCCTCTGGCAATGAGCCACTGGCAACGGTTGGGTACGCGGTGGCATATCTTTTCGGTGTGGTTGGAATGATAGGAGCGGCCTATTTCGCTCTGCGGAAAGCTGATGACGATCCAGATGAGCCTACCCCCGTCACTCATTTCAATGTGCGAGTCGAAAGAGACGACTGCCCGACGATAGCTCAAGTTTCCGCCGAACTCGGCGGCCCCATCGAGATTTCGCGTTTGCGGCGAGGCGAAACCGGGCCGATTTGGATACCTCACGAGGACGACGTACTGGAGAAGGACGACCTCGCTACGGTTGTAGGCACGTTGGAGAATGTCAATGACGCTCTTCACCATCTCGGCCACCGGTCGAGTCATTCGCTTCGCTCAGACCGCCGTTTTTTGGATTTTCGGCGCATCACTCTGTCGACTCCGGCTCTCGTGGGTAAGACGATCGCCGAACTGGACGAGATTCTAGATGAGCGGTGGAACGCGAAAATTTCGCGTGTCAGGCGCGCCGACGCCGACATGCTCGCGATCCCCGACCTCGTGGTGGAGATGGGAGACCGTCTCCGCGTCGTCGGACCGACGATGAAACTACGGGAAATCTCAAAATGGCTCGGCGACTCCGCCAAGGGAATGACCGATATCAACCCCGTGTCTCTCGGCATAGGCCTTGCCCTCGGATACTTCCTCGGTGAGATCGACATCCCACTTCCCGGCGGCGCCCACTTCGCTTTGGGGTACGCCGCAGGGATCCTGATCGTCGGCCTCATCATGGGCAAGATCGGACGAATCGGTCCGCTGGTGACGGTGCTTCCGAACACCGCCGATTCGGTTCTTGCAGAATTGGGCTTGCTCATGTTCCTCGCTCGAGCTGGCACGAAGGCCGGCGCCCAGATTCTCAACGCTTTCTCCTCTGGCGACTGGTGGAAGATTCTCATACTGGGCGCATTGGTCACGCTCGTTGTCGCCATCGGGCTGTATGCGACTATGCGTAAGATCTTCAAAATGGGCGGGACAAAGCTGTCCGGCCTTCTGGGCGGCGCTCAGACGCAGCCTGCGGTCCTCGCTTTCGCAAACGGCCGCACAAATGCCGACCCACGTGTCGCGCTCGGGTACGCACTCGTATACCCCGTTGCAATGATCGTTAAGATCCTCCTTGCCCACGTTTTGGGCTCCTTCTAAGGATCCCGCTGGCCAAGCGGCCTCCGTCCTAACTCATGAGCCAATTGCGGTCGGTGACCATACGTGACAGCGCCAACCCGACGCCGATGGCGGTGATAGCCAGGCACAGCGTCACGATTTCCGGGATCGCGGCGTTGACTTGGAGCCCGTCATTGAGCGCTGACAGTGCGCGGTAGAGCGGGACGCCGGGGATCATCACGACAACGGCCGGAACGGAAAGCGTCACCCTCGAATACTTCGTCCACTTGGCGCCCAGAGCGGCGAGAAGCCCCGCTAGGAACGCCGCCAGTCCGATGGCCGACATCCGTCCGAGCCCGGCGTCCTGGGCGGTGAGTCGGAGAACGTTGATGACCGTGCCGATGACGGCTGCGATGAAGCTTGCGCGCTGGGGAGCGTTGAAGAGCATGGCGAAGCCGTAGGCTGCGACGAAGCTCGCGAGAATGCGCCCGAGTAGTAGGAGCCAGGTGTTCAGGTGGTACCCGTCAGCGGACGGGTTGACGTTCCAGTTGAGAAGTCCCGTCACCGCCCATACGGAGGCCGCTGTCGAGATCAGAAGCATGACGACGTACACGCCCCGCGCGATTCCAGCGATATAGTCCTGTCGGATGAGATCGAGTATCGAGGTGACGAGAGGGAAGCCGGGGACGAGGAAAAGCACCGAGGAGACGACTCCGGACTGGTGGGAGGCGTCGACGATATCGGCTATATGGAAGACCGACACGATTCCCATGTAGAGGCTTGTGGCGACGAATCCGCACGCCATCCACACGGCGAAGTGATTCATGTGGCGGCGCAACAGCGTCTTGCGGGTCGCCTGGCCTGCCAGAGCAGCGAAGAAGACGACCAGGCACTCGACCCAGCCACCCTGGTTGAGGAATGCGAAGCCTGCGCATGCTACGCCCGAAGCGAGGGCGGATACGGGCATGGAGTACAGAGGGTCTTTGTTCGCGAAAGCGTCAAGCATGTCGTCGGCGTCTTCGACCAACATCTTCCCGGGAAGGTTGTGGACGAAGTCATTGAGGTCGTCTATGCGTTCGGCGTTGATTCCCATGACCCGCTGCTCAACGAGTTCCGTCCGGAACGTCCCGCCGGCGAAGGCGGTGGCGGTGATTTCAGTGTAGGTGACTTGGATGGAGATCTTGTCGATGCCCACTGCATGTGCAATCCGGTCCATGCCGTCTTTGACTCGGAAAGCCGAAGCGCCGGCGGACAACAGCATCTCGCCGAGTCTCATCACGACGCGCAACTGGTCGGCAAGGCGATCGAGGGCGGCAACGTGGTGGTCGTCAGTTTGCTTCACCGTTCCACCTTAGGGCGTGCGGGACTGGGACGGCCGGGAGGCTCGGGCGGCAGCGACTCAAACCACAGTGATAAGCAATTCACTGATTTGTCGAGGGGGCCGAAAGTCCGAGGTGTACAGGTGTCCTCGAATCGCGACCGGGTCGATCGACCTCCCGGTGGGGCGATATGCGCCGCCGGCCTTCTCCGGTGCGTGTCCGAGGACTGGCGGAAGGCGGGAGCGGGAGGGAGAGCGCCGGGAAAGCCCGTTTCGACAATCAAGTGGCTCGCATTGCGAGATCGTGATTCAAATAGTGAGACAAACTCCGACTGGCTTGGCATCTGGCCGGTTCTGCGGCTATGGTCAACCTGTGAGAACTCTTCTGGTACGTAACTGACGCGCTGCACAAGCCGTTGGCGACGTGCCGCGCGCCCCTCGTTCGAGGGGTTTTTTCATGCCTGCCGAAGCACGGCCCCTGGCCTGCGATGCCCGGTGTGCCGCCACAACGAAGGAGGAAGAGATGGCAAAACGGCAAACGCCGACCGACTCGTCGACAGGCGCAGATGAACAGGCCGCCACCCCGCGAGTGATTCGCGAGAAGTCAACGGGGGCGCGGTCGATCATACGCGCGCTCGAGGAGCTCGGCGTCGAGGTCGTCTTCGGCATGCCGGGAGGTGCGATCCTCCCGACGTATGATCCGATCTTCCACGCTAAGCTCCGGCATATCCTGGTGCGCCACGAGCAGGGGGCGGGACATGCCGCCGAAGGATACGCGCTGGCCACCGGCCGGGTCGGCGTTTGCATCGTGACGTCGGGTCCGGGTGCGACGAACCTCGTCACCTCGCTCCTGGACGCGCACATGGATTCAGTCCCGATAGTAGCGATCACCGGCCAGGTCGGCGCTGCCGCCATCGGCACGGACGCCTTTCAGGAAGCGGACATCGTGGGCATAACGATGCCGGTGACGAAACACTCCTTCCTCGTCACGAGTGCAGAGGAGATTCCTTCTCGCATCGCCGAGGCGTTTTACTTGGCTTCGACGGGTCGTCCCGGGCCGGTTTTGGTCGACGTCACGAAATCCGCCCAGGTCGAGGAGGCGGACTTCGTGTGGCCGCCCGTACTCGATCTGCCCGGGTACCGTCCTGTGACTAAACCGAACGCACGGCAAATCCGGGAAGCCGCACGACTCATCGCGACGTCGTCGCGTCCGGTGCTGTATGCGGGAGGCGGGGCGATGCGCGCGGGAGTGTCCCGTGACCTCGTCGAACTCGTCGATTTGTCCAACGCGCCGATTGTCACGACTCTGACCGCGCGTGGCGTGGTGCCCGACTCACATCCGAACAACCTCGGGATGCCCGGTATGCACGGAACGGTTCCCGCTGTGGCCGCCCTCCAGAAGTCCGACCTCATCGTGGCTTTGGGGGCGCGTTTCGACGATCGCGTGACGGGAAAGGTCTCCGATTTCGCTCCCAATGCCAAAGTCATTCACATTGACATCGACCCGGCGGAGATCTCGAAAAACCGCCTGGTGGACGTCCCGATCGTCGGGGATCTCAAAGACGCCACGTCGGATCTCGTCGCCGAATTGCGCGAAGCCCACCGTCAATACGGTGTGCCCGATCTGGAGGAGTGGTGGAAGACGCTGGCCGGTTTGCGAGAGAGGTACCCAGCTGGGTGGGAGGAGGTCGACGACGGCCTGCTCGAGCCGCAGCATGTCATTTCCCGTCTAGCGAAAACCGTCGGGTCTGACAACACCATCTACGTTACCGGCGTCGGCCAGCATCAGATGTGGGCGAATCAGTTCCTGAACTTCGAACACCCACGACAGTGGCTGAGCTCGGGAGGCGCGGGGACCATGGGATTCGGAGTCCCGGCTGCCATGGGAGCCAAAGTCGGACAACCCGACAAAACAGTCTGGGTGATCGACGGGGACGGCTCCTTCCAAATGACTAACCAGGAACTGGCCACTTGCTGCCTCGAGGGGATCGATATCAAGATCTGCATCATCAACAATTCCTCGCTGGGCATGGTCCGCCAATGGCAGTCGCTTTTCTACGGCGAACGCTATTCGCATACGGATCTCAATACAGGTCATGGAACGCGCCGCATACCTGACTTCGTCAAGCTAGCCCAGGCTTACGGCTGCGAAGCATGGCGCGTCGAAGAGGGCGACGACATCGACGCCGCCTTTGAAAAAGCAATGGAGATCAACGACCGTCCGGTGCTGTTGGAGTTCGTCACCTCTCCGGACTCCGAAGTATGGCCTATGGTTCCCGCCGGGGTGTCAAATGACGACATCGTTTACGCTCGTTCCGTTCGTCCCACGACCGATCCGTTCGCGGCCTGAAAGGAAGGAAAAAGATGAACACACGTCACACGCTCTCCGTTCTGGTCGAAAATAAGCCGGGCGTTCTTACGCGTGTTGCCGCTCTATTCGCTCGACGCGCCTTCAACATACACTCGCTCGCTGTTGGGGAGACCGAAGACCCCCAGCTTTCGCGCATCACCGTCGTGGTCGATGCCGCCGAACGCCCGCTCGAACAGGTTACCAAGCAATTGAACAAGCTCGTCAATGTGCTTAAAATCGTCGAGCTCGAACCTGAGTCGACGGTTGAACGGCAGTTGCTCCTAGTCAAGGTGTCGGCCAGTGATTCCACTCGCGCCAATGTCCTCCAGGTCGTCGATCTCTTCAGGGCGCATGTCGTGGACGTCGTTCCCGACACTGTGACGATCGAGGCAACCGGTTCGGAATCCAAGGTCCGGGCATTCCTGTCGGCCCTCGAACCGTATGGAATTCGTGAAATCGTCCAATCCGGAGCGGTGGCGATCGGACGCGGTTCGCGTTCGCTCTCCGAACGTGTCTCTGCCGAATTGTCGCTTCTGCGCGCATAATTGATTAGCGAAAGCGCTGGGCGGCTGACTGGTCCGGGACGCGCGGCACCGTCCGGAAACGGCTGGTGCGCCTAAACTCCATAACCGAAAAATTAAGGAGAAAAACGTGGCAAAAATCTTCTATGATGACGATGCAGACCTTTCCGTCATTCAATCTAAGAGAGTAGCCATAGTTGGGTATGGTTCACAAGGTCATGCCCATGCAATGAATTTACGCGATTCAGGAGTAAATGTAATTATTGGATTGCGTGAAGGCTCAAAATCTATTGACAAGGCTAAAGAGCAAGGTTTTGAGGTGGCGAAAGTAGGCGACGCGGTTCGCGAAGCGGATGTCGTCATGGTCCTCGCCCCTGATCAGTCTCAGCGATCGATCTGGGCCAATGACATCGAGCCGAATCTCAAGTCCGATGCCGCTGTGTTCTTCGCCCACGGATTCAATGTCCATTTTGGTTATATCGCACCGGATTCCGGTCATGACGTCTGCATGGTGGCCCCCAAGGGCCCCGGGCACACGGTTCGACGTCAGTACGAAGAAGGACGAGGCGTTCCCGTCCTCGTGTGCGTCGAGCAGGATGCCTCAGGGCATGCATGGGAGTTGGCTTTGTCTTACGCCAAGGCAATCGGCGGCACCCGAGCGGGCGCAATCAAGACAACGTTCCGGGAGGAAACGGAAACGGACCTGTTCGGCGAACAGACTGTTCTGTGCGGAGGGATTTCGCAGCTCATACAGTACGGTTTCGAAACGCTCGTCGAAGCCGGATACCAGCCTGAAATGGCTTACTTCGAGGTCTGCCATGAGCTCAAGCTCATAGTCGATCTCATCAATGAGGGCGGCCTGACCAAGCAGCGATGGTCATGTTCTGACACAGCTGAATACGGCGACTACATTTCCGGCCCCCGAGTGATCACCCCAGATGTCAAAGACCATATGAAGGAAGTGCTGGGCGATATACAGAACGGTTCCTTCGCTAAACGCTTCATCGACGATCAGGATGCCGGTGCGCCTGAATTCCTGGCCCTTCGGGCCGAGGGTCAAGACCACCCCGTCGAGAAGACAGGGCAGGAGATCCGCAGGATGTTCGCCTGGAACGCGTCGGTGGACTCCGACTACGTTGACGGCGAAGCGGCTCGCTGACCAGCTCTCGATCGACACCCGAAGGAAGTACAGGTAAACTTCTGGCCTACTAGGCGGTTTCGGGTGCCCAGGTGTCTCGGGCACCCGAAACCGTCGGCGTGCGAACTTCCAAAATTTTACGACAGTTTCGTCATCAAATTCGCTATGTGCCTTCAAATGTCAGTGTTCACAACAGTTTTCCGATTTCGACATTGCGACATGTCGGTGGAACGGACGCCGGCGCCCGCCTACAGTTGGACCGTTGGAACAAAGGCATGCGGAGGGAGAGCGCAATGGCCGATGTCGTGGTCGTCTACAATACCGTCACCGGGTTCGCGCAGACATACGGAGAGTGGATTGCCGAAGATCTGGGAGCGCGTCTGTATCCGTGGTCGCAAGCCAAGGGAATCGACCTGTCAGGAGCCGATCTGGTTGTCTACGGCGCTGGCGTGCGCATGAGCAGGATTCGAGGATTCCATGAATTCCGCAGAAAAATCAAGCGGGAGAACCTCATGGGGAAAGTCGTCGTCTGGGCCAATGGCGGTACGCCGGTCCACCCTCAACGTGACTGGAGAGTCCCCGCTGGAACTTTTACGAAGAAAGAACTCGCCAGTGGATGCTATCCCTTCTTCTATTTCCAAGGCGGTGTTCGCTATGAAGGACTCAGCTTTCCGGAAAAAACCTTGCTCAAAATCTTCTCCAAGCGGATTCAGAGATACCGACATCGCGGAGAGTGGGTAGTCCAAGTGGCGGACAACATTGCGCACGGATATGACCACACCTCACGTGCTGCGATCATTCCACTTGTGAACAAGGCCCGAGAGATGCTAGGCGAGTAGTGCCTGTCTCTTTCTTTCGTGGAGAGGATATGATTCTCCTATGAAGTTTCTATTACGTGAGCATAGAAAATGGGGTTGGAAGAAGCGAATCGTGATTACCTTGGGAGTTATCGTCACTTCGGGCTTATTCGCTGTGGGTGGGATTAACATATATGTCACTGTGACGACCAATGATCGTGTCGTTTCGGATGTCGGCGGCATTCGTGCTGAGAAACTTGACTGCATACTTGTTCTTGGAGCGTTGGTACGCTCGGATGGAACGCCTTCGCATATGCTCCGAAAGCGGCTGGAAAAGAGTCTGGAATTGTACAAGCAGAAAGTTGCGCCGAAAATCCTTGTATCCGGAGACAATTCTAGTGTTCACTATAACGAGACAAATGTCATGCGGAAATGGTTGGAAAAGCATGAAGTTCCTAAAGAGGATATTTTCGAAGACCACGCGGGATTTTCAACTTATGAATCAATGTATCGTGCAAGTGCCATCTTTAAAGCACATTCAATAGTCGTTGTGACGCAAAGATACCATTTAGCGCGTTCTATTTATATAGGTCGTGAGCTTGGTCTGGATGTCTGGGGCATTGCTTCGGGAGGGAATAACTACTCACAGCAATTCAAGCGTGATGTTCGCGAGTGGATTGCGAGAACTAAGGATTTCGTTCAAGTCGTTATTAAGCCGAAACCAAAGTACTTGGGTCCAGTCATTCCGATAGACGGCAACGGAACCATCGAAAATCGTTAATTATTTGTCATTAATTGCCATTAACTTCTTTGTATTTCATTACAAATCCCGGAATTCTAATCCAATATATTTATATTATTTAAGTATAATGAAATCCATAATTTTAGGAAGATCTCGTTTAGCTTGTTGAAGGCCCTCTTCGTATGCTGCTTGAACGCTAACGGCTTTTCGTTCTCCGTTCGAGATGGGCATCTCGTCAGGATAGTAGAGATAAGCCCGTCCTTCGGCTTCGAGGCTCTCCAAACGATCAAGAGAGTCATTGTACTTTTTCGGTCGATTGAGAAGAGCCTCGGCTACGGCAGGATGCTTTCGAAAGATTCCCTTATAAATCGCCGGTGGGATTTTCGACGGGGATTTCCTATATCCACGCTTACGCGTCATAACGACAACGAAACGTTCATATCCGTCGGCTTCCGCGGCGTCAATCGCAAAACCCCCTGTGTCTCCGATGGCTCCGTCCAGGTAGGCCACGCCGTTCAGCCCCACTGGCGGCATGATGATCGGCATCGAGGAGGAAGCTTGACAGTACGTGACGAGTTCTTCCTGCGTGGAGATGTCCTCTCGGCCCCAGTAGACGGTTTGTCCCGTTTCGCAGTTGAACGAGCCGATTTTGAACTGCGTGGCGCTCGCGTTGAAAGTGTCCCAGTCGAAGGGAAGGAGTTCGCCGGGACCAGAGGTGTGCTGGTAAATGTACTCGGAGTTGAAGTAGCCCCTGCCGCGAACAAAGCTGATCGGGCCGCCTAGATTCGGATCCTTGGCGAGTTCGACGAAAGCTGCACGTGCCCTCCACGCGTCGCGGGAGACGAAGTTGCATGTGTGGGTCGCCCCGGCGGAGATCCCGCCGACCCATGGGAAGTCGATACCAGCGTCAATCATTTCGGCGACCAGTGCGGCCGTATATGTGCCACGCATTCCGCCACCCTCGAATATCAATGCGGTTCGTGTGCTCATAAATTCCAAGGATATCTCGGATGCTATGTCAGCGGGGCGACCCTTTCCCCGAGCGAAATCGGCCCAGGCGGATAGCGTCGGCTGATCGATCCGTCACAGGCCACGGCATATAAATTAGGTGCAATCTCGATATTCTTACACAGCGAAATTTTCGAAAGTCGCATTGACTCGCTATATTATGAATAATAACATAAATTATGTGATGTTACATTACAATAAATGACTAATCATTTTCTATTTTCTATTAAAATTCAATGATGGAATTTTCTATTAAGGACATACTCGTGACCTCAGGAAGAACTGGGCGGCGTGTCCGCTGTTGAGTGAGAAACGTTAAGGTGAGTTCCTCTCCTGTCACCGGGAGCAAATCAAAGCTGAGCACAGCGAGTAGGGTGCGTTATCTGATAATTGAGCAAATTTGTCAATCTTGTCATCCGACTCATGTGCTGCCGCACCCATTTTCGTCAGTCAAGATGACGGCAACAAATTTACCGTCCCTATCTGTCATAGGGTAGCAGACTAGTTGAAATTCGAGAGTCTATTCCCACGGAATGATGTCGACCGACATGTTTAACGACATGTCTAACACGTTATTGCAAATTTTTGGTCATAAATTGTCAGAATTAATCAGAAGGTTATATGTAGAAGAATAATGATAAAATAATTGAATGTAATGATTATTATTACGCATAGCTAAGTAAATAACATATTGCAAAATAGACGATTGAAGCATTCGCATTATTGCAAATTAATAATCTGGATAAAAATATATGAGAAAGTTACAAAAATTGATTTGATAGTTGTATTTTTGTTGAAAGTAAAAATATTAATAATAAAATATTGTAGTTGAATTATTACATTTTATTTACTTTTTGTCATTAGTTGATATAATTAACGCTACCATGTCGCGGGACATAAGTTATATATTTATAATAATTATTACTTCACTATGTTAGAATAATATATGTAAAACGTTAATTATGACGATGAAATTGATTTGGACTCGTCATGCTCGGTACGGTCGGGGTGGGGGTGGTCATGGGTTACATCCGTGAGGCGAGGAAGTGGAAGCCTTTGAGTAGGAGGTTGGCGACTGCTCCGATGATGGTGCCCAGTAATGGGCAGGGATACGGTGTACATGACCGCGCAGGCGCCGAGCAGGACGAGGATCATTCCGGTTTTGCGGTTGCCTTTGCCCAGCCAGCGCCACAGGCCGATCAGGATGGACATGGCGCCGAGGACGCGGATGATCCCGCCGGCGTTGACGGCGGCGATGACTGAGGGCAGGTCTTGGAAGACGTTGTGCATGGGGCTCTCCCTTCTCGCGGGTGGGGGCGGGCGCGGCTGCGACTCGCTCGGATAGTGTGCGGACAGCCCCGGGCCGGCGTCGTGGCCCGCCCGGCGGGCGCTTGCCGGGAGGTTGTCAAGGACTGGCTGGAGCGGCTGTGGTCGGGCAGGTCGGGGCCCGGCGGGTGGTGGCGATCATGACTGCTGAGCGCCATAGTTGCTCGGCTAGGGCGGGGTGGGCGCGTAGTAGGTCGACGATCTCGGTTTTCTCCCGGTCGGATAGGTCCCGGCCGTGGAAGGGGGCGAACAGGGCGTCGGTGGCCGCGTCGTCCTGGCCGGTTTCCCATCGGCGGGCGGCGGCCAGGACCCCGCCGGGGGAGGTGTCCATGGTTCGGCGCAGCCCGGTGGCGGCCCGGCGGGGGATGGTCTGAGGGGCGATCGCGCCGGGGAATTTGGCCTGCCAATAGTGCTCGGTCAGGGCGCGCCGGCCGCGGATCGCCTCGGGCGGCTCGAAGCGCTCGTCGGCTCGCCGGTCGGCCTGGGCGGCCCACTGCTCCTCGGCGCCGGGACAGGAGGGGGCCTGGCCATCGGTGAGGTCCTCGTAGGAGTGGCAAGCGGCCACGCCGGTGCGGCGGATGTCCATGGCAGTGCCGGCCCGGCGGGCTTCGATCCGGGCGAGCTGGTCGTGTTCGGCCTCGCTCAGCGGCCGACCCAGCCGGGTCTGGGCGTCGCGGGCGGCCGCGGCGTAGGCGGCCCAGGCGCGCATGAGGTGCGAGTTGCCGCGGCTCATGCGGGTGTGCAGGCTGTCGGTGCGCATGTGGTGGACGTGCCGGGCCCAGGAGCCGTCGATGATCCGGGAAACCTCGCCGGCGGTGATGGTGGGGTGGTCGGGGTCGGCGGCTGTGGCGCGTTCGTAGACGAACTCGAAGGTGTTGGCCTCGAATTCCTCGGCCAGGTCGCGCCGGTCGGCCACGTAGGCCAGGGTGGCGATGCGCCGGGCGCCGGCGGCCCGGATCCGGTCCAGGACATAGGCCACGTCGGCCTCCTCGGCCAGGTCGAGTCGCACCCCGGCCGAGCCAATCCGGCTGGTTCGGCCCCATCGGCCGTCGGGGGTGCGCGGCTGGGTCAGGTAGGCGGTACCGCTCATCAGGGACTCTCCTTGCTGACGACAGTGGTCGCCCGGACAGTGTGCGGACGGGCCAGCCGGCTCAGGCGGAGGGTGGTGGGAGGCCGATGGCGGCGTAGTCCTCGTCCATGCCGGGCCGGCTTAGGTGGGGGGTGGTGTCAGGCCGTCTATGGCCGGGGCGAACAGGTCGGGGGCGTAGTCGGGGTGGGTGTCGTAGACGGTGAAGATCTGGGTGTCCCGGCCGGGCAGAAAGGGTTCGACGAGTCGCTGGTCGTGGGTGGTCTGGCCGTGGCGGACCGCGTCGGGCCGGTGGGCCCAGGCCTGTAGCTCGCTGATCCTGCTGGCGGGCAGGCCGTGGTCGTAGGCGGCGCCGGGCACGAGCGTGGCCCAGGCCAGGCGGACGGCCAGGTTTCGGCGTTTGCCCGCGGTGGGGGCCGACTCGACGCGCCGGCTGAGTTCTTCCACGGCCGGCTCGACGCACCCGGCGTCAAGCCCGGCGTCGAGCCCGGGCGCGGGCGCGGGGGTGTGCTGGTCAAGGGAAACGGGAACGTGGGAGCCGTGCCCGGCGGACGCGTCATCGATGTTGCCGATGCTGACTATTATCTCAGTTGGTCGCGGAGCCAGGACGTGGGCACCCACACGAACTGTCCGATCATGATGGCCGGCACCTGACCCGCATCGATCGCCTTGGCCAGCGTTCGCGGATCGATCCCCAGAAACTGGGCGGCTTCGGTCCGCATCACGGCCAGACGCCCGATAGGTTTAATATCAACTATATAATTTATGTCCCGATATTGCGCGGAGCCGTCCCAAGGCCATGACCAACAGGACGAAACAAGGGTACAATCCGTACACGATTTTCCTGTCAAGGCCGGATTTACGGGGGAATCCGACAAATTCCGTTCGCCCTCCGCGTTAGCGAGGGCGAACGCAGGGTTCGAGGCGATGGCGCCGTGTTATGGCTGGAGATCCCCGCATACGCGGGGAGCACGAGGACAAGCGCTACGCCGACTGGGACCGCGCCGGATCATCCCCGCATACGCGGGGAGCACTCGTCATGGTCACTCACACCTTTTACTATATCCGGATCATCCCCGCATACGCGGGGAGCACAGCAAGCCCGCCTTCTATGACGGCTGTCCGTCGGGATCATCCCCGCATACGCGGGGAGCACCTGCGAGGATTCCTGGAAGTGCCCGGCTACGGCGGATCATCCCCGCATACGCGGGGAGCACATAAGCCGTTCGAGGTGGGTGATGTGTTCAGCAGGATCATCCCCGCATACGCGGGGAGCACCTCCCGGATACCATTGACCGCGTAAGACATCCAGGGATCATCCCCGCATACGCGGGGAGCACAACAAGGAGATACCTGCACCTGCGGCGAGGCCCGGATCATCCCCGCATACGCGGGGAGCACCCCGATCCTTCCGTTTTTTGGACTTTTTCCAGAGGATCATCCCCGCATACGCGGGGAGCACTTCGACGTAGCTCCGCCACCGCTTCCCGGCGTCTGGATCATCCCCGCATACGCGGGGAGCACCGCAAAGTCAACGTCATCTCCGTCGCGCGGATCGGATCATCCCCGCATACGCGGGGAGCACGACGATAGCGACCAGTATTCGATCGACGGGCTGGGATCATCCCCGCATACGCGGGGAGCACTGCACGAGGATCGTGCGGCGGCCGCGGTGGATCGGATCATCCCCGCATACGCGGGGAGCACCGGATTTCGACCTAGAGGCGATCGTCGATGACCGGATCATCCCCGCATACGCGGGGAGCACCCTCCGTTTGCTGCCCGGCCTTCGGTTTTCGGCGGATCATCCCCGCATACGCGGGGAGCACGTTCGGTGACCCCGGTGGCTCTTCGGCCCTGCCGGATCATCCCCGCATACGCGGGGAGCACTACGCCAAGACGTTCGAGGACTGGAACGTTCAGGGATCATCCCCGCATACGCGGGGAGCACAGGGCGTTGAATCCCGGCGGCGTGTTCTCGGCCGGATCATCCCCGCATACGCGGGGAGCACCAGCCCGTCCTTTCAACCGTCTCGGTGGCTGTGGGATCATCCCCGCATACGCGGGGAGCACAGGGTCAGCCGCCCCGCCACGGGCAGAGTCCCGGGATCATCCCCGCATACGCGGGGAGCACGACGCTCCCCGACCCGAACCGGCGCGTCGGCGAGGATCATCCCCGCATACGCGGGGAGCACTGGGGGCTTCATGCGCTGGCTTAGCAGGGCCAGGGATCATCCCCGCATACGCGGGGAGCACTCAACGTAGCTACGCCAGCGCTTGCCGGCGTCCGGATCATCCCCGCATACGCGGGGAGCACGACAGCGACTTCTTCGTCGTTGCTGACACGCTCGGATCATCCCCGCATACGCGGGGAGCACTCTTGGACGCGCGCGTTGATGCCGGCGATCGTGGGATCATCCCCGCATACGCGGGGAGCACCTTTCGGTATGAACTACTCTCGTATGGAGGGTGGGATCATCCCCGCATACGCGGGGAGCACGACGGGAACGCAGGCCCGCCGATGCTCTCGAACGGATCATCCCCGCATACGCGGGGAGCACGTACCGGTCCAGTGTGAGCTGGGAGATAGAGCCTGGATCATCCCCGCATACGCGGGGAGCACACCTCCCTCGCGAAGGCGTCTCCGACGCCGGCGGGATCATCCCCGCATACGCGGGGAGCACGTGGTTCATCGGAGTTCCTTTCTCTCGTCTTCGGGATCATCCCCGCATACGCGGGGAGCACACTGGACGAGATGGGGTATACGCGTGGGCGCCCGCATCATCCCCGCATACGCGGGGAGCACACCGGGGTGTGCGACCGGTCCGACGTCTCGGCGGGATCATCCCCGCATACGCGGGGAGCACACTGGACGAGATGGGGTATACGCGTGGGCGCCCGCATCATCCCCGCATACGCGGGGAGCACACCGGGGTGTGCGACCGGTCCGACGTCTCGGCGGGATCATCCCCGCATACGCGGGGAGCACCCTGCTTCCTACGACTTGTCGCTCGGGGACGAGGGATCATCCCCGCATACGCGGGGAGCACTTTTGTCGAAGGCGCCGGGTGTGTCGGTGGAGGGGATCATCCCCGCATACGCGGGGAGCACCAGCGGCGCCAGCCGGCTCGGGAGGCCGGTGCGGGATCATCCCCGCATACGCGGGGAGCACGTGGAGGCATACTGGTACACCTCCCCGACGCCGGGATCATCCCCGCATACGCGGGGAGCACGCCACCATGTTGTCATCAAGCTCTAGCAGTTCGGGATCATCCCCGCATACGCGGGGAGCACACCCTACGTTTTAGACCGGTGAACACCCGGCCCGGATCATCCCCGCATACGCGGGGAGCACTTGTTCGATTCGAAGAACTCATCGTAGTGCTCGGGATCATCCCCGCATACGCGGGGAGCACGTTGACGGTGATCATCGGGGTTCCTTTCTCTCGGGATCATCCCCGCATACGCGGGGAGCACGGCTTGTCAAGAACCCACCAGCAATGCGTACGGGGATCATCCCCGCATACGCGGGGAGCACAGGTTCTTCTTGCCCTTTTCAGCATTCTTACCGGGATCATCCCCGCATACGCGGGGAGCACCGGAAGAAGTCTCGCGGCGCCATGGACCAGCGCGGATCATCCCCGCATACGCGGGGAGCACCTGGGCGACGCCCCGAAGGTGGATCCGGAGAACGGATCATCCCCGCATACGCGGGGAGCACTTCGAGTGGATCGGTAACGCGATCAAGAACGTCGGATCATCCCCGCATACGCGGGGAGCACCACTTCCAGAAGGCCTGGAATTCCTCGAAGGCGGGATCATCCCCGCATACGCGGGGAGCACGAACTTGTCGAATCCCCGCCCCACGATCACGTCGGATCATCCCCGCATACGCGGGGAGCACATCCTGGTCTCGGCGGCGTCGGCGATCGTGGGGGGATCATCCCCGCATACGCGGGGAGCACTTGTCACCTTTCGCCCACTTTTCAACCGTGAACGGATCATCCCCGCATACGCGGGGAGCACTTGGCGGTAGCACGTTCCGCCGCTGCTTCTCCCGGATCATCCCCGCATACGCGGGGAGCACTTGGCGCGGGCTACGTCGCCCGCGACCTCAGCCGGATCATCCCCGCATACGCGGGGAGCACGTCCTGGACCCGCGGGCCTCGTGGCTGACGCCGGGATCATCCCCGCATACGCGGGGAGCACGACCAGCCGCCTGCCCCGGCCCTTGCCGGAGACGGATCATCCCCGCATACGCGGGGAGCACGTTCATGATCAGGGGCAGATAGTCGGTTTCGCGGGATCATCCCCGCATACGCGGGGAGCACGCCCATCATCCACTCGACGAACCGGGTGGACAGGGATCATCCCCGCATACGCGGGGAGCACTCACGCGCCGTCAACTGCGCACGCAGATACCGGGGATCATCCCCGCATACGCGGGGAGCACGCCAGAACAGGCCACCACCCAGTGTGGTGATGCGGATCATCCCCGCATACGCGGGGAGCACTTGAAAACAGCCCCGTCGGCCCGGCCGGACGCGGGATCATCCCCGCATACGCGGGGAGCACGATATCGTCACCGCGACGGGCTGTAGGCCGTGGGGATCATCCCCGCATACGCGGGGAGCACGCCGAAGGCGGCATGGGCAAGCTCAAGCAAGGCGGATCATCCCCGCATACGCGGGGAGCACTCCGATGGCGACGGACGTGCATCCGGACGTGCCGGATCATCCCCGCATACGCGGGGAGCACTGCGAGGACACCCGCCACGCGGCCGAGATCGGAGGATCATCCCCGCATACGCGGGGAGCACCATGGAATACTCCGAACGCGTCTATATCCGAGACGGATCATCCCCGCATACGCGGGGAGCACGCGCTGTGCTCGGGAATATCGGGCCAGGCCACCGGATCATCCCCGCATACGCGGGGAGCACGTCTTCGCCTACCCGACGTCGATCCAGGACGGGGGATCATCCCCGCATACGCGGGGAGCACGCTGTCCTTGCCGTACACGTTGACCGTGGAGGCGGATCATCCCCGCATACGCGGGGAGCACGTCTAGGAGCGCCTCACAGGCGGACGTCAGGGCGGATCATCCCCGCATACGCGGGGAGCACCGTGCGATCCGGGGCCCTCTGGCACCTATCGGCGGATCATCCCCGCATACGCGGGGAGCACGTCTGGGCCGCCGGGCCGGGGCAAACCCCTGGAGGATCATCCCCGCATACGCGGGGAGCACAGCCAGCAAGCGGCGATCGAGGCGACGGCCCCGTGGATCATCCCCGCATACGCGGGGAGCACCTCCCAGGCGATCAGGCCGGCCTTTTCGAGGCGGGATCATCCCCGCATACGCGGGGAGCACAGCGAGCGGCACGACCCGCGGGGGAACTTCACGGGATCATCCCCGCATACGCGGGGAGCACAAGACCGTGGCAATCTCGGTCAACACCTTCGAAGGATCATCCCCGCATACGCGGGGAGCACACGTCGGTGACCAGGCGCCGCAGCTGCGTCTTGGGATCATCCCCGCATACGCGGGGAGCACGCCGCCCTCCGGCACCGAAGTCGCCAGAGAAACGGATCATCCCCGCATACGCGGGGAGCACGAGCATCTCCCTGCCCCCGGGCAGCCCGGGGATGGATCATCCCCGCATACGCGGGGAGCACCAGAGGGCCCCGGACCGTGCGAGTCCGGGGCCCGGATCATCCCCGCATACGCGGGGAGCACGCCCGGGATTTCCAGCTCGTGCTCCACGTGCAGGGATCATCCCCGCATACGCGGGGAGCACAAGAGCGTGACCATCTCGGCCAACACGTTCGAGGGATCATCCCCGCATACGCGGGGAGCACACGCCTACTATATCGAGTGCGACGACACCCTGGGGATCATCCCCGCATACGCGGGGAGCACCCGTACCCAACATCCCGTCCCTGAAGCCCGGCGGGATCATCCCCGCATACGCGGGGAGCACCTCGTCATGACATTCGTCAACTCGGGGCCGCTCGGATCATCCCCGCATACGCGGGGAGCACATGCAGAACGGGATCAACGCCGCGAAGCTCTTCGGATCATCCCCGCATACGCGGGGAGCACGTTTACCCCGCTTTTGGGCGTGAGCTTGGTCTCGGATCATCCCCGCATACGCGGGGAGCACTCGTACTGCAGTCGGGCGCTCTCGTAGAGCTGGGGATCATCCCCGCATACGCGGGGAGCACTTGATGAAATATGGGTTGGTGATCGAGGCAGCGGGATCATCCCCGCATACGCGGGGAGCACACGCCCCCGTGGCGCCGGGCCGGTCGCTGTCGAGGATCATCCCCGCATACGCGGGGAGCACGCCTGGGGGTATCCGAACGCCTGTTCGGGGACCGGATCATCCCCGCATACGCGGGGAGCACGATCCGTGCCCGTTGGCGGACTGGGCGACGGTGGGATCATCCCCGCATACGCGGGGAGCACGGTGATGCTTTCATGCTGACAACGTCGGGATGGGGATCATCCCCGCATACGCGGGGAGCACGCGGCATTGGCGTCTCAGGCGCACTCGATCGCCGGATCATCCCCGCATACGCGGGGAGCACGAAGATTTCGCCGGCGGTCCGCTCGGACGGCGCGGATCATCCCCGCATACGCGGGGAGCACCCTTGTGGCGCCGGAGATAGACGAATTGACTCCCGGATCATCCCCGCATACGCGGGGAGCACGCGGCATTGGCGTCTCAGGCGCACTCGATCGCCGGATCATCCCCGCATACGCGGGGAGCACGCCAAGCAAGCCCTGAATACCGTGTATGGCAAGGGATCATCCCCGCATACGCGGGGAGCACGAAGGGCGCCTGGGGTGGGGTGTGCCGTGCTTCGGATCATCCCCGCATACGCGGGGAGCACTTTCGGCACCCATAGAGTCCCGATCGACGTCTCCGGATCATCCCCGCATACGCGGGGAGCACTCGAGTCCCTCAACCTCGCGAAGGACGTCGTGGGGATCATCCCCGCATACGCGGGGAGCACGACTGCAGCATCTATTTCACCAATTTCCCGACAGGATCATCCCCGCATACGCGGGGAGCACGCCCGTCTGATATTCTTCGATACCGTTGCCGTAGGATCATCCCCGCATACGCGGGGAGCACGGATGCCAGGCGATCCTCGTCGACTCCGATTTCGGATCATCCCCGCATACGCGGGGAGCACTACGGGCATATGTCAGTCCTCCGCGATGATGTCGGATCATCCCCGCATACGCGGGGAGCACACGACACCGAGCCCGGTATTGGCCATAGAGAGCGGATCATCCCCGCATACGCGGGGAGCACGTCTCGGTGGAGCGCGCCGTCATTAAGAGCGCTGGATCATCCCCGCATACGCGGGGAGCACGTCGACTACGAGTATCTGACGACCTACTACGATGGATCATCCCCGCATACGCGGGGAGCACCCGCGGAAAGCCATCGTCTGCCCGTCCAATGAGGGATCATCCCCGCATACGCGGGGAGCACGGCTTTAGCATCCCATGTCATTGGCGGCTCCGCGGATCATCCCCGCATACGCGGGGAGCACTCGACGAAGCGGGATTTCATCATGTAGTCCGCGGGATCATCCCCGCATACGCGGGGAGCACAATCCAAGACACGCCGCTGACGAATGTGACCCCGGATCATCCCCGCATACGCGGGGAGCACCGCGGCGTTAGGCAGTACGCGTCGAAGAGGGCGGGATCATCCCCGCATACGCGGGGAGCACGCCGAGCGGCATGCGCCGAAGGGGAATTTCACGGGATCATCCCCGCATACGCGGGGAGCACTGGGCGATGGGGTCGAAGACGCAGAACAACAGGGGATCATCCCCGCATACGCGGGGAGCACCGGGTCGAACCAGACCAGGCCCTGCAGTCGGCCGGATCATCCCCGCATACGCGGGGAGCACCGACCGTGTCGACGGTGCCCGTGAAGAGTGGCGGGATCATCCCCGCATACGCGGGGAGCACCGACCGTGTCGACGGTGCCCGTGAAGAGTGGCGGGATCATCCCCGCATACGCGGGGAGCACTCCTGTTCGATCGTCCTCTCATATGTGGTTGTCGGATCATCCCCGCATACGCGGGGAGCACGAAGATTCCCCTGTTGTCTCGCATTTCAGTTCCGGATCATCCCCGCATACGCGGGGAGCACGCCGAGCGGCACCAGCCTAAGGGAAACTTCACGGGATCATCCCCGCATACGCGGGGAGCACTCGAACGCCGCATTGTACGGCCGCTCATGGTCCGGATCATCCCCGCATACGCGGGGAGCACCGGCCCGCCCAAGCCACAAGGCCGCTGTCCCAGGGATCATCCCCGCATACGCGGGGAGCACACGAAAGACGCCGTCGACGCACTCTCCGCAGCAGGATCATCCCCGCATACGCGGGGAGCACGGGGCGCGGTGGACGCCGAGCCGCGACCATCCGGGATCATCCCCGCATACGCGGGGAGCACCCACACGAGGGTTTCTTGGAGTTCTTCCCGGCAGGATCATCCCCGCATACGCGGGGAGCACGAAGACATTCCCGAGCAACCACACGAGGGTTTCGGATCATCCCCGCATACGCGGGGAGCACTCGTGTCTCCTTTCGGTGCGGGGATTGGTTCGGGGGATCATCCCCGCATACGCGGGGAGCACCAGTAGACCTCGTACAGGGTCTGGTTGAGCTGCGGATCATCCCCGCATACGCGGGGAGCACTTCGGCACGCATCGGGTGCCGATTGACGTCTCCGGATCATCCCCGCATACGCGGGGAGCACTGCACGCCACTCTCCGGGATCAAAAATGCCCAGGGATCATCCCCGCATACGCGGGGAGCACCCCGCCATGGAGCGCATTTTGCGCAGCGCTAGCGGATCATCCCCGCATACGCGGGGAGCACCAGATGACGGCGCACAATTCGGGCGCCGCAGCGGGATCATCCCCGCATACGCGGGGAGCACGTCGCCGCCGACGGACGACAGAAAGCGCCCGAAGGATCATCCCCGCATACGCGGGGAGCACCACCTTGGCGCCTCGATATGCACGTCCGCGAGCGGATCATCCCCGCATACGCGGGGAGCACCTCTAGATCCTCTGCCATTTGTTTTTGCTGCACGGATCATCCCCGCATACGCGGGGAGCACTCGCAAATACCAGCAGGATAAGGCCTGGCGATCGGATCATCCCCGCATACGCGGGGAGCACCCAATCTGCGTCATCAGCGCCGTATAGATCGGGGGATCATCCCCGCATACGCGGGGAGCACGCCTTCGGCGTCGGCGATCTTCTGGTCGATCTGGGATCATCCCCGCATACGCGGGGAGCACGTCACGAAAGCCGCTAAAGCGGGGTAGACGCTGGGATCATCCCCGCATACGCGGGGAGCACCGGCTGGCTGAGGGGGAGGCCCTGTGTCGTCAAGGATCATCCCCGCATACGCGGGGAGCACATCCGCCGGCTGTCCGCCGACGCCCGCACCGGCGGATCATCCCCGCATACGCGGGGAGCACTCGTCGTCCCACACCTTCGTGCCGCACTCGGTGGATCATCCCCGCATACGCGGGGAGCACGCGTCCACCCACTCGTCCGTCTGCGGGTCATGCGGATCATCCCCGCATACGCGGGGAGCACTCCCTCTCTACGGC
>ERZ773060.188-NODE-188-length-27551-cov-5.28077_pt1 | contig 27551 bp, 27 predicted proteins | sample MGYA00580628_ERZ773060 | MGnify/ENA primary metagenome ERZ773060 (study PRJEB29015, sample SAMEA2738019) | human oral metagenome | biome: human oral; feature: human-associated habitat; material: dental | place: China | collected 2045 ... | reverse complement strand
GGGGGGTCATGGTTGGCTTTATTGGGGATTTGGGGGCGGGGCAAGTGAGGCAGCCTGAAAATGGAATGGGCGTGGATGGGCGAAAATGGGCTTTTGCTTGGGGTAGGATTTTAGCTTCGTTGAACGGCGTTTCAGGCTGCCTTGAAACGTAGCTTGTTTTTTGCCAGAGCAGGTGTTTCGCCGCCTACCACGAGCAGGGGCAAGCCCCTGCAGCCCGTGCAGCATCAACCATTGTTACACGCTGCAACCTTTGTGAAGTTTCATAGGCAGCCTGAAAACCTAAAATGGCGGTTAAAAAAACGTTTTAGCTTCGCTGAAACTTGCTGCGCTCGTTTTCAGGCCGCCTTTGTTATTCTATCAACAGCCGATAGATGGCGTGTTGGCGGCTCGCCGACATTTTCGGGAAAACGATGCGCCACTCCTAATTCTACGCGCGATGTGGTGGCGACGAGCCGTTGCTGTTCCATTTGGCTACGCTGAACTGTGTTTTCAGGCTGCCTTTAATCTGCGCCATCGTGTTTACAAGGATGAAATCGTTTAGGCAACATTGCCAGAGTGCAATAGGCAGCCTGAAAAAGCGAAAAACAGCCGCTAACAATGTTTTAGCTTCGCTGAAACGCGCTTCACTCGTTTTCAGGCTGCCTCACAATGCGAACACTATCCCCGCGCCACGCCATTCACAAAAACAACTCAATCAAATCATTCAAAAACCGCTGCCCCAGCGGGGTAGGGCGGAAATACAGCGGGTTGCCGTCCAGCAGCCCTTTTTGTTGTGCGGTTTGGATGGCGCGGCTGATTTGGGCGGCGTTGATGCCTGTGCGTTCGGGCAAAAATGCGCTGGGCACGCCGTCTATCAGGCGCAGGGCATTCATCATAAATTCGCCTGCCAAATCTTGCGTGGCGATGGGCTGGCGGCGGATGGCTGCCGCAGGCTGCGTTTGCATGGCGGCAAGGTATTCGCTGGGGTGGCGGCTGCGGCTGGTGCGTTCTATGTGGCTGTGGTAGCTGATTTTGCCGTGCGCGCCTGCGCCGATGCCGATGTAGTCGCCAAATTGCCAGTAGTTTAGGTTGTGGCGGGCGCGTTGGCTGGGGGAGGTGGCGAATGCGCTGGTTTCATATTGGGCGTAGCCTGCGGCGGCGAGAGCGGCGTGCACCGCGTCTTCGATGTCTTGGGCGGTTTCGCTGTCGGGGATGCCTTGCGGCGGGGTGTGCCCGAATGGGGTGTTGGGTTCTAGCGTGAGGTGGTAGGCGCTGATGTGGGTGGTGCCGTGGGCAATGGCGGCTTGGGCATCGGCTTGGGCTTGGGCGGGGGTTTGATGCGGCAGGGCATACATTAAATCTATGTTCACGCGCTCAAAAATCTGCACGGCGGCGGCGATGGCGGCATGGGCTTCGGCGGTGTTGTGGATGCGCCCGATGGCGGCAAGGTGGGCATCGTTGAAACTTTGCACGCCGATGGATAGGCGATTGATGCCTGCTTCTTTGAAGCCGTGGAATTTTTCGCGCTCAAAGGTGCCGGGGTTGGCTTCTAGCGTGATTTCGGCTTCGGGCTGGATTTTCACGCGCGCGCGGATGGCGGAGAGCAGGTTGTCAATAGCTTGCGCGCTGAACACGCTGGGCGTGCCACCGCCGATGAAAATGGTTTCAATCGGTCGCCCCCAGATGTGCGGCAGCTCGGTTTCTAGGTCGGCAATCAGGGCTTGGATGTAGCTGCGCTCGTCTAGCGTAGTTTTGATTTTGTGGGAATTGAAATCGCAATAGGGGCATTTTTGGATGCACCACGGGATGTGGATGTAGAGCGAGAGCGGGGGGAGCGAGGTGAGCGGGGCGGGTTGGAATAGGGGGGTGAGCTGCATGATGGGATAAGTGTGTTTACAGGTTTTCAGGCTGCCTTTGGGCTGTTGTTGGCAAGAGGCAGCCTGAAAATAGGGATTAGGATTTGTTCATAAAAATCAACGACAGCAACCCGCCCGCAATCAGCGGTCCAACGGGGATGCCGTTGAAAAACGTTACCCCAATCACCGTGCCCACCAGCAGGCCGATAATCAGGTTGGGCTGTGACTGCATCACGCCGATGCCGCGCCCCGCCAGCCACGCCACAAAAATGCCTGTGAGCACGGCAACCAGCAGTTTCAGGTCAAACAATTGCGCCACAGGCGGCAGCTGCACCTTGCCCGATACCAAGGGCGAAAGAATGCCGATGGTTAAAATCAAAATGCCCAAGCTAATCAGTGGGCGGTCTGCCTGCGGCAAATAGCGCGTAAGCACGGTTTGCTGCACCACCAGCAAGATGCTGGATGAAATCCAAATTGCGCCGTTTTTGCTGAAATAGCCCAGCGCGATAAACACAATCAGCAAGATGCTAACGGGGTTAAACGTCCAATTCATCATATAGTTTTCAGGCTGCCTGAACGAAAAAGCAGAATTGTAAACCGATTTGCACGCGTGCGTTGGCTAAGGCAGCCTGAAAGCCGTAGGCTTCAACGGAGTTAAAACGAGCGCCGCGCGTTGCTACAACGGTATTCATCGCGTTGCGCGGCGTGGTTACAGCCATTCAGGTATTTCAGGCTGCCTAATGCCCCATTTTGCGGGATAGTCCACGCCCGTGAAATACAAGCCATCCGCCATAAACGTGGGCGGCGCGGTTAAGCGGCTTTGCGCGGCAAACATCTCGGCAAACGCACCCAGCGTTAATCGCCCGCAGCCCACATACACCAACGCGCCCACAATATTGCGCACCATATGATGCAAAAACGCATTGGCGTGAAAATCTATTTTCACCAAGCTAGGGCAGCCTGAAAACGCAATCGCATACACCGTTTTCACGGGCGATTTGGCTTGGCACTCGGCGGCGCGGAAGCTGGAAAAATCGTGTTCGCCGATGAGCAGCGCAGCCGCTTGGCGCATGGCGGCCACATCCAGCGGATAATGCGTCCAGCCAGCCCGCCCCACCAGCAACGGCGAGCGCACGGGCGCGGATTGCAGCAAATAGCGATAACGCCGTCCGCAGGCATCAAAGCGCGCGTGAAAATCGGGCGCAACGGCTTGGGCGTACAACACCGCGATGCCATCGGGCAAATGCGCGTTCACGCCGCGCACCCAAGCCGTGAGCGGGCGCGTGGCGTGGCTGTCAAAATGGATAACCTGCGCCGTGGCGTGCACGCCTGTGTCGGTGCGCCCCGCGGCGGTGATGGCAATGGGTTCGCCCGCAATCTGCGCGAGCGCGTGTTCCAGCGCGGTTTGGATGGTGGGAATGCCAGCGGCTTGTTTTTGGAAACCGAAGAATGCGCTGCCGTTGTAGGATAGGGTAAGGGCGTAGCGGGTCATGGTTGGGCTTTATTAAAATGATTTTCAGGCTGCCTTAGCACATCAAGGCAGCCTGAAAACAATCAATCAAACATTGATGTGATGCGAAAAAATCAAACCCCGCGCAACAACTCATTCACACTCGTTTTGGCGCGCGTTTTCGCGTCCACTTTTTTCACAATCACCGCGCAATACAAGCTGTGCGAGCCATCTTTGCTTGGCAGGCTGCCTGAAACCACCACCGAGCCAGCGGGCACGCGCCCATAGTGGATTTCGCCTGTTTCGCGGTCATAAATTTTGGTGGATTGCCCGATAAACACGCCCATGGAAATCACGCTGCCTTCTTCCACAATCACGCCTTCCACAAGCTCGCTGCGCGCGCCGATAAAGCAGTTGTCTTCAATAATCGTGGGCGCAGCTTGCAACGGCTCTAACACGCCGCCAATGCCCACGCCGCCGCTCAAATGCACGTTTTTGCCGATTTGCGCGCACGAGCCAACGGTAACCCAAGTGTCCACCATCGTGCCTTCGTCCACATACGCGCCGATGTTCACATAAGACGGCATCAGCACCGCATTTTTCGCCACAAAGCTGCCGCGTCGCGCAATCGCCCCGGGCACGGCACGAAAGCCCGCCGCCTGAAAATCCGCTTGCGACCAGTTGGCAAACTTGGTGGGCACTTTGTCAAAATAACGGTTCACGCCGTCATCCGCCAGCTCGTTATCCGCAATGCGAAACGACAGCAACACCGCCTTTTTCGCCCATTCGTTCACCAACCAATCGCCCACGCCACGGCGTTCTGCCACGCGCAACGAGCCGTTGTCTAGCTGGCGCAGCGTTTCCAACACCGCCTCTTTCACCTCGGGCTGCACATTGGCAGGCGTGATTTCAGCGCGGTTTTCAAAAGCGGTTTCAATAATCTGTTGCAAAGACATGGCTTTATCCTTATGAAGTTGTGCAAGAAAGGGGCGATTGTAGCGCAAAAAGGTTTTTCAGGCTGCCTTAAATACATTTACAATTTATGCCAACTATTTTGAGTCTAGGAAACCGCGTTATGAAAAAAATCCTCTTTATTTGCTTGGGCAACATCTGCCGCTCGCCGATGGCAGAATACCTTTTCCGCAGCATGGCGGCCGAGCGCGGCATCCCCGTGCAAACCGCCAGCGCAGGCACATCGGGCTGGCACGATGGCGAAGGAATGCACTGTGGCACAGCCGATGTGTTAGACGGGCTGGGCATCGCCTCGCAAGATTTTGTCAGCCGCAAAATCAAAAAAAGCGATTTGAACGACTACGATTATTTAATCGTGATGGACGACAGTAATTTGCGCGATGCCGAAAAATTCTTTGGTAGGCAGCCTGAAAAAATCTTCAAAATCACCGACCTTTTGCCCAAAGGCAGCGGCTACGACCATGTGCCCGACCCGTGGTACACAGGTAATTTCAACGAAACGCGCGCTATTCTGACCGCCTGCTGCGATGCGTTGCTCACGCGGCTGCAAAACGGCGCAATGTAGCGGCAAATGGGCGTAAGGCTGAACGTTATCCCGCGTAATGAAATGTAATTTTCAGGCAGCCTGAAAACGGCTTGCGCTAAAATAAAACCGCTTTTGGATAACTTTGGCGGGCGTTGTTTGCCCCCTTTTGCTGTTAAAACCTGCGTTTACAAGCACACGATGATTGCAAACGCAGGTTTTGCGATAAAGACGCAGTTCGCCGCAATGCCCGCCGTGGTTATTCAAAGCACCCCCATTTTTCCGAAAGGACGCACGATGAAAAAAATCCTATTCGCCTTGCTACTGGGCACGCTCGCCACCGCCGCCAGCGCAGAATTAATGTATTACGGCGACGACAGCCCCAGAATTGAGCTTGACCGCAGCAGAATAGACATTGACCGCAGCGACCGCGCATACGAACGGCGCGGGCGATACGATGACGACTATCGCTACGACCGCCGTTACCGCGATTATGATGATTACCGCCGCGACAATCGCCGCTACCGAGATTACGGCTACACCTTCGATTCCGACAACGGCTTCAATATCCGCTACGGCTGGGGCAACGACCGCACCCGCATCGATATGCGCTATGGCAACGGCTACCGCCGTTATCGCGATTATGACGATGGCTATCGCCGCCGCCCTCGCCGTTATCGTGGCGGGTGGTAAAACACACGCAATAGGCAGCCTGAAACGGCGTTTGGCGCAGGCAAAACAAAAAACACGGCTCATTGGATGATTGCCGTGTTTTTTTGTCTGCTGTGTTTTCAGGCTGCCTGTGGTTAATGGATATGGATGGGCATGGCTCGTTCGCGCAGCAGGCAGTTTGGCTTCAATGTGTGTTACAATCAAACGCATTGCGTTGATAGGAGTGCACTATGCCTGCCATCTTAAAACTTTCCCACAATCATCAATTAACCCTGCAAAAAGAATTTGTGGCTCATTTGGGGGCGCACTAGGGCAGCGAATTAGAAGTATTCAAATTGTCCAATGGCGCATTGCGTATTCAAACCAAATCATCCCGCGAAAAACAAAAAATCTTTGCCGACATCGCCCATTTTTTAAAAGGCAAAACAGCTGTTTCATTAAGCATTGACGAAATCAACGAAAAATCGCCAAAGGCTGGCACGAATTGGGCATAAAAGGGCAGGGCAAGCCATGATGCAACACATTACGGCGGATACCAATGTATTGCTGCGCGCCGTGCTGGGCGATGATGAAATGCAGCAAAAACAAGCCTTAACCATGCTGCAAACGGCAGATGCGGTGTTTATACCGACTACCGTTTTGTGTGAATTGGTTTGGATTTTGATGCGGAGTTACAAATTATCGCGCCTTGATACCGCTGAAACATTGGCGCAGTTAATGCAAATTGGTAATGTGATGGTTGCCACAGATGAAGCGATGGCAGGTTTGGCTTTGCTGCGTTCAGGCGGAGATTTTGCCGATGGCGTGAACGAATACAGTGGGCGGCTAATGGGCGAGCAATGCTTTAGTTACGTTTGACAAAAAAGCGGCGCAATTATTAAGCGAGCAAGGCAAAGCGGTTATCTTGCTCGCGTAAACGCCCATAGGCAGCCTGAAACCATTGCAAAATCTGATAAACGATGGTGTATCAACGGCTCGTCTACATCTTGCTAATCAGTAAAATCCTATTAAATACGCCATTTGGCAACGAGGCGTTGTCGCTTCATTTTTAGATTTCAGGCTGCCTATTCGCCCCCCCCCATGGGCAGCCTGAAAACCCTTAAACCACACGCGCTTTAAGCAAATCGTGCATATTCAACGCGCCCACCAAATGCATCCCGTCATCGCACACCAACAGCCCGCCAATCCGCTTCTCTTGCATCATGCGCAAAGCTTCGCTCGCCAGTTTATCGGGCGCGATAAATTTCGGCTCGCGCTTCATCACATCGTCCACCGTTAGCCCTGCAAACGAATCGCGCTGTTCAAACAAGCGGCGCAAATCCCCATCCGTCAGCACGCCTTTCAGGCAGCCTGAAACGTCCACCACCGCCAGCATCCCCAAGCCTTTTTCGCTCATGGTAACAATCGCCGATTTCAGCAGCGTTCGCTCCGCCACTGCAGGCAACTCCGCCCCCGAGTGCATCAAATCGCCCACCGTCAGCAGCAAACGCCGTCCCAAGCTCCCCGCAGGATGGCTCAACGCAAAATCCTCCGAAGTAAACTGCCGCGCTTTGAGCAACACAATCGCCAGCGCATCGCCCAGCGCCAACACCGCCGTGGTGCTGGAAGTGGGCGCAAGGTTGAGCGGGCAAGCCTCGTGCGACACCGCCGCTCGAATATGAATGTCCGCAAACCGCGCCAAACTGGATTGCGCGTTGGACGACACGCCAATCAACACCGTGTCCTTGCGCTTTAACGCCGGCAAAATCGCCAAAATCTCATCGCTCTCGCCCGAATTGGACAACGCCACTACCACATCGCCATCCACAATCATCCCCAAATCGCCATGCGCCGCTTCGGCAGGGTGCACAAAAAACGCAGGCGTGCCCGTGGAAGCCAGCGTTGCCGCCATTTTGCGCCCGATATGCCCCGATTTGCCCATGCCCGTTACAATCACCCGCCCGCGGCAAGCCAACACCGCCTCCGCCGCGCGCACAAAATCCGCCCCCAGCCCCGCCGACACTTCCCCAATCGCCGCCGCCTCGCTTGCCAACGCCTCGCGCGCCCATAAAAGATACTGATGAACCATTGCTACCTCTATTTATATCCATTCGTTTAAAACCACCAAATAGCGTTAGCGAAACTTAATATCATTTGCTATACACCAATCTGCTGTTCCAAATGAGAATTATTTGACTAAAAACAAGATTTTATCACAACAGTTTAGCAAAAATTCGCCCGCAAAAAATCAAAAGCAAAACAACCATATAGCGTAGATTAGAGCCTATGCCTAAAAAATAATATTGTATGAATACAACGGCTGGATGATAATAACGAAATCACCGTAAAACAGTGATTTTCCTATAATTTTGGAGATAGGAAACCGTTTAACTCACCATACAATATTAAAGGACAAAATCATGGCACTGGTATATTGGACACAAGACCTGAACACAGGCTTTGCCGACGTAGATGAACAACATCAAATCTTGGTTGACCACTTCAACAAGCTGGATGACGCGTTCAAATCAGCCGACTATGAAGCCACCAAAAAAGAGCTACAAGATTTGATTGACTACACCATTTTCCACTTTGGCGAAGAAGAAAAAATGCTGGAAGCAGCGCATTACCGCATGACCGAGCCGCACAAAAAAGTGCACGCCAACTTCATCAAAAAAATGGGCGAATTGCAAGGGCGTTTTGAAAACGGCGACATCACCGCCTTGCAAGAAGTGCTGGATATGTGCGATGGCTGGCTGTTCCGCCACATCCGCCTCAACGACCACGGCTACATCGCCGATGTGAAAGCCGCAGGCGTTCGCTAAACCCCGCAGCATAAAAAGCGTTTTGCAATCATTGCGAAACGCTTTTTTATTTGCGCTTTACCGTTTTCAGGCTGCCTATTGTGTCTCACTGAGGCAGCCTGAAAAACATTCCCCCAACCGCCCCTACCCAAACTGTAAAAAAACCTTTACGATTGCCCCTTTTCACGCCACAGCAAAGGAAAACAGCATGACCACCATCAAACAAGTCAAACAACTCGGACAACAAATCTGGCTGGACAATCTATCGCGCAGCCTGGTGCAAAGCGGCGAACTCGCCCGGTTTCTTGCCGACGGCGTATGTGGCGTAACCTCCAACCCCGCCATCTTCCAAAAAGCCTTTTCCGGCGACGCGCTCTATATTCCCGAAATTGAAGCCCTGAAACAACAAAACAAAACCGCCAAAGAAATCTACGAAATCCTCGCCATCGCCGACGTGCAAGCCGCTTGCGACGTGTGCCGCGCCGAATACGACAGCACGGGCGGTAAAACAGGCTTTGTGAGCTTGGAAGTCTCCCCCGAGCTATCGCACGATGCCGAGCGCACCATCGCCGAAGCACAACGCCTGTGGGCAGCCATCAACCGCCCCAACGCCATGATAAAAATCCCTGCCACCGATGCAGGCTTAACCGCGCTCACCGCCCTCGTCGCCAGTGGCATCAATGTTAATCTCACGCTATTATTCTCGCGTAAACAAACACTTAAAGCCTACACCGCCTACGCCGCAGGCTTAACCCAACTCGCTGCCAACGGCGGCAATCTGGCGCAAGTTCAAGTGGTCGCCAGCTTCTTTATCTCCCGCATCGACAACGCGCTGGATGGCACGCTGCCCGAACACCTGCGCGGCAAAATCGCCATCGCCCTTGCCAAAGCCGCCTACCAAGACTGGCAAGATTATTTCGCCCACCCCGAGTTTGCTGTCCTCGCCGCGCAAGGCGCGCACCGCGTGTCGCTGCTGTGGGCATCCACCGGCGTGAAAAATCCCGACTACCCCGCCACGCTGTATGTGGACGCGCTAATCGGCGAACACACGGTGAACACCGTGCCCGATGCCACGCTCAAAGCCTTCATCGCCACAGGCACCGCTGCGCGCACCCTGCCCGAAAACATCCCCGCCGCGCTCGCCCAGCTTGCCGAAGCCGAAAAATTGGGCATAGACGTGGAAACGCTGGCAACGCGCCTGCAAAACGACGGCTTGAAGCAGTTTGAAGAAGCCTTTGCCAAGCTGCTCGCCCCATTGGCAGCCTGAAAACGCGGCTACGCGCTGCTGCGAAGCTCAAACCGTTTTGGCGCGTTTATCCGTTTTCAGGCTGCATCATCACTAAGGCAGCCTGAAAAAACTTTTATGTGGTTTAACCGTTCTCATGGCGTTGCGCCGCCATACCCACGCTTTGCGTGCGTGGATGAAATGACCGTTTCAGGCTGCCCTATCATTTAAAGGCAGCCTGAAACCTTTGCACAACCTAAAATGAAACAAGAAATAATTAAAGCTCGTCATTCCCGCGTAGGCGCACTACTGTCCGGAATAAATTTTTGAAGAAAATTTATTTAAAAACAGCATGATTTATGCAAATTCCTTTGTTTCAACATGCTGTTTTACCCTTAAAAAAGCTACTTTTAAGCACCATTTTGGGGTGTTGGGTGCATTACGCACGGTTCTATATAGCATTTATTTTTATGATTTATAAGGGTTTTATTGTACGAAAATTATTCCGGACAGTAGTGCGCGTAGGCGGGAATCTTGGTTAATCTGAAATAATAGTTTGTTTTTACAATAATTTCTGAATATCAAACAAGATTCCCGCCTGCGCGGAAATGACGGCATTTCTTATTTTTCAGGCTGCCTAAACATTCAAAAAACATCGCCCACCACAAGGAAACCACCATGCAAAAAGTCATCGCCCTAGACGGCCCCTCCGCCTCAGGCAAAGGCACCATCGCCGCCCGCGTTGCCGCCGCGCTCGGCTGGGCATATTTAGACTCAGGCGCGCTCTACCGCCTTACCGCGCTGCACGCGCAAAATCACAACATAGATTGGGCAAACGAAGCCGCTGTCGCCGCGCTTGCCGCCGAATTGCCCGCCGAATTTCGCGGTCAAACCGTGTGGCTAGACGGGCAAGACGTAACCCAAGCCATCCGCAGCGAACGCATCGGCATGGGCGCATCCGCCGTCGCCAAACTGCCCGCTGTGCGCCAAGCCCTGTTGCAACGCCAACGCAATTTTTTAACCGCGCAAGGCTTGGTGGCAGACGGGCGCGACATGGGCTCAACCGTGTTTCCCGAAGCCCAGCTCAAAATTTTTCTTACCGCCAGCGCACAAATCCGCGCCGAACGCCGCGCCAAACAAATCGGCGTGCCGCTGGATGGCGCAGCATTTGCCCAAATCCTCGCCGACATCCAAGCCCGAGACGCAGCCGACCGCAGCCGCCCCGTCGCCCCCTTGCAGCAACTGCCCGATGCCAAGCTGTTAGACACCTCCCATCGCAGCATAGAAGAAACCGTGCAGCAAGTATTGGATTGGTATCAAGCCAGCCCAAAGGCAGCCTGAAAATAAAAATCCCATGCAAGAGAAGCCAGCACTCACGCGGCTCATCCCCCCTTTTCAGGCTGCCTCACGCACACGCAACCGCCCAACGCCAAAGGCAGCCTGAAACGCAGTTTGACAACGCCCAAGCCTCAATCCACCGCCAACGTGTTTTACCCCTGTTCACAAAAATCCTTGCCCCCATTTCGCATTACCCCTTTTCAGGCTGCCCCTAGTTCCCGCAAACTGCACAGCAAAAAAACACACAAAAAACAGCCCTCTACCCTACCCAAACGCCAAAAATCGCGTATAATGCGCCGTTTTCCTTTTCCAGTGCAGCCTTGCATAGGCAGCCTGAAATCACCTTGTTTATGAGCCAAGGGCATAAACAAATCAACCAACCCAACCCCGCACACCTTGGCGGTGCATAGAAAGCAAAACCAAACATGGAAAATTTTGCCCAGTTATTGGAAGAATACTCTAACACCCAAGAAATGAACTATGGCGAAGTGATTACCGCCGAAGTGGTAGACATCACCGACAAATTCGTCATCGTAAACGCAGGCTTGAAATCAGAATCGCTGATTGACATCGCCGAGTTCAAAAACCCCTTGGGCGAACTGGAAGTTAAAGTAGGCGATTTCGTAACCGTAACCATCGAATCCGTAGAAAACGGCTTCGGCGAAACCAAACTGTCCCGCGAAAAAGCCAAACGCGCCGCCGACTGGATTACTCTGGAAGAAGCCATGGAAGACGGCGAAATCCTGTCAGGCGTGATTAACGGCAAGGTAAAAGGCGGCTTAACCGTTATGGTGAACAGCATCCGCGCCTTCCTGCCCGGTTCTTTGTTGGACGTGCGCCCCATCAAAGACACTTCACAATTTGAAGGCAAAGAAGTTGAGTTCAAAGTCATCAAATTGGACCGCAAACGCAACAACGTAGTCGTATCACGCCGCGCCGTGCTGGAAGCCACTTTGGGCGAAGAGCGCAAAGCCCTGATGGAAACCCTGCAAGAAGGCACCATCGTAAAAGGCATCGTGAAAAACATCACCGACTACGGCGCATTCGTAGATTTGGGCGGCATCGACGGCTTGCTGCACATCACCGACCTTGCATGGCGTCGCGTAAAACACCCAAGCGAAGTGTTGGAAGTGGGCAAAGAAGTGGAAGCCAAAGTATTGCGCTTTGACCAAGACAAACAACGCGTGTCTTTGGGCTTGAAACAACTGGGTGAAGACCCATGGGAAGGTTTGGCACGCCGCTACCCACAAGGCTCACGCCTGTTCGGCAAAGTATCTAACTTGACCGACTACGGCGCATTCGTGGAAATTGAACAAGGCATCGAAGGTTTGGTTCACGTTTCCGAAATGGATTGGACCAACAAAAACGTACACCCAAGCAAAGTCGTTCAACTGGGCGACGAAGTGGAAGTGATGATTTTGGATATCGATGAAGACAAACGCCGCATCAGCTTGGGCATGAAACAATGCCAAGCCAACCCTTGGTTAGAATTTGAAGCCAACTACAGCAAAGGCGACAAACTCAAAGGCGCGGTTAAATCCATCACCGATTTTGGCGTGTTTGTTGGCTTGCCCGGCAACATCGACGGTTTGGTTCACTTGTCTGACCTGTCTTGGACCGAATCAGGCGAAGAAGCCGTTCGCAAATACAAAAAAGGCGAAGAAGTGGAAACCGTTGTGTTGGCGATTGATGTTGAAAAAGAACGCATTTCTTTGGGCATCAAACAGCTTGAAGGCGACCCATTCAACAACTTCTTGTCTGTAAACGACAAAGGTGCGTTGGTGAAAGGCACAGTGAAATCCGTTGAAGCCAAAGGCGCAGTGGTTGTCTTGGCAGACGAAGTGGAAGCCTACTTGCCTGCATCTGAATTTGCTGCTGACCGCGTGGAAGACTTGACCACCAAGCTGAACGAAGGCGACGAAGTAGAAGCCATCATCTTGTCGGTTGACCGCAAAAACCGCAGCATCAAATTGTCTGTCAAAGTCAAAGACCGCAAAGAAGACCAAGATGCGTTGAAATCCATCAACGCCGCAAGTGCCGCCAACGCAGGCACAACCAGCTTGGGCGACTTGCTCAAAGCGTCTTTGAACAAAAGCTGAAGGTAAAACACAATGACCAAATCAGAGTTAATGGCTCGCTTGGCCGAATTGTTTATTGAAAACAACGAAGGCACGGAGCTGCAAGCCAAAGACATTGAATACGGCGTAAAGGTTTTGGTGGACACCATGACCCGCTCGCTTGCAAAAGGTCAGCGTATTGAAATCCGTGGATTTGGCAGTTTTGATTTGAACTACCGCCCGCCGCGCGTTGGGCGCAATCCGAAAACAGGCGAACGAGTGGAAGTGCCCGCAAAGCGCGTACCCCATTTCAAACCCGGCAAGGAATTGCGCGAACGCGTGGACCAAGCCTTCGCTGCTTGATATACGTTTATTAAGTTTTGCTGATGAAGAGAACCGTATCTTTTTGAGATACGGTTTTTTTGTTTTGGCAGTAAGGCAGCCTGAAAATGGCTTTGCCGCAGAAAGGGCATCTCTGTCTGACCGTTTTCAGGCTGCCTCAGCTGTTAAGCATCAACCATAAAAAAAGGCAGCCTGAAAACCGCGCTACTTGGTTTCAGGCTGCCTCTATGGCACGTCGTTCAAATATTCGCCGTCAGGCGGTTTCTGAGCCAGCGCACCGTTTCCGCGATTTCCCCCGCCAGCAAGCCAATCGGCCCCACTTGCATATACGCCAGAATTTCCGATGCCGCGCCGTGCAACCAAACCGCCGCAGGCACCGCTTCTTCCGCCGCCATCCCTTGCGCCAACAGGCTGCCCACAATGCCCGATAACACGTCACCGCTGCCTGCGGTCGCTAAGCCTGCGTTGCCCGTTTTGTTTACATGCAAAAAGCCGCGCGCCGATGAAATCACGGTTTCGTGCCCTTTCAGGATGCACCACGCGCGATAACGGTTAGCGATTTCGCGCGCCGCCCATGCGCGGTTGCTTTGCACGCGGCTTGTGCTCACGTCCAGCAGATGCGCGGCTTCCCCGGGGTGCGGCGTGAGCACCAAATCGGGGTGTTTGGCGGGCGGGAACAATTTGGGATGGTTCACCAGCAAATGCAGCGCGTCCGCGTCTAGCACCAGTTGCGGATGGTTACTGTTCCAGATGGCGTGCAGGGCGCGGGCGGCAGACTCGTTTTGCCCCAAGCCGCAGCCCACCACCCATGTGCTGATGTTGTCGCGCTGCACGGTTCGCGCGGCAGAATCCAGCATCAATTCGGGATGATAGGCATAAGCTGCGCTGGGCGGCGTGGCTTGGTTGAAGCCGATGAACACTTTGCCGCAGCCCGTTTGCAACGCCGCAATCCCCGCCAACAATGCTGCGCCCGCCATGCCATCGCCGCCGCCAATCACGCCCACCGTGCCAAACGTACCTTTGTGGCTGTTGTTGGGGCGCGGGTTGAGCAGGCTGGGGAAATATTGCTGCGCGTGGGCGCGATAGGGGGCGATGTTGGGCGGAGCGATGTGTACCATCATAATAAAATCCTTTGTGAAATGAAGCGGTTTGCTTTGTTTACTCGGCTTGGGGCAGCCTGAAATGCTGTTCGGCAACCATCATGCAATTTCAGGCTGCCCAATGCAATAGGCAGCCTGAAAATCATTTTCCGTATTCGCGTTTTTCCGTTTTCCCTTGGGTGCGAATCCGCGCGCGCAGTGTTTCGTCGCTGCTGCGCGCTCTGGTATCCAAGCAAAACGCATCGTACAACACGCGGCGCACGCGGTCGGTCGCATTGCGTTTGCCGCCCAGCGTGGTCCACTGCGCGTTGCGCGGCTCAATCCAGCGGTGGTTTACCAAGTCGGCATAGCCGTAGGTTTTCAGCTTGGAGCCTTCCGAATCCAGCAGCTTCGTTCCCGTAACGCACAGCATCCCCTCGGCGGTAATGTTGTCGTAACCCGCTTCGGATCGGTTATTGAACACATAGCGCACGCTGCCGTCGGGCGCTTGCGTGATGCTGCTCAACAAAATGCGCGGGCTGCCTTTATATAGATTGTCAATATACAGCTCAAACCAATCGCCCTCGTTCGGATTGGGCACGGCAGGCAGCGGCACATCCATCTCGTTGAATTCTTTGTTGTATTCGGGCAGGTTTTGCATAAAAATTTGTTGGCGTTGATCCAAATAGTCCGAGCCATCCGCCAAGGCAGCCTGAAAACCGCCGCACAACAGCGCGGCAAGCAGAAGTTTTTTCATCGTTTGCGTCCTTTTTATCCTTTCTATGGTTTAAGGCAGCCTGAAACGGGTAAACGTGTTTTCAGGCTGCCTCATGATGGCTGAATTAGCGCTGCAACGCCGTAATCACATTTTCTTTTACGGTTTCAACAGGTTGCGTGCCGTCCACCTTGATATAACGCGGCGCGTGTTCGCCCGTTAATTTGCTGTAAAAATCCACCAAAACCTCGGTTTGCTCGTGATACACCGCAAGGCGTTTTTTCACCGTTTCTTCTTTGTCGTCATCACGTTGTACCAAGTCTTCGCCTGTTTCGTCATCCTTGCCGGACACTTTGGGCGGATTGTATTTCACATGATAAGTGCGCCCTGACGGCAAATGCACGCGCCGTCCGCTCATGCGCTCCACAATCGCTGCATCGGGCACGTCGATTTCCACCACCGCGTCCAAATCCACGCCTGCCGCCACCATTGCTTCGGCTTGCGCCAATGTGCGTGGAAAGCCGTCAAACAAAAAGCCGTTGGCGCAATCGGGCTGCGCAATGCGCTCTTTCACCATGCCGATGATGATGTCGTCGCGCACCAAGCCGCCCGCGTCCATGATTTTTTTCGCTTCCAAGCCCAAAGGCGTGCCCGCTTTAATCGCCGCGCGCAGCATGTCGCCCGTGGAAATTTGCGGAATGCCAAATTCGCGCGTGATAAATTGCGCTTGCGTGCCTTTGCCCGCGCCCGGTGCGCCCAATAGTAAAACTTTCATGTTTTCGCTTTCGTTAAAAAGAGTAAGAAAAGCGCATCATAATATGTTTTCAGGCTGCCTAAAAGGGGGCGGGAACGCGCCGTTGCGTTAAGTTGTGGTAAGTAGGCTATATTCCGGGCGGTTTAATGCGGTTCTGCTTGGCAGAAACGAGAATAAACGGCTATCATAATGCTTTAAGAATTGTTAAGCTTTGTATCAATCCGCTTGCGGGCGTTCGCACGGATAGGGAGATGAATTTTGAAAACGAATACAAAAATGATTGCAGCATCGCTGTCGCTAATCACATCGTTTAGCGCAGTGGCAGGCATTGGCGGCGTGAACGTGCAATCTAATCTGGGCGAGCCTTTTTCAGGCAGCATCGTGGTAACAGGGCAGGAAGCCAAAGCGGTATTGCAAAACGGCGCAAGCGTATCGGGCAACGGCATCAGCGGCACCGTTGCCCCTCATGGCGATGGCAATGCTATTATTCGTCTTCGCTCTAATTCCGTTGTAAACGACCCCATTTTGACTTTCACTGTCCGCGCGGGCAATCAAACTCGCCAATATACCGCCATGATAAATCCTTCGCACTATCGCCCTAATCCGTCGCAGGCGCGTTCTAATCGCGACACGCGTAAAGCGGTTGAGCTGAAACCGCAGCAGCAACATCATGCCGTTGCAAACGATGATGTTGAAATCCAACAAGAAACGCGTGAAGCAACCCCGCGCACAGAAAAAACATACGCAACCAGCCCGCGCTACCACCGTGTGCAAGCGGGCGAAAGTTTGACTTCTATCGCCGCCCGTTACCGCCCGCAGGGCATGAGCGTGCAGCGTGCCGTGCGTGCTTTGATGGCAGCCAACCCACGCGCATTCCGCAACGGCAGGATGTATCACAATGTAACGCTGTACATCCCCACCGCATCGCAGTTCCATGCTTACGCCAAATCGGCACAACGCAAACATCAATCGCCCCGCATTTCGCGCGGTGCAGCGATTGTTGCGCCCGCAGTAACAGAAAATACCACACCCGATGTGGCAGAAACGCCTAAGGAAACACCCAGCAAAGTCGTTACGCCGCCTCCTGTAAAAGTTGAGCCGGTTAAAAAACTTGTTGAGCCCATTAAACCCAAGGCAAAAGACCAAGCGGCTGAAGAACCGCCTGTTGCAGAAAAAGCGGTGGGAGAAAAAGCGAAACCCGTAGCGCCCGCGCAACCCGAGGCATCCAAACCTGCGGTTGAAGAAACCAAACCCGTTCAACCGGAAGCATCGCAAGCTGAACAGATGCAGCCTGAAAACACCGTTGCCGCTTCCGAAAGCAAAACGGCTCCTGCTGAAACGGCATCCGTTGCAGCCGCATCTGTTGCAGAAGAAAAAACCGAACCCGTTGCCGAGCCGCAACCCACACCGCCTGCGGAAGAACCGGCCGCAGACGAAGGCTTAGATTGGACATTGATTGGCGGAAGCTTGGCCGGTGTGGCGGTATTGGGCGGAGGCGCGGCTTATTTGTTGGGCCGCCGCAAAAAATCGCGTGCCGATTCATTTGATGACGACAACGCAGCCGGCGACGAAGAATTTGATGGCAGCGACATTCAATTTGATGGCACGGCCAGCCCCGAGACGGACGATTGGATGCGGGATACCGGCGTCGCAAAAGCAGACGGCAGCAGCGATGATTTCTTTGATTTGCCGCCTGTCGATACTGATGTTGCGCCTGCCGCTTCCAGCCAAACATTTGATTTGGATGACTTTGAACCCGAGCAGTTTGATGACAGCTCTGATGAATGGGCGCTATCGGTTGAAGAAGAACCGCATGCCCATGCCAATCCGTTGTTGGTGGCAGAAAATGCCACATCGTTTGACGCGGATGATTGGCAAGTGGATGACATTGTTTCAGTGGAATCGGACGTTGCAGAGCCTGCGCGTTCGCTTGGCAGCCATAACGCGGTTGCCGCCGATGATTTCATTATCGATGACACGCCGATTGGGCAGCCTGAAACCGCTGTGAGCGCAGCCAATGATTTCTTATCGTTTGATGATTCGATTCAAGCGGACGATATTATTCCTGCGCCTGCCGAAGAAACAACGTTTGATTTGGACGCATTTAATAACGCGTTGCCCGATATTGTCGATACGCCGGCAGAAACCGCTGCAAGCGATGACTTCTTGGATTTTGACGCAAGCGATATTGTTGCGCCTGCCGCAGCAACCGCAGCCGCTTCCCATGTTGCCGCGCCTGAAGTTTCGTTTGATGATTTCTCGCTGGATACGCCTGCGGTTGAAGAAGTTGCGCCTGTGTTGGATGCGCCCGAAGTGCCTGAATTTGCCGCCGATTTGGATGCGCCTGCGATTGCCGAGCCTGCAATGGACTTTACCGCGCCCGAAGTGGCGTTGGATGATTTCAGCGTTGATGCGCCTGCCGTTGAAGCGCCGGCGGTTGACCATGCAATGGATTTTGCATTAGACGATTTTGCGGTTGAAACGCCTGCCGAGCCTGCGGCTCATGCGGCATTGGACGACGGCTTGGATTTTGCTGTGGCAGAGCCCGCTGCGGTCGATTTTGCTGCTGAAACGCCCGCGTTTGAACCTGCCGGGCAGTCATTTGCCGATTTGTCTTTGGAAGAGCCTGCGGTTGCTGCGCCTGCATTTGATGATTTGTCGTTTGAGCAGCCTGCCGTGTCCGCGCCTTCGTTTGACGACTTGTCATTTGACGAGCCTGCTGCGCCTGCGGTTGAACACGCTGTGGACGATTTGGCTTCTTGGGATATTGAAGAATTGCCTGAAACGGCGCATAACGATGCGGGTTTTGTTTCCGAGGCGGTGGGCTTGACCGAGCCTTTGGAAGCGAAATTGGAATTGGCTAAAATGTATCTGGAAATTGATGATGCCGTGGCAGCGCGCGAAACCTTGCGCGAATTGGTTACCGAATCCCATGGCGAAATTCAAACGCAAGCGCAACAGCTGCTGGATGAATTGGGCGGCTAGTCGCTGTTGGTGATGTTAAGAAACACCGTTATGTGTACAGGCATAGCGGTGTTTTTTTGTGGCTGGGGGATAGAGGCAGCCTGAAAAAGCCAAGTCGGTTGGTATTGGGCTAAACGGTTTTTGTTGAGTAGATTGGTTTTCAGGCTGCCTTTGGGGTTGGGTCTTGGAAAAAATCGTGGGCAGCCTGAAACGTTTGTTTAATGGGCAATCGATGGTGTGTCGGTGGCTTGCCAATATTCCGCTAACCGGTCATGCCCTATTTAATGCGAAATAAATACGCCATTTGGCAGCGAGCCGTTGTCGTTCCGCTTTTGATTTTCAGGCTGCCTCTTTGGATTTGGCAAAGCGTTGAGGCAGCCTGAAAACAAAATAAACCATCATGCCGTTGCGTGTTGGTGCAAAAAAGGCGGAAATAAAATCCGCCTGTTTACTTGTTTACGGCTTTGGCATCACATCAAGGCAAAACCAAAACGGCTTCGGCTTCCACCAATGCGCCGCGTGGCAACGAGGCGACGCCAACGGCGGCGCGAGCAGGGTAGGGGACAGCGAAGTATTGTTCCATCACGGCGTTGAAGGTGGCGAAGTGGGACAAATCGGTGAGGTAGGCGTTGAGCTTAACGATGTCGTTCAGGCTGCCGCCTGCGGCTTCACACACGGCACGCAGGTTTTTGAACACTTGGTGGGCTTGGGCTTCAAAGTCTGCGCCAACCAGTTGCATGGTTTCGGGAACAAGGGGGATTTGCCCGCTTAAATAAACGGTGTTGCCTGCGCGGATGGCTTGGCTGTATGCGCCGATGGCGGCGGGGGCTTGGTCGGTGTGGATAACGGTTTTGCTCATGATGAACTCCTAGGGTTGGGGAAAATTTGTTGGGACGGCTTTCAGGCTGCCTTTTGCAGGGCAAGCGCGTTCACAAGCGTTCGCGCTGTATGTCTTGCACCACAATGTAAATATGCGCGGCTAGATACGCAACACTGCATAGCGCAAGCGCAAGGAAAAATTGAAACGTAATTTGTTCAAAGCGCACAAATCTGTTCTGCCTGTCTGGGTCGATGGCAATCGGCGTTTCGCCTTGCGGTTGCGACAGCGTGCCTTGCGTAATCAAAACATTTGTTGCACCTGAATAAGGTTGCAAGAAAACCATGTTTTTCACGACTGCCACTCCGTTAAACCTTACCGCGTCGCACAAAGCGGTCAATTCTTTTTTCTCGGCGCGATAGCAGGGTACGGCGTAAGGCAGATTGTTGTGCACGAAAGCAATCTCGTCGCCAGATTTGGTTTGTCTCCATTGGTTTATTTTGATTTCTTGCGCATGGATAAAACGGGGCTGAAAAAAAGGAAACGTCAATGGGAAATTGGATGAGGCAATAAAATAGTACGATGTGGAAACGACTGATATAAGGGCAATTCCCGCGCCTTCTCGGGATGAAAACCAATTCTTAATTCTTGTTTTCAAGGGCTCTTTTGTCATATTTGTTCCCTGTTCAAAATCCAAATGAGGCAGCCTGAAAATCGGTTTTCCCCGTTTCAGGCTGCCTTCCATTCACCCCACGCTAACCATGCAACGCCCGCTTATCCACCGCCAACGCCGCTTCGTGCAACACTTCCGACAGCGTAGGATGCGCGTGGATAATCCGCGCGATGTCTTCGCTGCTGGCTTTGAATTCCAGCGCGGCAACGGCTTCGGCAATCAGTTCGCTGGTCATCGCGCCAATCATGTGCACGCCCAAAATGCGGTCGGTTTGCGCGTCTGCCAACACTTTCACCATGCCTTTGGCTTTGCCCAAGCCCAAAGCGCGTCCATTTGCGCCAAAGCCCGATGTGCCTTTTTTGTAGGCGATGCCTGCCGCTTGCAGCTGCTCTTCGGTTTTGCCCACCCATGCGATTTCGGGGTCGGTGTAAATCACAAACGGCACGTTGCCCAAATCCACCTGCGGTTTTTGCCCCGCAATGCGCTCGGCAACCGCCACGCCCTCTTCGCTGGCTTTGTGCGCCAACATCGGGCCGCGCACCACGTCGCCAATCGCCCAAACATTGGGCAAATTGGTGCGGCATTCATCGTCCACCGCGATAAAACCGCGCTCGTCGATTGCCAAGCCCACCTTGTCCGCGCCCAAGCCTTGCGTAACGGGCACGCGCCCGATGGCGATAATCAGTTTGTCAAACTGCGCGGTGTGTTGCTTGCCCGCCACTTCGTATGCCACCGAAACGCCGTCTTTGTATTCGGTGATTTGGTTGAGTTTCACGCCCAAATCAATCGCCAGCCCTTGTTCTTTGGTGAAATATTTAAACGCTTCTTTGGCGATTTGCTGGTCGGCGGCGGGCAAAAACGCGGGCGCGGCTTCCAAAATATGCACATCTGCGCCCAAGCGTTGCCACACCGAGCCCATTTCCAAGCCAATCACGCCCGCGCCAATCACGCCCAATTTTTTGGGCACGGCGGTTAAGTTCAACGCGCCTTCGTTGTCCAACACGTTCACATTGCTGATTTTGACCAAATTGGGCAAACCGCGCGGCGCAGAGCCTGTGGCAATCACAACGTGCTTGGCGGCGATTTGCGCGCCATTGTCCACATTCAACAGCCATTCATCACCTTGCTTGCCTGCAAACGAAGCACGCCCAAAAATACTTTCAATTTTGTTTTTTTGAAACAGAAACTTAATCCCGCCTGTGAGCTTGTTCACAATCGCATCTTTGCGTTCAATCATTTTGGCGGCATCAAATTTCAGGCTGCCTGAAAACGAAATGCCGTGTTCGGCGAAATCGTGCTGCGCGGCGTGAAAATGCTCGGACGATTGCAGCAAGGCTTTGGACGGAATGCAGCCCACGTTCAGGCAAGTGCCGCCCAGCGCGGGGGCATCGCCTGCTTTGTTTTTGCCCGCGTCTATGCACACGGTTTTGAAGCCCAGCTGCGCGGCGCGAATCGCTGCGATGTAGCCGCCCGGCCCTGCGCCGATAACGGCAACGTCAAATGATTGAGACATGGTTTTCTCCTAATGGGAACAATGGGTTGTGGTTTGCCGAGGCAGCCTGAAAAATACTGTAAAGTTAGGCTTTCAGGCTGCCTAACTATGTGAATTTGTGTTAAATTACACTTGGCTGAGATGGCAGTCAAGTAATAAGGAGAACGAGATGTTGGACGCATTGATTCTGCTGATTTTCGGCAAGCTGCAAGATACATTTCAGGAAACTTCGCGCACTTGGCAGTGGGCGTTGACTTACGGCGTGATTGTGTTTTTGTTAAGCGTTGGCGCATCGCTGCCGGCGATGATTGCCGCCGGCGTGATAATGGGGCTTTATGCTTGGGGCTACTTTAAGCTGCTGCGCAATCTGGCGGATAACCTGATGCTGTGGCTGCTGGTGTTTATGGGCGGGGCGGTGTTGCCGATGCTGCTGGGTGTGGCGTTGATTGGCGCGGCACAAAAGGCAGCCTGAAAAAGCAAAATGGGCGCTAAACGGCTCGCGCGGGGATGCCCTTCGTTCAAATAATTGTCTGAAAAGGAAAATCATGAAAATCACAACCCAATGGTTAAGCAACAAAACATTCGTATCCGCCAACGAACACGGCAACAGCATTGTGATGGACGGCACGCCGGCGGCAGAGGGCTGGAAGCGCGGGGCAAGCCCGTTGGAAGTGATGCTGATGGGGATGTCGGGCTGCACCAGCGTGGACGTATCCAGCGCGTTGCGCACGCAAGCGGGCTTTGTGGATTGCATTGTGAGCGTGGAAGCGGAACGCGCGGCAACCGCGCCCAAGGTGTTCACCAAAATTCATGTGCATTACAAGGTGCTGGGGCGCGGTTTGGACGCGGCGCAAGTGCGCCAAATCATCGCCGATTCGCTGGCGCACGATTGCTCGGCGTGCGTGATGATGAGCAAAATCGCGCCAATTACGCACAGCGTGGAAGTGGCGGAAGCCTAATATCTACGCACTAGGGCAGCCTGAAAACGGGTTTGCCGTGTTTGCCAAGCGAAACCCCATCTCAACGCAATCCAAAAAGGAAAAAATCATGGCTCTTTGGACTTATTGGCTGATTGCCGCCGTGGCTGTTTTTATGTTGGAGCTGTTTAGCGGCACGGTGTATTTGCTGGTGTTATCCGCCGCATTGGCAGGCGCGGGGCTCACCGCGTGGCTGTTCAACGCCAGCGCGGTGGCGAGTATGTTGGTGGCGGCATTTTTATCGGCGGTGGGCACGCTATACGTTTACCGTTTGCGCGGCAAATCGCCGAAAAACAAAGCCTTGCAGCAACACAACGATTTGGACATCGGCAGCGTGGTGCAAATTGAGCAGCCGCTATCGGGCGGGGCATGGCGTGTGTTTTATCGCGGCACCACATGGGAAGCCCGCGCCGCCCGTCCACACGCGCATTTTCAAATGGGCGACAACGCCCGCATCTGCGGCAAAGATGGGATTACGTTGTTGATTGAACCTTTGGCGTAATCAGCGTAAATATATTTTCAGGCTGCCTATGGGCATTGAAACAGGGCTTAAAGGCAGCCTGAAAATCATGTAAACCGCCCCCAATCCCCCAACCCAACCCAAGAAAGGAAATCTGATGCTCACCACCCTCACGCTCCCCGTTATTATCCTGATTGCCCTGATTATCATCGGCTTCAAAGCGTTTAAAGTTGTGCCGCAGCAAGAAGCGCACATCGTTGAACGGCTGGGCAAATACCACGCCACGCTCGCCCCTGGGTTGAGCATACTCGTCCCCTTTCTTGACCGTGTTGCCTACCGCCATTCGCTCAAAGAAATCCCGCTGGATGTGCCCAGCCAAGTCTGCATCACGCGCGACAACACCCAGCTTACGGTGGACGGCATTTTGTATTTCCAAGTAACCGACCCCGAACGCGCGTCTTACGGTTCAAGCAACTACATTCTCGCCATCACCCAGCTTGCCCAAACCACGCTGCGCTCCGTTATCGGGCGCATGGAATTGGACAAAACCTTTGAAGAGCGCGACGACATCAACCGCACCGTAGTCGCCGCGCTGGACGAAGCCGCTGTGTCGTGGGGCGTGAAAGTATTGCGCTACGAAATCAAAGATTTGGTGCCACCGCAAGAAATCCTGCGCTCCATGCAGGCGCAAATCACCGCCGAGCGCGAAAAACGTGCCCGCATCGCCCAATCCGAAGGCTTGAAAATTGAGCAAATCAACTTGGCAACGGGCGAGCGCGAAGCCGAAATCAAAAAATCCGAAGGCGAAGCGCAAGCCGCGATGAACGCTTCCGAGGGCGAAAAAGTGGCGCAAATCAACCGCGCCGAGGGCGAAGCGCAAGCCCTGCGCCTTGTTGCCCAAGCCAGCGCCGATGCCATCCGCACCGTTGCCGCCGCCATCCAAGAACCGGGCGGCGATGAAGCCGTGAAGCTGAAAGTGGCGGAGCAATATGTGGAAGCGTTTGCCAAGCTCGCCAAAGAAAGCAACACCGTCATCATGCCCGCCAACGTGGCGGATTTGGGCGGCTTGATTTCCGCAGGGTTGAGCATTGTGAAAGGGCAGCCGACAGCAAAATAGGCAGCCTGAAAACGCAAAAGGGTGGATTGTTCCGCCCTTTTTTGCGGGTAAAACGCAGCGGTTTGCACATCTTATATAAGCTCACTGCATTTTGCGCCCGGCCTAACATTTCAGGCTGCCTTTTGTTTCTCGTATTTCAATGCGTTATCTTGTAAACAAGCTGTTGCGCTTCGCCCGTCTTTACAGTGATTAAATCCTGAAAAGAAACGTTTGATTTTTTAAAGTGGGCTGATAGCGCGGATTCGCCTTGTTAGACTGCCCGCACTTGGTCTTGATTGGGATTGGTTCTCATCAAGGTCAAGTGTTTTTGAAAACTCATATTAAGGATGTACTTATGAAAAAAGTTCTCGCACTCTTAGCACTCACCGCTTCTTTTGCCGCCGTTGCCGCGCCCGTTGCCGCACACGCAGGCAAAGCACCGCATAAAGGCGCGAACCCGGCAGTTGCAAAAACACACGGCAAAGCCCTGAAAGGCAAAGCCGCCAAAGGCAAATCCGTTGTCCAAGACGCGCCACAAACCATGGAAACTGCGCCCGCCGCCGTTGCCCCCGCCCCACAACAAGCCGCGCCCGCAGTAAAAACCGCACCGCAAGCCCCTGCGGCCCATTAATCTTCGTTAAAAAAACAGCCAAGGCAATGCGCTTTGGCTGTTTTTGTTTGGATTGTTTTTGTTGGTGGGGCGCAGCCGTTTCAGGCTGCCTTTCATCATCATTCAAACGGGCTAAGGCAGCCTGAAAACACAAAATACCGTTTTCAGGCTGCTTTAACCGCATCGCGCTATTCGTCCCAGCCCTTTTTCTTGCTGGTTTGCCCGATGCCCACGTTAAAGCTGTTGGTCGGGTCAAGCCGGCGATAGAACGATTTCAGCTCGGGTTTGGCCACATACAAATGCCCCACATTATGCTCGGCAGGGTATTGTGCGCCACGCTCGTCCAGCAAGCGCCACATTTCGTGTTCCAACGCCATGCAGTCATTGCCTTTTTTCACGATGTAATCTTGGTGGAAAACGTGGCAGAAGAAATGCCCGTAATACAGCTTGTGGCTGAGCTTGCTGTTGATGCTTTCAGGCAGCACTTCCAGCCAGTCGCGGTCGTTGCGGCGCAGCGCGATGTCCAGCGCAACAATGTCTTCCACTTCATCGTGATGCACGGCGCGATAGCGCACGGCTGCGCTGGCTACGGCAAAACGGTGCAGCATCGCCGCCTGCGCTTGCGCGGCATCGCATTCAAAATAGCCGCCTTTGCTCGGGTCGCTGAAAAATTGGCGCAAATAGTCGCGCGTTTCGGCTACGCCGTCTCCGCCCGCTTTTACGATTAAATGATGCTCATAGCGGTCGCGGTAATCCATCATGATTTGCGGCAGGTGCTGCGGCAAAAGTTTGGACGCAAGTTGCAAGAAGCGGTCGGCAAAATGCTGCGGCAGAAAGGGGATTTTTTTGGCGATGCGGTCGGCTTTGTCTTTGGCGGCAAAGAGTTTGGGCAGGTTGTGCGTGCCCGCGTGTTTAATCACATAAAACATATCTTTGCCATACACTTCGGCGATGTTAAACGCTTCGCGGTGGATGTATTCGCCCGACACGGGCAGCGTTTTGAAGCTGCCGAGCATATCGCGGCGGATTTGCGTGAGCACGTTGGTGTCGTTGGTGCCGATGTAGAACACGGCAGTTTGCGTTTCGGCGGGGAAGGTGTCCAGGCGCACGGCGAACACGGCGAGCTTGCCCGCGCTGCCCGACGCTTCGTAATGCCGCGCGGGGTCGGCGTTGAAGCGAGCGGGCGTGTCGGCATCAATTTCGCGCACATGGTTGCAATAGGCGTGGTCGTGCCCTTTGCCGCCTGCGCTGATGTCTTTGCGTTGGTAATGATGTCCTTGCAAGTTGGTTAAAATTTCTTCGGGCGTGTCGCCCAAATCAATCTCCAAATGGTTCACCAATTCCAATTCGCCCGCGGCGTTGATTTGCGCGTACAACGCCATTTCGGTGTAGGCCGGCCCGCGTTGCACCAGCGCGCCGCCCGAGTTATTGCACACGCCGCCCACAATAGACGCGCCGATGCACGATGAGCCAATCACGCTGTGCGGTTCGCGCCCGAGCGGTTTGAGCAGCAATTCCAGTTTGTTGAGCGTTGAACCGGGTAGGCAAACGGCTTGTTCGTTGTTGTTGATAAGCTGAATGCCGTCGTTGCGCATGGTGTTGATGATAACGATGTCGCGGTCGTAATCGTTGCCGCTGGGGGTTGAGCCGCCTGTTAGCCCTGTGTTGGCGGCTTGGCTGATCACAATGACGCCTGCTTCCACGCAGGCTTGCAGCACGCGCCATTGCTCCAACAGCGTGGCGGGGCGCACCACGGCGAGCGCGTTGCCCGAGCCGAAGCGGTAGCCTTCGCGGAAAGGCAGCGTTTGCGCGGGGTCGGTTAGGACATATTGGCTGCCGACGATTTCTTGCAGTTTGGGGATAAGGGTAGATGAAGACATGAAGTGCTCCTTGCACGTGATGGTTTTCGGTTTGGCTGCGCTGTACGGCGGTTCAGGCTGCCTGAAATGTAGTGCGATGTAGTCTGGCATGTTATCAACAAATCCTGCCGCTGAAAACCGTTAAACCATGGTAAACAGGCAAATGTTGCGCTAAAAAAGTGGCATCGTCTTGTTTTCAGCGCAGCAAGCGTTTTTTGGGATGCAAATACGCATTTCAGGCTGCCTCAATCCGCGCGGTATAAAGGCAGCCTGAAACCGAAAACGGAGCGGCGGTTCGTAGTCCAAACCCATTGTTACTGCGCGCCATCGCGCACGCCAAAAAACGCAGATTTCGCGCCCCTTTTGCGCTAAACTTGCCCCTTTTACGCTTTTCAGGCTGCCTTATGATTACCCAACTGACCCCGCAACAAGTCCAAACCCTGTTGCAACAACGCCCCGACACACTCCTGCTTGACGTGCGCGAAGAAGGCGAAACCCAAATCTGCCAAATCGCCAACAGCACGCACATCCCCATGAACCTCGTTCCCCTGCGGCAAAACGAACTGCCCGACGGCGTGGCGATTGTCGTCTATTGTCACCACGGCTTGCGCAGCCTAAACGTTGCCCGCTTTTTGGAACACGCAGGATTTGAAGAACTGTATAACTTGGCGGGCGGCATAGCGGCGTGGGCGCAGGAAATTGAGCCCGATATGGCAAGGTATTGAATGAAACGGGTTTGGCGCGGGATTGCGCCAAAAAAGCCCAAGGCAGCCTGAAAACGGGTTTGCTTCGCCGAAGCGTGCGAACCCGTTTTCAGGCTGCCTTGTCGTTGTCATGCAGGCAAAAAAATGCGCTCGT
>ERZ773060.187-NODE-187-length-27606-cov-4.54822_pt1 | contig 27606 bp, 26 predicted proteins | sample MGYA00580628_ERZ773060 | MGnify/ENA primary metagenome ERZ773060 (study PRJEB29015, sample SAMEA2738019) | human oral metagenome | biome: human oral; feature: human-associated habitat; material: dental | place: China | collected 2045 ... | reverse complement strand
TTTGACGACATCGCCCGCGATCCGAAGCACGAGGCTTCCCCTGATTGTTGCCGATGAAATGAAAATTCCGGCAACCCTCATCTTCGTAACCCTCACGGCGCTGCGGTCGTCATGGTTTGCCATTGCCCCACACACCGGAGCCATCCATGCAAACCTTCACCGACCTGAGTCTCCCCGAAGCCCTGCTCAAGGCCATCGCCGCCAGCGGCTACACCACGCCGACGCCCATCCAGGCACAAGCCATCCCGCTTGCCGTCGCCGGGCGCGACCTGCAACTCTCCGCGCAAACCGGCAGCGGCAAAACCGCCGCCTTTGTCCTGCCCATTCTCACCCGCCTCGTCACCGGCGAAAACAAGGGCAAACGCCCGCGCGCGCTCATCCTCACCCCGACACGCGAACTGGCGCTGCAAGTGCATGACCAGGTACGCAAATACGGCAAAGAACTCAAATGGTTGTTCTCCGTGCCGCTGGTCGGCGGCGCGCCCTACGGCGGACAAATCCGCGCCCTGAAAAAAGGCGTGCAAATCATCGTCGCCACCCCCGGCCGCCTGCTCGACCACCTGCGCGACGAACGCATTGATTGCAGCGCGCTCGATATGCTCGTCCTCGACGAAGCCGACCGGATGCTTGATATGGGCTTTGCCGACGACCTCAATGCCATCATCGAAGCGCTGCCGGAGGCGCGGCAGACCATCATGTCATCCGCCACCTGGGACGGCGCCGTCGGCAAAATCGCCCGCCGCTATACGCGCGAGCCGGAGCGCATCGCCATCAAGGTCGAAAGCGCGCACATCGAAGAAAAAGTCTATTTCTGCGACAACGCCGACCACAAAAACCAAATCCTGGAGCATCTCGTCGCCGACCCGGAAATGGGGCAGGCCATCATCTTCGCCGCCACCAAACGCGCCAGCGAAGAAATCGCCGACCAACTGCGCGACAACGGCTTCCGCGCCCGCTACCTGCACGGCGACCTGCCGCAAGTCAAACGCAACCGCATCGTTGAAGACCTGCGCAAGGGCAAATGCGACATCCTCGTTGCGACAGACGTCGCCGCGCGCGGCATCGACGTCCCCGCCATCAGCCACGTCATCAACTACGACCTGCCGCGCCAGGTGGAAGACTATGTGCACCGCATTGGCCGCAGTGGCCGCGCCGGACGCAGCGGCACCGCGATTAACCTGTGCAGCCTTGCCGACCGCAGCCAGCTTTCCGCCATCACCCGCTACCTGGAGCGGAAAATCGAAGAGCACCGCATCGCTGGGCTGGAGCCGAAAATCACCAGCAAACCGAAAACCAAACTGGGGAAAAAATTCCGGGGCGCGCCGGGCAAAAGCTACGGCAAGGCGGACGGCAAGAAATTCGACGGCAAACGCGGCGGCAAAAAACCGTTTGCCGAACGCAAAGGCGGCAATTACCACCGCAAAGGCGAGCGGGCATAAGCGCGCCAGGGGCTGTTTACAATTTAGACCTCCTTTCAAATCCGCAGCGGGCGGGTTTCATGCGTAGGGTGTGTGGTGGCGTAGCCGACACGCACGCCGGAATTTGATATCGGCAACCGCGTGCGTGCCTGCGGCACAAATCCTACGCTGTTGCCGTTGTTACAACGTTGGGCATGAATCCCTTGACCCGCAAAACTGTCGCTTCCCGCAGAACCTGTAGGGTGGGGCAAGCCCCACCCTACAAGCTGAAACTTTCGGTGAACTGCTATAAACAGCGCCTAACCCAACCTGCGAAAAAATGCCGCAAATGCGGCGTTTTTTTATAGCAGCAGCGGCGGGTTATAGCCCCTTCGTCAGTTCGTTCCAGAGGAAAGTGTAGGCAAGCGCGCTCATGTAGGCGCGCTGTTTGTTGTCTGCCGCACCGCCGTGGCCGCCTTCGGTGTTTTCGTAGTAAAGCGCGGTTTTGCCCGCCGCAAGCATTTTCGCCATCATTTTGCGCGCGTGGCCGGGGTGAACGCGGTCGTCGCGGGTCGAGGTGGTGAACAGCACCGGCGGGTAGTTTTTCGCCGGGTCAAAGCGGTGGTAGGGCGAGTAGTTTTGCAGGTATGCCCATTCTTCGGGTTTGTCCGGGTCGCCGTATTCGGCTATCCACGAGGCGCCGGCGAGCAGTTTGTGGTAGCGCTGCATATCCAGCAGCGGCACCTGGATGACGATGGCGCCGAACAGTTCCGGGTATTGGGTCAGCATATTGCCCGTCAGCAGGCCGCCGTTGCTGCCGCCCTGGATGCCAAGGTGTGCCGGGCTGGCGATGCCGCGCGCGGTGAGGTCGCGGGCGACAGCGGCGAAGTCTTCGTAGGCTTTGTGGCGGTGCTCTTTCAGCGCTGCCTGGTGCCAGCGTGGGCCGTATTCGCCGCCGCCACGGATGTTGGCAACGACGTAAACGCCGCTGCGGCCGCTTGCGGTTTTGCGCGTCAGCCAGCTTTTGCCGATGCCGCCGCCGTAGCCGGGGGTGAGCGCGACTTCAAAGCCGCCGTAGCCGTAGAGCAGGGTCGGGTTGTTGCCGTCGGTTTTCAGGTCTTTCGGGCGGACAATGGTGTAGGGGATTTGGGTGCCGTCGTCGCTGGTGGCGAAGTGTTGTTCGACGGTGAGTCCGCTCGCGTCAAAGTAGGCGGGCAGGGTTTTCAGGGTTTCGGGCGGCTGTTGGGCGCGGGCGAGGTCGGCGAGCGCGAGGGTGGTCGGCTGGGTGTAACCGCTGGTGGTGAGCCAGATTTGGTCGCTTTCGTCGGCGTCAATAGCGGCGGTGCTGGCGGTGCCGATGTCGGGTACGCCCGCGAGTTTGCTTTGCGCCCAGTGGTTGGCCGGGTCGTAAACGGTAAGGCGGGTTTTGACGTCTTCGAGGGTTTCCAGGATGAGGTAGTTTTTGGTCCAGGTGCTGCCCGCGAGCGAGGTGTGCGCGTCCGGGGTGAAGAGTGCGGTCAGCTCGCGTTTGCCCGCCATCCAGTCGTCGTATTTGGCGACGAGGTAGCTGCCCGCCGGGTAGGTTTTGTCGCCGATTGTCCAGTCTTCGCGCGGGCTGATGATGAGCCAGTCGCGCACGACGCCTTTTTCGGCGGAATCGGGGACGTCAATTTTCACCAGTTTGCCGTCGGCAAGGCGCTGGTAGTATTCGTTGTTGTAGAAGTCGATGATGCGCACGACGTAATCGCGTTCGTAGCCGGGGGTGCTGTCGTGGTAAGCGATGACGCGCATATCGCCGTCTTTGCCCCGGTAAACGAGTTCGGCCTGCTCCAGCGGGGTGCCGCGCGTCCACAGGCGGGCTTCGCGCGGGTAGCCGGAGCTGCTCATGCTGTCTTTGCCGAAGTCGGTCTGGATAAAGACGTGGTTTTCGTCGATCCAGCTCATCGAGCCTTTGGCGGCGGGGCGGTAGTAGCCGTCTTTGATGAATTCGCGTTTTTCGAGGTCATATTCGCGCGTTTCGTCGGCATCCGAGCCGCCGTTGGAGAGGCTGATGAGGCAGCGGCGGTAGTCGGGGCGCAGGCATTGGGCGCCGTGCCAGACCCAGGTGGCGTTTTCTGCTTTATTGAGTGCGTCGAGGTCGAGGATGTTGTCCCATTGGGGGTTGGGCTTTTTGTATTCGTCGAGGGTGGTGCGCCGCCAAATGCCGCGCGGGTGCTGGTCGTCCTGCCAGTAGTTGTAGTAGTAGTCGCCGCGTTTGCCGGCGTAGGGGATTTTTTCTTTGGAATCGAGTACGGCAAGGATGTCCGCTTCCATTTGTTTGAAGGCGGGGTTTTGCGTGAACGCTTTTTCGGCGGTGGTGTTTTGTTCGCGTACCCATTGCAGGGCGCGTTCGCTGTCGATGTCTTCGAGCCAGAGGTTGGGGTCTTGCGGGGTTGCCATGAGGGTGTTCGCCTGGAGGAGGGTGAGGAGGAGGATTTTTTTCATGCGGATAGATGGTGAAAGCCCCCGGTGGCGGGGGCTGTGAATTATTGGGCTTTCCAGCGGGCTTGCGAGTCGCGGATGACTTGTTTCGCCTCGTTGATGTCGCCCCAGTGGTCAACTTTGGTTGAGCCGGGTTTTTTCAGCGCCTTGTAGTGGTTGAAGTGAAATTCGATTTGTTTGATGAGCTGCGCGGGCAGGTCGGCAAGGGTCTTGATGGCGTCGCCGGTTTGGCGGTCGTCGGCGGGGACGCAGACGATTTTGTCATCGACTTCGCCGTCATCGACGAATTTCATCACGCCGATGACGCGCGCTTCGAGATAGACACCGGTCGGCAGCGGGGTGTCGGTGATGATAAGCGCGTCCAGCTCGTCGCCGTCTTCGTCCAGCGTTTGCGGGATAAAGCCGTAGTTGGTCGGCTTGGCGAAGATGAGCGGCTCAACGCGGTCGAGCATCAGCGCGCCGACTTTGCGCTTCCATTCGATTTTGTGGTTGGAGCCTGCCGGGATTTCGACGACGACGTTGATGATGCCGCCGTCCACGTCGCCCGCGTCAAGGATTTGGTTGAAGTCTGCCATGGGGTTTTCCTCGGTTGTTGAAGGGAGGGGGATTATAGCAAAGCGCCTGTAGCACGGCGGCTGGAAGGGTTAGGCCCGCCCGTCCGGGAAGATGTACAGCGGCTGTCGCGGGGGTGCGAGGCGGTAGCGGGCGCGGGTTTCGAGGACGTAGGCGACTTTGCCGTGGGCGGGGTAATGCGCGCAGGGGTCGCGGGTGCAGGGTGTGGCGAGGTGGCGGGCGACGGGTTGGCCGTCAGCATTGTAGAAGCGTATTTCCAGCGGTATCAGGGTGTTTTTCATCCAGAAGGCGACCGGTTGCGGCGGGTCAAAGATGAACAGCATCCCGCCGTACGGCACGAGCCAGGGGCGATACATCAGGCCGCGGGCACGGTCGGCGTCGCTGCGCACGATTTCGGCCAGGATGGGGCGTTCGCCGTCGTGCAGCCAGCGGTATTCGGCCGCGTGGGCGGGGCAGGCGGCGAGGAGGGTGAGGGCAAGCAGGGGGATGGTTTTTTTCATCGTTGTTGTTGCGGGCTTTGGTAGGGAATGCGGTGTTCGGTCAGCTTTTTTTTCAGGGTGTTGCGGGTGATGCCGAGGACTCTGGCGGCGTGGCTCTGGTTGTCGTGGCAGCGCTGCATGGTGTGGCTGATGAGGGCGTGTTCGGCTTCGCTGATGATGAGGTGGTAGAGGTTGGTGATGCGGGTGTCGTCGCCGTCGTGCAGGGCGTAGTATTCGGCAATGCTGTATTCGATGGCGGCGCGAAGGGTCAGCGGGGGCATGGGTTTTCTCGGTTAGGGCTTCGGGATGAGGGCGAGTTGGGCGTCGAGATGCGCGGCGTGGTTAATCGCTGGGCGCAGTGCGGGGTAATCGGGATGCGGGCGCAGGTAGGCGTGCAGGTGTTTGCGCGCGATGGCGGTCGCCTGCGCGCCGTAGTGTTGGTGCAAGTCGCGCAGATGGGCGCGGATTTGGGCGGTTTTTTCGGCGGCGGGCAGGGTGCGGCCATTGATGAGCGCCTGGCAGCGGGCAAAGAGCCACGGGTCGCCGAGGGCGGCGCGGCCTATCATGATGCCGTCGAAGCCGTAGCGGTCAAGCAGGGTTTTCGCTTGTTCAGCGCTGGTAATGTCGCCGTTGGCAATCACCGGCAGGCGGGTTTGTGCTTTCGCTTCGGCAATGGCGGCGTGGTCGGCTTCGCCCTGGTAACGCTGCGCGCGGCTGCGGCCGTGGACGGAAAGCGCGGCAATGCCGCAGGCTTCCGCGATGCGTGCGACTTCTGTGATGACCGGTTGGCCGTCGTGGTAGCCGAGACGGGTTTTGAGTGTTACCGGGATGTTGACCGCGCGCACCACGGCGGCGAGGATTTTCTCCACCTGGCGGAGGTCGGCCAAGAGCGCCGATCCTGCCTGTTGGCGGGCGATGGTTTTTGCCGGGCAGCCCATGTTGATGTCGATGATGTCCGCGCCTTTGGCCTGCATGAGGAGCGCCGCTTCCGCCAGCAGCGCCGCGTCGCCGCCGACGAGCTGGATGATTTTCGGGTAACGCGGGTCAGGGTCGAATTGTAGCCGTGTGGCGGAATGCGCGGTGTGCAGCAGTTCGGGTTTGGCGCTGATCATTTCGGCGGTGCTGTAGTCCGCGCCGTTTTCTTGGCAGAGGCGGCGGAAGGGCAGGTCGCTCACGCCCGCCATCGGTGCAAGGACGATGACGGGCTGCGGGTAGTGGAAGGAGCCGAGGTGCATGGTTTTGGATTTGGGCGAGGATGTTTATTGAGCAACGAGGTGTGCGGGCAAACCCCACCCCCGCCCCTCTCCCACGGGGGAGGGATGTTTAGGATTTGGGACGCAAGTGCAGCAGTATCCAGCCGTCGCGTTCGTCGGCGCGGCTGATGTGATAGGCATCGCCGTAGGCTGCGCGGATGCGGTCTTCCTGCCGCTCAAGCAGTCCGGCGAAGATGAGCTGGCTGTCTGCGCGCAGGTGTTTTTCAAACTGTGGGCGGAGGAAGCAGAGCGGTTCGAGCAGGATGTTGGCGACGAGCAAATCGACTTTGGGCGCGTCGTTCGGGTCGGCACAGAGGGTGATGCGCGCGCGCACGCCGTTTTTGTCGGCGTTTTCGCCGCTGGCGGTGAGTGCCTGCGGGTCGATGTCGGTCTGCCAGACGTGCGCTGCACCGAGCAGGGCGGCGGCGATGCCGAGGATGCCGCTGCCGCAGCCGTAGTCATAGACGGTTTTGCCCGCGAGCGCGCCGTGGTGTACCAGCCAGTTGAGGCACATTGCAGTCGATGGATGCGTGCCGGTGCCGAAGGCGAGACCAGGGTCAAGACGCAGCACGGTCGCTGTTGGGTCATCAATATGGTGTTCGCTCGCCGCCACCCAAAAGCCGCCGCCAAAGTCGATCGGGCGGAAGTGGTCAAGCCAGGCGCGCGTCCATTCGCTGTCGGCAAAGAGGCGGTCATCAAGCGCGATGTCGTTGCCGAGCGCGGCGCGCAGCAGGAAGTGGATGGTTTCCGGGTCGCTGTTTTGCGGGAAGAGACCGGTGATGCCGGTGTGTTGCCACAGCGGCATCGTGCCGACGGGCGGCTCAAAGATTTCTTCGTCATCGGCGGCGGTGTAGGTGATGGCAATCGCGCCCGCGGCTTCGAGTGCGGCTTCGATGCGGTCGGTGTCGGCGTCGCTTGTGCTGTGCAGGGTGATTTCCAGCCATTGTGCGGTCATGGGGTGTTTCCTTTTGGGGTTTTGGCGGGGCGGGTATGTCGGTGATGTGGTGGGGCAAGCCCCACCCTACGGGAATGCGGCAGTTCGGGCGCTACAAGTAATGCGCCCCGCGGATGCGGGGCGTCGGGTTCAGGCCAGTCCGAGTTTGTGTTCAAGGTAGTGGATGTCCATTCCGCCTTTGTTGACGACCGGGTCTTCAAGCAAATCCTGGTGCAGCTCAATGTTGGTGCTGATGCCTTCGATGACGAGTTCGCGCAGTGCCATTTTCGCCCGCGCAATGGCGGTTTCGCGGGTGTCGCCCCAGGTGATGAGTTTGCCGATCATCGAGTCGTAGTGCGGCGGTACGGTGTAGCCGTCGTAGAGGTGCGATTCGACGCGCACGCCCAGTCCGCCCGGTGCGTGGAATTCGGTGACGCGCCCCGGCGAGGGGATGAAGGTTTTGGCGTTTTCGGCGTTGATACGGCATTCAAGGGCGTGGCCGCGCACCTTGATGTCGTCCTGGGTGTAGGAAAGCGGCAGGCCGGCGGCGATGCGGATTTGTTCGCGCACGATGTCCACGCCAGTGACCATTTCGGTGACGGGGTGTTCGACCTGGACGCGGGTGTTCATTTCGATGAAGTAGAACTCGCCGTTTTCGTAGAGGAATTCAAAGGTGCCCGCACCGTGGTAGCCGATGCGTTTGCAGGCCTCCACGCAGACGGCGCCGATTTTGTTGCGCTGTGCTTCGGTGATGCCGGGGGCGGGCGCTTCTTCCATGACTTTTTGGTGGCGGCGCTGGAGCGAGCAGTCGCGTTCGCCGAGGTGGATGGCGTTGCCGTGTTTGTCCGACAGTACTTGTATTTCGATGTGGCGCGGGGTTTCGAGGAATTTTTCCATGTACACCATGTCGTTGCCAAAGGCCTGGCGCGCTTCGGTTTTGGTGAGGCGCACGGCATCGACGACTTCGTCGGCGCTTCTGACGACACGCATGCCGCGCCCGCCACCGCCACCGGCGGCTTTGATGATGACCGGATAGCCAATACGCTCGGCGGTGGCGCGGATTTCGTCCGGGTCGGTACTGAGCGGGCCGTCGGAGCCGGGGACGCAGGGAATGCCGGCGGCTTTCATCGCCTTGATGGCTTCGACTTTGTCGCCCATCATGCGGATGGTTTCGGCGCGCGGGCCGATGAAGGTGAAGCCGGATTGTTCGACGCGCTCGGCGAAGTCGGCGTTTTCGGAGAGAAAGCCGTAGCCGGGGTGGATGGCGTCGGCGTTGGTCACTTCGGCGGCGGAGATGATGGCCGGCATATTGAGGTAGCTTTCGGACGATGGTGCGGGGCCGATGCAGACGGATTCGTCGGCCAGCACGACGTGTTTGAGGTCGGCATCGGCCTTGGAGTGGACGGCGACGGTTTCGATGCCCATTTCGCGGCAGGCGCGCAGGATGCGCAGCGCGATTTCGCCCCGGTTGGCTATCAGCACTTTCTCAAACATGGCGCGCTCCTTATTTGACCACGAACAGCGGTTCGTCGTATTCGACCGGCTGGCCGTTTTCGACGAGGATTTCGACGATTTTTCCGCCGAAGTCGGCTTCGATGCGGTTGAACATTTTCATCGCTTCGATGATGCAGACGGTGTCGCCGGTTTTGATGTCATCGCCCAGTTTGACGAAGGGGTCGGCGTCGGGGGCGGGGGCGTTGTAGAAGGTGCCGACCATCGGCGAGCGGATGATTTTGCCGTCCGGCGCGGGTTTGCCCGCAGGCGCTGCTTCGGCGGCGGGTGCGGCAGCAGGGGCAGGGACGGCGAGGTTGTACGCCTGCGGCGGGTAGGGCATCGCGGGCATCGGCGAGGTTTGTCCGTAGCGGCTGATGCGCACGGATTCTTCGCCTTCGGTGATTTCCAGTTCGGCTATCCCGGAGGTTTCGAGCATTTCGATGAGTTTTTTGATTTTGCGGATGTCCATAGTGGGCGGTCTCTTATTTGGGTTGGGTAAGGTAGTGGTGGGCAGCGGTCAGCGCCAGTTCGTAGCCGGTCGCGCCGAAGCCGCTGATGACGCCTTGTGCGAGGTCGCTGAAGTAGGAGTGCTGGCGGAAGGGTTCGCGGCGGTAGATGTTTGACAGGTGGACTTCGATGTAGGGGATGGCAACGGCAGCGAGCGCGTCACGCAGGGCAACGCTGGTGTGGGTAAAGGCGGCGGGGTTGATGATGATGTAATCGACTTCGTGTTTGCCTGCGGCGTGGATGAGGTCGATGAGGACGCCTTCGTGGTTGTGCTGGATGAATTCGAGTTGGTGGCCGAGGCCGGTCGCCATTTCGCTGAGGCGGTGTTCGATGCTGTCGAGGGTGTCATGCCCGTAGTGCGCCGGTTCGCGGCTGCCGAGCAGGTTGAGGTTGGGGCCGTTGATGACAAAAATGAGCGCCATAGGGTGTGTTGTCTCAAATGGGGTGGTGGTCGCATATTGATGCCCGCAACACCGTATGGTATTGCGGGCCGGGGGCGTTAAAGCCGCGCATTATAGTCTATTTCTTGCGCCATTCTGCCAGTTTTGCCGCGAAATCATCCGCGTTCTGCTCGCCGATGATTTTTTCCTGCGGCGCGGCGAGTTGGCCGTGCGGCGGGTAATAGAGGACGGCGGGCGGGCCGACGAGGTTGAGCGCGTTGAAGATGGCCTTGTGCGCGTCGTTGAAGTCGGTGACGTCGATTTTCAGCAGGGTGTAACCGGCGAGGTCGGCGGCAAAGCGCGGGTTGTGCCAGATGTTGGCTTCCCATTTTTTGCAGGCGACGCACCAGTCGGCATAGAAATCGAGCAGCACCGGGCGGTCGCTGGCGGCGAGCGCCGCTTCGATTTCCGCTTTGCTATGCAGTTCGCGGAAGGCCGCGCCTTGTTGGGCGACGGCTGCGGCGGGCGGCGCGAAGAATTGCGCCGCGCTTTGCACGCCGAGGGCGATGGCAACGGTAAGCCCCAATCCGGCGAGGAAGCGGCGCGTCTTGCTGTCGCCATATATATAGGTCGCAAACAAGAGCGCGTACAGCATCCACGCCGCGAGCGCCCAGGCGAGCGGCAGGATGCGGGCGACGAGCCAGACGGCAATGGCCAAGAGGGCGAAAGCGAAGGCCTTTTTGACGTTGTCCATCCATGCGCCCGCCTTCGGCAGGAATTTGCGGAAGGCACCGGCGAACAGCAACAGCGGCAGGCCGGTGCCGAGGCCGAAGAAGAACAGGGCGGTCGCGCCCTTGAGCGGCGTTGTCTGCGTGGTAAAGAGCAGCAGCGCGGTCAGAACCGGCGTGGCGCAGGGGCTGACGACGAGGATAGAAAGCGCGCCCATCGCCGCCGCGCCGCTGTACGAGCCGGATTGCTGTTTGCGGTTGAGTTTGTCCACCGGTTTTTGCAGCCAGCGCGGCGTTTGCAGGGTATAAACGTCAAACAGCGACAGCGACAGCCCGGCAAAGAGCAGCGCTACCAGCACGGTAATCCACGGCTTTTGCAGAATCACTTGCAGGTTAATCTGGAAAATGCCGAAGACCGCGCCGAGCAGCGCCATCGTCGCGCCCATCGCCAGCACATAGACGCTGATGAGGCGGTAGGCGCGGGCGGTGCTGGTGTTCTTGCCGACAACGAGGCTGGTGACAATCGGCACCAGCGGATAGACGCAGGCGGTGAAACTGACGCCGATGCCGAGCAGCAAAACGAGCGGCAGCGCGATGAAGAAATGGTCGTTCAACTTCTGCACGATGGCGGAAGGCGCATCGCTGTTGGCGACAACTGGCGGCGCGGCGGGCGTTTCCGCAGCAATGGACGGGGTGGTGGTGAGACCGCCCGCGCTATTGCCCGCCTCAAAATGGAATTGCCGCTGAATGGGCGGGTAGCAAATCAGCCCCTCGGCGCAGCCTTGCAGATGCAGGGTGAGCGCCTTGCCCTGCACGTCGGGCAGACTGAAGCGCAGGGTGTTGCGGTAAATCTCCTGCTCGCCGAGAAAATCGTCCTGATGACGCTCGCCCTCTGGCAACGGCAGCGCCAACGGTTTGCCGTCCAGCTCCGCTTTCAGGCTGTGGCGGTATAGGTAATAGCCCTCCGGCATTTGATAATGCAGGTCAAGCTGGCCGTTCGTGCCTTTTTGCGCATCGACGAGAAACGCCTGGTCTTCCGGCAAGACCTCGTTTTTCTTCGTCTGGAACAGCGACGGTTGCGCGGCTGGGGCAGTGTCGGCGGGTTCAACATTTGCCGCCGTCGCCCGTTGCGCCATGACCGCCTCATTGGCGGCGACCTCGGCAGGCGGCACCTGCAACGTCCACGACGTCGGCGGATAACAAATAACGTTTTCCTCGCAGCCCTGCGTCTTCAGCGTAAACGTGTCAGCGCGGTCGCGGTGGCTGAGGGTAATCGTCGGCGGCTGATGCCACACCTGCGTCGGCCCCAAATACGGGTCCTCCTTCGCCTCCGCCGGGGTGCGCGACTCCTCGCCAACCACCCCGCCGAGCGTGGTCTTGTCGGCATACAAATAATAGCCGTCGGGAAAATGGATGGTGACTTCGGTGCGATAGCCGTCGGCGGTCGCGCTTTGATGAATTTCCGGCTTGAACACCTCCTCGGCAGGCAGCGGATCGGCCTGCGCGACGGCGACAGCGAGAAGCCAAAAGAGAGAAAGCAAATATTTCATGATGCGTGAGTTATGGATGAGTGGAAACGGGCGCAATTCTAGCGCATTTGCCGCGCCGCGCTACTGCCATTCGGCAATTCAAGCCGGTCGCGCAAAAGATTGCGACGGCAGAGCGCCCACCCGCTATGGTGCAAACCTTTCCTGCCATTCGGGCAAAACCACCCGTGCGAATCGTCGCGCTTGCATAGCGCAATACGCATCGCCGTATCGCCTTAATCCTCCCGGACATCAAATCCTTATGGCGGCTTGCGGGAAATCCTCAAACTGCCGTCGTATCCACCGTCAGCCTGCGCCCGCAATCGCTGCTTTGCTGCGCGAGCTCGGTCAAATAAATCACCCGCAGCGCGTCCTCTGCCGTCACCGCCAGCGGCGCTTCTCCGCGCAAGGCGGCGGCGACATTGCGGTAAAAAGCGGCAAAATCGCCGCGCACCGGCGGCACGGTGCGGGCGCTGCCATCCGGCGCATAAAGCGTGCCGAATTGCGCCGCATCCTCCAGCCCGTAAGCGGCATCGCACGGCGACAGCCACGCCTTCAACTGTGCCTCCTGCACATCCAGCCCGAATTTGACGAAATTGCCCGCATCGCCCTCGACGCGGAAACGCGCGACCGGCGCGCAGGTATAAGGCGAAGTATGCAAAACCGCTTCAAAATCCGGGTAATGCAACTGCACCTGCGCATAATCCACCGTCCGGCTGCCGGGGCGCAGCGCGCGGCAGTTGCCCGTCACTGCCTGCGGCATCCCGAACAGCGTCAGCGCCTGATCGAGCAAATGCGCGCCGAGGTCGTACCAAATACCCGCGCCGACGCCGGGATTCTCGCGCCAGCGGTCGCGCACTTCGGGGCGGAAGCGGTCCCAGCGCGACTCAAAAAAGCGCAACGCACCCAGCTCGCCGCGCGCCAAGAGCGCCTGCAACGTCAAAAAATCACTGTCCCAGCGGCGGTTATGAAAGACCGAAAGCAATCGCCCGGCGCGTTCTGCCCGCGCAATCAGCTCGCGTCCTTCCGCGACCGTGTTCACCATCGGCTTTTCCAGCACGACGTGCCGTCCTGCCGCCAGACACTGCGCGGCGAGGGAAAAATGCACCGCATTCGGCGCGGTAATGACGACCAGCTCCGCATCGGACTGCGCCAGCATTGCCGCCGCATCCGGGAATTGTGCCACGGCAACATCCGGCTGCGGACGGCTGCTCACCAGCGCGGTGAGGCGGAAATCGGCGCTGGCAGCAATCAGCGGCAAATGAAAGGTGTGGGCGGACATACCGCAACCAATGATCGCGACGGAAATGTGTTGCATGGAATTCTCCTCATCAAACATGATGAAATATTGTAATAAAAAGCCGTTTATAATTATCGCAGTTTCCCCCCAGATAAAGGCAACTGAAATGAAAAAAACGCTGTTTGCATTGCTGCTTTGCAGCCTGAGCCTCACTGCCTGCGTCAAGGCTGACCGCGCCTCGCGCCTCGGTGATCAGGTCAATCGTGAAGTCGCGCAGGAGGTCGCCTGGAAAGAGGCGGTTCGTGGCAAAAAACTGGGCAACAAGACCGTCAGCCAAATTCTCGGCAAAAAAATGCGCGCACACCGTGGCGAGCTGAAACTGGCGACACGCAATGATTGCATCGAAACCTATGGCCCGGAAAAATTGCGCCAGTGCCAATGCCTTGCCAATAAACTGGATTACGATGCCGTCTTCAGGTACACACAAAAATACCGCGCCAACCCGCGCGGCGATTACCGCTACGAAATAAGCCGCCTGGATGCGATGACTGCACGCGCCTACCGTATGTGCGGGCTGCGGCTCAAATAACGGCAGCTACAGCCGCCAATTCCCGTTTTCTTCCCTCAACACAAGGAATCTGCGATGAAACCGCTAATAAAAAGCACCCTTGCCGGATTACTGCTTTCCGGACTGGCCATGACAGCGCAGGCAAAAGATGAAAAAGCCGACGCGCTGGCCAACAAAATCGTGCTGGAAATGACGCAAGAACTGATGAGCCAACATAACACGAATGGCAAAGAGCCGAGCGATGAAGAAGTTGGCCGCCTGTTCCTGAAAAAAATGCACGACCATCTCGGCGAATTTAGAGAAACCATGCACGAAGACTGTGTGCAGGAATATGGCAAGGACAAAGAAAGCCAATGCAAATGTGCAACCGGGAAACTCGACTACGAAGCCAGCTTTGCCCTGATGGAAAAACAACTGAATGATGCCAGCCCCGCAGAGATTGAAAAAGAGAGCAAGGCCATCATTAAAAACGAAAAAGCCGTTTATGAATCCTGCGGCCTTGAATATCACGAGGAAACCGAATAACTATCCCCTTTATCAGGCGCGCCCCTGCGCGCCTGAACACTTCCATCCATAACCAGGAAAAACGATGAAAGCATCTCTGAAAAACACCCTCGCCGCCTTGCTGCTTGCCGCAGTAGCCACAACTACCATGGCCGCGGAAAAAAACAAATCCGATGAACTTGGTGAAAAAATCGCCAATGAGCTGATACAGGAAATCACGGCGGACAGCAAAGCCGGGAAAAACATCACCGAAAAAGACCTTGCACAAAAATTCCTCGGCAAAATGCGCGCCCACCTGGGCGAATTCAAAGAAGCGGTAACAGATGACTGTGTCAAGGATTACGGCAAAGAAAAAAACAGCCAATGCCAGTGCGTAACCGACAAGCTGGATTTCGAGCAATACTTTGCGATGATGGAAAAACAGGTCGCCACGCCGGACGCCAATCTGGAAAAAGAAGCCCAGACGGTTAAAGAAAACGAAGAAGCGGCGTACAAGGCCTGCGGACTGGACATCAACATCAGCCGTGAAGCTGAAGCCAAAGCGGCTGCCGAGGCGGCCAAAGCGGCAGAAGCCCAACCGGCGAAAAAATAAATCGCCTGCACAGCGGCGCAGATATATCCCCGCGCGGATAATCTGCGCCGTTTTTGTTGCTGAAATCTCCAAGTAAATCATCATGAAAAAAATCCTGAAAAACACCCTCGCCGCAATCCTGCTGGCCGGTATCGCCATTCACGCGACGGCTGCGGCGCAAAGCAAATACGAAATCCTCAGAAAACAGGTTGCCACCGAAGTCATGCAAGAAATGCAGGCATCTGGTACTAGCCCCAATGAGGCAGAAATAAGTCAACGGGTCATTGCCAAGCTGCGCACACGCCAGAACGAATACAGCGACGCCATGAAAGAAGACTGCATCCGCGATTACGGCAAGGCCAACCAAAAACAATGCCAATGCTTTATCAATAAAGTGGATTACAACGCTCACCTGGCACGGATGGAAAAGGCGCTGAATGCAGACCAGAAAATACGGGCAGCAGAAGTCGAAAAAGCGCAGCAGCTACGACAAGAACAGGAAATGACCGCCATCAAGGCGTGCGATTTGAGTATTGCCCATAGTCAGGAAACCCTAAAGGCATCCAGCAAAACAGACCTGCTGACTAAAACAATCATCGGAGAATTACTCCAGCAAGCAAAATCTGCCGAAGCATCGGGCAAACCGCTGACAGAAACGCAAATACCCCAAATGCTTGCCGACAAACTGCATACACATCTGGCCGACTTCAAACAGGCCAGTAAAGAAGACTGCCTCAGCACATTCGGCAGCGACAAAAAGAGCGAATGCCAATGCTTTACCGACAAACTCGATTACGAAGCCCAATTTTCCTTGGTCATAAAAACCCTTGAGGGAGAACCGCAAGCGCAGAAAAAAGCGCGGCAGGCACGGGCACGGCAACAAGCTATCATGACGACAGGCAAGGCTTGCGGTTTGTCCGCCTCAATCGCCAAAGCAAAAAAACAAAAGTAGTTGTTGTACCTACGCAGCAAATTTCCGCTCGGTACGATTTGATTCGTTGATTCAAGCCAAGTGCTGTTACAATTGCGTCTACTGCAAGCAATGTTTTGCGGACGTACGCAGGTCAGCTCTCTCCCCCGTAAGGGAGGTTCGGGGCAGAAAATAATCCCCATGTGACGACCGACATGAACTATCCCAAACCCTTGACATTTTTAACACAAGGAGATTTCCATGAAAAATATTCTGAAAAACGTCCTTGCTGGTCTGTTTTTTGTAGTATTTACCATAACTGCAATTGCTGTCGAAAAAAGCAAAGGCGATATACTTAAAGAACAGATTAGCAATGAAGTATTACAGGAAGCAAAAATAGCCGGTTATCCACTGGCCGCAGAAGAATTGGCCAAAATTATGGTTGTAAAACTGCGCGAACGACTGGATGAGTATAAAGAAATAGTGAAAGAAGATTGTATCAAAATCAATGGTGAAGATAATGACAGCCTGTGCCAATGTTTCTCTGACAAATTGGATTACGATGCCCAATTTTCAATATTGGCCAAATTATTTAGTGGAAGTTCGGTGGAAGACACAAGAAAATCACTACAAGCAATAAAAGATATTGGCAATGAAGCCTACAAGGCCTGCGGCAGGATACTTGCAGATGCGGTACCCGACGCAGCGTCGGAAAAACAGAAGCCATAAATCACATGACCCACCGCGCTCCGGCGCGGTTTTTTGTGGCTCGCCGTCGCGTAGTACCACGGGGATTTTCCCGCGTCTGCCACAAATTTCCACGGCGGCTAACAAGAAGTTATCGCATTTACCGGCGTGTTACCCTATAATCCCGCGTGCCATTTCCGGCTCCCTTTTCCCTTGCATTCAAGAGGTTTACATGAAGAAGCTCCTGCTCGCCGCCGCGCTGGCATTCACCGCCGCCGCCCCCGCCTTTGCCGAAATCACCGCTACCGACGTCGTTGGTCGCACCGTCACCGTACCCAAAGTGCCGGAGCGCATCGTGCTCGGTTTTTATTATGAAGATTATCTTGCCATTGGCGGCAAGGATGCGATGGACAAGGTCGTCGCCCTTGCCCTTTCCACCTGGAAAGACTGGCGGCCGCAGCAATACGCGCTTTATGAAAAAGCGCTGCCGAAACTGAAAGAGATTCCCGATATTGGCAATACCGAAGACGGCACGTTTTCCATTGAAAAAATCATCGCCACCAATCCCGATTTGGTTATCCTCGGCGTCTGGAATTATGAAGGACTGGGCGAATCGGTGAAGCAACTCGATGCGGCGGGCATTCCCTATGTCGTCCTCGATTACAATGCGCAAACGGTAGAGAAACACACTATTTCCACGTTGGCATTGGGCAAATTGCTGGGACAGGAACAGCGCGCGCAGGAATTGGCCGATAATTACAAGAATGCCTTCGCCGATATTGAAAAGCGCATTGAAAAACTGAAACCGTCGCCGAAAAAAGTTTACGTTGAGCTCGCACAAAATGGTGCGGATACTTTCGGCAATTCTTATGGCAACACGATGTGGGGCGCCCTTTTGGAAAAACTGGGCGGGGAAAATATCGCCGCCGGACAGGTGAAAGGCGCGGCACCGCTCAGCCCGGAATATATCCTCGCCGAAGCACCGGATTTGATTTTCCTCGCCGGTTCGGAATGGAAAAACAAGCCGCAGGCGGTCGCCGTCGGTTTTTCTGCCGACCCCAAAACCGTCAATGAACGCATTGCAGCTTATCTGAAACGTCCCGGCTGGGCGGATTTGCCTGCGGTAAAAACGGATAATGTTTTTGCGATTTATCACGGCGGCGCACGTACCCTTTCCGATTATGTTTATGCGCAATTTATCGCCAAGCAGCTTTATCCTGACGCCTTCAAGGATATCGATCCGGTGCGGAATTTGCAGGAATATTACAAGAAATGGCTGCCGATTGAAGCGGACGGTGTTTTTATGACCCGTTATCAGCCGGGTAAATAATGGAAAACCGCGGGCGGATATATTTCTGCCCGCCCGGTTTGTCGTATATAGGATGCGCCTTGGCAGGATATGCCAAGGCGTGCGTTATTCGATTCTCGTAGGGTGTATGCCGTAGGCACGCGCATCCCGATAAGCTCCGCGTGCGTGTCGGCGATGCCGCCACACATCCTACGGCCACACTCCCGATACGTTAATTCTTTGAGGACTTTTTATGACCCCCGCCTCCATTCACGGCAGTTACCAGCGCAATGCCGACCGGCGGCTGCTGTTGCTCGCCGCCGCCGCGCTCGTGCTGCTCGCGCTGGCGCTGGCCGACCTTGCTACCGGCCCGTCCGGAATGCCGCTGGCCGATATTTTCAAGGCGCTGCGCGCCGGGCCGTTTTTTGATACCGACCGCAGCAGCGTCGCCAGTCAGGCGCTGTCCGCCCTGCCTGCCGCACCTGCCGGGCTGGAATCGCTCTGGCGCGGCTTGCAGGAAACATTCGCCGATGAGGCACGGCTGCGCAAGCTGGTGACGATTCTCTGGGGACTGCGGATGCCGCAGACGCTGACCGGGATTCTCGTCGGCTGTTGCCTCGGCCTCGCCGGCTTGCAGATGCAGACCATCCTCGCCAACCCGCTCGCCAGCCCGTTCACCCTCGGCTTCTCTGCCGCTGCCGGCTTTGGCGCGGCGCTCGCCATTATGTTTGGCGGCATGGTGCCGGGGCTTGCCGCGCACGCCTGGTTTGGCTTCCTCATCGTTCCCGCCGCTGCCTTTGCGATGACCATCGGCTCCTGCGGCCTGATTTACCTCATCGCCATCCTGCGCAGCGCCACGCCCGCCATCCTCGTCCTCGGCGGCATTGCCGTGCTGTTTTTCTTCCAGTCGCTGCAATCGCTGCTGCAATTCCTCGCCACGCCGGAAGCGTCACAACAAATCGTCTTCTGGCTCTTTGGCAACCTGCTGAAAGCGAGCTGGACATCCGTCGCGGTCGGCCTTGCCACCCTGCTCGTCTGCGTGCCGTTTATCATCTTTGACACCTGGGCGCTGACCACACTGCGCCTCGGCGACGCCAACGCGATGAGCCTCGGCATCAACGTTGACAAACTGCGCAAGCGCAGCTTCATCATCGTCGCGCTACTCACCGCCGCCGCCGTGTCCTTCGTCGGCACCATCGGCTTTGTCGGCCTGATAGCGCCGCACATGGCGCGCTCGCTCGTCGGCGAAGACCACCGCTTTGCCCTGCCGCTCGCCGCAGTCACCGGCGCGGTCATCCTCATCGGCGCCTCCGTCTTCGGCAAAATCATCTCGCCCGGCGGCGCAATCCCCGTCGGCATCATCACCGCCGTCGCCGGGGTGCCGATGCTCTTTGGCATCATCATCCGCAGCGGCAGGAGGAACGAAGGATGAGCCTCGAACTCGCACACGTCGCCGTCAGCTACGGCAAAACCCCCATCCTGCGCGACATCACCGCGCGCCTTGAGCAGGGGCAGATAGTCGGCCTCATCGGCCCGAACGGCACCGGCAAATCCACCCTCATCAAAAGCATCGCCACCGTGCAACGCTTCAGCGGCACGATTCACTGGCAGGGCGCGCCGGTCAGCCTGCGCGACATCGGCTTCATGCCGCAAAACTGCCAGGTGAGCGCGGAGCTGAGCGTGCTGGAAACCGTGCTGCTCGGCCACCACGAACAACTCGGTCTGCGCGTCGGTCACAAACTGATTGACGCCGCCTGCGCCATCCTGGACGACTTCCGCATCGGTCACCTGCACGACCGCTGCATGACGCGCCTCTCCGGCGGGCAGCAACAACTGGTGCTGCTCGCGCAACGCCTCCTGCGCGAGCCGAAACTGCTACTGCTCGATGAAGCGACCAGCGCGCTCGACATCCGCCACCAGATGCAAGTGTTCGACCGCCTTGGCGCTTACGTTGCGCGCACCGGCGCGTTGGTGGTGATTGCCATCCACGACCTGAACCTTGCCGCGCGCCACACACAGACCATCTTGCTGCTGAACAAAGGCCACGTCGCCGGACAGGGCGCGTTCGCCGAAGTGGTCTCGCCCGACAGCCTGCGCGCGGTCTATGAAATCGAGGCGGAAATCGTCACCACGCCGAGCGCCTACACCGCAGTGATACCGGTGTGTCCGTGTCATCAAGAATGAGTGAATAAAAAGAAACCGCCTTGGAGGGCGGTTTTTTGCGGGTTTATTGTTCTTTCTCGATGCGGATGTATTTGCTCGGCCAGTGGTTCATCACGTTTTCTTCGTAGCCTTTGACATATGGCTTCACCAGGTGTTTGGAGACGAAGAAAAACACCGGGACGAGGTCGTGCTGGTCAATCAGCCGTTTTTCCGCCTGTTGCAGGATGGCGGCGCGTTTTGTGCCGTCGGTTTCGCGCGCGGCGTCGCTGAGCAGTTTGTCGTATGCCGCGTCGTTCAGGCCGATGGTGTTGCTGCCGCCGCCGCTGACAAAGAGGTCAAGGAAGGTGTTGGCGTCGTCGTAGTCGCCCATCCACGAGCCGCGGAAGACTTGGGTGTTGTATTCGCGGCGGTCGTTGAGGTACGCCTTCCATTCTTTGTTAATCAGGCTGGTTTCGACGCCGAGTGCGTCTTTCCACAGGGCGGCGACGGCGATGGCGACTTTTTTGTTGTTGTCGTTGGTGTTGTAGAGCAGTTCGACCCGTAGCGGGTTTTCTTTGCTGTAGCCGGCTTCCGCGTAGAGCGCCTTGGCTTTTTCGAGGCGTTTTTGCCGGTCCCAGTTGGCGTATTCGGGCTGGTAGGGGGTGTAGCCGCTGATGCCGGGGGTGACGAAGCCGTAGGCGGGTTGTTCGCCGCTGGCGGTGATGTTTTTGACGATGCGTTCGCGGTCGATGACGAGGCTCAGTGCTTCGCGCAGTTTGGGGTTGTCCTTGAATGGCGGTTTGGTGAGGTTGTAACCGAAGTAGAAGGTGCCGAGGTAGTTGTGGATGTGCAGCTCTGCGCCGAGGTTTTCGCGCAGCCATTTGATTTGGTCGTTCGGTACGTCTGCCGTCCAGTCCAGCTCGCCCGCGCGGTAGCGTTGCAGTTCGGCGTTTTTGTCTTCGCTGACGTAGTAGATGACCTTGTCAAGCTGGACGTCCTGCGCGCCGTAGTAGTTGGCGGATTTTTCGAGGACGATGCGCGACTGCGGTTTCCATTCGCGCATTTTGAAGGCGCCGTTGCCGATGAGGTTTTCGGGGCGCGTCCAGTCTTTGCCCTGTTTTTCGATGATGTGCCGCGGTACGGGGTAGGTGACGGCGTTGATGAGCAGGCCGGGGAAGTAGGGCGTCGGTTCGTTCAGTTCGACCACCAGTGTTTTGTCATCAGCGGCGCTGACGCCGAGGGTATCGACCGCTGCATTGCCTTCGGCGATGGCTTTTGCGTTTTTCACCGGGTAGAGGAAGAAGCTGTATTTACTGCCGACCGCCGGATCGACCGCGCGCCGCCAGGCATAGACGAAATCGCTCGCAGTGACCGGGGTGCCGTCCGACCAGGCATTGTCGCGCAGGTGGAAGGTCCAGGTTTTGCCGTCGTCGGAGATGTCCCAGCGTTCGGCGACGCCGGGGATGAGGTGCGCGCCCGCGTCTTCATCGACGAGGCCGACGAACATATCGCGCAGGATGTGCATTTCCGGCATTCCCTGCGCCAGTTGTGGGTCCATGCTGGCGGGTTCGGCGTCGTTGCTGCGGCGGAAGACGGTCTCGGCCTGCGCGCCGCTGGTGGCGGCGAGCAGGAGGGCGGTGGTGAGGAGCAGTGTTTTTTTCATGGGGTTCTCATGGTTCGATGTGTAAATCCTGGGTGCGCACGATGCCGAGGGCATTGCCTGCGTAGCCTTTGAATTGTGGCTTGAGCAGGCGCACGGTGACGTAATGGTACAGCGGCGCAACGGCGTAGTCGTCAATGACGGTTTTTTCCGCCGCTTGCAGCAGTTTTGCCCGCGCGGCGAGGTCGGGCGTGGCCGCCGCTTCTTTCAGTTGGGCATCGTAGGCGGGATTCTGGTAGCCGGAGTAATTGACTTCGGAATTTTGCTGGAAGATTTCGAGGAAGGTATAGGGATCGTCATAGTCGCCATTCCAGGAGTAGCGATAGGCCTGGTCGTCTTTTTGTGCCATGTTGGCGAGCATGACTTTCCATTCCTGGTTATTCAGTTCGGTTTGTACGCCGAGTACCTGTTTCCACATCGCCGCGACTGCCACCATGATCTTTTTGTGGGCATCGCTGGTGTTGTAAATAATGGAAACTTTCAGCGGTTTTTCTTTGGAATATCCGGCTTCGGCATAAAGTGCCTGCGCACGGGCAATTTGTTCCTTGCGATCCAGTTTGCTGTATTCCGGCTGATAGGGGTCGCTGTTATGGGTGGAAGGCGGTACCAAACCATAGGCGGGGATTTGTCCGGCTTTCAGGATTTTTTCGGTAATTACCGTACGGTCAATCGCCAGCGTCAGCGCTTCGCGCAATTTGGGATTATCCTTGAATGGCGGTTTGGTCAGGTTAAAACCAATCCAGTAGGTGGCGAGGAATGGCTCTATGTGCAACTGGCCGGCGTATTCTTTTTTGGCAATTTCCAGACTTTCCGGGGAAAGGGATTCGACGTAATCCACTTCCCCGGCGCGGTAGCGGTTAAAGGCGGTGCTTTCCTGCTCAATCGGATAGTAGATGACTTTGTCAATGGCGACGTGGTCGTGATTCCAGTAAGTCGGCGATTTTTCTGCGGTAATGCTCGCCTGCGGTTTCCATTCGCTCAAGTGATAGGCGCCATTACTGACGATATGCTCTGGCCGTGTCCATTTGTCGCTGAATTGTTCGACCGTTTTGCGCGGGACGGGATAGGTGGTGTAATGCGTCATCAGGCCGGGGAAATACGGCGTCGGATAATTCAGTTCGACTTGCAGGGTGCGCTCGTCCAATACCTTAATGCCGAGCGCTTCCAGATGCTTTTCCTGCCCGCTGGCAATCGCCTCAGCATTTTTCACCGGATAAAGAATGAAGGCATATTCACCGCCGGTGGCGGGATTGACCGCGCGTTGCCAGGCATAGACAAAATCATCCGCCGTCACCGGCTCGCCATTGGACCATTTGGCATTGTCGCGCAGATGGAAAGTATAAATTTTGCCGTCATCGGAAACTTCCCATTTTTCGGCGACGCCGGGGATGACTTCACCTTTGGCATTGGTGGTGGTCAAACCCTCGAAATTGTCATAAATAATCGCCGAACCGGCATTTTCTGTCGCCAATTGCGGGTCAATGCTTTTCGGCTCGGAGCCATTGCCGCGACGGAAGACACTTTCCGCCTGGGCATTGATGGCGAGCAATACCAGCGTGGTGACAAGCAGCTTTTTCATGATGAACCTCGATGAATGGAATCAGGAAAAGATTTCCGGATTATGGCGGGGGAAACGCGGCATTCCCCGGAAGACGCATACTTTACGGTAATTTCCGCGCAAGGCAAGGGCAAGGCGCGCCGCTACCCGCGATTTGCCGCATAATGTGCGCCCGTTATCCGTATCCCTCCCGCCGTCATGCAAATCCTCTATCTGCTCATTCCCATCTCCGTCGTCCTCATTGCCGCGGCGGTTTACGCCTTCCATTGGGCGGTGCGCACCCGCCAGTTCGACGACCTCGAATCGCCCGGCATGATTCCGCTGCTGGACGACACCGAAGAAGAGCGCCGCCAGCGCGAATCCGGCGAGTCATGAGCGCCGCCACTCTCCTCACCGCCTTCGCCACCGGGCTTGCCGGCAGCGCGCACTGCGTCGCCATGTGCGGCGGTATCAGCGTCTCGCTCGGCCTCGGCAGCATGAAAAAGCGGCTGTTGCCGGTCTATCACGGCGGGCGGCTCGCCAGCTACGCCACGCTTGGCCTCGTCTTCGGCTGCCTGCTGCCACTCATCGGCGTGCGCGACTACAGCCCGGCGTGGGCGATGGCGCTGCGCCTCGCCGCTGCGCTGGTGATGTTTGCCATTGGCTTGCAAATCGCCCTGGGCATCAATCTGCTGCGCCGCCTGGAACGCTACGGCAGCCGCCTGTGGCAACCGCTGGCGGGATTTGTCCAGTCGCTGTTGCCGGTGCGGACGGGCAGCGACGCGCTCCTGCTCGGCTTCCTCTGGGGACTGTTGCCCTGCGGCCTGATTTACAGCGCCCTCGCGCTGGCGGTGGTCAGCGGCAACCCGCTGCACGCGGCGCTGGTGATGCTCGCCTTCGGCGCGGGTACGCTGCCGGCGATGCTGCTCCTCGGCGTCTTTTCCGGCACGCTGGTGCAGTCGCTCACCCGCGACAGCAGCCGTATCGTCCTTGGCGCGCTGGTGATGGCGACGGCGCTGTGGACGCTGTTGCCGTTGGTACGGTAGGCGTTATACATACACCTTTCCCGCTACCCTGTATGTAAATTGTAGGTGGGTCTTGACCCACCATGACGGAATACGCGGCTTTAACGGTGGGGCAAGCCCCACCCCACGGCAGTATCAAAATGCAGTCGGCACACACTCAACATCTTTGATGTCGGTCATTCATGCCCGGTCTAAAATAAAATTACAGGGGAACAAAGAAAAATCTTTGTACAAACCTGCCTTATCAATAGCTTCTTTTAGAGACTGTGAAAAGAAAATAGAGTGATTGATTAAGGGGTCATGCCATATATCTGCCGGGCATTCCAATGCCTTGGGGTGGAAATGGAATCTGTTCAGCTCCGCTTCATCATCAGGATGGTGATAAACGCTATAACTGCCTCTGGAAATCAATCTTAAATCAGGATTTTTTTCAGGGGATAAATAGCTGTGTGTTTCGCATACATTAAGTAAATAATAGGTCTGTTCGCTTAGCAGTTCATTTGTCGTTCGCTCACATAGCCTGACTGGACTGATTTGTGTGCTACCCAAATAAAAATGACGGAATATGTGTAAAAGTGGTTCAGTAATCATGATAAATTGATCTGAAATTGCAAAAACGGGTGGCATTGTGGAAAAAACTTCCTGGGGAATCCCTGCATATATTTCTTTCAAATCAACATACATTGCGTCAGGCAAGATTTTTGGAGAGAGAAATTTATGTTCGCGATATGAATGGATTGTCTTGACCATTTCATTAAGCATAATTTTCCTTTGTTCTTCTTCCCGCTCCGTCCGGTTTTTTCTCGTCAAGGCAAAATAATCAGGAAAATTCAATGTAGAAGGAATGCCAAGCTGAATCCACCACGATTCTCTGCTTAATCCACTGTCATCCAACAGCCAAATTGTCAGTTTTTTTGCGGTCATCCGTTGCTCCTGGGGCAATTCGGGAAAACGGGTAAAGGAAAGCCATACAAAACGCCCCTGGCGGGGCGTTTTTTGTGGCGCTTATTGGACGCCGAGCTGTTCCAGCATGAAAGCGTACATCTCGGCGATTTCGCGGTAGCGGCGGAAGCGCCCGGATTTGCCGCCGTGTCCCGCTTCCATGTTGGTGCGGAAGACGATGGGGTGTTTGCCGGTATTGACGTCGCGCAGGCGGGCGACGTATTTCGCCGGTTCCCAGTATTGTACTTGTGAGTCCCAGAGGCCGGTACCGACGTACATCGCCGGGTAATCCTGCGCTTTGAGGTTGTCGTAGGGCGAGTAGGAGAGCATGTAGGCGTAGCTTTCCGCGCTCGCTTCCGGGTTGCCCCATTCGTCGTATTCGTTGGTGGTGAGCGGTATTGACGGGTCAAGCATGGTGGTAACAACGTCCACGAACGGCACTTGCGAGAGGATGACGCGATAGTCTTCCGGCGCCATGTTAGCAACCGCCCCCATCAGCAGACCACCGGCGCTGCCGCCCATCGCCGCGACGCGGTCTTTCGCTGCGTATTTTTCTGCAACCAGCCAACGGGTTACGTCGATGAAGTCGGTGAAGGTGTTCTTTTTGTGCAGCAGTTTGCCGTCTTCGTACCAGGCGCGCCCCATTTCTTGCCCGCCACGGATGTGGGCGATGGCATAGACCATGCCGCGGTCAAGCAGGCTGATGACACCGCCGGAGAAGGATGGATCCATTGGGGCGCCGTAGCTGCCGTAGCCGTATTGCAAAAGCGCCGCCGTGCCGTCGCGCTTGAAGTCTTTGCGGTAAACGAGGGAGACGGGGATTTTGGTGCCGTCGCGTGCCGGTACCCAGACGCGCTCGGTGGTGTAGTTACTGGCGTCGTAACCGGGCACGGATTGCTGTTTGAGCTGGCGGCGTTCGCCGGTTTTGATGTTGGTTTCGTACACGATGGCGGGGGTGGTGAGCGAGGTGTAGCTGTAGCGCAGCCAGTCGCTGTCCGCCTCCGGGTTGGAGGAGATGCCCATGGTGTAGGCGGGTTCGTCCGCTTTCAGGTATTCGCTGCTTCCGTCTTTTTTGACGATGCGGATGCGGTCGAGGCCGTCGGAACGCTCGCCGATGGCGGTGTAGTCAGCGAAGGTTTCGAAGTATTCGATGTAAATCGCTGGGTCATGCGCAATCCATTCTTGCCAGTCGCTGCGGGCGGTGGCGTCGTCGCTGGCGGTCATAATTTTGAAGTTGGCGGCGCCGTCGGCGTTGGTGCGAATCAGCCAGCGGTCGCCGTAGTGGTCGGCGCTGTATTCGAGGTCGCGCTCGCGCGGCGCCAACACTTTGAATTCGCCAGGGTTGGCAGCTGGGGTGTAGCGCAGTTCGTCGGAAACCGTGCTGCTGGCGCGGATGGCGAGGTATTTTTCGTCGCGGCTGCGGCCGACGCTGAGGTAGAAGCTGTCGTCGGCTTCTTCGTACACTACGGGGTCGGTTTTCGGGTCAGTGCCGAGGGTGTGTTTTTTCACGCGCTTGCTGAGCAGGGTATCGGGGTCGTTTTCGATGTAGTAGAAGGTGTTGCCATCGTCCGCCCAGACGGCGTCGCCGTTGGTGCCGGGGATTTCGTCGGTAAGACGCTTGCCGCTGGCAAGATCGGTAACGCGCAGGGTGTATTGGCGGCGACCGTTGGTGTCATCCGCCCAGAGCAGTTTCTGGTTGTCCTGGCTGATATCGACCAGCGCCGCGCTGTAGTAGTCGTGTTCTTCCGCGAGCGCATTGACGTTGAGCAGGATTTCTTCGCCGGCAAAATCGCCGCGGTCGTTCGCTGCCTGGATGCTGACGGCGTCCAGCCCGGCGCGGTCGGCGTGGCGGGCGTGGATGGGGTAGTCCTTGCCGGTTTCAAAGCGGGTGTAGTACCAGTAACCACGGTCGCGCGCGGGCACGGAGCTGTCGTCCTGCTTGATGCGGGCGACGATTTCGTCGTAGAGCTTGTCTTCCAGCGCTTTCAACGGCGCGAGAACGGCATCGGCGTAGGCGTTTTCCGCGTTGAGATAGGCGAGCATCTGCGGGTCTTTGCGTTCGTCGTCGCGCAGCCAGTAGTACTCGTCCTGGCGCTCACCGTGCGGCGAGGTGACGGTATGCGGGCGCTTTTCGACATCGGGCGGGGTTTGGGCGTGGATGGTGGTCATGGTCAGTACCAGGGTGAGAAGGAAAGGTTTGAGGGGCATGGCGGCCTCGTGGTGGAAATGAGCGGCCATGATAGCAGACGGGAATGTGCCACGGCACGGGCGGGATTAGGTTGTTGCGGTTATTGGCGAGCGGTATGAACCGCCCCACCAATTAAGCGGAGGGCAAATTTAAGCGGAATGGCGCGGAAAGGGGAGGGCGGTTAATCCGTTAAATTTCGCCCGGTTACGGAGCGAAACGAAGTCCGGCGGAATAAACGAAAGTGCCCCCGAGAGGAATTGAACCTCCAGCCTTTCCCTTAGGAGGGGAACGCTCTATCCGATTGAGCTACGGGGACATGATTGAATAAAGAAAAAAGAGTTCGCCGATAAGCCGGGTTCTGTCGAGGGCAATCATTCATCTGCGATAACCGTTACCGGCTACCTCCAGCAACCTACCCGGAATCACGGCGGGCCGCCGCAACGATTCCCTATTTGGTCTTGCTCCGGGTGGGGTTTACCCTGCCAAGCCTGTTACCAGTCTTGCGGTGCGCTCTTACCGCACCATTTCACCCTTGCCTGCATCACGCAGGCGGTATCTTTTCTGTGGCACTTTCCGTCGGCTCGCGCCGCCC
>ERZ773060.185-NODE-185-length-27932-cov-5.12049_pt1 | contig 27932 bp, 18 predicted proteins | sample MGYA00580628_ERZ773060 | MGnify/ENA primary metagenome ERZ773060 (study PRJEB29015, sample SAMEA2738019) | human oral metagenome | biome: human oral; feature: human-associated habitat; material: dental | place: China | collected 2045 ... | reverse complement strand
GGGTCACCGTCGCCGGCCGCGACGTGCCCTTCGAACAGCTCTTCCGGGCGCTCGCTGCGGGGGATGAAGCGATGCTGCTGGATGATGGGACTTGGTTCCCGATGGAGCACTCTGAACTCGATCGACTGCGACAACTCCTCATCGAGGCCCGGGAACTCGTGGACGCCGGCCCGGGTGGGCAGTTGAGGATCAGCGCCTATCAAGCCGGTTTGTGGGAGGAACTCGCGAGGCTGGGAGTTGTGGAGGAACAGCCACAGCGCTGGCGGGAACGCGTGCAGACCTTGCTGAGCCTCGGCTCAGGTGAGGCACGTGCCCCGGTTCCGGAAGGACTGGATGCGATGCTGCGTCCTTACCAGGAACAAGGGCTCGCGTGGCTCGCCGCGCTCTGGGACGCGAATCTTGGCGGGGTGCTAGCCGACGACATGGGGCTTGGGAAAACTCTTCAGTGCCTGGCACTGCTGGAACGCGCCCGGGAACGCGGGCAGCTTGACGACGCACCGGTGCTTGCTGTGGCGCCCGCCAGCGTCGTCGGCACCTGGGCGGAGGAAGCAGCCCGATTCGTGCCCGGGCTGAAAGTTGTCGCCATCCGGGCCACGCAGGCCAGGCGCGGCACGGAACTGCCCGAGGAGATCCGCGGCGCACACCTGGTGGTCACCTCCTACACCCTCCTTCGGATGGAGGACAAGGCATACCTGGAGCAGACATGGCGTGGCCTGGTGCTGGATGAAGCTCAGTTCATCAAGAACAACCGCTCCCGTACCCATCAGGTGGCGCGCTGCATCGGAGCCCCGTTCACCCTAGCCATCACCGGAACCCCGCTGGAGAATTCCCTCAGCGACCTGTGGTCGATGTTCTCGCTCGTCGCGCCGGGACTGTTCCCGCGCCTGGAGGGTTTCAACGAGATTTACCGCAAACCGGTGGAGAAGAACGGCAAGACCGGTGTCCTGGGGCGCCTGCGCGCTCGGATCCGCCCGTTCATGCTGCGTCGCACCAAACGTGAGGTTGTCAGGGAACTTCCCGAGAAGGTGGAACAGATCACGCGGCTGGAACTCACCTCGGAACACCGACGCCGCTACGACCAGCACCTGACGCGGGAACGCACCCGGGTGCTCGGAATGCTCGACGACATGGACCGGAATCGGGTGGCAATCTTCCGTGCCCTGACGAAACTGCGGCAACTTGCCCTGGACCCCCGGCTGGTGGATACGGAACTGCCGCCCACCCCATCGGCGAAGATCACCACCCTGCTGGAGCAGATCCGTGAACTGGCCGAGGAAGGGCATCGTGCGCTGGTGTTCTCCTCCTTCACCGGGTTTCTGAAATTGGTTCGCGAGGCGTTGGATGCGGAAGACATCGAATACGTCTACCTCGACGGACGCACCCGTGATCGCCCCGCCCGCATCGTGCAGTTCCGAGAAGGTGACGCCCCGGTGTTCCTGATCTCCCTGAAAGCCGGTGGGTTCGGACTCACCCTCACCGAGGCCGACTACGTCTTCGTACTGGACCCGTGGTGGAATCCCGCAGCCGAGAACCAGGCCGTCGACCGGGCACACCGCATTGGCCAGACCCGGGCGGTCAACGTCTATCGCATGGTTTCGGTGGACACGATCGAGGAAAAAGTCGTGGCCCTGCAGCAGCGCAAACGCGATCTCTTCGCATCCGTCATCGACACGGGGGAGTTCCGCAGCACGGCCATCACCGCCTCCGACATCCGAGGTCTGCTGGAATAGGGCAATGCCCGAAGGACACGTCATCCACCGTCTCGCCAACACCTTCCAGGAGGACTTCGCGGATCGTGAAGTGAGGGTCAGCTCCCCGCAGGGAAGGTTCGCCGACGAGGCCGCCGTCCTGGATGGACACACTCTCACCGGGGCCGAAGCCGTCGGGAAGCATCTGTTCATCAACTTCGACGTCCCGGGTGCCAATCGCATCCACATTCATCTGGGGCTGATCGGAAAACTTGGTTTCGCCCCGGTCGCCGACCCTGTCGGGCAGGTGCGGCTTCGAATCGTGGCCGACAACCGGGCCGCCGACTTGCGTGGTCCGCAGTGGTGCCGGCTGATCACCGAGGAGCAGTACCGGAAAGTTCTCGTGGACTCCGGCCCCGACCCATTGCGTGGCGACGCCGACCCCGACCGTGGATGGACGAGGATCCACAGATCGGGAAAATCCATAGCCGCCCTGCTGATGGATCAACGGGTCGCCGCCGGAGTGGGGAACATCTTCCGCGCCGAGGTGCTGTTTCGGCACGGCATCGATCCCACCACCCCGGGCAAAGAGATCACCGAGGCCACCTGGAAGGTGCTGTGGGAGGATCTGGTGGATTTGATGACGGTTGCCCTGGAACGCGGTCGCATCGATACCGTTGCCGAGGAACACGGACCCGAGGCCCAGAAGCGACCTCCCAGAGTGGATGCCCACGGTGGTGAGGTTTACGTGTACCGGCGTTCCGGACAACCCTGCCTGGTGTGCGGAACCGAGGTGCGCACCACCGTGCTGGAGGGGCGAAACCTCTACTGGTGCTCAAGATGTCAGCGATCCCGTCGCGCTTCCGACTAATGTGTGCGACATGCATTTCAGCGCCTTCGACGCCTACCTCTTCGACCTGGACGGGGTCATAACTCCCACTGCTGAAGTCCACATGAAGGCCTGGGGCGAGATGTTCAACGCTTTCCTCGTCGGTTTCCTCGGCCAGGAACCGTGGACCGATGCCGACTATTTCGCTCATGTGGATGGAAAACCCCGCTATGACGGTGTCCGTGACTTCCTCGCATCCCGTGGAATCGAACTGCCCGAGGGTGATCCCGGGGACGCCGCGACGACGCAGAGCATCTGCGGATTGGGCAATCGCAAGAACGACACCTTCAACGAGATCATCCGCCGCGACGGTGTCGCCCCCTATCCCGGCTCCAAGGAGCTCATCGACGTGCTCCGAAAGCGGGGTGCGAAACTGGCCGTGGTCTCCTCCTCACGCAACGCGGTACCGGTTCTGCGCGCCGCGGGCCTGGCGGAGGTCTTTCCTGTGATCGTCGACGGGAACGTCGCGAAGGAACAACAGCTGGCCGGCAAACCCGCCCCTGACACCTTCCACTACGCGGCCGAGCAGCTGCAGGTGCCGCCCTCCCGGAGCGTCGTAATCGAGGACGCCCTGTCCGGTGTGACGGCCGGTGCTGCAGGTGGGTTCGGGCTCGTCGTCGGGGTTGACCGGGGGGTCGGTCCCGATGCCCTGCTCCGATCCGGCGCGGGCCTGGTGGTCGCTGACCTTGGGGAGCTGGTGGCCTGATGCGCTGGATCTCCTCCGACCCGCTGAACCGTTTCCGTTTCCCCGTCGACGACTGGCGTTTCGTCGAGGTGGAACCCAGCCTTGATGACCTGGGCGTCACCGAGACCCTGTTTTCCATCGGGAACGGCTACCTGGGGATGCGCGGCAACCCCGAGGAAGGTCGCAAATCATACTCGCACGGCACCTTCATCAACGGTTTTCACGAGACCTGGACCATCAAGCACGCCGAGGAGGCCTTCGGATTCGCGAGCACGGGGCAGACCATCGTGAACGTACCCGATGCGAAGCTCATCAAGATCTACGTCGACGACGAGCCCCTCACCCTTGGGCAGTCCGACCTGGACCACTACGAACGCGCTCTTGACTTCCGCGCGGGATGCCTGACCCGTGATCTGGTGTGGCGAACCCCGGCGGGCAAGCGGGTGAAACTGAGTTCCCGTCGCATGGTCAGCTTCACCGATCGGCACTTGGCGTTGTTCGAGATCGAATTGACCATGATGGAGGGTGATGCGCCGATCGTGCTCAGCTCCCAGGTGGTCAACCGGCAGGATGGTTTCGACGACTACCGCCAGCCGAAGAACGAGGAGGGTTTCGACCCACGGCGCGCGGGCAAATTCTACGGTCGAGTGCTGCAACCGCGCGGCCAGTGGCACGACGACCAGCGAATGGCGCTCGGATACGAGACCACCGACTCCCACATGACGCTGTGCGTAACCGCGGAACACGCCCTCGAGACCGCGAACACCTACGAGGTGGTCTCCCGCATCGAGGAGGATCAGGCCAAGCAGGTCTACCGCATCGAGGCACGCGAGGGAGTGCCGATCGTCATTCGTAAGGCGGTCGCCTATCACACTTCGCGCGGGGTGCCCGTCACGGAGCTGTACGACCGCTGCCGTCGCACCCTCGATCGAGTGAGGGAGCGGGGTTTCGATTCGTTCTTCGAGGGACAGCGCGCCTGGCTCGACGACTTCTGGGCCAACTCGGACGTTGAGGTGGGTGGCCAACCCGGCATTCAACAGGCCGTCCGTTGGTGTCTGTTCCAGCTGGCCCAGGCAACGGCTCGCTCAGATCAGCTCGGAATCCCCGCCAAAGGGGTGACCGGTTCCGGCTATGAGGGACACTATTTCTGGGACACCGAGATCTACCTGGTGCCCTTCCTGACCTACACGGCTCCCCGGGTCGCGCGCAACGCCCTGCGCTACCGGGTCGGTCTGTTGCCGAAGGCAAGAGAACGTGCCCAGATGCTCAGCCAAGAGGGAGCGCTGTTCCCGTGGCGCACCATCAACGGTGAAGAGGCTTCTGCCTACTACGCGGCGGGAACCGCGCAGTATCACATCGACGCCGACATTGCGCACGCCTTCGGGAAGTACCGTGAGATTACCGGGGACGTGGACTTCCTATATCGCGATGGTGCCGCTGTGCTGGTGGAGACGGCGCGGATGTGGGCGGACCTGGGATTCTGGCGCACCGAGGCCGATGGGTCGCAGCGATTCCACATCCACGGCGTGACCGGGCCCGATGAGTACACGGCAGTTGTGAACAACAACATGTTCACCAACGTAATGGCGCGCGCCAACCTGAAACTCGCCGCTGACCTGGTGCAGGAACTCGAGGAGGCCGATCCGCTCTGCTGGGACCGTCTGGTCCAGACCCTGGACGTCGCCCCGGAGGAAGTCGAGGAATGGCGGGCCTGCGCCAAGGGCATGGTCATCCCCTTCGACGAGACTTTTGGCATCCATCCTCAGGACGAGAAGTTCCTGTTTAGTGAGCTGTGGGATCTGGAGAACACCCCAGCCGACAAGTTCCCGCTGCTGCTGCACTTCCATCCCCTGGTGATCTACCGCTTCCAGGTGCTCAAACAGGCCGACGTGGTGTTGGCGTTGTTCCTCCAGGGTGATCAGTTCACCCAGGAACAGAAACGCGCCGACTTCGAGTACTACGACCCGATCACCACGGGTGACTCCACCCTGTCTGGGGTGGTGCAGTCGGTGATCGCCGCCGAGGTTGGCTACCAGGACATGGCAATGCAGTACTTCCTGACAGGACTCTACGTGGACCTGGCGGATCTTCATGCTAACTCTCGCGACGGTGTTCACATCGCATCCACCGGTGGTGTGTGGAATGCATTGGTGTTCGGTTTCGGCGGGCTGCGTGATTACCACGGTGATATCAGCTTCGACCCACGGCTTCCGCGAGAATGGAAGTACTTGCGTTTCCCCCTCCAGGTCCGCGAGTCGCGGTTGAGGGTGCTGTTGGAACGTGAGGCCATCTCCTTCGAAGTGGAGACCGGCGGGCCGCTGGAGGTCAATGTGCGGGGGCAGCGGCTCGTCATCCAGCCCGGCACGCCGACTCGGATTCCCCTGGAGCACCAGGGCGAGGAGCTGCCGTCGCTGACAGGACGCCATCCCGTTACGGGCGGGCGTCGTGCCGACGGGTCCGTCATCACCGCGAACGTGCCCGAGGCGCCCTACGACCAGGATCTGGCGGTGGTCGACTGAACCCGGAACGAGTCATCACCATTTCCACTGGGGCCGGAACGGTTCGGGTGGAGGCGCCCGAAGGATGCACGCCACTTCCTTCCGAGGAATCCGGGTGCTGGGTATTTGAATCCAGCAGCCTGCTGGCAGAGGTGCGTTTCCGGGCCGGGAAACGCGAGGCCCTGGAATTCTCTCTCCAGGGCCTTGGGGAATCCGTTGTGGAGACACAGGGTTTCCGGTTCATCGTCGAGGGCTGTGCGGTCAGTTGGCTTGCCGGAGCGACAGGCCGGATGCTGCTGGACGGTGCTGCCTGGGTGATGCTCAGCGGTTGGTGCGGTGAGGGCGGAGATGTCCCTGAGGGACGTGTCGCCCGGGTTCTCGGGGAAAGCAGCGGACTGGTTCCAGGGGGGCGGGTGTGGTCGCGGTGGAGGTTGTACCCCGAACACGAGATCCCGTCCCTGCCCGCTTGGCTGCCTCCGCAGCGCTATCTCCCGGAGGGCGAGGCCATCGAGGTGCCGGACCTGGACGTCGCGTGCAGGGGAAACGGTCTCAGCATCGAAACCATCGACGAGGGCAGTGCGGTTCGCGGCCCCGTTGGTTGTCACGAACTCGCTATCCACGGCTCCAACGGCGTCAGTTTTGTGGAGATTGGCTGGTATCTGCCCCTGGAACAGCTGGTTCCGAAAGCGCTGGAGCGAGCGGGAAACCGCCCCGACCTGAGGCCTGGTTGCTCACATGGCTGCTTGCACAACCGGGCCTGGAGGAGCGGGAAGGGCTTCTGGATCGGCTTGATCTGGCCCTGGGGAGCTGCCTAGAGACACCGGGCCTGTGGAGCGTGCTGGCTGGCATGCGTGCCGTCCAGATCACCGACCTGCCAATTCAGGACGAGGTGCAGGAAGCCGCCAACGGGTTCAGTGTGGAGGAAGTGCTGGCCGCTGGGGGACCGATTGACGCTGTCGCACCGATGTCACATCCCGGCTCTGCCCGGGGTGATGTCACCGCCCGTGACCTGACGCTTGCTCGGTTCAGGCTTGCAGGGAATCCCGATTCTCCGGCCCACCAGGGACGTGAAATGGGGCTGCGGAACGCCGAGGCACGACTACTGTGCGTAGTGTCCACAGAACCCGATCCCGAGGCCGTCGCGTGGCTGCTGTTGGGTTCCCCGCTAGGCTGAATGGATATGGACACTACGCGAGATGTCGACCGGCCCCCGCGCATTCTGGGGCAGGTCATGGGAGCGACTCTGGTGCTGCTGCTCGCCACCATCGTTTTCACCATGGCGATCTCCGGCAGCTTCCGCAACTACCTCCAGGAGTGGCTTGGCCCATGGCTGCTGGCATCGGCGATCGCGATGGGCGCTTTATCGCTGTGGACCCTGCTCGATGCCACTGACAAAATCGCCGGCCTGAAACGAGACACCCACGAACACGGGTTTCCGAAATCCGTGGTGCTCCTGCTTCTACCCGCCCTGCTGTTCGCGCTCTCGGCTCCTGCATCGCTGGGGGCGAGTGCAGCCAGCAGCACCGCGACGAAACCTAGGTCCTCCTCATCCGACCTGATTGAATTTCCCCCGCTGCCGGCGGACTCTGTCACCGAGATGTCCGTGCAGGACTTCGAGGATCGCTACACCTTCGGGGATCCGAAACTGCTCGTAGAACGACCTGTGCGGTTGCTCGGTTTTGTTGCCAAGCAATCGGCCCTCCCAGAAGGGCAGTGGAGCGTGAACCGGTTCCGCATCTACTGCTGCGTTGCCGACGCATCCCTGTTCACCGTCCCTGTCGAGGGCGTCGCAAGACCAGAGGGGGACAACGTCTGGGTTGAGGTCGAAGGAGTCATCAACCTCGACGCCAGTGAGGAACACCCCGTGCTGACCGCATCCAGGGTAAAGGTGATCCAGCAACCGGAGGACCCCTACCTGTGAGAAGCACCATCGTCCGAGTCTGGGCGCTGCCCTTCATCGGTGTCGCCATTGTCATCGCTCTTCTCTGGGTAACCACTATCCGTGGCCCACTCCTGCCTCTGGACGGCAGCATGGCCACGTGGGGCACGCTCACCATGGGCATCATCGTTCAGGCGCTGCCGTTCCTGGTGCTCGGGGTGTTGGTGTCGGGGCTCATCGCCGCCTTCGTCCCGAAGGACCTGCTGTCCACGATCACGCCGAAATCCCCGCTGCTCGCGGTGCCCGCTGCGAGTGTCGCGGGTATGGTGCTGCCGGGCTGCGAGTGCGCGTCGGTGCCGGTGTCACAGTCTTTGATGCGCAGGGGACTTCCTCAGGGCGCCGCCCTTGCCTTTCTGCTCGCTGCACCAGCCGTCAACCCGGTGGTGCTCGTCGCCACGGCCGTCGCCTTCGCCAGCAGCAATCCGCTGATGGTCTGGGCCCGGTTGATCGCATCCCTCGTGGCGGTGATCGCGGTGTGCTGGCTGTGGATCGGAGTCGGCAAGGCCGAGTGGATGAAACCTCAGGAAGGACACGACCACGATCACCAGTCCAGGGCAACGATCTTCCGTGAGACCGCGATGCATGATCTGCAACAGGCGGGTGGTTTTTTGGTTATCGGAGCCGCAGTGGCGGCGCTCATGAAGGCGGCGGTGCCTGCTGCTTTCATGACTTTCCTGACCGAGAATTTGTGGCTCGGGATCGTGGTCATGGCATTGCTGGCGGTGCTGCTGTCGCTGTGTTCCGAGGCGGATGCCTTCGTTGCCGCATCTCTGCCTGGGGTTTCCCCGACCGCCCAGTTGGTGTTCCTCGTGGTCGGTCCAATGGTGGATGTGAAACTGTTCGCCATGCAGTCCGGTGCGTTCGGGGCGAAGTTCGCAACCCGTTTCATGCCCCTGACGCTGTTCGTGTGCATCTGGTCGGCGGTCGTGGTCGGTGCCGTGATGTTTGGAACCTTCTGACGAGGTAGCGTCCGCGTCGGAGTCGAGCGTGTCGGCCCGCAGGCGGCCTCGCTCAGCCTCCGCGGGCCTCCTTTGTGGTCAGGACGATGCCTCCTTCACCCAGGAAATGAAATTGGCGGTGCCGTCGCCGCTACGTTCGGCCATCGTGTGGCCCTGTCCCCATACCGTCGCGAAGTCCACCGTCGTTCCCCCGAGGGCCTGGAGGGCCAACGCCAGGTTGATCTCGACGGTGCTGGCCGCATCCCCCTGGGTGATACCGCTGCGGATGCGCCAATTCGGGGCCACCCGCGAACTGCTCTGTCCACCCTGCGATTTCAGCAGGTAGTAGAGGGGGTTCGTACATCTGCTCGCGGGAGACCACATCGCCCCCGACTTCGTCGGTGGTGGCGAAATCGGTCTCCCACATGGAGGCCGCGTAGTCGCTGGACCAACCGGTCAGCGACGAATAGGTGGACTCATTGGCAGCCAGCACATCGCGAGACAGCTTTGAGAAATGAAGTCCCTGCGTGCCCTTGCCCATCACGATGTTCTCGGTGGCACTGCGATCCGGTGCGTCGAAAGCACCGACATCCTTGCTGGGATTCTTCTGACTGGTGACGAAACCCTGCAGACCGGTGATGGTCGCGGTGTTGCTGGCCGAAGCGTAGGTGACCCACGGGTTTTCGCCGTTCAGGTACGCGATGTACTCCTCCACCGTGGTGTAGGTGGTCGACGAGCCGGACGTTTCACCGCCCGGGGGCTGGCCGCCACCCGGATTCTGCCCTCCGGGGGCCTCGCCGGATGGGGGACTACCGCCCTGACCGGAAGGGCCACCGCCTCCGCCGCCGGGTTCCATGCCCGCCATCTGACGGGAGCTGGGGGTGTAGGGGAAGGTGGTGTCGGCCAGGAAGTTGTTCAGGGATGTGGTGATCTCGGCCACCACGTGATCGTAGTAGCTGCCCGCCAGGTACACGCCCTCGCTGCTTCGTTCCAGCTTCAACGCGGTGCCCTTCGAATCGGTCAGACCGAGTCCGTTGACGGTCTCCGCGAACGCCGCAGCCAGGTCCTTGCTGTAGGCGGCGGTCCAGGTGCCTTCTGCGCGTGTCCCGCTGCTGACGAACTGACCCATGTTCCACTCGTAGGCGGCGTTGCCGACGTTCAGGCTGGTGATGGGACACCACGCCATCACACCCGCGATCGCGTCGCTGATGGCTGTACCGTCGCTGAATGTCACGGTCGCACCGAGATGCTCCAGATACGTGGTGTAGAGCGGCGAGTCGCCGGAGGCGTCCATCACTGCGCTCTGCGCGCCGCCGCCGCTGTGCCCGAACACGAAAATCCTGTGCATTGAGCCCGGCAGTGAAGCCGAGTTGTAACGCAGGTAACGCACCGCTGCCTTGAGATCGGTGACCCCCCACGGGGCGTTACCAACGTAGGAATCGGCATTCGAGTCCTTGCCGCGCAGGCCCGCGTGGACGTAGATGAAACCGGCCGCCATGTACTCCGAGATCGATTCGTAGGAGTACTGGGTGGGTGGTTTCTGGGAGGCGTAGCCGGGGGTGTTGACCGGCAGTACGACGGGTGCAGTGGCCGAGGTAAAACCGTTGATGCTGCCTGAGGCGTTGACCGTCACCTCGTAGGCGCCGTCGCCGTTGTCGGTGCCGGTGAAATAGGCGCCCGGCACGTAGATCCCGAGAGTCTCGTAATCGGGAGCGGCCGGGGATGTGACGTAGCTCAAACCGATCTGGTAATAGACGTCATTCTCGGAATCGTGACTCCATCCGGCATTGTTCAGCACCAGGGCTCCCGTCGCCGCTGTCCCTGAAACGCTGCTGGAGGAGGTTGTGGTGCCGGAGGTTCTGCTGGCGCAGGCGGTCAACTCAAGGCCACCGAAAAGACTGAAGGCGACGGCTGATGTGAGCAGGGAACGACGACTGAGATCCATGATTGGCTCCTGGGATATGAGGTTGCATGAAGAACACAATCAACCGGTCCTGTGGAATCCGTGACGAAATCCTGTGCAGTTCCTGTGGGAATTGCGGATGGCTCGTATACCTGCGTGCGGCACCTGCGGGGCTCGCCCGCAGGGCACCTGTCTGGGTCGAGGAAAACCCGGGAATGGGCATGGGCAGGAAACCGATTCGAGGAGGAAAAACGTAATGATGCGAAACCTGGTTTCCGCCATGCCCAAGAAGTCTGATCGCACCCGGAAAGACGCGCAAGAGATCCATGCGACATGCTGCTGTCAGGAAATCTCCTTCGGAGCCTGAATTCACCCCAGGACTGAACGGACGAACCGAATGAGCGAAAGATGCCAACCCCTCGGGGCGTGGCATACATTGCCGATGAAGGTCGTTCACTTGAGATTTCAAGAGGGGGATGAGCGACATGAAAATCACGTGGTACAAGACTTGCTTGTCGACTGCCTTGGTCGCTGGAATCGTGGGGCTGGGCGTATCTGGCTGTGATCTCAAAAACAGGAGCGTGGAGCCACATCACGAGAATTCGGCTGCGATCGCTACCCAGGTGCCTGCACAGGACAAGACAACAGAGGCTGCCTCCGGGAAGAAGAGCGAAACGGCGGAGACGACGGCAACATCGGATCCTGCGCCCAGTCCTGAGCGGACGGAAAGCCCGAAGAAGACCAGGTCGAAAGATAGCAAGTCGGATGCACCTGCAAAAAAGAGCAAGGTGCACTACAAGAACTGTGAAGAGGTCAAAGAGGCAGGAGCCGCCCCACTGTATAAGGGTGATCCCGGGTACAGTTCGAAACTCGATCGTGATGGTGACGGAATCGCCTGCGAAAACTAGAGGAAAAGGGGCACCGAAGGGCGCTTTCAATCTCACCCAGCTGCTTTCGTCACCAGGCTTTTTCCGCGGTAAGTCTTGCGATGAAGTGCTACGAAGCTCTTCAGGGTTTTCGCGTGGCACGTCGAGATGCGATTCGTGCTCGCCACCCGCTATCAGTAGACGTGCACCATCGATTTGTTTTGTCTCGTTCCGGTAGATGATCACGGTCGCAGCGTCGATGATTCCGGTCAGATTCTCGGCCCGGGTGCCATCCTGGACTCTCGCGTGCCCAACGATCACCTGGCGGTGGTTCCGGAGAGGTCGCTGGGCGGGAGAGAGGCGGGTATGAGTGTCGCGCTGGTGGACCGGGTTCGTGTTTCGAATCGTGTGGGGGACTACTCTCGTGGGTACATGGGTCGCGTCAACATAGGAGGGTGAAAATCGTCGCCGAGCGAGCCGGGGTGCTGGCGGGTGACATGTCACCATCACAAGACGGGGTCGATGCCCGCCGCCCAACACACGTGGAGAGAAATGCACACTCAACCCGTTGATGCACCCGAGTGGGTTCCACCGGGCAACGATGACGTCAGCGAAACCTATTTCCGCGCTTCCCGGGTGGCACTCCTGCACGGATTCCAGCCTTCGGCAGAGGTCTACAGAACTGGACAGAACTCGTGGTCGCCTGCTGGGTGGCGGCTCCTGTCGGATGAGCCACTTCGTATTGCAAACTCCGAGCGACGCCGTACGGCCGATGACACGATATGGGATGATCCGAGAAGGCATCACTCCTCCTGGGTCATGGCGCTCTCCGCAGGTTCGACAACGACTCTGTTGGGGGCGTTGGAAGCGGATACGCCGCGTCTGCACGCTGACCTGGACGTTCTCGTGGGATGGACCGAAACCGGATGCAAAGGCAGCTGGGTGCTCATCGAGGGTGGGGAGATGGCGGCCTTCTCGCGGTACCGGGAACTACTTGCCAGCCGCTACGGAGTCCGTGATGAGGACCCCGGAAAGATTTGGTCCTCGTGGTACTCACTCTACGAGAACGTTTCACGCAGCAGGCTGGACGAGATCATGGTGGAGCTCCCCGGCCTCGGATTTGACACCATCCAGGTTGACGACGGCTGGGAACGGGCCGTCGGGGACTGGGAGGCAAACGACAGATTTCCGGAGGGAATGCCGGATCTCGCTCGCGCCGCCGAGGCTCAGGGGCTGCGTCCCGGGCTGTGGCTGGCGCCGTTCATCGTGATGCCGGGCTCCGAGGCGTTCGAGAAGCACCGCGACATGCTGCTTCGCGACGCGGTAGGGGAGCTGGCCCCGGCGGGCAGCAACTGGGGCGGCAACTACTTCGTCTATGACTACACCAGAGAAGACGCCTGCGACCTGCTTGCCGAATTGATCAATGTCGTGGTGTCGACCTGGGGGTTCACCTATCTGAAACTGGATTTTCTCCAGGCGGCTGCCGCAGCTGGATCCCACAGCAGGGAAATGGATCGCGAGGCCATCTATCGCAGGGCCATCACCGCCGTTCGAGAAGCAGCGGGTGACTCGGCATATCTTCTGGGATCCGGGGCGCTCATGATGCCATCGTTGGGAATCCTGAACGCGGTGCGTACGAGCCCGGACGTGGCACCGATGTGGACCAACTACGCCACTCGGGACCCGTCGGATGCACTCGCCCATAATGCATTGCGCAATAGTGTTGAACGGATGTGGATGCGTCACCTGGTGGGACTCGACCCCGATGTGGTGTTTGCACGTGGTACGCGCAATCTGTTGACTCCGGAGCAGTGCCAGTGGTTGCGTGACAGTGCCGTGTTGTCAGGTTTCCGGGCCTTGTCTGATCCCCCGGGCTGGCTCACCAAGGAGGAGAAGGAGATGTTGCGGAATTACCTCGGGCCGCTGCCCGAGACGGAGAGGCTCGGTCGCTACCGGTTCCGGATCGGTGAACGCGACGTGGATCTTGAACATGCTGTCAGGGCCACGTCCAGTCCGTACGCGCTCTGAAGAGCTGCGCGGGATGCGTCCCGGTTGTGAACGTGAGTGTGCGATACCTCGAGACTATACCTTGTGGGATGGTGAACTATGGATCTGTTGTTGTGAGTGCCGGAGGTGGGCGGATGAAGTTCGTGGGTCGCGTGATGGCCGTTTGTGGTGCCCTGCTGCTGGTATCCCCGTGCTGCGTCGGGTTGCCCGTTGCTCGGGCGGGCAGCATGGCGGTGGGGCCTGCTCCCCAGCGAGTCGGCGAGTATGTGGAGCGGGATTTCACCGTCGCCGGCACTCCGGTTCAAGGCGCCACCAAACAGGAGGACGCGCCGCTGCTGGCCTCTGGCCAGTACACGGACGTTTCAACGGTCACTAGTAGCGGGAAGAGCGAGAAATATTACAAGGTGAAACGGACCTGGCAGGGCTCCACCTTGCGAGTGAATGTTCTGGGACGCATGAGCGTGACCGACCAGGGTGGGTCGGCGGGCCGCGGTGAATGGGAATACGAACTCACGACCGTTGATGGCGGCGCAACGTGTTCCCGATACAACGATCTTGCCCTGGATACCGGCAGCATGGGCATAGTGGTCGGACGTACCCTGCTGGCGTTGCCTCTGGATCCCAACGCTTCACAACCGAGCGCCGATGTCGCGACATGTGGGAAAGCCGATGAGTTTTTGGTCAAGGTGGGGCGTGGCGCCGGTGTCGGTGGGGAAACCCAGGTGGAGATCCGGGTGCTTGAAGAACCCCCCGTGGAGAATATTGATCAGCTTCCTCCCGGTTTGAAGAAGGTTCCCAAAAACAATTCCAAACAGCTCAGCTCACCTGCTTCTGGAGAACCTGAATCTGTGGTTGGTGGATCCAGTTTCAATGATGCTTTTGAGGTGGGTGCCGGGACTTATGTTACCGAGATCTCGCCGGGAGAAATAGTTGTTTTCAAAACCCAGATAAAATACGGTCAGAGTGCTTTCTTCTCATTGGATGGCATTGATCCTGACGCGGCGGTTCTCCAGGGCGATGAAAGTGCTTATGGTACATACATTCCTGCAATCTATGCTCCGGATCTCAGTCGAATGAATTCGCAGGAACTGATGGGGCCTTACAGCTTTAAGGTCATAGGGAACGAGATGGTGACGACCAACGTCCCAATAATCAATGAGGTTCCTGAGGTGAGGTATCGTAACCGATGGGATTCCTCTCGAATGTTTGACGATCAAAGCCTGGGCTTCTCAATGGGGGGATACTATTATTATGCACTTTCTCTTGGAGATCAGAGCTCCTTGGGAGGAAAACCTGTCAAATTCAAATTCTCGATCAAGGTTTCGGGTGATGTGTCCGGGGAGCCTGTCAGTACGGTGTCGCCGACCCCTCCTCAGGTGGAAGGGCCTGGCCAGGCTAGTGCCAGCGACTGGCGCTGGGGGTTGTTGGCAAGTGGAAGCGCGCTTGTGCTGCTCGGTGGGGGATGTGCGGCCTACTCGTTGCTGCGCCGACGATGAAAAGAAATCCAGGGGAGCTTTCTGCGCACTTGAATATTGTGGATCTTAGTTTTTTTGGTTGTTGCTGAAATATTCGACAAGTTTTGTCGGAAGTGAAGGAATGTGGCGCAACTGTGATTCATTGCGTAGGGAGTCTGTTGCCTGGATGACTGTTGCAACGGCTTGCCAGGCATCTAAGGGGGATGTCTTTGTGGGGGCTCCGGTGCGTGCGAAGCGAAGAAAATCGGCAATGGCCAAGGAGTCCGCGTTTTCGTCGCCGTCTTGTACGACTATTTCGCGATTTCGTTTTTCATCGTAGGGGCTGCGGTCAATTCGCAGGCGGATGACTCTATTTTCGCTATTGCTAAAACTTTCTATGCTTCCCCTGGAGCCGATTATGGTGTAGCTCAGCCGGTCATCGGGTGTGAAATGGCACTGCTGATAGGAAATGAGGGCGCCCGACTCCATTCGGGCCATGAGTATGGATACATGCTTGACGTCCATGATGTCTTTGAAGCTTACCTGCTTTTCTTTCGATCGATTTTCGAGCGAGAATAGCGGGGCCGTCACCTGGGTGTCTTCCCGCTCTTTCTCGTGAATCAGTGGTTCGCCCATGCCGACAACATTGCGAGTGTGTGAGCCCGTCAACCAATGCATCGCCTCGAGATCATCAATCGCCTTCTGTAGTGACAAGTCGTTTGGCTGTCGCTGATCGATGTGCCGGTCCTTAGCGTAGGGGTATCCATCATGTCCGATGAAATGCTGACACCAGATGGCCTTCACCTCTCCGATTGTGTCCTTAAGTATCAGGTCGCGCATCTGTTGTATGAATGGCGTGTGTCGCATGGTGTGTCCAACGTGGAGACGGGTTGTGGTCTCATATGCGGTCGTCAGGATTCTCGTTGCCGATTCAAGGGTGGTTGCCATGGGCTTTTCCAAATAGACGGGGATGCCTGCTTCCAGTAGCTCTGCCGTCACGTGTGAGTGGGTGTCGTCCGGAGACGTGACGAAGGCCGCTCCCAGTCCCAGCTCGATGAGTTCACGTACCGAACTGACGATGGGAAAGGTTTCGGGATCTTTGCCCAGAAGGTCGGCACATCGGATGCGTGCTGCAGGATCGGGGTCGCAGGCGGCAACGATTTGGGCGCCGTTCTGATCGGTCTCGACGTGCGCGGCAAGCTTCGAGCGTTCCCCCAGACCCACGACCCCGATCCTGAGAGGTTCGGTGATGTCCACGGCCACTCGACGGGATTGCGCGGCGTGCTGTGACTCCCAATCCTGATGAAGAGCCAGCATGTCCTCGATTCTCTTTGGGGCTATCGGAACGGGTCCTGTGGCGCGCAGGAAGGATTTCTCGGCGTCCCGGAGAGCGAGGGATACTGCGCCGAGTGATGCCGCAGCATGCCCCAGTTCTGCTTCCTCGATTCTGAGTCGAGGTGCGGTGGGCAGGCGCATGGTTGTGAGGTGTTCGTGGAGAAGAGGAAGAGGGGAGCTTTCGGGGGCGGCGGATAAGACGATGAGCGTCGGGTCGATCACGGAACAGATCGTCCCGATCGTCGTCGCCGCACGCAGTTCCCAACCAGATGTTTCATCATTCGGGATGGTGCGGGCGTGAAGATCCATGTCGAGCCGGTCGTTGACCTCTCCCGCATGCCAGTTGTGTCCGTGATGGACCTCGCCTCGCAGGACGAATCCTGTTCTGAATCCTGCGAACAGGCGGAAGAAGAGCATGCCGTCGAGAGCATCCAAGCGCGCATCTGCCACGCGTATCATGAACTCGCCGTAGGCAGCGGTGTTGATGTCGTTGTCGACGCGAAAGGGAAAACTGCAACGGTGCGTGAGCTCTTCGGCGAGATTGATTCCTTGCCACTGAGGGACGAGATAGCTGCGCAGCACCGTGCCCTCTCCGTCGATGATTCCCGTGGTGGATGCGAATCCGCAGATCGGGTTGCCATGTTGGATGCGCAACGCTTCAACAGCCTTTCTCACATGCTGTGAGATGACATTCAGGCGTTCCTCGCGCGCCAAGGTCTCTACCGGAATGATGGTGGCATGAAGGATGTCGCCGGCCAGGGAGACAATGGTGGTGGACAAGACGTCCCGCTGGATATCGAGGGCGACGACGAAACCGTGCTGGGGAGCGAAACCGTAGAGTGCTGCGGGCCGGCCTGCCCCCGTGCTCGTTGAACGCTGTGCGATGATTCCGTAGTACTCCAGATCAGCGATGATGTTGCCGACGGTGGGTCGGGAGATCTTCGTTGCTTTTGTGAGTTCCGTGAGAGTGGTCTCGGTTTTTGCGCGCAGGGCCTGAAGTATTCTCTGCGCGCGTTCGGCCCTCGCCTCGGTGTTGGAGTTGATCTCCATCCGGTGCCTCGTTTCGCATCATTCACGTTGGAAGTCGGGATCAATGCAAGCCTACTGAGATATCGCGCCGACAGGGGCCGTTGAGCCCGATCATCCACTGGCTGGGGTGTGCGTGAAACTGATATCCAGGGCAGGCGATGGTGTCAGGCCCTGGCAGTTCCAGAGCTCTGATCGATGTGCAGGCAATAGTGATCGGTTCCGGCAGAAGGCGGCGGTATCCAATGACGTGACGGGCCCCGACACAGGACGTTCTGGAAGACATCACACATGCCAGGTGACCTGCCGACCGATCGTGCCCCAGAGCAGATCGGGAATCTCGTTGAGTTCTTTGATCCGTGACTCCACCGAGGCACGTCGGGCTGCGAGTCCGAGACGTTCGGCGGTTTCGGCGTGCAGCTCATTGGCGGTGAAGTCATCGATGGATCCCAGGGAACGCTCCAAGCGCGCCAGCTCCACTTCGCGGAGTGCGGAAACGCGCTCCGCATACCAGTCGGAGGCCAGTACGGAATCACGGCTGAACAGCTCCCGGAACGGGACATCGTCGAGGGTCAGACCATCCGAGGTGCGACCTGTGGCCATGATTTCGAGAAGGGCGTGCACCGGTGGAACCGCCAGGGCTGCGGTGCCGTCGTCGAAATACGTTTGCGCGACCCGGGCGTGTGTGGTCGAGATGGTGCGTACCGACTCGGCGAACACATCCGGATCCTGCAACTCGGGACGCAGCATCTCGGGAGTGAAGACGACGTGGGGGTGCAGGAAGATCCGCCCGAAGTACGTGGAGGCGAATTTCTCGGTCATGCGGTAACCCAGCCGGGATGCGAGGATCAGTTCGCCCTTCACTTCGTAGTCTTGAATGCGTTCTAGGCAACCCTCCTCGATGAGGTTTGCTGCGCAGCGCTCGGAGTCGGACATCCGGGAAAAGACTTCGGGAACCAGGAGGCTGATGTCGTGATCGACCCGGACGTGCGGGCCCACCACCCCGGTGCTGGAGAGCCATCCGTCGTAGCCGGTCAGCGCGAAGGACAGGAAGGCGGCATTCAGGTCGATGACCGTTGGAAGAGCGTTGAAGGGCCCCTTCGTCATTGCCCCTTCGGAACCAGCTCCTGTCGTCGAGGGCGACTTGCCGGTCATGGAGCTGATGAACTCCATGAACAGCTCCGGGAGTTCCATGTAATGGAGGGGGGAGTAGGCGCACAGCGGTGGGATACTGGGCTCGGCGGGATTGTTCCGGCGGCCCGCGGCCACCACGTCAACCGGTAGGCGCAGTTCCCGTGTCATCGGTAGCTTGCGGTACAGCCGGGCGGCCAGCTCCGCCTCCGCGGAGCGCTCCGGGTTAGTGATGTCGGGGCGGCGCTGTAGGTAGCGGGGGTTCTTGGATGGTGTGCCGTTGACCAAACGTGGATGAGCCGAACTCACGAACCATGCAGGTGAGGGGGTGGTCGAGGTGGCGAAAGAGTGAATCAGTTTCTGGACAGGGGCCGTGAACTGGCTGAACTCGATGGCGTTGTCCATCAGCTCTTGAGCGTCCTGGCGGGAGAGCGGCTCGAAATTGGACAGGAAGGTACCGGGCTGGGAGATGTCCCACTCCGCCTGCTTGTCGTATCCGCGGTGGATGGCGTCGTCGGGGCGCTGGAACAGCAGCTGTTCGCAGTTGGTGACGAATTTCCGAGAGAGTTCACTTCCCGAGGGGTGGGGAGGGACGACGATGCTGGCGGTGATGTCGTCCTCGGTCTGCACCTTTGCCGCGGGCTGGAAGTCGTGGCGCAGACCGAACAACCGCCACGAACCGTCGGGGGCAAATCCCACCCGCAGCATGTTCACGCGGATCTTCTCCCCGTCGAGACGTAGCGAACTTCCCTTCCTCCCATTGATGATGCCGACCGTGAAGTGGCTGGACCAGTCCTCGCCCCATTCTGGGCGATAAAACCGTTTCACCACGAACACGAGTTCCTTGACATGGTTGGGGATCGCTTCCAGCCACGCGTTGTACTCGTCGTTGTAATCGCGGCTCGGGGTCAGCAGCTTGATCACCGACCCCACGGAACGCCGGTCGGACAGCACGGGTCGGGCATCATGCCCGTTTCGGGCGGGATCTGCGAAGCGGCGACTGAAGTCGTGGTCCAGGATCCGGGCGACCGCCGCCAGGTCCTCGTCGAAATCCCGGACATAGGCGTCGCCGGTGATCACGGCGTCGGTGATGGCCTTGGAGATCTCGGACTTGCCGCCTCCCGAGACAGTGGCAGGCTTGTGGCAGTGGGTGGCCCTCGGGGCGGTTCCGACTAGCGTCCACTGGGCGCCGTCGGCCTCCAGATGGTGAAGTTGCACGAGATAACCGTCTGGCCCGACGTAGGTCTTGTCGGCGTGCAACGGGATCTGGCCTCTGCGGCCATCGACCTCCCACGTGACGGTCTGGTCGCGCAGGCTGTAGGTGGAGTGCTCGGGGACCAGAACGATGTGCTCGTTCTCTAGGTCCAGGGCATGCCCTTCGGGTTGGGAGACGAAACGCTGCGGGTCGCGGGTGACGATGTCGGCCAGCCGATAGCTGGGATCGGCGTAGTTGTCGGTGAACTGCTGACCCAGGTTGTATCGGGGAAAGCAGATGGCGCCGCCAGCGTGTTCCTCCTCCACAAGCCCCAGCAGGTTGGCGGAATAGCTGATCTGGGTTTTGACCTCCTTCTTGCAGTACCCGAAGTAGTTGTCGGCGATCACGGTGACAATCACCCCGCGTTCGTCGCGGGCGCACACCTTGAACGCGCTTCCGCCGTTGTAGAGCTCTTCCGGCTCCTGCCAGCACATGCCGTCGCGGCGTTGCCGCGGCGTTGCATCGTCGTGGTGGGGAAGTCCGAGCTCCCGTTTGGTCAATTTCGTCAGGTGCGGCGCCAGGATCACCGCGCCCGTGTGGCCTGTCCACCCCCTGGGCTTCAGGGAGGCGTCGTTGTCAGGCAGGTAGGGGTCACCACCGTTACCAAAGATGCCCTCCACGAAGTCGAGGTTTGCCACCAACGTTCCAGGAGCAAAGAAACGCACCTCCAGGCTGCGCTCACGTGAGAAGCCCGGGACGTGAGGAACCACCACGGGGCGCAGCAGTAGAGATACCCATGCCCGGGCGGGGGCCTCATCACCCGCACAGTAGGGCAGGGTCATTGATTCCGCGGGCGGGTTCAGGGCGTGCTCGAGCAGGCGCCCGTAGGTCTCCCGAGGAACCACCAGCTTGTCGTCCTGCACCGCTGTGCCGCCCTCCGCGACGTGGAAGACACCCTTGGTGGTGCGACGATCGTTGAGAGGATTGTGCAGCACTCCATTGACCAAGCGGTAACTGCTCAGGTACTCCGAGGAGAACTGGTCGGCCCCGACGGGCAGGGACAATGTCCTTGCCAATCCTGCCTGATCCAGCACGAAAGTCTGTCGAGGCAGTTTCGGGGAGGCCCCGGTTCCCTCCAGGTAGGAGTCCAGGAACGCCTGGATGCGGCCATCAACCGCGGGAAGTCGGTGTGAGAGCCGCCGGTCCAGTTCGCGCTGCCGCGCCAGCATCGGACGCACCAGATCTGAGCCCTCTGCATGGTCAACGGCTACCGGAACCCGTAGCCCCAACAGATTCAGTCTCAGATTGATGGCGGCGATTGCTGCGGTGTCTACCATGAATCCAACTATCTTCCATGGCAGTGAACCCTGTCGAGGGCGGACTGGTGTGATCTCAGCTGATGATCTCGTAGGAGACCTTCGCGACTCCCTGTCGAGTGTCTGCTATGGCCTGGAAAGCTCCCGTGGTCAAGTCGAGACAGCGTCCTGCGACATAGGGGCCGCGATCGTTGACTGTCACATCTACCGCTTTGCCATTGGCGGGGTTTGTCACCCGAAGTCTGGTGCCGAGGGGGAGCGACTTGTGAGCGGTTTTCATGGCCCACTGGTTGAAGGGCTCACCGGAGGCTGTGGCGGAGTCGTCGCTGTAGAACGAGGCGAGACAGGTCTCTCCACCAGATGAGGCGGACGACTTGGTGGGTGCGCTGTCGGTCAGGTGACGCGCGGTCACCCATCGCACCGCGCCCTTCCATACGACCTGCGCGCGCCCACCGGAGACGGTGCCTGTGACCTTGAACTCGGTTCCTGTTGGTGCTATCTCCACGAACCGATCTCCGCGCGCGGCTGTCCACAGGTTGAGCTCGGTGCTTCCCCAGCGGGAACCGATTGTTTCGGGTGTGCTGGCGGCGCTCACAGAAGCGGAACCGGACGTGGGCGCAGACCCTTCGGGGGCGGAGGACCCCAGATAGCGGGTGGCCACCCAGGCTGTGCTGCCGTTCAGGCTGATCTGGCTCCACCGCCCTGAGAGCTGACCGGTCAGGGAAACCTGGGCGCCCTTGTCGAGGACCGTTTGGACGCCGGCGTTGAGGGAGGGGGAGTTGCGCGCATTGAGTCTCACCTGCGTCCAGGCGGAGCCTTTCTCGCCGGTGGATGAGCCCGCTTCCCAGGACCCTCCGCCGGTGACGTAGGGTGACGACACCCAGGCGTTGTGGCCTTTCCAGGTGACGGGAACCCAACCGTTTGAGGCTGCGCCTCGGGCAGACAGCGATTCACCTGGGTAGAGCACGCCGAGACGGGAGTGATCGGTTCCGGGACCAGAGCGGACGTTCACGGCCACCTTCGCGGTGATGTTGTTGCCGGAGGCCTCGGCCCTGCCGTCCGGGAAGATGGCTGGCATGACGAACGTCAACTGGGCGGTCAGTACCAACCCGATGGCTGAACCGCGCAACAGTCTTAGTGCGCGTCCTTTTCGTGATGAGACGATCATCGGTGGTCCTTTCCAGCGAATCTGAACCGAGGTATTCCGGCACGTTAGGAAGTGCGAGTCCGAAGCTCAAGCAGAAACTACGGAATTTTGTGGCGTGAATATATAAAACCCCTAGTCAGATGCGGTTTAACCGATGCTGTGAACGGTGCGGAAACTCTCGAGCGGTGATTGAGGTTCAGGGTTTCTTTGATGTGTTGTCAGTGATGTGAGCAGGAACTGCGCAGAAAACTTTCGTGATGACTGTGGAAGATGTGGTGGAGACGTTTGAGGGCAAAGAGCGGGGCGCGCGTTCGTTGGAATGGGTCGGGTGGGGTGCGTCTCACCATTCAGGACACGTGGCCCGCCTTGCTTGACAGCTTCCGGCCCTCCCGCAATCCTTGGCGCATGACCACCAGTCAGCTCGTAATCGTCTGACAGCGTTTCGATCCAACATCGAGACGCCCCCTCGCGTGCCAGATGGCGCCGAGGGTTTTTTGTTGAACGAAGCAGTTCCGGGCTGAGACCGAAGGGAGAGCGATGTCCAGGACAGACGGCCAGTTGCTGACGGGCGCGCAGGCGCTCGTCGAGTCTCTTGAACGCGCCGGGGTAGAAGTGGCCTTCGGTATTCCCGGAGGAGCGATCCTTCCCGCGTACGACCCGCTGTTCGACTCGAGGATCCGGCACATCCTGGTGCGCCACGAACAAGGTGGCGGGCACGCCGCTGAGGGCTACGCGATCGCGAGCGGCAGGGTCGGGGTCTGCATCGCCACATCCGGCCCCGGGGCGACGAACCTGGTCACCGCGATCGGCAACGCCTACATGGATTCCACTCCGCTCGTGGCGATCACCGGGCAGGTCAACGGAACCGCCATCGGCACTGACGCCTTCCAAGAGGCCGACATCCGTGGGATCGTGATGCCGATCACGAAACACAGCTTCCTGATCAAGGAAACTAAGGAGATCCCCCTGGCCATCAAGGAGGCCTTCCACATCGCAGCGACCGGAAGGCCCGGACCCGTACTCGTCGATATCGCAAAGGACGCACTGGCTGCGAAGGCCCCGTTCCGCTGGCCTGAGGAACTCGATCTGCCCGGGTACAAACCCACAGTCAAACCACACGTTCGCCAGATCCGTGCGGCTGCGAAGCTGATCTCGCAGTCGAGGAAGCCGGTTCTCTATGTTGGCGGGGGCATCGTCAAGGCGGAGGCATTCGAGGAACTCGCATCCCTGGTGGAAAAGGCTCGCATACCCGTGGTCACCACCCTGATGGCTCGTGGTGCGTTCCCCGACTCTCATCCACTGCACATGGGGATGCCCGGGATGCATGGGACCGTTGCCGCCGTCGGTGCGCTCCAGCGCGCCGATCTGCTCATCGCCATCGGCACCCGGTTTGATGACCGGGTCACGGGCAGGCTGGATTCCTTCGCGCCCAATGCCAAGGTGATCCATGCCGACATAGACCCAGCTGAGATCGGCAAGAACCGCGCGGTCGATGTGCCGATCGTGGGCGACTGTCGTCAAACCCTGGCCTTGCTCGTCAAGGAAATTGATCGCGCACCCGACACCGAAGAGTGGATACAGGTCCTCGGCAAGATGAAGGAACGCTACCAACCCCGCTGGGACGAGGCACCGGACGGAAAACTCTCGCCGCAGGAGGTCATTCAGCGCATCGGACGACTCAGTCCCGAGGACGCCATCTATGTCACCGGGGTCGGACAACATCAGATGTGGTCGGCGCACTTCCTGCCCCACGAACGACCCATGAAGTGGCTCACCTCCGGTGGCGCGGGCACCATGGGGTTCTGCATTCCTGCGGCGATGGGAGCCAAGGTGGCCCAGCCCGACAAGGTGGTGTGGGGCATCGATGGCGACGGTTGTTTCCAGATGACCAACCAGGAGCTGGTCACGTGCGTCTTGAATCAGATCCCGATCAAGATCGCGGTCATCAACAACCATGCACTGGGAATGGTCAGGCAGTGGCAGTCCCTGTTCTATGACTCCCGCTACTCCAACACCGATCTCCACACCGAGCACCTTCCAAACTTCCCGATGCTGGCTGAGGCGATGGGTTGTGTCGGCCTGCGTGCGACCAATGAAGCCGAGATGGATGAGTGCATCGCGAAGGCGCTGGAGATCAACGACCGCCCCGTCGTGGTGGAGTTCGTCGTCCACAAGGACGCGATGGTGTGGCCCATGGTGGCCGCGGGGGTCAGCAACGATGAAATCCAGGTGGCCCGTAACATGGCCCCAGTGTGGGAAGAGGAAGAACTGTGAACACGCACACCCTCGGGGTTCTGGTCTCCAACAAACCGGGCGTCCTGGCTCGGATCGCCGCTCTTTTCTCCCGTCGCGGCTTCAACATCGACTCGCTTGCCGTCGGTCCCACGGAGCGTCCGGAGATCTCCCGGATGACGGTGGTGGCTTCCGTCGAGGACGAGGCTGTTTTGGAGCAGATCGTCAAACAGCTGAACAAATTGATTGAGGTTCGCAAGGTGCTGGAGCTCGGTCCCAACACTGTGCGCCGTGAGATGGTGCTGGTCAAGGTCCACGCAGATGTGCACTCGCGCAGCCAGATCATCGATGTGGTGAGCCTGTTCCGGGGGAAGGCCGTGGACGTCAGTCCCGAGTCCATCACCATCGAGGCCACTGGCAGTCCTGAGAAGCTCACCGCCCTGCTGGAGATGCTGTCCCCGCACGGTATCCAGGAGCTGGTGCAGTCGGGGCAGGTTGCCCTGGGGCGAGGGGGCAGAACCCTCGCCGATCACAAGTCCAAGTAATTCATCAGAAGAAGTGAGGAAACAGAAATGGCTGAGATGTTCTACGATTCCGACGCCGACCTGTCCGTCATTCAGAACCGCAGCGTCGCCGTCATCGGTTACGGCTCCCAGGGACATGCCCATGCGCTGAGCCTGCGTGATTCCGGGGTCGATGTTCGAGTCGGCCTGCGCCCCGGGTCGAAGTCCATCACGAGGGCCGAGGATGAGGGGCTGCGTGTGGTCTCCGTTGCGGAGGCCGTCGAGGAGGCGGATCTCGTCATGATCCTCGCGCCGGATCAGGTTCAGCGCAAGCTTTATGCCGAGGAGATCGCCCCCCACCTGGTTCCTGGCGACGCCCTGTTCTTCGCCCATGGTTTCAACATCCGGTTTGGCTACATCAAGGCTCCTGAGGGGGTCGATGTCTGCATGGTTGCTCCCAAGGGGCCGGGGCATCTGGTGCGCCGCGAGTACTCCGGGGGCAGAGGGGTTCCTGCCATCATCGCCGTCGAGGTGGATGCCACCGGGAAGGCCTGGCCGTTGGCGCTGTCCTACGCTAAGGCCATCGGTGCGCTGCGCGCCGGTGGCATCAAAACGACGTTCACGGAGGAGACCGAAACCGATCTGTTCGGTGAACAGGCGGTTCTCTGTGGTGGCGTCTCCGCCCTCATCCAGTCGGGTTTCGAGACCTTGGTCGAGGCCGGTTACCAGCCTGAGGTGGCCTACTTCGAGTGCCTGCACGAGATGAAGCTGATCGTTGACCTGATGTACGAGGGGGGCATTGCCAAGCAGCGGTGGAGCATCTCCGACACTGCAGAGTTCGGTGACTACGTCTCCGGGCCGCGTGTCATCGACGCGCACGTCAAGCAGAACATGAAGGCCGTGCTGGACGACATCCGCTCCGGGGCCTTCGCGAAGCGTTTCATTGAGGACCAGGAGGCCGGCGCCCCCGAATTCAAGGAATTGCGTGCCAAGGGTGAGGCCCACCCGATCGAGGCCACAGGTCGCGAGCTGCGTAAGCTCATGAGCTGGGTCAAGGACCACGGAACCGATGACTATGTGGAGGGCACGGCTGCTCGCTGAGCCCAATGCCGACAACGGGTGCCCGCCTCGTTTGCGGGCACCCGTTGCTCCGATTCGGAGGAAGAAGTGAAATGCTGACCAGGACAGAACGTCTGGAACGCCTGCCCATGACGCGTGAACACGGCGCATTGCTGGGTGCATCGGGGGTCGGGTGGGCTCTGGACGCGATGGATGTGGGCCTGATTTCTTTCGTCATCGTTGCCCTCGGGCAGCAGTGGGGGCTGGATGACACCACCAAATCGTGGGTCGTCTCGGTCGGATTCGTCGGCATGGCCGTAGGAGCCACATTCGGCGGGTTGCTCGCTGACAAGATTGGTCGTCGCAGCGTGTTTGCGCTCACGCTGCTTGTTTACGGAGTGGCGACGGGGGCCACAGCCGTCGTCTCCTCGGTTGCCGCCCTGCTGTTGCTGCGTTTCGTGGTGGGTTTGGGGCTCGGCGCCGAACTCCCGGTGGCCTCCACCTTGATCTCGGAATTCGCTCCCCGGCGGATCCGGGGCCGAGTGGTGGTCTGGTTGGAGGCGTTCTGGGCCGTGGGGTGGATCCTGTCGGCGATCGTCGGGTACTTCGTGGTGGCTGGTTCCGAGGACGGATGGCGCTGGGCACTGGCGCTGGGTGCGGTTCCGGCTCTGTGGGCGCTGCTGATTCGCCTCGGTACACCCGAATCCGTGCGATATCTGGAGACAGTGGGACACTATGAGCAGGCCGAGGGAACGGTTCGGCGTTTCGAGAGGTCCGCGAAAATCTCCTACGACGGCCCTACGATCGACACCCCCGAACAAGCCGCGAAGCGCCAGGGAGAGACGATCAGAACGACTGGTCTCACCCTGTTCTCAGCACAACTGAGGCGACGCACTCTGGCGTTCTGGTTGGTGTGGTTCTGTATCAATCTGTCCTACTACGGAGCCTTCATCTGGATTCCATCACTGCTGGTGAAGCAGGGTTTCACCCTGGTCAAGTCCTTCGAGTTCACCTTGATCATCACCGTGGCCCAACTTCCCGGATACGCCGTTGCGGCCTGGCTGATCGAGGTCATCGGACGCCGTCTGACCTTGGCACTGTTTCTGGTCGGCTCTGCCCTTTCTGCGCTGGGTTTTGCGATGGCAGGGACGCAGGGCGCGATCATCGCAGCCGGATGTGCCCTGTCGTTTTTCAACCTGGGGGCGTGGGGTGCCCTGTACGCCATCGGCCCCGAGCTGTACCCCACGTCACTGCGCGGCACCGGTGCCGGGGCGGCGGCCGGGGTGGGGAGGCTCGCGTCGATCATCGCACCCCTGCTCGTCCCGGTATTGATGGGCAGCGGAGGCATCGTGACCACTTTTGCGGTTTTCGCGGTTTCTTTCGCGCTGGCCGCGGGTGCCGCTTTCCTACTCCCCGAAAAACGCGATGCCGGTATCGACTGATACAGGCCGGGCCTGGAACCAGTGGACTGACGGGCTCGTAGAGAGTGTTCCGAAACCTTGATGCCTTTGAGGTTGCACCAGCGGGAGGCTCTCGACGCCTGGCGTCGGAACATCTCGGCGGGGGTTTCCAGAGGTTGGATCGTCCTGCCACCGGGCGCCGGCAAGACCATGGTCGGTGTGCAGGCGATTCGCGAGTCAGGGCGCACCGGTGTGGTTTTCAGTCCGAACATCGCCATTCAGGGCCAGTGGCAGGCCGCTGCGCCGGAGGTTCGCTGCCTGACCTATCAGGCACTTGCCAATTTCGGGGACGACCCTGGTGGGAGCACGCAGCTGGCTCGTTTGCACCCGAACGGAAAAGCCTTGGTGGCCGAGCTCGCAGCCACGGAGAACCTGATGATCGTCTTGGACGAATGCCATCACCTGCTCCGGACGTGGGGACGGCTGCTGGCCGAGGTGCTCGGACTGTTGTCCGACGCCGTCGTACTGGGTCTCACGGCCACCCCGGCAACCGCCCTGACTGGAGCAGAGGCCACCCTGGAGAACGAACTCTTCGGCGAGATCACGTATTCCGCGACCATTCCCCAAGTGGTGGCGGCCGGGGATCTGGTCCCTTATCAGGAGCTTGGCTGGCTGACGAACCCCACCGCCGCTGAACGCGACTGGCTGGGAGAGCAGCAGG
>ERZ773060.180-NODE-180-length-29018-cov-4.83741_pt1 | contig 29018 bp, 32 predicted proteins | sample MGYA00580628_ERZ773060 | MGnify/ENA primary metagenome ERZ773060 (study PRJEB29015, sample SAMEA2738019) | human oral metagenome | biome: human oral; feature: human-associated habitat; material: dental | place: China | collected 2045 ... | reverse complement strand
TACCAGGACAGCCCCCGCCGGGCCCACTCCATCGCGGCCCAGGGTGGCATCAACGCGGCGAAGAACTACCGCAACGACAACGACTCCACCTACCGGTTGTTCTACGACACGGTCAAGGGTGGCGACTACCGCGCCCGTGAGACCAACGTCTACCGGTTGGCGGAGGTCAGTGCCAACATCATCGACCAGTGTGTCGCCCAGGGCGTTCCCTTTGCCCGCGAGTACGGCGGTCTTCTGGACACCCGTTCCTTCGGTGGCGTGCAGGTGCAGCGCACCTTCTACGCGCGCGGGCAGACAGGGCAGCAGCTGCTGATTGGTTGCTACCAGCAGCTGGAACGCCAGATCGAAGCGGGCACCGTCAAGATGTACTCGCGTCACGAGATGGTCGAGCTGATCGTCGTTGACGGGCGTGCTCGCGGCATCGTCACCCGCAACATGGTCAACGGCAAGATCGAAGCCTGGACCGCCGATGCTGTTGTCCTTGGGACCGGTGGTTACGGCAACGTGTTCTTCCTCTCGACCAATGCCATGGGTTGCAACGCCACCGCCGCTTGGCGTGCGCATCGCAAGGGCGCCTACTTCGGGAACCCCTGCTACACACAGATTCACCCCACCTGCATCCCGGTTCATGGCGATACCCAGTCCAAGCTGACCTTGATGTCGGAGTCGCTGCGAAACGATGGCCGCATCTGGGTGCCAAAGAAAGCTGCGGACTGCGCCAAAGATCCCCGCGAGATCCCCGAGGAGGATCGCGACTATTACCTGGAGCGGATCTACCCGGCGTTCGGCAACCTGGTGCCCCGTGACATCGCGTCGCGTCAGGCCAAGAACATGTGCGATGAGGGTCGCGGGGTTGGCCCGGCAGTGGCCGAGAAACAGGCGGACGGGACCACCAAGCAGGTGCGGCGAGGTGTCTACCTCGATTTCTCCGACGCTATCAATCGGTTGGGCAAGGACGGGGTCTCCAACAGGTACGGCAACCTCTTTGACATGTACCAGCAGATCACCGGTGAAAACCCCTACGAGGTGCCCATGCGCATCTACCCGGCAGTGCACTACACCATGGGTGGTGTCTGGGTGGACTACGACCTGCAGAGCACGATCTCGGGTCTCTATGTCACGGGTGAGGCTAACTTCTCCGATCACGGCGCGAACCGTCTCGGCGCCTCGGCGCTGATGCAAGGGCTCGCTGACGGGTACTTCGTTCTTCCCAACACGATCAACGATTACCTGGCCGACGGTCCTTTCGAGAAGATCTCAGACAATCACCCGGCGGTGGTGGAAGCAGTGCAAACCGCCACGGCACGTTTCTACAAGCTGTTGAGTATCCAAGGCACCCGTTCTGTGGATTCCTTCCACAAGGAACTGGGCCAGATCATGTGGGAGTACTGCGGTATGAACCGCACGGAGGAGGGACTGATCAAGGCCATCGGTCTCATCCGAGAACTCCGTGAGGAGTACTGGCGTAATGTGCGCGTCACTGGTGTGAACGAGGACTTCAACCAAGCCCTCGAACGTGCCGGGCGGGTCGCGGACTTTTTCGAGTTGGGCGAGTTGATGTGCATTGACGCCCTGCACCGACGCGAATCCTGCGGTGGTCACTTCCGGGCCGAATCCCAGACCGAAGAGGGCGAAGCGCTTCGTCACGACGACGAATTCCTCTACGTCGCGGCCTGGGAGTGGACCGGCGAGGGCAACAAGCCGATCCTCCACCGTGAACCCCTCGTCTACAAGGCAATCGAACTGAAGCAACGGAGTTACAAGTGAAACTCAAGCTGCGCATCTGGCGCCAGGCCGGCCCCAAAGCACAGGGTGCGATGGCCGAGTATGACATCGATGGCGTGTCCCCGGACATGTCTTTCCTGGAGATGCTCGACATGCTCAATGAGCAGCTCACGGACGCGAACCAGGAGCCCGTCGCCTTTGACCACGACTGTCGTGAGGGCATCTGCGGCATGTGCGGTCTCGTGATCAATGGCGTTGCCCATGGCGGTTCCGCCACCACCACCTGCCAGTTGCATATGCGATCCTTCGCCGATGGTGCAACGATCGAGATCGAGCCGTGGCGGGCCGGGGCTTTCCCGGTTATCAAGGACCTCGCGGTGGATCGCACGGCGCTGGACCGGATCGTCCAGTCGGGTGGTTACATCTCCTCCAACACTGGCTCCGCCCCGGATGCCCACGCAACTTCCGCCCCGAAGCGGGAGTCTGACAGGGCCTTTGACAACGCCACCTGCATTGGCTGCGGTGCTTGCGTCGCGGCCTGCCCGAACAGCTCCGCGATGCTGTTTACCTCGGCGAAGATCACCCACTTGGCGATGCTCCCGCAGGGACAGCCGGAACGCTACCGCCGCGTGAAGTCGATGGTTGCCCAGCACGACGAGGAGGGCTTTGGGAACTGCACCAACATCGGGGAGTGTTCCGCGGTCTGCCCGAAGGGTATTCCACTCGAATCCATCTCCCAGCTGAACCGTGACCTCATCAAGTCACTGTTCAAGGGCGACGGCAAGTAGGGGACTGAGCGTCTCTGCTTCATCGCGTCATAGCCACCCGTGCGGGGCGCCCGGAAACGGGCGCCCCGCGTCGGTTTTCCTGAATGCGCATCGTTTCATGCTTGTGTGGCATAATTATCAGCCGTTGCCCAACCGGGCAGCCAGCCCGAACCTGACTCCTGCCACAGGGGGATAAGCCAGGGTGTGGCAGGAGAATCACGAACGCGGTGGCCTGTGGCACTGACGAGGACATCATGACCAATCCGTTGATCAAGGCCATTGACCAGGCAGCTCTACGATCTGACATCCCCGAATTCCGTCCCGGCGACTCTGTGCGTGTGCACGTGCGAGTCATCGAAGGTAGCAGGTCCCGTGTCCAGGTGTTCGCAGGCGTCGTGATCGCTCGCAATGCCGGCGGGGTGCAGGAAGCATTCACGGTGCGGAAGGTGAGTTTCGGCGTGGGCGTTGAGCGTACCTTCCCACTTCACAGCCCCATCATCGAGAAGATCGAGGTGGAGCGCCGGGGTGATGTGCGTCGAGCCAAGCTGTACTACTTGCGTGGTTTGCGCGGCAAGGCTGCCAAGATCAAGGAAAAGCGCGCCTGAGGGCATGTGCTTGGCCCGTGCCTGTAGGGTGAAACCCGGCGGTGCGGGCCGCTTGTTTTCTCAGGAAGGCGATTGCGTTGGAAAGTACCGATGATTCCGGCACCGGAGTAACGCAGGAGAAGGAGCGCTCCTTCCCTCGGCGGTTTTTCAGCGGGGTGGGGGAGATTGCTCTCATTCTCGTTGGTGCACTCCTGATTTCCACTCTGTTGCGGGGATTCGTCGCTCAGATGTTCAGCATTCCGAGCGGCAGCATGGAGAACACTCTGAAAGTTGGGGACAGGGTCCTGATCGCCAAGTTCGGAGGGTTCCAACGTGGCGACGTGGTGGTCTTCGAGGATCCTGCGCGCTGGCTCTCGGGGCCCCAGCCGGCGCACACGCAGATGGAACAGGTTTTGGAGTTCATAGGGGTCCTGCCGAATCCCGGCGCAGGGTATCTCATAAAGCGTGCGATCGGTATGCCGGGGGATCGAGTGGCCTGCTGCACGGCGGAGGGAGCCGTGACAGTCAATGGAGTGGCCTTGGACGAATCTCAGTACCTGTACTCCGAGAACGGTGTACAAGTCGCCCCGTCGAACCTGCCTTTCGATGTCATCGTTCCTGCTGATCACATCTTCGTGATGGGCGATCACCGGAATGCCTCAGCGGATTCACGGTGCCACTTGCGCGACACGCGGGTCGGGGGAAAGGCAGGAGCGGCAGCTTTTGTTCCCATGAACAAGGTGGTGGGGGCAGCAGTGGCCATCGTGGCTCCTTTAGACAGATTGTCGACTTTCCGGGTGCCGGAGACCTTCGCGAGAGTTCCCAAACCCGAGAAGGAAGCACCGGCGGAAGCCACCATCATCGAAGCCCCGGCCGGGTGTTGAAGGACGTTCATCTTTATGAGAGCGTCCTGACGACCGCTGGGCTCGGCCCGGTCGCCGGGGTCGATGAGGCGGGACGTGGGGCGTGCGCCGGGCCGTTGGTGGCTGCTGCTGTGATCCTGAATCCTGCCCGTCCGGTTGAGGGCCTCGACGATTCCAAAGCCTTGACCCCGAAACGCAGGACTGAAATCTGCCGATCGATACTGGAAAGTGCCACTGCGGTGGCCTGGGCACGAGTTGAACCCGCCGATTGTGACGCTTTGGGGATGCATGAGGCCGATCTTCAAGGCCTGCGCAGGGCCGTAGCGCGGTTGCAGATCAGGCCGGGGTTCGTTCTGACCGACGGGTTTCCGGTGAGCGGTCTGGGAACGCCGGGGCTGGGCATCTGGAAGGGGGATAAAGTCGCAGCCTGTATCAGCGCCGCTTCTATCGTTGCCAAGGTTCAACGTGATGCGATCATGGTCGCCTACGAGCAGGAATACCCTGGCTACGGCCTTGCTGTACACAAGGGGTACTGCACCGCAGCACACAAGAAGGCCTTGAAGCTACTCGGTCCGAGTCCCGTTCACCGCCTCAGCTACTCCTGTGTACCTGATGCGGCTAAAGTGTGAGGCACCATGAGCACGGAAGATCTGGAACAGTACGAGAGCAAGCTGGAGCTTGATCTCTACCACGAATACAAGGACGTAGTCGGCATCTTCACGTATGCAGTAGAGACCGAGCGACGGTTCTACTTGTGTAACGCCGTTGACCTCAAGGTGCGCACCGAGGGCAGCGATGTCTACTACGAGGTCTCCATGGGAGACGCGTGGGTGTGGGACATGTACCGCCCTGCCCGGTTCGTGAAAAGTGCAAAGGTCCTAACGTTCCGGGACGTCTCGATCGAGGAGATTACCCACTCCGACTTCCCGGTTCCCAACCAAGGCTAGGGTCCTGTTGCGGCTGTCCTGCTGAGGCGTCACAGGTCAGCTAACACGATTTTCTGAAGGTCCGCGGGAGAAGCTTTCCTGTGGAAAACAGTTGCGGGCCTAGCCCCCTGCCCAGAGTGGTTGCAGGAGGTGATCTTGTGGTTGTTCGTGGGAAGCTCCAGGCAATCGGGCGGATTGGAGAAGAACACGCTGTCGAACATGTGATCGGTCTCGGGTGGCAGGTGCTTGATCGCAACTGGCGGTGCAACGAGGGTGAGCTCGACATCATCGCTCATGATCCGGATGCCGGGGCGTTGGTGTTCATCGAGGTGAAGTGCCGTTCGGGGCTCGGGTTTGGTGATCCACTTGAAGCAGTCACATGGCGCAAACGCAGAAAGCTTCGACAACTCTGTCTGCTGTGGTTGGCCGAGCACAGGATCCGGGTGGATTGCCTGCGCATCGATGCCATCGGGGTACTGCTGCGCCCCGGAGAGAAACCAGCGGTCAATCACGTCCGGGGGATAGAGGAATGAGTACCGCGTCAGCTTGGTCCGTGGCGCTCAATGGGATTGAAGGAGCGATGGTGGAGGTCGAGGTTGCTGAGGGAGGTGGCCTCCCTCGCACTGTGCTCGTCGGCTTGCCGGATGCGGCGCTCTCGCAGGCAAAAGAACGGGTTCGAGCAGCAGTGACAGGGGCTGAGCTGCCGTGGCCCAATGGGTTGGTCACCATCAATCTTTCTCCGGCGAACCTGCCGAAAACAGGGACCCACTACGACCTGGCCATAGCGACAGCTGCTTTGGCTGCTATCGATAAGGTGCCGAAGGAAGCTGCTCGGAACCATGTTTGCCTGGGGGAGCTGGGGCTGGATGGAAGGTTGCGTCGCGTTCCCGGAATTTTACCGGCGCTACTTGCTGCGGTCAGGAGCGGCTTTGATAAAGCGATCGTTCCAGCAAGTCAGGAAGCTGAGGCGTCTTTGGTGCCTGGGGTCACGGTGTGGGCCATCGGGCATTTGAAGGATCTCGTCGCAGTGCTTAACGGAGAACCGCCGCTGGGCGGGTGGGAGCCTCCGGGTGATGACGATGTGGCCTCCAGGCAGAGACCTCCCTTGGATTTCCGGGAGGTACGCGGGCATCTCGAAGGTCGGTGGGTCATGGAGGTGGCAGCGGCAGGGCGACATCATGTGTTTCTCCACGGTGCGCCAGGCGTGGGGAAAACTATGCTTGCGTCCCGATTGACCAGCATCCTGCCTCCTCTCGACGGCGAGGAAGCGGTTGAAGTCTCAGCTCTGCACTCGCTTGCCGGAATGGATCTCAGTGGAGGGTTGCTGATTGATCCACCCTATGCGGATCCTCATCATTCATCCTCCCCGGCTTCGATAATTGGTGGGGGAATGCGGCTCGTGCGGCCCGGATCGATTTCCTTGGCCCATCGTGGTGTGTTGTTCCTTGATGAGGCGCCTGAGTTCGGGACGCGCGTCCTCGATGCGCTACGTACTCCGCTGGAATCTGGCTGGATCAGCATAGGCAGAGCGGCAATCCAAGTGCGATATCCGGCACGATTTCAGCTGGTGTTGGCAGCGAATCCCTGTCCCTGTGGTTTCCACGGGGTCACGGGCCGCGAATGCCGTTGCTCTCCCATGGCGGTGCGGAGGTACCAGGAGCGATTGTCGGGACCGATCATGGACCGCATTGATATTCGGCATCACATGTTGCCCCAGTCGCGTTCATTCTTGGGTGACTCACTGGAACAACCTGAATCCAGTGCCGAGATTGCAACACGTGTTCTCATGGCTCGGGAAAGGCAGGCTCGACGGCTTCAAAGTACGCCGTGGCGCACCAACGGTGAGGTGGCAGGGCCGTGGCTTCGCTCGCATCTGCCTCTGCCGGAGGATCTGTCCCCCTTGGAGAAGGCGTTGAACCGTGGCCTGTTGAGCGCCCGTGGCGTAGACAAGGTGCTGCGGCTGGCATGGACTGTGGCGGATCTTGCTGGGGAGGACCGGATCTCTGCGGCTTCCCTGCGAGTCGCCATGCAGCTGAGGCAGGGCATGTTCCACGAGGCGGCATGATGGACGTCCGGGAACGTAGGGCCCGCATGGCTCTGTGCGCACTGCAGGTGGCAGCTGATCCGAGGCTCACGCAACTCGTCGAGAGCTACGGAGCCCTGGACGTGTGGGAAACCATTCAACGACAGGGAGAATCCACTTCCTTGGGGCGTCGCGCGCGGGGTGTCGATCCTGGGAAGTTGGAAGCGGCGACGATCCGGTGCGGCGCTAGTTTTCTGGTTCCCGGGGACGAACTTTGGCCGGCCAGCCTCACAGATCTTGGGATGTGCCAGCTGGGAGACCAGGGAGGTCGACCGTTGGGGTTATGGGTTGCCGGGGACCCCGCGGTGCTGGCAATGCCGCGAGCAGTCGCGGTTGTCGGGGCGCGATCAGCCACCGGCTACGGCCTACACGTGGCGGGAGAACTCGCATCCGATCTCGGCACATCAGGGTGGCTTGTGATCTCTGGGCTTGCCTTCGGGATCGACAGCGCAGCTCATCGTGGCGCACTCGGAGCAGGTAGTCCGACCCTTGCAGTGATGGCGACAGGAATCGATAAAACCTATCCTGCCAGTCATCACGGGTTGCGGAAGCAGATCGAGAGCAATGGTGCAGTCATCACGGAAATGGCTCCAGGCGCCCACCCTTTGAGAGCCAGTTTCCTGGCGCGCAACCGTTTGATCGCGGCGCTTGGGAGTGGCACCGTGATGGTTGAGGCGGGAGCCCGCTCCGGGGCCCGGAACACCATCTCTTGGGCGGCGGAACTGGGCCGCGTGACCATGGCTGTACCCGGGCCAGTCACGTCTTCGCTGTCTTTTACTCCGCATCATCTGATTCGGGATGCGGTGGCCACACTCGTCACGTCAGCGGCTGATGTGACGGCCCTGTTGTCACCTCTGAGAGCTCAGGAGGAGCTTCCGTTGCTGGGTGAAGACCGGCCAATCGATTCTCTCCCGGTCCTACTCAGATCGGTTAGAGAAGCAATCCCGGTGGGCGGGACGTCAGGGATTGCCGAGCTGACGGTCGCCACTGGGATGACAACGCCCGAGGTGATTGCTGCGGCTGCTGAGCTCACCGAACTGGGATGGCTCGAGAGCACCGGTCAGGGATGGCGGTTGCCCCGGAGGGGATGACTAACTGCATGGAAAAGGACTGTGCTCCGTGGAACTGCCCACGGAGCACAGTCCCGAAAGGCTTTGCTTCAATCCAGCCCTGGAAACCCGTGGCTCTGAACTCTTTGGCTCCAGCCGTTCACCTTGCCTACTCTGATACGGAGCCTAGGGTCAGGTATCCAGGGAATGTGGTGTCTTGTTCTGTATTTGCGAATTTTAGGGGGGCGCCACCTTCCATGGGGTTTGGGATGCGGAGAGCTGCCATGCCGTTGTTTCCTTCGAGAGTGGCTGTTACTTCCGTGGTTTGGCCGGGAAGGAGTGAGGGAAGGTTGGCGTCGGTTTGGGTTGAGGTCACTGTTTTCGTGGATTCAGGGGTGGATTCTTGGGGGTTGATGAGGGAGAATTCCAGTGGCCAGTTGTAGTAGAACGGGGCGACGCCTCGGTTGGTGAGGCGGATGCTGACTTGGGTTTTTCCGTCTGTGACGATGGTGCGGGTTTGTGTGACTGCGAGGTCGTAGCCTAGTGCGGCGTGGGCTTTTGTGGCTTTCTCGAGTGCTGTTCCGCTGTAGCCTTCTGAGAATGCTTTGTGGTTCACGAGCCATGTGGCGTGAGTCTGTGTGGTGGCCTCGTTGAAGTCTTCGGAATGGTTGCAGTCTGTTGGCTCGTTGAACACGCAGCGTTGGATCTCTGGATAGACCTCGCCCCCGATTGCCTCGGTCTGCCAGCGTTCGGTCAACTTGTACGTCTGCATCCGGGCCATGAAGTGCCAGTCGATAGTGGGGAGCGTTGATTCTGCGAAGGAATCGTCGTGGAAGCCGATCTTGATGTTCTCCAGGCCTGGTCCGGGGCTCCTGTTCAGGAGTTTTGTGGTGTTGAAAGCTGCGTCCCAGGCCTGGTAGTAAGAAAGCTCCACCTCGCGGGTTGGCATCCACTGCGCGCTATTGGGGTTGTCTGTGTGTGAGTTGCCGTCCATCGGGTACGTGTGCTGCTCGCCCCAGAAGCCGATGAGGCCGGTGGTGATGTAGCCGATCCGGGGGTCTCCGTCATAGTTCTTGCCGAATTCGGCTACGAAGTCTTTGATCAGGGATTGGACCCTGGGGTCGTTGTAGTCGGGGGAGAAGCTGGTTCCATTGTTGTCGTAGAAATTGTATTTTCGTGACTGGTCTATGCCGTCGGGTCCCAAGAGATAATCGGGAACTCCGGTGGGTTTGGTTGGGTAGTCGAGATAGAAGCGGAGTGCGGCTTGATGACCGCGGCTCTTGATGGAGGAGAGCTGTTGCTCGAACTCTGTCCAGTCGTAGTTGCGTTCTCCCTTCACCACAGCATTGAGCGGCATGTAGAACCACTCCATGGTGTGAGGGAAGGAGGATGCGTTATTGTCGAGATTTTCGTTGAATGGTGCGAAGCCTTTCAGGGGGTTGTCCGTGCGGGCTTCGGTGGTTGCCAGCGTCTGCCAACCGGTATCGGCGCGCGCCTGACCCGTACCGCAGGCGAGCCCGAGAGACAGGGCGGCAGTGACCGCTGCTGTCGCTGCCACCTTCCACTTGGATGTGTGAGTCATGATGCTCCTTGATGTTGTTTCCCCTCGAATTTCTGTTGTCCCCACCCCGACCGCAAGGCTGCTGCTCCATCGCGGCCAAGGGCAAGTACATCATGGTGAGGGTGCATCTAGTCCGCATCGTAGGACGTGGCCTCATGAATTTTGTGGCAACGAATGTCAAAGGGGCGCTCTTGATGGTGCACTGATGCTCTCGTGGCTGTGCGATGTCGTAGGAGTGGGAGCCTTCCTGGTTCCGCTGTTCTTGAACTGCTCCGAGGTCGATGGAAGGCGCTGGTACGCTGCAGCAAGTTACCCAGGCCTGGGAAACATACACCGGTCCATCATCAGCAGGCCAAAGCGATCACACACTGGCATGGATCAGCCGAAGCGGTAGGGAAGGTGACAAACCAAGCCGGTACCCATTGCGACCACCGAGACGGTCACCGGAACAGGGAACTTTCCCCACGTCCCGACCGCATCGGCGAAAACGCCCCCGGAGCGGAACTCCGAGGGCGCGTGTTCGAACAAGATGAGTGTGGTCGGCCACATCCACAATCCTTCGAACAAACCCTCGTTTCTCGTTCAACCAACCTTACCGGAGCTGCAGCGGCTGGTCGAGGTGCTGGGGCAGATGGCGACGGATACGCCAGCTGGTCCCGCAACAATAGTCGACACGATGGAACAGCCGTCGGCCGACGCGTCAGCTACCAACGCTAGCGCGATGACCGAGGCGGCGAGACGGCTGCCGCTCCGCAAAGTGAAGCGTGATACTACGGACGCACCGGATGGCACTGCTGTGACGCCCGACCCAGTAATAGCCGGCATGGATGAATACCGTTGCTGCATCGAGTCCAGACAGCAGGACAGCGTTTCAGCTCCCTATCTGGTTCGGCGCCGGCTTTCGCCTGAGGCCATTGCCCAGGTTGTGGAGCGCTACCAGACGGGGGCGACGGCAGCGGAGCTTGGAGCTGAGCATGGTGTGTCAAAGAACGGCATGCTCAAACTGCTGCGTGAGCAAGGGGTGCAGATTCGTACCAAGTCGCTGCCGACCGCGGTTGTCACCCAAGCTATGCACTTGCACAAGCGTGGCGTGTCGATGCGTCAGGTGTCGGAGCAGCTGGGCGTCTCGCGCACCGCACTCAGGCGGAACTTCCAGAAGATGGGGGTTGGGGTGTGACGGTGGTCACGATGAGGACTGATTGTGGATGAGGCCTTTTTGAGCTGCGTACCGCTTTGAATCGTGATCCGGATGTCACGTCGACACAGATCGAGAAAGAATTCGGTCTCCATATTACGATGTGCTGCTGCCGCACCATCACCACCGAAGACATCCTGCCCAATGATGTCTAAGAAGCTTTCAATAAACTTCACGATGACAAACGTTGACCGCGCTAAGTGTCACAAGTCGGGTGACCAGTTCGGTGGTGGATCTGTACCGATCGGGACACTCGGTCCGGTAGGTTGCAAACGAATCTGGCATTGGGTGCACCACCGTACTCAACACCTTGAAGTAAAGGAGGACCGAACGCAGGTTTATTGGCGCGCACTACCGAGTAAGCCGTATAACGCTCGGCCCGCAAAGTGTTACTGATTTGCGAGCCCGGCTTAAGGCGACGTAGAGGTCTTTGGGGTCCCGGAACGATTGCGTGTTTGCAATGATTACGTGATCGTACTCAAGTCCCTTAACTAAGAGCGTTCGCGATGCGATCCTCGTGTGGGCCCTGCGTCCCTGCTTGCGCAGACGCTCACGAAGCAGAGCTAGGTTATCGAGAGGGGGAGTGCCTTCGTCCGTGCACATTCTGAGTGCAGCCAAGGTATCCCGCCAAGCCTCCCATCTGTACACATGTGCGCTCGGTAGCGACTCAACTACACGCGCCGCCTTGCAAACATTGTCATACGTTGGATTCCTGCATATGTGATCCAGGGCCCGAAGGAGAGGCTCCATACCGTCGCGCTTAAGGTGAGAAACAGGATCGCCCTTCCTAAGTTTTTCGAGTAAGGGTTTGTCGATCCCGCCAAGGCCGATGATGCACGCCTTCGCAAAACAAGCAAACCAGTTCGCAAGGGTAAAATCTGCTTCATCTGGGAGCCTCAAGGCCTCTGGCGCATCACCCTTGATCCATGAGCGCATAAAGTTGCCGTTGATGTCCTCCATGACGGTATACATTCCCCGAAGTCTACTTGTATGCCGAGCAACGTCTTTCGGCCACTTGTCAAGCAGAACTGTCGTCTCAGACTTCTCTCGGTACTTAAGGGCCTCGTGTGTCAGGGACGCGGGAGATTTGTTGGGAACTAGTGTGAGTCCGGGAACCGAGGTTACGCCAAGATCAAAGGTACAGCCTCCGGTCATTAATGTATCGCGTATTGCTAGTATCCACTGACCGAGTTTGGGATTGTGTCCCATCCAGCGATAGGGGTGAATGTCTATAGATAAGGGTGGAAAATGAGGCAAGACATCTGAATTCCAATCGACCAATGGGTCGGCAAAACCAAAGATTGCTTGCAGGCGATCGCCCAGCAGGACTGTTTGCGGTATTGCCCTTGTGGTCCTTTGAATAAAAACGTGATGATCCCGTGTGCAATCTTGATACTCATCAACGAACAGGTAGTCGAAGCTATTCTTGAGCATATCTTGAACGGCAGTTGCAGTAACTACACGTGCTGCACCCTTGATGTAGTCACTAGATGCACTCCAATCAGGAATCTCGTGCGCCGAGAACTCAGCAAGCGTTGAGTACGCTCTCACAAGTGCGAATGCCCAGCTCGTGAGGGTATCAACCCGTGCCGCCGAGGAGCCAACGCCGAACTTTCGCAGTCGACGCCGGATTGCGTCAACTCCTGCATTGGTGTGAGTGAGAACGAGGCAACGCCGCTTACTCTCGCTCGCAATTGCTACTGCGGCTGCAAGGAGATGTGTCTTCCCAGTACCGGCAGGCATCTCAACCGATACCGGTGCAGATGAGAGCAACCTGTTAGCCTCAGCACGCAATCGTTCATCCATTGACGGCCTCAGCGGGAGTCGTAAGGTTGCCGTTGGAGCCATGCTCATTGGGACCGTAGATAAAGGCCCGTAGGACTTGGAGCTGAGCCCATGTCTCAGCCAATCTCGGGTTGTCTTGGTGTTCTAGTAGCCATTGGCCAAGAAGTCGACCATTGTCGATCTCTTTGAACCATTTTCGCTTTACTGCGGATTTAACGATCCAGGATCGAGCTGTATCCAATGATATTCCACTATTTATCCATGTACCGACGTCGAGCGTATCAATGGCACATCCTAGATTCACTGCTTTAAGATCCTCCAGCACAGTGTTCTGGTGGTTGCCCGTTTCAACTGGCAGCTTGAGAAATAGAGTCAAGTCTTCGGTCTCCAATGGGGAGCATACCTGTGACTCGGTGTTATTTCCAGGGGTCCAGCGAGCTACCAAAACGCCTGCTTTCAAGGCCTTGCCAACCGCTGCATCGACGCTAGTATCATCGTTGTCCATGAGCGTGGCGACGCTATACCCCAGACTGGCAAGCGCCGTAGCCCGAAGAGCAACCTCTGACCCTCCCTGAGCATCCTGAATCGCAACCCCTTCGCCCACAGATGTGGAGAGTCCACTTGCAGCTCTCTGTTGATTCCAGGAATCAATACATGCAGACAAAAGACCATACTCAGTCTTTCCTTCCACAACAATAACCTTCCGCGCGAGTAGCGAAGAAGGTCGTGCACGCCGGAGCCGCTGGAGCACTTCTGGGGCGCCGCTCAAAGATGTAGCTACAACTTCACCCGACTGTGACTGGATTGTGGTGAGGCTGTTGATCTTAGCTTGCTCCACGACGACGGGCGAATGGGTAGTTATAAATACCTGTGAGTAATTCTCATCCGCTGCAAAATGTGTCAGAAGCCTTGCGGCACGGTGAGGCTCTAGTCCGTTCTCGAGCTCATCTATAACGGCAATCGCCCGAGAACCTGCAGCTAACTGTTGAATAGCGAGGCTGACGAGTCGCCGACTGCCGAGGCCGAAACTTGTCAAGGGAATAACATCTTCGTAGAGAGCAAGGGTCGCTCCGAGAGCGGAGCGTGACGTGTCTAGGCCTGGTCTCATGGCACTAAACTTTCCCCCACCGATATTGTTGGTCCTAGCTTGCACACTGCTCGTGAGCTGCTCTAATGCGGCGCTTTCGTGGCCTGCAAGCGCATCTTGGGCAGCGCGTGATGCAGCAGCAAGCGCCTCTCGTTCTCCGCCATCTTCCAGGGATAGACGGCCAAGTGCAGATGTTCGAGTCCAGCGGAGTTGAGTATCGATGCGATCATCCACTTTGAAAGTTGAGAAATACCGTCGCTGCACTGAGGATACGGGACGAGTCTGGCCGTCAACGCGCTCGACAGTCCATTTTGGCTCTAGTGAGTCATCGACGGTAAGGCGTGTGATGAGAGCAGGCATACATTCGTCCTCAGGGTCCTGCCTGAGGGTCCCATCTTGAGCTATCCCGCTCATCCACAGGCCGAAGTTATTATCTTTTGTTAGTTCCGAGGGAATATCTGTCAAGACCGCGCGAATTGAGATTGGTTTCGACGGGTCAGCGAGATAGAAATCTGTGTCCGAAAAGTTGATATTCCAGCGATCCCCGAGAAGATAGTGAATTGCTTCAAGTATGGTAGATTTTCCGGTGTCCCCGGGGCCAATCAGGACGATAATTTTCTCGTCGGAAGGTAACAACCATTGGAGCGACTTGATGCCACGGAAGTTATCGATTTGTAGGCTGTGTATACGCATTAATCCCCCTAGTTCATTTCGTGAAAATTAGCTTAACCATGTCGCCATGTAGCCCCGTCTGTAATGACGGGCTAACCGCTAAATCTAGTATATCTTATATTCCTACTCAGGCGTTATACCTTCATTGTGCTGGACCTCAGTGAACAACCCCATCTCTCAAGATTTGGTATTTCCAAACACTGAGGTTGTGCTCTACAGACAGCCCACTCTGCACCTCGCGACCTATCGGAACTCCCGAGCCATGATTGCGCCCAGCACACCCACATTCACACTGTAGGTAACTGCTGGGATTTGCATTCCAACACTGCTGAACGCATGTTGTGGAACGGTATCCATACTGCGTCACCTTGACGGAGCCATACTCCTCAACGAGTGTTTGAATAATGTGTTGGATGTGCCCTCGGGCAACGTAGAACCGTTTAGATTGGCGATCATATTCTGGTCGCGTTCTGTCCCCGCAGACACGTCTCAGCCACTCGAAATTAGCCCTAGAATTCCCACGCCACGGCAGGTAGATCTCAGCGCGGCTCCCGGGACGGAGGATGACACTGGGAAAGGTGGCCATAAGTGGAAGATATCAGCCGCCGATCGTACTGTCGACATTCTTTCATGCATCACGCGCTACTCTGCCATCTTCAATCCCCGCACCAACTCCCCAGCATCCACACCGAGGCCGCCGGCGATCTTCAGGATGTTGTGGAGGCTGAGGTTGCGCTGCCCACGCTCGACCTGCCCGATGTAGGTCCAATGCAGTCCTGCTCGTTCGGCCAAGTTCTCCTGGCTGAGTCCCTTCGCCTCCCGGGTGGCACGAACGCGGTCGCCAAAGGCCCCGGTCATGGGTGACAGGGGCGGCTTCCGCGCAGGATTGGGCACCTGCCAATCCCAGTCGCCCAAAGACGGAGTATCCAGAGACGATAAGTCCTGTGACGATGTATCCTATTAGGACGACCGACGGAAGGAGACCACCATGGGTGGCGACTGAGTAATCCACTGTGACCGCGCAAGACGCGCCCTGAGCGCACAAGTCGCCCGCTATGCCGCTTGGCGGTGGCGGGCGTCCCTCTTGATCTTCGACGCGGCGTGCTCGTCGTCCTTGTGCGCTGGGCTGGTGCGAGCGGTCGGTGCGGAACGTTTCGGCGCTTCAGGGTGTGAGGCTTCGACTGCGGCTTGTGGCGTGGCGATCACCTCTTCGTCCACCAACGTCCAGGCGAACACCAGGCCAGCACGCGGGAACAGCCAGCCGTCGTAGCGGTAGCGGAGCGCTGAAGCATCGGCCTCCTCAGATACCCGACCTCCATCGCCGCGGGACGCAAAGTCCATGACGCGCATGGCAGCGACTGCTGATGGGTCATACTTCATCTCAACCTCAAGCCCTTTCGTTGGCCGGTCTATGTCGATATGGACGAGTCGTCCGTCGCGCGGCGTCTTGGTCTTGAACGTGAACGACACCACCACTGCTTCACCCTGACGGACACGCTCTTCACCAAGGTCCACCACATAGACCTGCGAGACATCATCTGTTTGCCGCTCGAAGGGCAGCTCCACACCATCGACGGTGAATTGGGTCAGACTGAACACTTCAGGATCGTTCACCTTGAATCCCGGAGAAGGTCGACGAAACCACACGCTCGTCTCCCCACGCTCAGCCACCATCTGGTCATACCGCTGCCGATCCGACACAACAGCAAATTTCCGGAACCGGTGCTTGGGTACGACGGTGTATTCCCAGCGGACGAGTAAGTCAAAGAATGGGTTAGGAGCTACGCTCCTAACCCTAGGTATACCTAGGGTCGCGTCGACTCGCGCGTCATACCAGCGCTCCTCAGCCGTGATCGCCTGGTGCTTAATATCCCCATACACCTCCCGCCCGAAGGCCGCATCACCACAAAGCGCATACCCAAGCTATTGACCGCCAGCTCGTCCAACAGCCGAGGCGTAGCAATACGCTCCAGATCGTCAGTGTTGAACCGGAAGCCTTCAATCACCGCATCCCGCATCGCCGGCGCCTCATCGTGAATGATCTGGCGGAACTGGCGGGTGGTGGCGGCTTCCTGATCCTTACGAAAAGAGTACTCGAACAGCGTACCCAGCAGCCCGGCACCAAACAGCGTGCCGCCTAGCTCGCCCAGTGGCAGCGCATGCAGCCACGACCAGTCGCCAAGATTGAGGCCAGAAAGCCAGCCGTTCAGCATGATGAGCAGCACACCAGCCAGCGTCAGAGCTGTCGCCAGAAACGCCGCCTTGGTCTTGCGGAGACGAGCGTGAAGCGATGGCTTGTTGGCGGGATTTGGGTGCGACATTGCTGGTTATGATTATATACCAGAATGAAGTGCCTGCATAGGCTTTATGCTATTGCTCAAGGTGGCTATTTCGCGGTAAAATAGATGCAAGGAGGATATTATATGGACGAAATATTAGCGAAGATTAATACATTGACAGAGCAGATAGACAAACGCTTTGAAGCTATGGACAAGCGCCTGAACGATCTCGAGAAAGGCCAGGCTGCCATCCGCGAAGACATCAAGAACAGCGACGACGTCTTCCACCTGTTTGAACTGAAGACCGATCATAATTTCAAGAAGGTCATGGCCACCCAGAGTGACCTCAAGGCCGAACTGGCTTCGCTACGCACCCGCTTATTCCTCGAGGAAGGCTCTCGCGAGCACGCTGACACGGTTGGCTGGGACACCCAGGACAAGAAATGGCGAGCGCTGGACAAGCGGCTGCATGTGGTTGAGGCTCATCTGGGGCTTGAGTAGGCAGCTTAGGGACTCTGCGGGGCCTGGTTCATAGGGCAGAGTTTCGACCTCAAAAAACTGGATCGGAACAGGTTTGAGGATGGCTGTTAATAGACTCAAATTTACTTATTGATGTAGCGATCTGGCATAAGATCCAATACCTCTATCGGAATAAAGGGATCACGGACCGCGCGAAGCGTCTGTTCAATGTAAGCCATATGATTTATTAGGCCAGGGATAATAGGGGAAAACTTGGCCATTTCATCAGAAGAGCTTATCCAGCAGAAATCCTCAAGTTCATCGTTCAGCTGGATTTTATCTGAAAGCGCATTGACGCAAAAATGTGCAGCCGCACGTTTCCCCAAGGACGAGTAGCTGTCGACGTAGAAAGCACTATCAAACTCTAGCCCAACTTCTTCGACCAATTCACGAGCTAGCGCCTGAGTGAGTGTTTCGCAGGCAAATTTACCATTACTACTTTCGTAAAATTGAACGCGCCCACCAGGAAACGCCCAGAAACCGGCAAGAGGATCCTCATTATCGGCCCTAGTCCGTCGCACTAAAAGATATTTTCCTTGGTAATGAACTGTGCCCGTTACGGTGATTCCTTTTGCTTCGTTATTCATGCGTATCCTTAAGGAGAACTGAAATTGCTTTCCTCAGAATAATATTATCACAGTTAGCTCGGTTTTCCAATAGGGCTCGGGAATGCAGTTCTCGAGTAAGAGCATTTTTGCCTCTAGAGATCCGCATTCCGTAACCATTAGATGAAATTATATTCCAGCGACGTGAACATATTTCAGATAGGCTTGGATTTCTCATACGTTCAGGCTTTCTTTCTATTACCATCTCGCCCTGTGAGGGTATTACGGGAGATACCCTAATAACTCTCCGGCCGATACGGATATATTCCCAATTATGAATTAGCCGGGTCGCTTCAACGTCGTAGTTGCTGCACTGTGCCGGCTCGTCGATTGATACGGATAGAAGATCCCCTTTTCGCCAGTCGTCAATTGTATTATCTTCAAACCAATTTGACAGCAAACCCCTTTCGAAATAGGGAGTCTTATACCTCACGCTGGCAGTAGAAAGATCAAATGAACCCAAACCACCCAAACGTTTGAAGACATATTCTCTGATTGCTTTTGATGATTTCGACGACAGAGGGCGCGGCAAAATAATATGGACTATTGACCCCACAGCTATTTGTGGGAGCAAATTTTCAAGCCAACCAACATAGCTTTCCATGTGCCATGGAGGATCTAGAAAGTACTGCCCTTTAGTAGGCTCTTCCAGCTTGATTGAATCGGCTGATTCATGCAATCGCCGTATATTTTTATCGAGATTGACCCACGGACTAATGTCAATCAATTTACTTGGTCGACCAAGCGAACTTAAAGAAAAAGCGATACTCGGACATCCGACTAACGTCACGGGCAATGAGCAGAGCACCGCCTTTTTTGCAAGCGAGTCTGATGTTTCTTTAGTAAAATACCATTCAGATGTCGCGAAGTCTTCCTCGGCAATTCTAATAGGAAGAATTTCTGTTAATCCAGGAATAAGCGCAGGCTGCATTTTCTCAGGGAGCTGAAGTAGTTCAGCAACGATACCCGGAAAAGCTCCTAAAGGAGAGTAGTCAGCCGCGTTAAATCCAATAGCAAGTTTACTTGGAGGGTTGTCGGTAATTTCCTGAATGATTTGACGATGATACTCATCGATGGATGGAGTAGCTTTACAGATTGAATCACGCAGAGATATCATTCACAGTCACCTCGTCAAGTACCCATCTGTGGGAAGATCGGTTTCATAAATTACCTCTACATTCCCAAGAGTATGATGCAGGGAGACTGTTCTGAAGTTAAATCGAGGCCCCTCAAACCTAAACAAGTTAAACGACGGACGAAAATCCTTTGGCCTCCAGCTGCATCCAGCCGATCCAGAGCTAAAAATCTCAGTAAAGAATGGTTTGCTTGGATCTTTGTTTGGATTTTTGTTTGCGCTATAGATAGCACTTCTAGAAGCGAACACTCGGTGACTATGAGCATGCTGATGGCCACACAGAACCCCGCGTACTTTCGACTGGGTACAGAGATCCAAAATTCTGGATTGGTCAACCATAGTTGATATTATAGCATCAGGGCCTCTGTCGTCCCTACTGTGTCTACTGTTGCTATCGTCGTAGTACTTGATATGATCAATATCAACGGAGGATACTAAGTGGTGATGAAAAACTATGAAAGATAGGGGGTTTACTATCCCAGGTTTTTCATGTGCCTCCGACATAGCCCGTAGGTGTTTCACAGGCTCGGTTCCAAGCCAGCCGAACTCGGAAACCCGCTGATCACGTAAAGCTGTAGAGTCTGCCTGTAGAATCATTATATAGTTATCAGGTAATTTGAACTCGCGAATAAGCGATATACCTGGATCCTCGAAAAAAATTGTCTTGAGAAATTCTCTATACTCTTTTTCTGCATTTTTCTGGCGGTCAGTCATCGGGGTGTCGTCGGTCTTCGGGATCTCGCCTCCCCGATAACGGCGAACATCGTGATTTCCTGGAATCACCACGAGACTCTTAGAGTCATTTCCGGTAAGCTCAAATAGGTTATTTAGAAAATCAATTGCTTCCGAAAAATCTCCATGATCCGGCCCTCGGTCAATTAAGTCTCCTGACACAACAATGGGGCCAATTTCTTTGGGATCAACTTGGATCTCTGATAGGGAATGTTTGATTCCTTCAAGTAGCGTAATTCTAGATCGCGTAGGGTGGCTTTTGCAGTGCCATTGATGGTGACTGCCAAAATGTAGGTCAGATAGGTGAAGCATGTATCGCTTATCCATCTCTACAAGCTTTAGAACCTGGAAATCTTCTGGTGCTTTAAGCCAGTGTATTCCTAAGTCATAGGCGGTAAATTCTCTGAATCTTTCTTTTAGTTTATTGATCTGGTTCGCATCTTTGAGAGGAATTGATTCACTGCGGCCAATTTTTCTATTGTCGGTTCTTTGTATTCCTGTTAACTTAAGCCAAGCAGGGTATTCCTGATCCCTATAGTATGAAGGGGTGTGGTCAGGTTCTGGGCTCATGAAAGAATTTCCATTTTCAGTTCTTACTTCCTCTACTTGGGCCACATAAGCCCTTTGCAAAGAAGAATTAAAAAAACCAATTTCAACCGGCCCGGAAGCTGTGAGCTGCGACAAAGCTTCAATATGGTAAGGAATTTGATCTGCCGGAGCAGTAGAGCGCCACCACGCCCACCAGCAGTATCCTTTACTTTCGATCACCTTGCAATGTTCTCGAATGGTACCTTCGGGAGCAGAACTCATGTTGCGATCGCTAAATTTCATCACAACAGGAAGAAGTTCTTTTGGCGAGGACTCTTCTGGCATAGGATAACTTATCCGATCTAAAATTAGATTTACCTGCAAATATGAAATATGTTGTTTGGCGAATAAAACTAGTGTCAAAGACTGGCTACGCTTAAACTCTGTCCTGCTGGGGGTGGTGCAATGTTGACGGCAATTGTTCGGAGGGAACTATTTAGAATTAATCTAAATAGTTCCCTCTTTTTGCATTTCAGCATACCACTCCCACGCCACTCCGCAATACAGCCCTCCGTAGGCGTCGTGGAAGTCTGCGGTAATGGTGTTGTTATGGCTTGTCAGGGTGAGAATACGGGTGTGGGGGTCGTCTGGGGTACCGGGGCGTTCTAATGCGGTGAGGCCGCGGAAGGCCCAGATGTGGTGGGGTTGGGGTCCAAGGAACGTGACATCAAAGCGGACGAAGCGGGTGGGCTCGTGGAACGCCAGGCTTTCTTCGGTCAGCCAGTAGGGCTCCTGGGGATCGGGGTTGCAGATACGGAAGGCTAAGTCGTAGGTGTGGCCGCGACGCATCGGGGTGTGGTGCCAGAACTGGTGTTGCCAGCCTTCAGAGAGTTGGTGGCTGCGGACCTGCCAGTGAGGGCCGAGGGGGATGGGAGGTTCGGGGTAGCTCATCACCATGGTGACGTAGGCCACGTCATCGAATAGGGCGAACAGGCGGTAGCGCTGGATTGACTCGAGGTGGCGGCGGTCACGGACGAAGGTGGAGACGTGAACGGCGTGTTGGACAAAGCCATTGTGGTGTTCGGGGATGCGAATCCCGGCTGGGGATTTCGGGTACCAGCCGGTGAGGAGTTGCCGGAGAAGGCGCTCAATGGCGGCGCTGTCGCGGTCAGCAACCGCTTCCCGACCGATCCCTAACCTGCGGCCTGCTGCGCTGCGCCGTGCCGCCAAGGTGGTGTTGGTGGTTGGTGGGTCGAGATTGAAGATTTCCAGCAGCAGTGTGGTGTCTTCGTCGTGGAGGGAGCAGATGGCAGAGATCAGGCGTTCCTTCAGAACTGACTGGGGCTCGTGGGCGCTGTTTGTGCCGCCGCCGAGGATACTCACCAAGGCTGGGCGAGAGGCCAGGCGTTGTGGGGTGTAGCCGTTGCCCTTACGTAGGTACAGCAGATCTGCTCGGACGTCTTCTGGTTGGAAGCGTGGCATGGCCGGTGTTGGTCACTTCCTTCCTAGCTTGAACGGACGCCTGTTTGCGTCTGAGGGATCTACTCCAACGTCACGCTGAGGCGTCATTCAAGGCCTCTTTATGCCCTGTTACTCCAATTCTGCCCCAGTTTGACTCCAACTCTGCTCATGGGTCTCGTATCCGGAGCTGGCGACTCCTAGCGTCGAAGACATCCCCCGAGGGTTGCTTCCAAATTAGACGTTTTCTACAGACGGAAAGCGGGCATCCCGGGGCGAGTGGAAGGAGTTATGTCATGTCGGATCTCATCCCTATGTCTTCTGCTACTGCTGGCGGTCTTGTTTCTGGCGGCGGTGCGCCGTCGGCGTGGACGGCTCAGGGTCGGGCGTTGTCTCGGCTGGTGGCGAGTAGTGAAATGCAGGTGGCCCGGTTGGCTGCGGCGGCGCATGTGGAGTCGGCCAAGCTGGATGCGCTGGATCACGTGACTCAGCGGGCTATGCAGGGCGCTGCGTTGGTGGCGCAGCTGGAGGGCCAGCTGGCGGAAGCGGTGCCGGCAGCGGCGTTCCGGCTGGCGCAGATCGGGCAGGCTCATACCTTGGCCATGGTCGGTGAAGTCCACAGCTTCTCCCGGCGGGTCCAGTGATGACCCCATTGATCCCCGCTGCAATGCTGCTGGATTTTTCCGGCATTGTGGGTGCATTGCCCGGCTGGCTGCTGGTCGGTCTCGTCGTGGTCGGCGCTGCCGGAACGTGGTGGTTGCTGGCGGGTCTTCGGAATATGGTCGAGGCCCGCCGGCGGGAGAAGCAGCGCTGGCGCATGGCGGCCACACAAACCTTGGCCGAGGCTCGTATTCAGCGGGCTACCAGTTTGGCGGTGAGTCAGCTGTTGGCGGCTGCTGGCAGTGAGCTCACCGATCCCGGAACTCGGGAACGTGGCCGCCATGGCTGACCTCCCGTCTTCCCTGGTGGACAAGCTCTTTGGCTGGTGCATCTCCCTGTTTCTGGCGGCGCTGGCGCTTTACGGGGCGGTTCAGCTCATCTGTGCTATCTGGCCGGTGTTGGTCATCTGCCTGATCGTTTGCGTGGCAGTTGTGGGGATGGTGCGGCTGGTCGGATGGCTGGCGCGGTGCTGGTGGGGATTGTAGGTGTCGTGTATTTCACAACAGCAGTTTTCGTGTCCCGTAATTGCTGTTGTACCGGGGATGTGCCCTGTCCGGTCGGGCGTAATGTGTCCGACCGGACGGTTGCCCCTGAGAACGTATTCCGTCATAAATCGAGGGGTAGACCAGCGCGTGTCACCCCGGTGTTTTCATATCGAATCTGAGGCCCAGGGTGACGCGGTCACACGCGGCCTGCGGAAAGGAGGAGTTCATGAATAATATCACTAACCCTTCGAACCGGACTGGTCGTGTGCCGTCTGTGTTCCGCACCATTCTGGCGGATCCGCCCTGGGATATTGGACAGAAGGGTCGCCACGGCGCATCAGCGCATTATCCGGTAATGAGTCTGGAGCGAATCAAGCGGTTGCCGGTAGCCCAGCTGGCGGAAGCGAACGCGCATTTGTATCTATGGGTTATCAACGGAGGGATCCGTGAGGGAATCGAAGTCATGGAGGCGTGGGGTTTTACCTACCGGTCGCCGCTGACGTGGATCAAACCGCGGATGGGCTTGGGTGCTTACTTGCGGAATCAGACGGAGCATCTGCTGCTCGGGACGCGCGGCCAGGCACCGGTCAAGTTCCGCGGTCAGGGGACGTGGCTGTACGCCCCAGTGCAGGAACATTCCCATAAACCAGAGGAACAGTACGCCATTATCGAGCGACTGTCGGACGGCCCCTACCTCGAGTTGTTCGCCCGTCGTCGCCAGCCGGGCTGGTTTGTCTGGGGAAACCAGATTGACGCCGACATCCAGATTCCGGGGTATCCGGTGCCCAGCGATACGGCACCGCGAGACGGAGGTCAGCAATGACTAATCGTCAGATCAAGCGTCGCCGTGATCGCCAGCCACGCCGGATTCGTGTGCGCACCAAACGCCGCGACCAGATCGACTACGACGCGCTGGCCCGGGCGGTACTGGAACAAGCCGCGATGGATGACCACGATGCACGCGCTGCCACGTCAGACAGAGCTGCTGCGTCTCATCCCAACTCAGAACGGAGTGCCTCATGATCAGCTGGCGGCAGATTCATTGGCCACGCCCGCTGTCGATGGCCGGGTCGGTGGGTTTGTTGACGCGACTGGCCAGCGATGACCGGCGCGGTGCGGTGGTGTGGGAGGCGCGGGCCGAAGCCGGACGAGTGCGGTACTTGCTGGGTGCTGAGACTGCGGATGTACTGGAGATCGAGAGTCTGCTCGTACCACTCATCCCCGATGTTGTTGTCACCGACCTGAAGCGGCCGCGATCGGAGGTTGCCCGCTGTGGTCGGGTGCAGATCAGACAGCGCTCATTGGCTTTGGCGCTGGATGGCAGCGAGCAGATGGTGACGGCGCTGCTGGCAGCTCTGGCAAGTGCCACCGCTACCGATGACGTATTGGTGGTGCAGGTGGTGCTGGGTGCGGCGCTGGCGCCGGAGATCATCACCGCAGCCACGGAGGACCCGACGATGCCGTTGTGGCGCAAACTCTTTTACGGTCCGCAGCCGGCCAGCGCCGAGGTGCGTTCTCGGATGCGCGGTAAATGCGACCAGTTCCGATTCCGGGCGGTGGTGCGGATCGGTGCCTCGGCGGCCACCCCGTTGCGGCGTCGTCTGCTCGTTTCGCGGGTGCTGGCGGCCTTCTGCCAGCTACAGAGCGGTGGCACCCGGGTGCGGCTGGTACCGGATCGACCGGATGCCATTGACAATGCGTCGGTGCCGCTGTGGCTGCCGTTGCGATTGACGCCTGCTGAAGCGTTGGCGTTCGCGGCATGGCCGCAGGGTGAGGCCGAACTGCCCGGGTTGCCCGCTGCCCATCCCAAGCCCGTCCCGCCACCTGCCTGTTACCACCCGCCTGCCGAGCGGGTGTTTGCGACCAGCACGGCGCCGGGCACCAGCCAGCCGATCGGTATCGCGATCGGTGATGCCTGCCGCCATACCCACATTCTCGGCCCGACTGGTACGGGCAAGAGCACCCTGCTGCTACACCTAATCAAGGCGGATCTGGTCGCCGGGCGTTCCGTCGTCCTGATTGACCCCAAGCGCGACTTGGCGATGGACACCCTGGCGCTGATGCCGCCCCAGCGCCACCGCGACGTGGTGGTGATCGACCCGGCGCTGCAGCACCCGGTGGGTATCAATCCGCTGGCCACGACGCCAGAACGTCGTCCGCTGGTTGCCGATAGCCTGCTGGCCCTGTTCCGGGGGCTGTTTCCCTCGGCGTTCGGGCCGCGTACCTCGGACGTGCTGCATGCCTCGCTGCTAACCCTGATGCACGCGCCCGATGCCACCATTATCCAGCTGCCCCAGTTGCTGACCGATCCCGGATTCCGGCGGTCGTTGACCCAGCGAATCACCGACCCGGTGGGGCTGGGATCATTCTGGGCACAGTGGGAGGCCCTGAGCCCGGCCCAGCAGGGACAGGCCATCGGGCCGGTCATGTCCCGGCTGCGCCAGTTCGTGCTGCGTCCCGGGCTGCGGGCGGTTCTTGATCAGCCGCGTCCCCGGTTTCAGCTGTCGCAGGTGTTTCGGACACCTACTGTTCTTATCGTCACTCTGAATAAGGGGCTGTTGGGGGAGCAATCGGCGGCGTTGCTGGGCTCGTTGGTGGTCAGCCAGCTGTGGCAGCTGAGCCTGGCCCAAGCCGCGCTGCCACCCGAAGTCCGGCGGCCGGTATCGCTGTTCCTCGATGAGGCCCAGAACTTTCTCAATCTCAATGCCGACCTGGGCGAAGCCCTGGAGCAATCCCGCTCACTCAAGGTCGCCTGGCACCTAGCGCATCAATTCCGGCGCCAGATGCCGCCCGAACTCATGGCCAACATCAACGCCAACGCCAGGAACAAGATCGCCTTCACCCTCGATACCACCGACGCTGCCAGCCTCGCCAAGGACGGTGCCCTGGCACCAGAAGACTTTGCCCAGCTCGGCCCATACGAGGTTTACGTCTCACTGCTCTCACGTGGCCAGCAGACCGGTTGGTTCTCCGGCCGCACCCTGCCGCCGCCCAAGCAGTGTGCCTCGCCGGCAGCCATCATCGCCGAGAGCCAAGCCCGCTACGGCCGCGTGACCGACGAGCCACCGGCACCACCCAGCGAGCCGGTCAACCAGCGAAGCGACGTGGACGACGAGCCATTTGGGCGCACCAATCTGGAGGCCTCATGAGTAGCTATCGCCTGAGGCTGGGTTATCCGTTCACCCGTCCGGTCGCTACTCCGGCCGCAGCAGTCAACCGCTGCATATCGCCGCGGTGGATGGGGCGTATCGCCGCAATACGGGAGACGACTGTCATGCATCATGCATGTGACATCCACCGCCTGCGAACCGGAACCGTGGGGAGGCGCCGATGATCAAGCAGCCTCGCGTCAGCCGCTGCGAGTTGCATCAGCTTGCGGACCGGCTCAGCCAACGAGACTGGAACATCCTCCACTTCATCAACCGCCATCGCTACGCCACTACCGGGCAGCTGCGCCGCCTGTACTTCGCGACGCACGCCACCCAATCTGCCGCCACTCGGGCTTGCACTCGCGTCCTCGGGCGACTGCTCAAGTTACGGCTGCTCACCCGGCTGGAACGACGCATCGGCGGCGATCGCCATGGCTCGGCTGCCTTCATCTGGTGTCTGGACGTCGTGGGGGAGCGATTGCAGCGTCTCGCCGACGGCAAACGGCGGCGCTTCCACGAACCCTCGTTTTTGTTCCTGCAACACAGCCTGACCATCACCGACATCCACGTTCAACTGGTCGAGGCCGAACGAACCGGCTGTTTCAACCTCACTCAGGTCGCCATCGAGACCGAAGCCTGGCGGCCCTACCTGACGTCCCACGGCGTGACCGCTCTCCTCAAGCCTGACATGATGATCAGCCTCGCCAACCACGCCTACCGCGACTACTGGTACCTCGAGGTCGACCTGGCCAGCGAATCACTTCCCGTCCTGATGCGTAAATGCCACGCCTACGAGGACTACCGTCACACCGGCCAAGCCCAGCAAGAGCACCAAGTCTTCCCGCGGGTGCTGTGGGTCATGCCCACCCCGGAGCGCATCATCCGGCTCAAAACCGCTATCGCCGCCGATCGGAGATTACCCGACCGACTCTTCGTCTTCGCCACCCCAGCGGTGCTCATTCCCACACTCCGAGAACCGCCGTAACCAAAACCCCGATAACACTAATTCATCAACCATCTCGAAAGGAGGGCTATCTATATATGAAAACACATAAATCACGTAGGAAAATAAGCTGCTCTGGCGAACTAACTCCGAGTTCCAATTTGAGGACTGAACGTGCTCGGAGCTACCTTAGTGAGATCTATGACATTACCGAACAAGGTGGCAGATTTTCCCTATTTCGAGGGCAATTTACTTGCCGCTGGCTACCGGAAAACATTGCTCGTCCCGCGGGGGCTGGACTTTTTCGTCCAAGAGAGCGTCAATAGAAGAAGGATATGAGTCACAATCAGGCAGAAAGGAGAACGCCGCATGTCACCAAGCAGCCCACCCAGTCCCATCACGACGACGCCCAAACGACGACGCCGAACCTCCCTCGGGGACTTCAACCAACTCCTGGGTCTGGACGGCATAGTTCCCCTGACCAGCGGCGATATCCCCGAGGGGTCGGAGGCGGTGCTGTACCTGCGGGTGTCGACAGCCCGGCAGATGAACACCGCCATCGACATCGACGAGGACGGCAACTCCATCGCCACCCAGCGTGAGGTTGGCACGAAGCGCTGTCGTCGCCTGAACGCACCTATCGCCCGCGAGTTCGTCGAACCGGGCAACTCTGCCCAGTCCATCGCCAAACGCCCGGTTTTCCGCGAGCTGCTGCGCTACGTCGAAGCCACCCCGCAAATCGGCTACGTGGTGATCTACATGCGCTCCCGCGCGTTCCGTAACTACACCGATGCCGCCATCGCCAAGCGCGTCCTGGCGGCCATGGGCGTCAAGCTCATCTCTGCCAAGGAAGAATTCGGTGAGGGGTACATGGCTGATGCCATGGAGGCCATCACTGACATCATGAACGAGGTACAGGTCCGGCAAAGCGGCGAGGACATCTCGAACAAGATGCATCACAAGGCCCAGAACGGCGGCACGACTGGGCGAGCCAAGCTTGGTTATTTGAATGTGCGCAAGGACTTCGACGGGCGGTTGGTCAACACCATCGATATCGACCCAGAACGCGCACCGCTGATTCGGTGGGCGTTTGAGCAGTACGCCACGGGAGAGTACAGCCTGACGGCACTTACCGATGCTCTAGAACGGCAAGGACTGACCACGCGGCAGACGAGTCGCTGGCCGCAGCGGCCGCTGTCGCGCAGCCAGTTGGCGGCGATCCTGCGTGATCCGTATTACATCGGAAAGGTGACGTTCAAGGGAGAAATCTATCCCGGCCGCCACGAGGCTTTGATCAGCCCGGAGCTGTTTGAGCGGGTGCAGCGAGTCCTGGAAGTGCGGCAGCAACGTAACCAGCGGGACTGCCGCCACAGCCATTTTCTGCGCGGTTTGATGCAGTGCGGTCGCTGCTACGGGGCTGGACGAAATAGTCAGTTGATCTATTCGCGGCCGGTCAATCGTGCTGGGCGGGTGTATGAGTACTACACCTGCACCAATCGTGCTGGTTGTGGTTTGCCGCACCTGCCGGTCGCTGAGGTTGAGGACGCCTTGGCGCGTGAGGTCGCTACGCTACGCATCCCCAGCGAGGAGGTTGCAGCGCTGCGTCAGCAGGTGGTGGACAGTTTGGAGCATCAGCAGGCCACGGAACAGGAAACCAAGCGGCGGCTGAAGAAGGAGCTGGGCCGGTTGGATGTCAAGGAGGAGCGATTGTTGGACTTGGCCGCCGATGGCGGGCTGGTCGGCAAGAAGCTACGTAAAAGGCTTCGTGATCTTCAGACGCGTCGGGCTTTGCTTCGGCAGCAGTTGGAGTGCACTGATGAGCAGCTGCGTCGTGAAGCCAATACCGTGCTGGCCTACCTTGATCTTCTGGCTGATCCTGGGAGGTTCTATGAGCTGGCCAGTCCGGTGGTGAAACGCAAACTTCTGACTGCGTTCTATGCCCAGATCTGGCTCGATGACGACCAGCACATCCTCCAGCCCGTTGCTGAGTCGCGGGAGATCGTGACCCGACTCCACCAGGCGGCCCGCTGCGCCGTGGGTGGGTCACTGAGGTCACGTAGCAACGCGACACCAGTCGAAGAGGGCGAAAACATGGCTGACGGAGCCGCGTCCGTCGAGGCAGCTGTTGGTTCGGGTGATGTGTCTCTCACCCCTGTTACATCGACAAAAACGCCCCCGGAGCGGAGCTCCGAGGGCGTGTGTTCGAACAAGATGAGTGTGGTCGGGAC
>ERZ773060.179-NODE-179-length-29075-cov-617.449_pt1 | contig 29075 bp, 23 predicted proteins | sample MGYA00580628_ERZ773060 | MGnify/ENA primary metagenome ERZ773060 (study PRJEB29015, sample SAMEA2738019) | human oral metagenome | biome: human oral; feature: human-associated habitat; material: dental | place: China | collected 2045 ... | reverse complement strand
CGATTCGCGGGGCCTGGGACCGGCTCGGGTCCCGAGCGGTCGAGGACGAGGCGTTCTTCCAGCCCGTGCCGGCGCGTCCGGTGGAGCCGGCCCCGAACTCGGACGGCCTCCGTGCGATCGACGGACGCGGGCTGCCCGCGCCGCACCGCAACGCATTCACCAGAGCGCTCCGCCGCTGCGCGGGCGACGACCACCGCAGCACGATCACCGGGGTGTGCTCCCAGCATGCCCGGCATGAGCGCGGCGGGGACGTCTCGTTGCTGCTCCATGACATGACCACTTCGTGTTTCGAGGCCGAGAAGGAAGACAGTCCGCGGAAGACCGGCTACTCGAAGGTAGAGTGAAGTGGGTTTTTCGGACAGTGGTGAATGTTCGTCTCGGGCCGCTTGGGTCCGGTGCCGGCTTCGCCCGGTGCGCGGTGGTCGATCGCCGGGTGGGGCCTGCTGCGACCGCATGCCGACCCGGTCCCGGGGGTCCACCCCGGCGGCGCTCGGATCGTGCATGTGCTTCCGGGGGATCGGGGCGGCCGTCCACCGCCGGGACGACGGCCGGGTTCCCGACTCGGGGCCGCGGCTCCCGGCCGCGGGCCATGCCTCGGGCTCCGCGACCGCCGGCTCAGAGTTTCTCGAGCGGCGCGAAGCGCAGGGCGAGGCGTTTGACGCCACCCGAGCCGAAGTCGACGTCGGCCTTGGCGTTGTCGCCACTGCCGCTTGTCGCGACGACCGTGCCCAGCCCGAAGCTGGGGTGCAGCACGCGATCGCCCGCCTCGAGCGAGACGATCCGAGAGTCACGGCCGGCCCCCGAGGCGGGCATGTGCCCCCGCCCCGAGCCGAACGCCGGGGCGTCGTCCCGCGGCCCGGAGGCGCCCGCGGCCCGCCGCGAGGCGCCCGTACGGGCGCCGGCGCTCAGGGTCCAGCCGTCCAGCTCGACGGCGGTGCGCTGCCAGTCGATGAGCTCGGCGGGGATCTCCTCGAGGAAGCGGCTGGCCGGGTTGTACTGCGGGGCGCCCCACGCCGACCGGACGGCAGCGCGCGAGACGTAGAGCCGCCGTCGGGCCCGGGTGATGCCCACATAGCTCAGCCGGCGCTCCTCGGCGAGCTCGTCCTTGCTCGCCAGGGCCCTCATGTGGGGGAAGACGCCATCCTCCATCCCGGTGAGGAAGACGTTGTCGAACTCCAGTCCCTTGGCCGTGTGCAGGGTCATGAGGGTGACGACGCCCGGCGAGTCCGGGTCGGCGTCGGGGATCTGGTCGGAGTCGGCCACCAGGGCGATGCGCTCCAGGAAGACGCCGAGCGAGTCGTCGCCCTCGAGGGCGCGGGCGTCCAGCTCCTCGTCGTCGACGGCGACCTGGTCGGCCTCCAGGTCGACGACGTGGGCCTGGGCGACGAACTCCTGGGCGACCGCCACGAGCTCGACGAGGTTCTCGACGCGAGTCTGGTCCTGCGGGTCCTTCGAGGCCTTCAGCTCGTCCAGCAGGCCGGAGTCCTTGAGCACCGCCGCCAGGACCTGGTCGGCGGGGGCCCCCTGCTCGACGAGCCCGCGGAGGCCGCGCATCAGTTCGCCGAACGCCCGCACCTGCCTGGTCGAGCGGGTGGCCATGCCGGGCACCTCGTCGACGCGGTCGACGGCCTCGGTGAAGGCGATCCCCTCGTCGGCGGCGAAGACCTCGAGCGCCGCCTCGGCACGGGCACCGATGCCCCTCTTGGGCACGTTGAGGATGCGGCGCACCGAGACGTCGTCCACGGGATTGGCGATGGCCCGCAGGTAGCTCAGGGCGTCGCGCACCTCGCGGCGCTCGTAGAAGCGCACTCCCCCGACCACCCGGTACGGCAGGCCGAGACGGATGAAGACCTCCTCGAACGGGCGCGACTGGGCGTTGGTGCGGTAGAAGACGGCCGTGTCGGAGTACTTGCAGCCCTCCTCGTCGTGCAGCCGGTCGATCTCGTCGGCCACCCAGCGGGCCTCGTCGTGCTCGGTGTCGGAGACGTAGCCGATGATGCGCTCGCCGCCGGACACGCTGCTCCACAGCTTCTTGGCGGGCCGGTCCGGGTTGTTGCCGATGACGGCGTTGGCGGCCGACAGGATCGTCTGGGTGCTGCGGTAGTTCTGCTCCAGCAGGATCGTGCGGGCGCCGGGGAAGTCCTTCTCGAAGTCGAGGATGTTGCGCACGTCGGCGCCCCTGAAGGAGTAGATCGACTGGTCGGAGTCGCCCACGACCATGAGCTCGGGCGGCGGCACCGCCGGCGCGCCGGGAACCGGGTCGAGCGGCGAGCAGAGCTCGCGGATGAGCATGTACTGGGCGTGGTTCGTGTCCTGGTACTCGTCGACGAGCACCTGGCGGAAGCGGCGGCGGTACTTCTCGCGGACGTCCGGGTGCGTCCGGAGGAGCCGGACCGTCAGCATGATGAGGTCGTCGAAGTCCACGGCGTTGGCGGCGCGCAGTCTGCGGTCGTACTCGGCGTAGGCGCGCGCATGGAGCTCGTCGTTGCCGCTGGCGGCATCGGCGAGCGCCTCGGCCGGGCCTGTCAGCTCGTTCTTGGCGTTCGAGACCCGGGCGAGCACCGAGCGCGGCGGGAACTTCTTCGCGTCGACGTCCTCGTCGCGCAGCACGAGGGCCATGAGTCGGCGGGCGTCGGCGTCGTCGTAGATCGAGAAGTTGCGCCGCAGCCCGAACTCGGGCGCCTCGCCCAGTTCGGCGCGCAGGATGCGCACGCAGGCCGAGTGGAAGGTGGAGACCCACATCGCCCGGGCGCGCCGGCCGACCAACGCTGTGACGCGGGCCCGCATCTCCGCCGCCGCCTTGTTGGTGAAGGTGATCGCCAGCACCGAGCCCGGGTGCACGCCGCACCGGGAGATGAGGTGGGCGATGCGGCGCGTCAGTACGCGCGTCTTGCCCGAGCCGGCACCGGCCACGACGAGCACGGGCCCCCCGGTGTGGACGACGGCCTCGCGCTGGGGCCCGTTGAGGCCCTCGAGCAGGCGAGCCTCGTCCTCGTCGGGCCCGGACGGGCCGTCGACGCCGGGCGCAGGCACCGCCCCGGCCCCGTGAAGGGCATCGAGACGAGCGCCGAAGGCGGCGAACGGGTTGGGCGAGGCGGCATCAGTCATGACCCAGCAATCGTACCGGCGCACCTGCTCCTCGGCACGCGCCCGCCGGGCGCGCCGCACGACGGGCGCCAATCCCCCGCATCATGGCCCGGCGACCCTAGAATCGGCCCATGTCCTCGATTCCCCACCGTGTCAGGCGCGCGATCGGCGTGGCACTCCTGGCGGTCGCCGCAGCACAGACGACCGCGGCAGCGGCGGTCATGACGATGGATCATCTGCGCAAACGCCGCCAGGGCCCGCCCACCTTCCCGCGCAGTCCGGTGGCCGAGGCCAGCGCCCACCACGACGAGGTGACGGTCTACTCGTTCGGCGAGGACCTCTACGCGGACATGCTGGCCGCCATCGACGCCGCCACCGACCGCATCTACTTCGAGACCTTCATCTGGAAGGGCGACGAGATGGGCCGGCGCTTCAAGCGGGCGCTCATCGACGCCGCCGACCGCGGCGTCGAGGTCTACGTCGTTTACGACGCCTTCGCGAACATCGTCGTCGACCCCCGTTTCTTCAGCCTCCCCGGGTCGATCCACGTCAAGACGCACCCGCTGGTCCAGTCGGCCGCCTTCTGGAACCTGCGCTACTCGGGCCGGGACCACCGCAAACTGCTCGTCATCGACGGCGAGGTCGCCTTCATGGGCGGGTACAACATCGGCTCGCTGTACGCCGACTCCTGGCGCGACACCCACGGCCGTTTCACCGGCCCGTGCGTGGCGGAGTTCGAGAACGCCTTCATCGACTACTGGAACATGCGCCCGGTGCACCTGTTCTGGTGGCGCCCGTCCTCGCGCCCCGAGCTGCCCGACGTGGTCGAGCGAGACTGGGGCGGGCCCGTCACCCTGCAGCGCAACGTGCCGCGCTGGCGGGTCTACCCGATCCGCAACATGTACCTCGAGGCGATCGACCGGGCCCAGCGGAACATCTGGCTCACGACGGCCTATCTCATCCCCGACGATGACCTCCGCACCGCCCTGGGGCGCGCCGCCAAACGCGGGGTCGACGTGCGGATCATCGTGCCGGCCGAGTCGAACCACATCCTCACCGACTGGTTGAGCCGGGGCTTCTACTCGGGCATGCTCCGCGACGGCATCCGGCTGTTCCTCTACCAGAACGCCATGGTCCACGCGAAGACGGCGACGATCGACGGCCAGTGGTCGACGATCGGCACCGCCAACCTCGACCGCCTCTCGCTCGTGGGCAACTACGAGATCAATGCCGAGATCGTCTCGCCGACCGTCGCCGACGCCCTCGAGGGGATCTTCCTCACCGACCTCACGAACTGCCGCGAGGTCGACCTGGCGCACTGGGAGCAGCGCAGCCCGGTCGCGAAGTTCACCGAGGGCCTGCTGGCGCCCTGGCGCCCGATCTTCTGAGCCGACGGGACCCGGCGCGCTCGTCCCGGGTCGGCGCGCTCAGACCAGCTTGCGGTCGGTGGCCCACTTCGTCAGCTCGTGGCGGTTCGACAGCTGGAGCTTGCGCAGTACGCTCGACACGTGCGTCTCGACCGTCTTGATCGAGATGAACAACTCCTTGGCGACCTCCTTGTAGGTGTAGCCGCGGGCGATGAGCTTCATGACCTCGCGCTCGCGCTGGCTGAGCCGGTCGAGGTCCTCGTCGACGCTGGCGACCGAGATGGAGCCGGAGAAGGCGTCGAGGACGAAGCCGGCGAGCCGGGGGCTGAACACGGCGTCACCGGTGGCGACGCGGCTGATGGCGTCGACCAGGTCGTCGGTGCTGATGGACTTGGTGACGTAGCCGCGGGCACCGGCGCGGATGACGCCGATGACGTCCTCGGCCGCGTCGGAGACCGACAGGGCCAGGAAGGTGATCTCGGGCGCGTTCCGGTGCACCTGCTTGGCGACCTCGGCCCCGCCCCCGCCGGGCAGGTGGACGTCGAGCAGGACGACGTCGGGCCGCGTGTCGAGGATGGTCCGGACGGCGCTCGTCACGTCCTCGCCCTCGCCGACGACGTCGACGTGCTCGGGCGCGGAGCTGGTGAGCTCGTGGCGCACACCCGCGCGGAAGATCGCGTGGTCGTCCACGAGGACGACCCGCCAGGGCCCCTCGTGCGTGGGCTGCTCGGGGCTCACGAGAGCCTGCGGGGCGTTGGTCATCGCGTCATCTCCAGTCTCACCTCAGTGCCTTCGCCCGGTGCCGTGCGGATGACCGCCCGGCCCCCGTAGCGTTCCATGCGTTCGACAATCGATCTTTTCACACCCATGCGGTCCTCCCCGATCTGTTCCGGATCGAATCCCCTGCCACGGTCGCGGACGAAGACCTCGACCGTCTCCGGCCCCACCTCCGCGTAGACGTCGATCTTGTCGGCGCCGGAGTGCTTGGAGGCGTTCATCATCGCCTCGCGCGCCGCGCGGAGCGTGGCCTCCAGGCCCGGCGTGTTCTCGGCGTCGCCGACGCAGACCACCTCGATGGGCACGCCCCGCTCGTCCTCGATCTCGGCGCCCGCCTCGACGAGGGCCGCCCGGAAGGTCTCCGGGCCGGGCTGCTCCCCGTAGAGCCAGGCGCGCAGCTCACGCTCCTGGCGGCGGGCGAGCGAGGCGACGGCCTTGGGGTCGCCCGCCTGGCGCTGGATGAGGGCGAGGGTCTGCAGGACGGAGTCGTGCAGGTGGGCGGCCATGTCGGCGCGGGCGTCCGAGACGATCCGCGCCTCGCGCGCAGCGGCGAGGTTGTTGCGCATGCGGTTCATGGCGGGCGCGGCGACGACGCCGATGCCGATGAGGGTGAGGGCCGCGACGGCGAGCATCGACGGCAGATAGGGCTGCCCGGCCTGGCTGTAGGCCAGCAGCGAGATGGCCGCACCGATGAGGATGAGCGCCAGACCCATGCGCACGAGCAGTGCCCAGTGGTCCTGGCTCACGAGGGGGGCCAGCCAGCGCGGGGTGCCGTGCTCCGAACCGTCCCCCTCGGGGGCCTCGGCCTGCCGCCAGACGAGGGCGACGCCCAGACAGGCGAGGATGATCGGCCAGAAGAAGACGCCGCCCGGATTGACGTCCATCATGCGCACGAGCATGAGCACGCCGACGCACAGGACGATGACCGCCAGCGCGCTCCCGGTGCCGGCCGGGCTCGTGTCCCTGGTCGTGCGGCGCATGTCGGCGCGGTTGGCCATCTCCAGGCCCGGCGCCTCGTGGTCGGGCACCTTGGCGGGGATGAGCAGCCAGGCCAGGGCGTAGAAGATGATGCCGATGTAATCGGCGCCCACGAGCACGATGAAGCACACGCGCACGACCCACACCGGCCAGCCGAGGTGGTCGGCCACACCGGTGCACACCCCGCCGAGCCAGCGTCGGTCCAGGGGCCGGCGCAGCTTGGGGCGGGGTGCGCGGCGCGCCGGGGCGGGGGGCCCGTCGGGCGCGGGGGACGGGTCGTCGGCGGCGCGCGCCGGGCCGGGGCCGGGACGAGGAGCGGAACCGGCGGCCTGCGCGGGCGCGCCGGCCCCCATCGCCCGCTGCCCCGCGGAGGGCTCGTCCTGGTACCTCACCCCTCAATCTTTGCGCATCCCCGGACCCGGGGGAACGGCGAGGACGCCGATGGGAGGGGGACGATCCGGGCACGAGGGGCATTTCAGGGGTGTCTCGTGTGGGGAGGAGGGGTGACGTGGACGAGACTGGGCCCATGGCGAATGGGGACGAGCAGGGCACCGGCCCGGCGGTCGACGACGTCCCCGGACGATCGGCCCGACCCGTCACCAGGCGCCGGGGGCCGGGCTCGCTCATCGTCCGCGACCCCGATGCCGGCGTCATCGGCGGCGTCTGCCAGGGCATCGCAGACCGCACCGGCATCGATCCCCTGCTGCTGCGCCTCGTCGCCGCGCTGGCCGGACTCAGCGCCGGCCTCGGCGTCGCCCTCTACCTCACCCTGTGGGTCACCACACCCACCCGTCAGGACGACCGCAGCCCCGTCGAGCGGGTCCTGCCCTGCCTGCGCCGCACCGGCTGGTTCGGCTTCGCGGTCCTGCTGCTGGCGGTCGGCGCAGCCACGGTCCTGGCCGTGCACGACCTCGTCCCCCTCACGTGGTGGCCGATCGCCCTCATCGCGCTCCTCGTCATCATCATGTGGGCGGTCGGGCCGCTGCGCGCCGCCCGGGCCCGACGGCGCCGCGCCGACGCGGCCGCCCCCGACGCGCGACGCCCCGGGCCGGTCACCGCCATCGCGGCGGTCACGCTGCCCCTGGCGGCCGGGGCCGGCGCGGCAGTGTTCCTCCTCGTCGACGCCCGGCCCCTCGCCCGGCTGGTCTGCGGCGTCGCCGCCGCCCTCGGCACGATCGGCGCCGGCCTGGTGCTCTCGAGCCCCTGGGGCCTTTCGCGCCCGCTGCGCGACGTCGGCGCCTGCCTCGGCGTCCTCATCCTCGTGCTCGACGCGCCCTTCATGACCACCCTCGGTCAGCAGGCGCACCCCGGGGACCGCCTCGGCCCGGACGAGTACGCCGCCGGCCCGCTCGACATCGAGAGCCGCAGCGTCCTCCTCGACCTGAGCTCCCTGCCCGCCCAGCGCGACGAGCTGACGATCCAGGCGCACGACGCGATCGTGCGCATCATCGTCCCGGCCGACCGCACGGTGACGATCGAGTACAGCTGCTTCTTCTCGGAGCTCGCCCTGCCCTCGGCGGGCGGCTGCGCGAGCGTCGGCTCGGGCACGTGGACGAGCACCGTCGGGCCCGGCGCGCCGGTCCCCGACGACGGGACCGACGGGACCGACGGGGCGCAGGCCCGCCCGGCCCCCGGAGCCCTGCGCGTCGAGGTGCGACTCGTGCGCTCGCAGATGGAGGTCGTCCGATGAGCCCCGAGAGCCGGCGCCCGGACGGGCGCTCCCAGCGGTCCGCCTCCCTCGTGTGGGGGCTTCTGTTCCTCATCATCGCCGCGGTGGCGGTGCTCACCTCGAACCACCTGGTCGGCCATGCCGCCGTGCGACTCGGAGTACCGCTGGCCCTCATCGTCACCGGGCTCCTGGGGCTGGCCGCGGGTAACATGAGGACACACGGCGGAATCGGGGGCGCGGGGCCGTCCGGCGCCTCGACGCCCACGACGACGCGACACAACGCGACGGGACAAGGAGAACCCTGATGGCCTCGAAGAAGCTCACGCGAAGCCGTGACCACCGGATGCTCAGCGGCGTGGCCGGAGGCATCGCCGACTACTTCGGCATCGACTCGAACCTCGTCCGCCTCGTCTTCTGCGTCCTCGCCCTCGTGACGAGCGGCGGCGGGGTCATCGCCTATCTCATCGGCTGGCTGCTGCTGCCCGACGAGTACGACGACGTGCGCGGCTTCGACCAGGTCAAGAAGAAGCTCGACGAGTTCGGTGGCAAGAAGTCCGACGGCTACGACGGCGGCTCCTGGTGACCGGCCGGGCGCCGGGGCGACGACGCTCGCCCGCGCGTCTCGTCCTGCCCGGCCGGATCCGCGACTGAGGATCCGGCGCAGTCCGCCCCGCGGGGGAGACCGGGGGATCGGCCCCGCCGGCCGGTCCATCATCCCCCGAGCCGCGAGATCGTGACGTCCTGACCGCTCAGGGCGACCCTCATGCCGTCCTGGACGATTTCCAGCCCCGAGTAGCCGAGGCCCTCGGGCGGCTCCGGCAGGCGGAGCCGGTCCTGGACCTCGGCCAGGACCGGCTGGGCGAGCGCATCGGGCAGGTCGGAGTCGGCGACCCGGACCCCGGCGCCGGTCAGCGTGACGGTCCCGTCGGCGGCCACGGCCGGCGACGCCGAGGTGATCGTCACCGGGAGCTGCGCCCCGACGGCAGACACCGTGGTGGTGGCCTCGACCGTCCCGTCGCCGGAGCGGCTCACCGTCAGGCCCGTGGCCGAGGCGATCGCGTCCCAGCCCATGACGGCCGAGGCCCTGAGACTCCCGGCCGTCAGCGCGTCGGGCTCGCGCACATGGGTGAGATCGGTGAGCTCGGCGCGGGCCGAGCGCAGCGTGACGTCCTGGCCCCGAACGGTCAGCCCGAACTCGTCGACGTCGACGCTGAGGTCGTCGAGCGTGCCGGAGGTGAGCACCGGCAGCAGGATCCGCTGGGAGCTCGCGACGTGGACCCGGGAGGGGTCCTCGCCGAGCCGAGCGGCGACGCGCGACTGCACGGAGCGCATCGCCACATGGTAGGACACCCCGACCGCCGCGCCGGCGAGCAGCAGGACGAGGACCAGGAGGCCGCACAGGACCTTCAGACCGCGGGGCACGGCAGGCTCACAGACCGAGGATCTCGTCCATGCCGACGGTGAGACCGGGCCGGTCGACGACCGCGCGCACCCCGGCCAGGACACCGGGCATGAAGGAGACGCGGTCGTAGGAGTCGTCGCGGAGCGTGAGGGTCTCCCCCGCCGTGCCGAGCAGCACCTCCTGGTGGGCGACCAGGCCCTGCAGCCGGACGGAGTGGATCGGCACCTCGTCGACGCGCGCGCCGCGGGCGCCGTCGAGGGCCGTCCGCGTGGCGTCGGGCATCGGGGCGCAGCCGGCGGCGCGGCGGGCCGCCGCGATGCGCCGGGCGGTGCTGGCGGCGGTGCCGGAGGGGGCGTCGAGTTTGCGGGGATGGTGCAGCTCGACGATCTCGGCGGAGTCGAAGAAGGGGGCGGCCTTCTCGGCGAAGGCCATCATGAGGACGGCGCCGATGGAGAAGTTCGAGGCGATGAGGACGCCGACCCGCGGGGCGTCGCCGAGCCAGGAGCGCACCCGGTCGAGCCGCTCGTCGTCGAAGCCGGTGGTGCCGACGACGGCGTTGACGCCGTGGTCGATGCACCACTCGATGTCGTCCATGACGGCATCGGGCCGGGTGAAGTCGACCATGACGCGGGCCGCCCCGGCGGGGGCGCGGTCATCGCCGGCATCGATGCGGGCCACCAGCTCCATGTCGGGAGCCCCCTCGACCGCCTCGCACACGGTGGAGCCCATGCGGCCCTTCGCGCCGAACACACCGACCTCGATCATCGCTACCTCGCAGTTCCCTCGCCCGACGGATCGCTGACCAGCCTACCCGCGCCACGGGACCGACGGCCCCCGCGGCGCAGCCGCCGTGGGACCGGACGGAGGGCCGGCCCCGCTCGAGCGGGACCGGCCCTCCGTCGGTCGAGCGATCCTGATCAGTCCTCGTCCTCGTCATCCTCGAGGACCGGGCTCAGCGAGAGCTTGCCCCGGTCGTCGACATCGGTGATCTCGACCTGCAGCTTCTGGCCGACCGAGAGCACGTCGTCGACCTCCTCGACGCGCTTGCCGCCGTTGAGGGCGCGCAGCCTCGAGATGTGGAGCAGGCCGTCCTTGCCCGGCAGCAGCGAGACGAAGGCTCCGAAGCTCGTGAGCTTCACGACGGTGCCCAGATAGCGCTCGCCCTCCTCCGGCATGGTCGGATTGGCGATGGCATTGATCATCGTACGCGCAGACTCGGCGGACTCGCCGTTGTCGGCGCCGATGTAGATCGTGCCGTCCTCCTCGATGGAGATGCTGGCGCCGGTGTCGTCCTGGATCTGGTTGATGACCTTGCCCTTGGGCCCGATGACCTCGCCGATCTTGTCGGTGGGGATGTGCACGGTGATGATGCGCGGGGCGAACTCGCTCATCTCGTCGGGCTCGTCGATCGCGTCGTGGATGACGCCGAGGATCGTCGTGCGGGCCTCGCGGGCCTGCAGCAGGGCCTGGGCGAGCACGTCGGCGGGGATGCCGTCGAGCTTCGTGTCGAGCTGCAGGGCGGTGACGAACTCGCTGGTGCCGGCCACCTTGAAGTCCATGTCGCCGAGGGCGTCCTCGGCGCCGAGGATGTCGGTGAGGGCCAGGTAGGTGGTCTCACCGCTCTTCTCGTCCGTCTCGCTCATGAGACCCATGGCGATGCCGGCCACGGGCGCCCTCAACGGCACGCCGGCGTTGAGCAGGGAGAGCGTCGAGGCGCAGACCGAGCCCATCGAGGTGGAGCCGTTGGAGCCGATGGCCTCGGAGACCTGACGGATGGCGTAGGGGAACTCGTCGCGGGTGGGCAGCACCGGGACGATGGCGCGCTCGGCCAAGTGGCCGTGGCCGACCTCGCGGCGCTTCGGCGAACCGATGCGGCCGGTCTCGCCGGTGGAGTACGGCGGCATCTCGTACTGGTGCATGTAGCGCTTGGTCCTGGCCGAGCTGAGGGTGTCGAGCTTCTGCTCCATGTCGAGCATGTTGAGCGTCGTGATGCCCAGCACCTGGGTCTCACCGCGCTGGAACAGGCCGGAGCCGTGGACGCGCGGGATGACGCCGACCTCGCTGGACAGCGTGCGGATGTCCTTGGGGCCGCGGCCGTCGATGCGGACGCCCTCGGACAGGACGCGCCCGCGGACGATCTGCTTCGTCATGGCCTTGAAGGCGCCCGAGATCTCGCCCTCTCGGCCGGCGAAGACCTCCTCGGCGCCCATGACGTCCTTGATCTCGTGCTTGAGATCGGACTCGGCCTCCTGGCGCTCCAGCTTGGCGGCGATCTGCTCGATCGCGTCGAGCCGGTCGCGGCCGAGCTCGTTCACGCGCGTCCAGACGTCGTCCTCGTAGTCCTTGAAGACCGGGAAGTCGTAGGTCTCCTTGTTGACCTGGGCGGCCAACTCGGCCTGGGCGTCGCACAGGACCTTGATGAACGGCTTGGCGGCCTCGAGACCGGCGCCGACGACCTCCTCGGTCGGGGCGGTGCGGCCCGCCTTCACGAGATCCCAGGTGGCCTCGGTCGAACCGGCCTCGACCATCATGATCGCGACGTCGCCGCCGGCCAGGACACGGCCGGCGACGACCATCGAGAAGGTGGCCTCCTTCTCCTGGTCGACGGTGGGGAAGCACACCCACTGGTCGCCGATGAGGCTGATGCGCACGCCGCCGATCGGGCCGCTGAAGGGCAGGCCGGAGATCTGGGTGGACATCGACGCGGCGTTGATGGCCACGACGTCGTACTCGACCTGCGGGTTGAGGGCGAGGACGGTGATGACGACCTGGACCTCGTTGCGCAGTCCCTTCTTGAACGCGGGGCGCAGCGGACGGTCGATGAGGCGGCAGGCCAGGATGGCGCCCTCGGACGGGCGGCCCTCGCGACGGAAGAACGAGCCGGGGATGCGGCCCACGGCGTACATCTTCTCGTCGACGTCGACGGTCAGCGGGAAGAAGTCGATGGACTCGCGCGGGGTCTTCTGGGCGGTGGTGGCGCTCAGCAGCATGGTGTCGCCGTCGAGGTAGACGGCCGCCGAGCCGTCCGCCTGCTTGGCGAGTTTGCCCGTCTCGAAACGGACTACGTGCCTGCCGAACGAGCCGTTGTCGATGACGGCCTCGGCGAACTTGACGTCAGGTCCCTCCATGGGATTCCTTTCACTGGGGAATCGCCACTGGCATGGACGCCCGTCAGAACCGGTCTTCGATCGAGGACGCCGGGACGGGCCCGGGATCCACCACCGAGGACCGAGGGCTGATCGTGGCGGCCATGACGGCGGCGTCATAGGGGTGCGCGTCGGGCGCACCGGGTCAAGGCTAGCCGACGCACCCGGATTCCACCTATTCGGGCACCGCTCCGCGCGCCGCGGGGCCCATTCCGACCCGGGCGGTTCCCGTGGCTGCGACGCGCCGGACCTCAGCGGCGGATGCCGAGGCGCTTGACGAGCGCGCGGTAGTGGTTGATGTCCTCCTTGGCCACGTAGTTGAGCAGGCGGCGGCGCTGGCCGACCATGAGCATGAGCCCGCGGCGGCTGTGGTGGTCGCCCTTGTGCTCCTTGAGGTGCTCGGTCAGGTGCGAGATGCGCCTGGTCAGCAGGGCGATCTGGACATCGGGGGAACCGGTGTCGCCCGGGTGCGTCGCGTACTCTTCGATGATCCTCTTCTTCTCGGCGGCATCCATGATGGCCTCCCCTTCCCGTTCCCGCTGCGCGGCGCCGCCCCACCCTGTCCGTGGGCGGCTCTTGGTGCTCCGCGGCCGATCGACGGCAACTCGCGAAGCCTAGCAGGCCCCGGCCCGGACGACCGAATCGGCGACCGCCGTCACAGGGGCAGCGACCGGTTCGCCGGGTCGGCGAGCAGCCGCCGCGTCTCGGCGACGTCGCGGCGCATCTGGACGACGAGCCCCTCGGCCCCGGCGAAGCGCAGCTGCCCGCGCAGCGACCTCACGAATTCGACGCGCACCTTCGCGCCGTACAGCTCCAGGTCGGTGCGGTCGAGCACGTAGGACTCGACGCGGCGCTCGATGCCGTCGAAGGTCGGGTTCGTGCCGACGCTCACAGCGGCGGGCATGGCCTCGGCGCCGGGCTCGTCGAGGCGGCGCAGCCAGCCGGCGTAGACGCCGTCGCCGGGCGTCGCGAGCTCGGCGGGGATCGGCAGATTGGCCGTCGGGAAGCCGAGCATGCGGCCGCGCTGGTCGCCGACGACCACGACGCCCGACAGGGAGAACCAGCGGCCGAGGTGCTCGGCGGCGCCGGTGACCTCGCCTGCGGCCAGGGCCTTGCGGATGCGGCTCGAGGAGGTGTCGACGCCCCCGACCCCGACCAGGTCGAGGGCGGTGGTCTCGAAACGGCCGGCGCCGAGCTCGGCGAGGGTCCGGGCGGTCCCGGCGGCGCCCCTGCCGAAGGTGAAGTTCGTGCCGACGATGACGAGCCGGGGGTCGAGCGGGTCGATGATGCGCTCAACGAAACGGGCGGGGGGCCAGGCGGCGACCTCCCCGTTGAACTGGACGACCCGCACCTGCGAGGCGCCGCAGCGCTTCAGCAGCTCGATGCGGTCGTCGAGACTGGTGAGCAGGCGTGGCACCCGGTCCGGCGCGAAGACGGTCATCGGGTGGGGCCACAGGGTCACCGCGACGACCGGCAGCGGGACGCCGTCGACGCCGAGGGCGGCGGCCCGGGCGCGCGCGCGGTCGAGCAGCGCCCGATGACCGCGGTGAACGCCGTCGAAGTTGCCGATGACGACAACCGATCCAGCCATGACCCACCTCTCCGGTCCGCGCGGGGCGGTGCGCGCCGCGCCGGGCCGAGTGTAGTACGGGCCGCCGGCGCGGGCCGGGCGCCGACCCCGGGCCCGGGCGTCACCCGCCGGACGCGCAGCGAGGGGCCCCGGTGACGGGGCCCCTCGCACGGTCGGCGATCAGCGGGTCACTCGACGACGTCCTCGTCGACCCAGTTGAGGGTGCGCTGGACGGCCTTCTTCCAGTTGCGGTAGAGGCGGTCCCGCTCGGCGGGAACGGCCGCCGGCTCCCAGCGGGTGTCCTCGGCCCAATTGTCGATGACGTCCTGCTCGCCGCTCCAGAAGCCCACCGCGATACCGGCCGCGTAGGCGGCGCCGAGGGCGGTGGTCTCGGCAACGACCGGGCGGATGACCGGCACGTCGAGCTGGTCGGCCTGGAACTGCATGAGCAGCTGGTTCGCGGTCATGCCGCCGTCGACCTTGAGCTCGGTCAGCGGCACGCCGGAGTCGGCGTTCATGGCGTCCAGGACCTCCCGGGTCTGGTAGGCGGTCGACTCGAGCACAGCGCGGGCGATGTGGCCCCGGTTGACGTAGCGGGTCAGGCCGACGAGGGCCCCGCGGGCGTCCGGGCGCCAGTACGGCGCGAAGAGACCCGAGAAGGCCGGCACGAAGTAGGCGCCGCCGTTGTCGTCCACCGAGGCGGCCAGGGCCTCGGACTCGGGGGCGCTCGCGACCATCTTCAGGCTGTCGCGCAGCCACTGCACGAGCGAGCCCGCCACGGCGATCGAGCCCTCGAGGGCGTACACCGCGGGCCGGTCGCCGAGCTTGTAGCAGACGGTGGTGAGCAGGCCGTTCTTGCTGAAGACGGGCTCGGTGCCCGTGTTCTGGAGCATGAAGCAGCCCGTGCCGTAGGTGTTCTTCGCCATGCCGGGCTCGAAGCAGGCCTGGCCGAAGGTGGCCGCCTGCTGGTCGCCGAGGATGCCGGCGATCGGGGTGTCGATGAGCAGGCCGTTCTTGCGGCCGAGGCCGTAGACCTCGGAGCTGGACCTGATCTGCGGCAGCATCGAGGCCGGGATGCCGAGGGCCTCGATCATGCGCTCGTCCCACTGGAGGGTCTCGATGTTCATGAGCATCGTCCGCGAGGCGTTCGTCACGTCGGTGACGTGGACGCCGCCGTCGAGACCGCCGGTGAGGTTCCACAGCACCCAGGTGTCCATGGTGCCCATGAGGAGCCCGCCCTCCTCGGCCCGCTGCCGGGCGCCCTCGACGTTCTCGAGGATCCAGCGCACCTTGGGCCCCGCGAAGTAGGTGTTGAGGGGCAGGCCGCAGATGCTCTTGAAACGGTCGGGGCCCTCGTCCCCGGCCAGCTCCTCGCAGATCCGCTGGGTGCGGGTGTCCTGCCAGACGATGGCGTTGTAGACGGGCTCGCCGGTCTCGCGGTCCCACACGACGGTGGTCTCGCGCTGGTTCGTGATGCCAACCGCGGCGAGCTGGTGCCGGTTGATCTCGGCGTTCGACAGGGCCTGGCCGACGACGGCCCGGACGGCCTCCCAGATCTCGACCGGGTTGTGCTCGACCCAGCCGGCCCGTGGGAAGATCTGCTCGAACTCCTGCTGACCGGTGGCGACGATGCGGCCGGCATGGTTGAAGATGATGGCCCGTGCGGAGGTGGTGCCCTCGTCGATGGCCAGGATGTACTGCTCTTCTTCTGCCATGTGAGTGTTCCTTTCAGCTGTGGTGCGCTCGCCTTCGAACGCACTCTGGGCGGCCCGCGACGGCCGGGGACGGGAGCCCGCGGTCCGGGCGCGTGACCCTCGCCGCGGGCGCCCGGGGGATCACCAGAAGATCTGGTAGGTGAGGCCGGCGAGGACGCCGCCGAGCAGCGGGCCGACGACCGGGACCCAGGAGTAGGCCCAGTCGGAGTCGCCCTTGCCCTTGATGGGCAGGACGGCGTGGGCCAGGCGCGGCATGAGGTCACGAGCCGGGTTCAGGGCGTACCCGGTGGGCCCGCCGAGGCTGTTGCCGATGCCGACGATGACGAGCATGACGCCCAGGGGGCCGATGAGGGAGCCGGCGAGCTGCTCGACCCCGTCGGCGGTCGTGACGGTGGCGATGTTGGTGTAGCCGGACAGGATGACCCAGATCACCAGGACGTAGGTCGCGACGGTCTCGACGAGGCAGTTCCAGCCGTAGGCGCGGATCTGCGGGGCGGTGCAGAAGGAGCCCCGCTTGAGGGCCGGCTCGCAGTCCTCGTCGTACTGCTTCTTGTAGACGAGCCAGGCGAAGACGGCGCCGACGAAGCCGCCGCACAGCTGGGCGATGATGTAGATCGCGATGTTGCTCGCGGTGGCCGGGATGCCGGTGGCGAGGTCCTTGCCGGAGGCCGCCAGGCCGACGGTGACGGCGGGGTTGAGGTGGCCACCGGTCCGGTAGGCGCCGTAGACGCCCACCATGACCGCGATGCCCCATCCCCAGTTGATGAACTGCGGGCCTCCGCCGTGGCCGCCGGTCTTCGGGAGATTGTGGTTCGCGACGACGCCCACGCCGAGCAGCATGAGCAGTGCGGTGCCGAGGAACTCGGAGCCGAAGATGGCCGCCGAGGAGACAAGAGGAATCATGTGGCACTTCCTTGTGTCTTGTGGACGAGTACCCGCCGGCGCCGTGCCGACGGGCCGCCGGACCGCTCGCCACGCGCGAGCCCGAATTCCCACGAGCCCGTGCGCAGAGGATGCGACCCGACCCAACCCCCTAGGGGGAAGCCGCAGAACAAGTTTTCACCTCTCGGCGCCGAATGCCAGTTCGCGAGGGGTTCTCGCAGGAAAAATGCAAGATGTGCACCGGATTATGCCGAGCGGCGCACTTCCTCCCAGGCGCCCGCCGCCCGCGCGGAGCGCCGGCGCCGAGGACGGGACGAGGCGAGCCTCCACTCACCGCGCTGCGCTCCGCCGGATCCGCCCCCCGCCGCCGCAAGCGACGACGCCGATCGGGGGTCGGACGCCCGCCGCGACGGCCGACACGCGAACCGTCACCGGTCCCCGGGCGGTTCCGGCCGTGAGAAGCGACTATCGTGGGCCTGAGCCGGTGGGACGGGCCGATCCGGACCGTGTCCGCCGAGCGGAGCGCCCCGGCGCCCGGCGGGAGCCGGCGGCGGGCCATGATCCCGAGCTGTTCGGAGGAGAACGAACGATGACCGATCCGACCCGCGACGAGGTCGCCGGGATCCTCGAGCGCTGGGGCCACTCGCGCGAGCACATCCTGTCGATCCTCCAGGACGTCCAGCACGCCTGCCCCGAGCACTACGTCGGCCGGGAGGCCGCCGCGCAGGTGGCGGCCGACCTGGGGATGACGACCACCGGGATCTACGAGATCGTCACCTTCTACCACATGCTCCACCCCGAGCCCCACGGGCGGCACCACGTGGAGATCTGCGAGAGCACCCCCTGCTTCTTCCAGGGCGGACGGGCCCTCCAGGACGTCGCCGCCGAGCGGCTGGGCGTCGCCGTGGACGAGGTGAGCCCGGACGGCGCCGTCTGCCTCGAGACCGTCCCGTGCTTCGGCCGCTGCGCCAGCGCGCCGAACGTCAAGATCGACGGCAGGGTGCACCACCGGGTCTCCCCCGCCGCGCTCCGCGGGCTCGTCGACCGCCTCGTCGCCGACGGGGCCGCCGAGCGGGGCCGCGCCGACGAACAGGAGCGGGTGGGCCGCCATGTATGACCGCCTGCTCGAGCACGTCGGCGACGACGAGGACCAGAAGCAGCTGTCCGTCTACCTCGGCCAGGGCGGCTACGAGGGGCTGCGCAGGGCCGTGACGATGGCCCCGGACGCGGTCATCGAGGAGATCTCCACCGCCTACGTGCGCGGCCGCGGCGGCGCCGCCTACCCCACCGGCCGCAAGTGGGGTCAGCTGGCCCGCATCGACGGCTCGCCCAAGTACATCGTCTGCAACGCCGACGAGGGCGAGCCGGGCACCTTCAAGGACCAGATCCTCCTCGAGAAGAACCCCTACTCGGTCATCGAGGGGATGACGATCGCGGGTCGCGTCTTCGGCTCGCCCAAGGGCATCATCTACGTGCGCGGCGAGTACCCCGAGGAGTTCGGCATCCTGCGCGCCTGCCTCGAGCAGGCCCGCGAGGCCGGCCTGCTCGGGCGCGGCGTCCTGGGCATCGAGGGCTTCGACTACGACATCGACACCGTCGCGGGGGGAGGCGCCTACGTCTGCGGCGAGAACTCGGCCATGCTCAACTCGATCGAGGGCAAACCGGGCCGCCCGCGCATCAAGCCCCCGCACCTGGCCGAAGTCGGCCTCCACGGCAAGCCGACCCTCGTCAACAACGTCGAGAGCTACGCCGACGTCACGCTCGTCCTGGCCAACGGCGGCGAGCACTACCGGGACCAGGGTTCGGAGCACGGCGGCGGCATGAAGCTCATCTCCCTCTGCGGCCACGTCGCCCACCCGGGCGTCTACGAGGTGCCCTTCGGGCGGTACACGCTGCGCGAGCTCATCTGGGCCCCCGAGTTCGGCGGCGGCGTCGTCGGGGGCGGCTTCGGCTTCGTCCACTGCGGCGGGCACTCGGGGCCGATCGGCTTCGAGGGCTGCCTGGACGCCCCCTACGACTACGACGACGAGTGGTCCGGCGGCAAGGCGATCGGCTCGGGCGCGATCGTCGTGATGAACGAGACGGTCGACGTCGTCGACTACCTGCGCCAGGTGATGGTCTTCTTCCGCAAGGAGTCGTGCGGCAAGTGCACGCCCTGCCGCCTCGGCACGACCCGCGTCTGGGAGGTCCTCGAGCGGCTGGTCGCCGGCCGGGGCGAGCCCGACGACCTCGAGCGGCTGCGCACCACCACCGAGCAGGTCCACAAGCTGTCGGCCTGCGGCCTCGGGGAGTCCATCGACGTCCCCGTCCTCAGCGCCCTCGACGGCGCACCCGCCGCCTTCGAGGCGGCCCTCGCGAAGGAGCCCAGCCATGTCTGACACCCCGGCACCGAATCCGGTCCGCCCCGACGGCGGGCGGACCGCCCCGGCCGGCGCCGCCGCGACCCCGACCGTCCGCATGACGATCGACGGCGGCGAGTACGACGTGCCCGAGGACCGCACCGTCCTGGAGGCCTGCCGGGAGCTGGGGATCGAGATCCCCACGCTGTGCGAGATGAGGGAGCTCGCCCCCGACGGCTCCTGTCGCATGTGCACGGTGCGGGTCACCCACCGGGGCCGCACGGGGCTGAAGGTCTCGTGCGCCGAGCCGGTGGCCGAGGGCATGGAGGTCGTCACGACGGACGACGAGATCGTCGAATCCCGCCGCTTCCTCCTCGACCTCCTCTGCTCCAACCACGAGTTCGACTGCTTCCGGTGCGCCGCCAACGGCGACTGCCGGCTGCAGGACTACTCGCTGCAGTACGGCATCGACCGCACGGACTTCCCCTCCGGCCGCTTCATCGGGCACCGGGTCGACTCGTCCAACCCCTTCCTCGCCTTCCACGCCGACCGCTGCATCATGTGCCGGCGCTGCGTGCGCGCCTGCGGCGAGCTGCAGGGCCGCAACGTCATCGCCCTCACCCAGCGCGGCTTCGACACCCGGATGTCGACGAGCTGGGAGATGCCCTGGGATCTCACCAACTGCGAGTCCTGCGGCAACTGCGTCTCGGTGTGCCCCGTCGGCGCGCTCGAGGCCAAGGACCACCAGCGCGGCTACCGCGACTGGCAGGTCGAGGACAGGGTCGTCACCACCTGCCCGCACTGCGGCGTCGGTTGCCAGCTCGAGCTCCAGGTCGCCGGCGGGCGGGTCGTGGGCGTCGAACCGGCCTGGGGCCCGGCCAACCGGGGCATCCTGTGCGTCAAGGGCAAGTTCGGCTCCTACAAGTTCGCCGCCTCGACCGACCGCCTCACCGATCCCCTCGTCAAGGAGGACGGGCGCTTCCGCACGGCGAGCTGGGACGAGGCCCTCGACCTCATCGCCGACCGGATGAGGACCATCATCGCCGAGGACGGCCCGGACGCCATCGCCGGCTTCTCGTGCTCGCGTGCGCCCAACGAGGACAACTACATGTTCCAGAAGTTGATGCGCGCCGGCATCGGCACCAACAACGTCGACAACTGCGCGCGCGTCTGCCACTCGGCCTCGGTCACCGGCCTGGCCACGACGCTCGGCTCGGGCGCCATGACGAACACGATCCGCGACGTCACCCACGACGTCGACGCGATCCTGCTCGTCGGCTCCAACACCACCGAGGCGCACCCGGTCATGGGGGCGCAGATCCGCGCCGCGGTGCGGGCCGGCGCCCGGCTCGTCGTCGTCGACCCGCGCCGGACCGACCTCGCCTCGATGGCCGAGCTCCACCTGCCCATCAGGCCCGGCACCGACATCGCCTTCGCCAACGCACTGGTGAACATCATCATCTCCCGGGGCTGGGCCGACGAGCGGTTCATCGCCGAGCGCACCGAGGGCTTCGAGGCCCTGCGCGGGATCGTCGCGGGCTACGAGCCGGAGAAGGTGGCGCGACTGTGCCACATCCCGGTGGCCGACCTGTACCGGACCGCCGAGATCTACGCCCGGGCCGAGCGGGCCCCGATCATCTACTGCCTGGGCGTCACCGAGCACACGAGCGGCACCCAGAACGTCATGGCGCTGTCGAACCTGGCGATGGTCGTCGGCAAGTACGGCCGGCCGGGCTGCGGCATCAACCCGCTGCGCGGCCAGAACAACGTGCAGGGCGCCTGCGACATGGGCTGCGAGCCCCACAATCTGCCCGGCTACCAGCGCTACGACGCGCCGGGGGTCATGGAGAAGTTCGAGCGCGTCTGGGGCCGGGCGCTGCCCCGCGAGACCGGCCTGCGCGCCACCCAGGTGTTCGGCGCCGCGGCCGAGGGCCGCGTCAGGGGCCTGTTCATCTTCGGCGAGGACCCGATCGTCACCGACCCGAACACCGCCCACGTGAGGGCCGGGCTGGAGGCGCTCGACCTGCTCGTCGTCGACGAGCTCTTCATGACGCCGACGGCCGAGCTCGCCGACGTCGTCCTGCCCGGCTCGGCGTACGTCGAGAAGGAGGGCACCTTCTCCAACACCGAGCGCCGCGTCCAGCGCGTGCGCAAGGCCGTCGACGCCCCCGGCGACGCCCGCCTCGACACGTGGATCTTCGCCGAGCTCATGCGGCGCATGGGCTACCCCGAGACGCTCGACACGGCGGCCGACATCATGGACGAGATCGCCCTCGTCGACCCCGACTTCGGCGGCATCTCGCACGCCCGGCTGGACGCCGGCGAGTCGCTGCAGTGGCCCTGCCCCTCGAAGGACCACCCGGGCACGCCGATCCTCCACGTCGGCGCGTTCAAGCGCGGCCGCGGCTACTTCTACCCCACCGAGTACCAGGAGCCGGACGAGGCGCCCGACGAGGACTACCCGATCCTCATGAGCACCGGCCGCATGCTCTACCACTACAACAACGGCGCGATGACCCACCGCACCGAGGGGTTGGAGCGGCTGGCCTCCCAGTCCTACATCCAGCTCAACGAGACCGACGCGCACGCCCTCGGCATCGCCCAGGGCGACCGGGTGCGGGTCAGCTCGCGGCGCGGCGCCATCGAGACGCAGGCCTGGGTCGGCGACCGGGTCGGCGAGGGCGAGGCCTTCATGACCTTCCACTTCGCCGAGGGCAACCCGAACGTGGTGGCGAACGACGCGACCGACCCGCTGTGCTTCATCCCCGAGTTCAAGGTCTGCGCCGTCAGGGTCGCCAAGACCGCCGACGCGCCCGTCCCCGGGCACCTGAGCGGACTCCACGAACCCGCGCTGCTCTGAGGGCGCGGGGAGGACGAGCCATGGGCCGGGTCACCACGCGGCACCGCGTCGTGCGCCTCGACGGGCGCCACCCCGAGGGCACGACCGCCGTCGACACGCTCGCCGTCGAGGAGCCCCTCGAGATCCGTCTCGGCGCGACGAGCTACGCCACGACGATGCGCACCCCCGGCCACGACCTGGAGCTGGCGCACGGCTTCCTCTCCGCCGAGGGCGTCATCGCCGGTCCGGAGGACGTCGTGAGCGCCCGCTACTGCACGGGCACCGTCGAGGACGAGGAGACCGGGCTGGCGCGCAACACCTACAACGTCCTGCAGATCGCCCTCGCCGACTCCGTCCCGCCGCCGAGGGCCGGCCGCACGACGGTGACCTCGTCCGCCTGCGGCATCTGCGGGACCGACGCGATCGAGGCCCTACGGCGCGACTCCCGCTTCGACCTGCGCGCCGACCGCACCTCCGTGGCGGCGGGCACGGTCCTCGGGCTGCCCGACGAGCTCCGCCGCGCCCAACGGGCCTTCTCCAGCACCGGCGCCACGCACGCCGCAGCGCTGTTCGGCTCCGACGGCGAGCTGCTCGTGGCCCGCGAGGACATCGGACGGCACAACGCCGTCGACAAGGTGGTCGGCTGGGCGATGCTCTCCGGGCGCCGCCCGGCGACCGGCTGCGTGCTCATGGTCTCGGGGCGCATCGGCTTCGAACTCGCGCAGAAGTCCGTCCTGGCGGGGATCCCCGTCCTGGCGGGCATCTCGGCGCCCACCGCCCTGGCCGTGCGCACCGCCGACGAGACCGGGCTGACACTGGCCGGCTTCGTGCGAGGCGACCGGATGAGCATCTACGCGAACTCCGAGCGGATCCTCCGGGGCAGGCACTGAGGGCATCCTCAGTCCGGCACGCCCGCCCCGTCGTCGTGACCCGGCGTCCCCGCTTGTCATCGGCTCGCTCACGGCGGACGCCGAGTTGTCCGAACCCGGCTCCGACCACTGGTCAGGGAACGGGCCGGGGCCCTAGCATGAGCACCGGGTGCCTGGACCCCGGCGCCGACGACCGCACCGATGCGGCCCGCGGCGCCGGATCCGCCCCCGGTCGGATCGTGGTCGGGATCCGGAGCGCAGGCTCCGTCCCGGCCGACCCGGTCGACCTTCCCTGCAAGCATCCGGACAGATCCAGGTGATCAGTTTCATGGCCGAACAGACATCAGCATCCGCGTTGCCCACCTACACGCCCGAGGAGGAGCGGCGCGTCATCCGCAACTCGAAGGGCGTACCGGTCGGCATCAGACCCGACAGCAGATGGACGCCCCGACGGATCGTCCTGTGGGTCGCCATCACCGCGCTGGGCGTGCTCGGCTGGACGATGCTCGCCGCCGTACGGGGCGAACGGGTCGACACGATCTGGTTCGTCATCACCGCGGTGTGCACCTACGTCATCGCCTACCGCTTCTACGCGCTGTACGTCCAGCGCACGATCATGCGCCCCGACGACACGAACGCGACGCCGTCCGAGCGCATCAACAACGGCAAGGACTTCGACCCGACGAACCGGATCGTCCTCTACGGCCACCACTTCGCCGCCATCGCCGGCGCCGGCCCGCTCGTCGGCCCCGTGCTCGCCGCGCAGATGGGCTACCTCCCGGGCACGCTGTGGATCATCGTCGGCGTCTGCCTGGCAGGGGCCATCCAGGACATGCTCGTCCTGTTCTTCTCGATGCGCCGCGGCGGCCGCTCGCTCGGCCAGATGGCCACCGACGAGATCGGCAAGGTCGGCGGCATCGTCGCAACCGTCATCGTCTTCGTCATGCTCATGATCGTCCTGGCCGTGCTCGCCATGATCTGCGTCAACGCACTGGCCGCCTCCCCATGGGGCGTCTTCTCGGTCGGCTGCACCATCCCGATCGCCATCGCGATGGGCCTGTGGCTGCGCTTCGTCCAGCCCGGCAGGATCACTCAGGTGTCGATCGTCGGCTTCGTCATCCTCATCGGCGTCATCGTCGCGGGGCGTTGGGTCGCCGACTCGGCCTTCGGCCGGGCGCACCTGCACCTGTCCCCCACCGCCCTCGTGTGGGCGATGATCGTCTACGGCTTCTTCGCCGCGGTCCTGCCCGTGTGGATGCTGCTCACCCCGCGCGACTACCTGTCCACCTTCATGAAGGTCGGCACGATCGTCGTCCTGGCCCTCGGCATCCTCATCGTGCGCCCCATCGTCGAGATGCCCGCCGTCACCGAGTTCGCGACGAACACGGCCGGCCCGGTCTTCGCCGGGTCGATCTTCCCGTTCCTGTTCATCACGATCGCCTGCGGCGCCCTGTCCGGCATGCACGCCATGGTCTCCTCGGGCACGAGCCCCAAGATGATCCAGAAGGAGTCGCAGACCCGCATGATCGGCTACGGCGGCATGCTCATGGAGTCCTTCGTGGCCGTCATGGCCATGGCCGCCGCGGTGAGCCTCAACCAGGGCATCTACTTCGGCATGAACACCTCGACGGCCACCGTCGACAAGCTGGCCGGCAGCGCCGTCGTCCAGTCGGCCGGCAACCGCGAGGACATCACCGCCGAGGCCGTGCAGAACCTCGGGGTCACCGACGTCCACGGCGACCGGATCCGCGCGACCTGGGAGACCTGGGACGAGAACGGCAACACGATCACCGTCCACGACGGCGACGCCTACCGGGCCGTCGCCGAGGACGTCGGCGAGACCTCGATCGTCTCGCGCACCGGCGGCGCACCGACCCTGGCCGTGGGCATGGCGCACATCCTCCACCAGGTCGGCGGCGGGCGCACGATGATGGGCTTCTGGTACCACTTCGCGATCATGTTCGAGGCCCTGTTCATCCTCTCGGCGGTCGACGCGGTCACGAGGGTCGCGCGCTTCCAGCTCTCCGATGCCCTGGGCAATGCGATCCCGCGGTTCGCCGATCCCTCCTGGCGGGTCGGCGCATGGATCACCACCGCCATCGTTGTGGCGGCCTGGGGCTCCCTGCTGCTCATGGGCGTCACGGACCCGCGCGGCGGCATCCAGACGCTCTACCCGCTGTTCGGCATCGCCAACCAGCTCATCGCCGCCGTGGCGCTGCTCGTCGTCACCGTCATGGTGGTGCGCAAGGGCTACGCCCGGTACGTGTGGATCCCGATCATCCCGCTCGTCTTCGACACGGTGGTGACCTTCGTCGCGAGCTGGCAGAAGATCTTCTCGCACGACTCGGCGCTGGGCTACTGGCAGCAGTGGCGCGATGCCCGGGCCAAGCTGGCCTCGCTCACCGACGCCGACCAGATCGCCGTCCAGCGGGCCATCGAGCGCAACACCTTCATCCAGGGCACGCTGTCGATCGTCTTCCTCGTGACGGTGGCGTTCGTCATGGCCTGCGGCATCGTCCGCGTCGTCCGGACACTGCGCACCGGCGACCCGAGCACCTCGGAGGACCCGCGCCAGGAGTCGAACTTCTTCACCCCCTGCACGTTCGTCCCCTCAGCGCTCGACCGCAAGTGCGCCGCCGAGTACGAGGTCGTCGGCGACCCGGCGCTCATCCCGGGCCTCAAGCAGGCCGAACGGGCCGCCCGGCTCCAGACGGCAGGGACCGGGACGGGGGACGGGACATGAGCCGATCCCCCGGCGCGGCCCGTCCACCACTGCCCGGGCCCGCGGGACCCGGGCGCGTCCGGAGGCTGCTGGACCCGGCGCGGGCGCTGTGGCGCGACTTCACCGGCGAGTCGGCGTACGACAGGTACGTGCTACGGCACCGCCTGGAGCATCCCGGGCACGAGCCGATGAGCGAGCGCCGGTTCTGGCGGGCGCGCATCGCCGTCGACGAGGGGAACGTCCAGTCGGGCTGCTGCTGAGCGACCGCGGGGCGGTCCGGGCATGCGACCGGGCCGCCCCGTTCGCGCGTCCGGCCCCGCCGCCCCGGGCGTCCGTCAGGGGCCGTCCCCGCCGACGAGCACCGCCACCGGGCGGGCCCGACCCGGCCCGTCCGGGCGGTAGAGGGCGACGAGCCGCCCCTGCGGGTCGATGAGGCCGGTGGGCCCGGCGGGCACGTCGATGGGCAGCGCGGCGCCGTGGCCGACGGCGACGCACTGGTCGGCATCGATGTCGAGCACCGGAAGGCTGATCCTGGCCGCATCGGCCATGCTCATGAGCGGCGGCGCGACGGCCTCGGGGTCGTCGGGGTCCGGCAGGGCCCAGGCGTCCTCGATGCGGTGACCGCCGATGCGGGTGCGGCGCAGGGCGGTGAGGTGGCCGCCGACCCCCAGGGCGGAGCCGAGGTCCCGGGCCAGGGCCCGCACGTAGGTGCCCGAGGAGCAGGTGACGACGACGTCGAGATCGGTCAGGCCGTCGTGGCTGCGCCGTCCGAGCACGGTGAACTCGTCGACGGTGACCGGGCGGGCGGCGAGCTCGACCCGCTCGCCGGCGCGCACCCGGGCGTGGGAGCGCCGCCCGTTCACCTTGATGGCCGAGACGGCGCTCGGAACCTGCATGATCGGCCCGCGCAGCGCGGCGACGGCGGCCTCGACGGCCGCGTCGGCCAGGCCGGAGGCGTCGGCGCTCGTGAGGACCTCCCCGGAGGCGTCATCCGTGACGGTCGAGCTCCCCAACCGGATGGTGGCCGTGTAGGACTTGTCGTGCAGGGCCAAGCGGCCGAGCAGACGGGTGGCCCGGTTGACGCCGATGATGAGCACCCCGGTGGCCATCGGGTCGAGCGTGCCGGCATGCCCGACGCGCCGGGTCGCGTAGAGCCGCCGGCAGCGCCCCACCACCTGGTGGGAAGTGAGACCCGCCGGCTTGTCGATGACGATCAGGCCGCTGGGGCCGGTCGACGCCGCCCGGCCGCTCACTCGGCCCCTCCGTCGGCCCGGTAGGGGTCGGCCTCACCGGCGAAGCTGGTGCCCCTGCGGGCCTCGAGCTCGGCGTCGGCCCGACGGACCCGGGCGAGCAGCGCCTCCATGTCGGCGGCGGTCGCGGTGGTCGCGTCGGGCACGAAGGCCAGCGTCGGGACGAAGCGCAGCCCGAGCCGCCTGCCCACGGCCGAGCGCAGCAGGCCCTTCGCCGACTCGAGCGCCGCAGCGGTGGCGGCCAGATCCGCCTCGGCCCCCATCACCGTGTAGAAGACGGTGGCCTCGCGGGCGTCGCCCGTGAGCCGCACGTCGGTGACGGTGACGAAGCCGAGGCGCGGGTCCTTGACGCGCGTCTGGAGCAGCTGCGCGACGATGACCTGAATCCGGTCCTCGAGCCTGGCGATGCGAGGGCTGGGCATCCCTACTTGTCCCTCTCCTTCTCGACCATCTCGTGGGTCTCGATCTGGTCGCCGACGCGGATGTCGGAGTAGCCCAGCGTGAGGCCGCACTCGAAGCCCTCGCGGACCTCGGTGACGTCGTCCTTCTCCCGACGCAGCGAGTTGATCGAGGTCTCGGCGACGACGACGCCGTCGCGCACCAGGCGCGCCGTGGCGTTGCGCCGGATGATGCCGTCGAGCACCATGCAGCCGGCGATGTTGCCCACCTTGGAGGAGTGGAAGATCTCGCGGATCTCGGCCGTGCCGAGCGTCCTCTCCTCGTAGACCGGCTTGAGCATGCCCTTGAGGGCGGCCTCGATCTCGTCGATCGCGTCGTAGATGACCGTGTAGTAGCGCACGTCGACGTTGTCCTGGTCGGCCATGCGGGCGGCCTGGACGGTCGGACGTACGTTGAAGCCGATGATGACGGCGTGCGGCTCGGACGCGGCCGCCAGCGTGACATTGGTCTCGGTGATGGCGCCGACGCCGCGGTCGATGACGCGCAGGTCGACCTCGTTGCCCACGTCGATCTGGCTGAGCGAGTCCTCCAGCGCCTCGACCGAGCCGGCCGAATCGCCCTTGAGGATGAGCAGCAGCTCGTTGGTCTCGCCCTTCTCCATCTGCTCGAACAGCTCGTCGAGCGTGCGACGGCGGCTCGACGCGGCCTGCTGGGCGGCGCGGATGCGGGCCTCGCGCTTCTCGGCGATCTGGCGGGCCATGCGGTCGTCCTCGACGACCAGGAAGTTGTCGCCGGCGCCGGGGACGCTGGTCAGGCCGAGCACCTGGACCGGCATCGACGGCGTGGCCTCGTCGACCTGCTCGCCGTGGTCGTTGACGAGGGCGCGCACGCGGCCGTAGGCCGAGCCCGCGACGATCGAGTCCCCCTTGCGCAGGGTGCCGCGCTGGACCAGGGCGGTGGCCACGGGACCGCGGCCCTTGTCGAGGTGGGCCTCGATGGCGACGCCCTGGGCGTCCATGTCGGGATTGGCCCGCAGGTCCAGGGCGGCGTCGGCGGTGAGGACGATGGCCTGCAGCAGGTCGTCCAGGCCCTGACCGGTGACGGCCGAGACGTCGACGAACATGGTGTCGCCGCCGTACTCCTCGGGGACCAGCTCGAACTCGGTCAGCTGACCGCGCACCTTGGTGGGGTCGGCGCCGGGCTTGTCGATCTTGTTCACCGCGACGACGATCGGCACATCGGCGGCCTTCGCGTGGTTGAGGGCCTCGATGGTCTGGGGCATGACGCCGTCATCGGCCGCGACGACGAGCACCGCGATGTCGGTGGACTTGGCGCCGCGGGCCCGCATGGCGGTGAAGGCCTCGTGACCGGGGGTGTCGATGAAGGTGATCGGACGGTCCTCGCCGTCGACCTCCGCCTGCACCTGGTAGGCGCCGATCGACTGGGTGATGCCGCCGGCCTCGCCCTCGACGACGTGCGTGTGGCGCAGCGCGTCGAGCAGCTTCGTCTTGCCGTGGTCGACGTGGCCCATGACGGTGACGACCGGGGGGCGCGGGGCGAGGTCGGACTCGTCGCCTTCGTCCTCGCCGAACTCCAGGTCGAAGCTCTCCAGGAGCTCGCGGTCCTCGTCCTCGGGCGAGACCACGTCGATGGTGTAGTTCAGCTCGGCGCCGAGGACCTCGAGGGTCTCGTCGGGGACCGACTGGGTGGCCGTGATCATCTCGCCCAGATTGAACAGGACCTGCACGAGGGCGGCCGGATCGGCGCCGATCTTCTCGGCGAGATCGGTCAACGAGGAGCCGCGGCGCAGCCGAACGGTCTCGCCATTGCCCTGCTTGATGCGCACGCCGCCGATCGTCGGCGCCTGCATCTCGTCGAACTCCTGCCTGCGCTGCTTGCGGCTCTTGCGACCGCGGCGGTTCCCGCCGCCGCGCCCGAAGGCGCCCTGCGTGCCGGAGCCGCCACGGCCGCCACGGCCGCCGCGACCGCCGCCGAGGGGCACGCCCATGCCGGGGCCGCCCCGAAGGCACCACCAACGACAAAATGGTGTCGGGCAAAATTGAA
>ERZ773060.173-NODE-173-length-29410-cov-14.0831_pt1 | contig 29410 bp, 25 predicted proteins | sample MGYA00580628_ERZ773060 | MGnify/ENA primary metagenome ERZ773060 (study PRJEB29015, sample SAMEA2738019) | human oral metagenome | biome: human oral; feature: human-associated habitat; material: dental | place: China | collected 2045 ... | reverse complement strand
GTTGGTTTCGGGACGGTGCGACGTGTGTATTGGCCTGGCAGCGGGATGTTTGCGCTGCTCGGAAGCCGCGAGACTGGTGGCATGAGCAACTCAAAGAAAACAACAAAGACATGGTTCCAAGATGGCGAGTCCGGTGGGGCTCCGAATCGTGAGAGCGGACGCCTTGGGGTGCGTGATCGTTCGCCGGTGCGGTCGAGGTCGTTGCGGTTGGTGGCGGCTTCGCTTGCGGGGGCGGTTGGCATTGGTGCGGCGTCGTTCGGTGCTGTTGCGGCGCAGGCGAATACGGTCCCGGTTTCGGCGTCTTCGTCGGCATCGGTTTTGTCCGAAAACTTGGCATCCGCCCAGGGTTTGCCCCGTTCGTTGGATGGTTCGACGTTAGAGCCGTCTGCGTTGTCCGCATCCGCGGCGTCGAACGCTTCGGCTTCTGCGGCGTCGAACGCCTCGACTTCTGCAGCGTCGAAGACCGTTTCGCAGCAAGCGGCCGCTTCGAAGTACGCGACTGCCTCGAAGCAGACGATCGTTTCGAAGCACTCGTCCTCTTCGAAGCAGGCGTCTTCTTCAAGGCAAACCGGCAAGTCGAAGGCGGCCCAGAAGCGGGATTTGAAGGCGACCATTCAGGAACTGGTTGATGCCGGTTACCCGGGCGCGCTGGCTGCGAAGACGGATAAGGACGGCAATGTGGTTGGCGCGACGGCGGGCAAGGGCAACCTGGCGACCGGCGAAGCGCCTCCTCTCGACGGGGAAGTGCGGATCGCGTCGAATACGAAGACGTTCGTGGCGGTCCTCATTATGAAGATGGTTGAGGAGGGCAAGGTTAAGCTCGACGAGCCGATCGAGACCTACCTGCCTGGCATAGTCAAGGGCCAGGGCGTTGACGGTAAGAAGATCACGGTGCGCCAGCTGCTCCAGCACACCTCCGGCCTACCGGACTTTGGGGACGGCCAGTTGGATTACTTCGCGATTCGCAACGATTACGTTTCGCCGAGGGACGTTCTCGACGGTGTCCTGAGCCGGCCGGCGCAGTTCGCGCCGGGGGCGAAGTTCCAGTACAACAACGCCAACTACGTCGTTCTAGGGTTGCTGGCCGAGCGCGTTGCCAAGCGTCCGATTGCCGAGCAGATCGAGACGAAGATCGTCAAACCCTTGGGGCTCAAACACACCTATATGCCGGCCCCAGGCGAGAAGACTATTCGCGGAAAGCACCCTCACGGGTACCACACGCGTGACGGCAAGCCCGGCAAACTCGAAGACATCACTGAAGCCGATCCTTCGTGGGAGTGGGCCGCAGGTTCGATGATCTCCACGCCGAGCGAGTTGAACAAGTTCATGCAGTCGGTCTTCGACGGATCGCTGCTGAGCCAAGGGAGCATCTCCGAGATGAAGAAAAGCGTTCCAGCGCCAGAGATGGGCGGCGAATACGGGCTGGGCCTTATCGGTTACAAGTCCAGCTGCGGCGTCGTCTGGGGCCACAGCGGCAACAATCCTGGCTTTTATAGCCTCAGTGCTGTGAGGTCCGACGGGACCGCCGCCACGATTGTCGTGACGTCTATGCCCGCTGTGAACGCGAAAGAGGCGGAGATGATAAAGGCTGGAAAGTACGGGCAGGCTGTCTCAGCACTGGACAAGACGCTTTGCGGGAAGTGATCTAGCGGCTGCTTTCCGGCAGATGCGGCCTGTGGCGTTCTGCCGGGGCGAACGCATGGCATCTGTCTTCCGGGGAAAGCGGTTTGGCGAGGATCGTCGGCTCCGTTGCTTGCGGAGTGTGTGAAGAGGCTTTAGGGGTTTCATTCGACAAAAGGTGTGTGGGCTCCGTTCGCGTCAAGCGGTCGGGGCCCACGCGTGTGTAAGGGAGCCACCAGTGGGTGTCTGCTCGCCTTTGGTTACGAAGATGTCCCCGGTGGGTGTCTGCTCGTCTTTGGTTACGAAGGTGCCCCCGGCGGGCGCTTGCTCGCCTTTGATTGCACACGCGTGTGAAGAGTCTGGTCGATTCCTCTGTCTCATCTCCGGTCCCTCTGGACTACGCATTGATGACGGCCACCGGTTCGAATAGCGAAGCGCGTGGTTTCAGAGCGAGGCTCGCTCTCGCGCATTGGTGAGTGCGGACCGGCCGCGGCGGCGAGCGGTTTTTGCGACGCTGCGGCGACCTGTTTCGGCGCATCGGCGAACATGGGTTTGAGGCGGGGCGGCGTCGGCGGCGATTTGGGTTCCCCGCGTTGGCGGTATGTGTCTGGACGGGCTTTTGCCTGCTCTGAACGTTGAAGATATCCCGATGGGCTTGGGTGGCTTCAAAGTCTTAGGTGGTTTCAAAGTCTTGGGTGGCGGCTTCAAAGTCGATGTCGGGGTGGCTTCACCATTGGTTTCGGGACGGTGCGACGTGCGTGTTGGCCTGGCAGCGGGATGTTGTCGCTGCTCGAATCTCATGAGACTGGTGATATGAACAACACAGCGAAAACAACAAAGACATGGTTCCGCCGCGACGAGCCTGATGAGGCTTCGCATCGAGAGTTTGGGCGTTTCGGGGCACGTGACCGTTCGGCGGCGCGGTCGAGGCTGGCACGGTTTGCGACCGCTTCGCTTGCGGGATTGGTCGGCATCGGTGCGGCGTCGTTTGGGGCGGTGTCCGCGCAGGCGAACGCCATCGCGGATTCGTCGACTTCTGCAGCCGCTTCTTCGATATCCGGGCCGTTGTCGGCGTCCGCGGTGGGAAACTCGTCGGCGGATCCGACGACGTCGAGGCCATCCTCGGAGCAGACGGCCGCCTCTAAATACGCGACTTCTTTGAAACGGGGGAAGTCGAAGGCGGCCCAGAAACGTGATTTGAAGGCGAGCATTCAGGAACTGGTCGATGCCGGGTATCCGGGTGCGTTGGCTGCGAAGACGGATAAGGACGGCAATACGGTTGGGGCGACGGCTGGAAAGGGCAATCTGGCGACCGGTGAGGCGCCTCCGCTTGACGGGGAGGTGCGGATTGGGTCGAATACGAAGACCTTTGTGGCTGTGGTGATCATGAAGATGGTCGAAGAAGGCAAGGTCAAGCTTGATGAGCCGGTCGAGACGTATCTGCCTGGCCTGATCAAGGGTCAGGGCGTGGACGGCAAGAAGATCACGGTGCGCCAACTGCTTCAGCACACGTCAGGGTTGCCGGAATACATCGATGAATCGGCGGTCGATTATTTCGGGACTCGCAATGATTACGTCTCGCCGAGGGATTTGCTTGACACGGCTCTGGCCAGGCCGGCGCAGTTTGCTCCGGGGGCGAAGTTCACTTACACGAATACGAATTACATTGTGTTGGGGCTGTTGGCCGAGCGCGTAGGCAAGCGGCCGATTGCCGAGCAGATCGAGGTGAAGATCGTCAAACCCTTGGGGCTCAAACACACGTACATGCCGGGCCCGGGCGAGAAGACGCTTCGCGGCAAGCACCCCCGCGGGTATCACACCCGCGACAACAAGCCCGGCAAACTCGAAGACATCACCGACCTCAATCCGTCGATGGCTTGGACGGCAGGGGCGATGGTCTCGACCCCGAGCGAGCTCAACAAGTTCGCCCAGTCGATCCATGACGGCACGTTGCTTCGGCAGGCGAGCGTCGCCGAAATGAAGAAAGGCGTCTCGGCGCCGGAGGTAGGCGGCGAATACGGGTTGGGAATCTACAGTCAAAAGCTCAGCTGCGGTGTCGCCTGGGGGCACACCGGAGGCATTCCCGGATATGCGACCTCCGTGTTGGTGGGGCCAAACGGCAACGCGGGCATGATCGCCACGAACGCCGAGCCGTCGGTGCTTAACATCGACTTGTCTCATAAAAATGGCCGGTCCCCGTTGGACAGGGCGATTTGTGGAGGGTGATCTAGCGGCTGGTTTCCGGGCAGATGCGGCCGGTGGCGTCCTGCCGCGGCGAACGGCATGGCATCTGTCTTCCGGGCAAAGCGGTTTGGCGGGGATCGTGGCTTCTGCAGCCGCTTCCTCGATGTCCGGGCCGTTGTCGGCGTCCGCGGTGGGAAACTCGTCGGCGGATCCGACGACGTCGATGTCATCCCACCCGCGGTGTCACCTTTGCCAAACCATGCACCGCTGCAAGCCGCGCAGCTGCATCCTCCAGCGCCTTGGACGACGGCGCCTGCTCGCCTGGGAATGGGGTGACGACAAGATTCCCGTCATCCATCTCCCAGACGCCGGTGATCCGCCCTCCCTGGGTCAGGACGGGAGCGATCCAACCCGCAGCCTTGCTCACCCGCGAGCGATGCTTGTTCGCCAGCATGTGAGTGTCCTTAGTCCCAGGACCAAGGACGAACTGGTCGAACGCTCCTAGGAGGTGGGTAGCGCGGCTGGGCTGGGTGGCCGCGAGCTCGTCCTCGTGCTCGGCGAGCAGATATCGTGCCTCGCCCTCCACCCGCACCTCGACGACTTGCCCGCCAAGGCTGGCGAACCAGCCCTTGAGCGTTGACTTCTTGTTGCTGTTGCGCGAAAGCCATGCGTCAAAGGTCTCAGGGGTCGCTGGGCCGTAAGCGGAGAGGTATCGCTTGATGACCGCCGGTGCTGCCTGCGCAGGATCAGGCAGCCCGTTCCAGTTCTCCAGAAAGCCGGCAGGGTTGGTAAATGTCACCTTCGAAGAACGGCTCGGGCCGTGGCACAAGGCGCCCTGCCATGCGAGAGGCTTGAGCAGAGGACCCCACCCGGAGCGCAGTTGTTTTTCCATCCCCTTGAACCGTTTGTCCTGAATCAGTTCGCTCACCAGCTCATCGCGAGACAGCGCCTGACCGTCAAGGAGGTCGGCGACAAACTCTGTCAGTTGATCGACCTCCTCTGGTGTAGCGCCGAAGTGCCGTGACCAGGCGGGCTTGGTCCACGTACGAGCGCCGGCCAGCAGCGACAGGTACTCCGCTACGTCCGCAGACCGCATCGCGTGCAGCGTTCCGCGCATCGCCCAAGTCTTGACAAGCGAGCGGTCGGAGTACGCGCGCTTGACCCCTTCAGGCCGCGGGTTGCGTTGTCGTAAGGCGACAGCGGTCTCAGCGGCGGAAGCCACCTGCGCCTGCACTCCGCAGAGCCGTCCGACGATCTCAACAGGTCCTGCGTCCGTCAACGGTTCCAGGCACTGCCTGTGCAGCCGCCATGCGAGCACCTGTTGGGCGGAAACCTCGATCAACGTCGTCCCCTCTTGTCGTTGCCGTCAGATTCTAAGCTTTTTCGAAGCCTTGATTCGGCGCGCCGGGCAGCACTTCACGCAACCAGTCGGTGAGGTTTCGTGTTTGTCTGGTGCGGGGCGCGTTCGGCCCAGGGATTGCTCGACGTCGGGCCGCCCGGGCCCTGGTGTCGCGGATTTAGTTCGTCCGTCAAGCGGACTGCGAACCCTCGTCGTCTAGAAACTTGCGGAGTTCCGCATCAAGATCGTCGAACTGCGAAGCGGAAGGGCCGTCCTCTTCGGAAGTTTTGCCTTTCGAGGTCTTCTGCCGCTTGAAGTCGCGGTCGGGGCTGCCGCCGGAGCTTTTGCCGGCGGAGTCTTTGCCTGTGTCGTTGCCGCCGGGCCCGCCGTCGTCCCCGGATTCGCCCTCCGCCTTGGCCTGCTGGCGCTCCCACTCGGCGAAGCGATTCCGGGCGTCGAGTTTGGCGAGGAACTCGGGGTCGTCGTCGGGGGCGATCGGACCCTCGGGCTCGGGCTTGCGCGGACGTGCCCGTCCGATCTCGATCGTTCCAAAGCCGTTCGGGTGCTTGATCGGCCACGAGAGGAGAAGCCACAGGAGAGCGCCGACGACCGGAATCAAGGCGACGACGATCCAGACGGGCTTGGGCAGGCGCCCCGGCATCGACTCTTTCGGCGTGCGAGCGCAGTCGATGATTCCGTAGATGTAGAGGGCGACGATCGTGATAGCAAGCATGACACGCGGCATGGAACTTAGTGTAGGTAAACGGCCCCCGCGTAAGCCAGAAAGAGAGTTACGCCAAAGGCGAGCTCCGTCTGGCCCGCGGTGCGGAGGGCGGGAATCAGATCGCGTCCGCCGGCGCCCGCGAGCACGGGCGAGGCGGCGCGCCAGGCAAAGAGGGCGGTTGGCGCGGCGACCAACGCGGCCCAGGGGCCGAGGTCGCCGATCAATGCGAGGGGTGTGACGACCGGCATAGAGACCAAGGCGGCGAAAGCCCGTCTGGCCCGCCTGTCGCCGATCCGGACCGCGAGGGTGTTCTTGCCGACGTCGGCGTCGGTCGGGACGTCGCGAATGTTGTTGACCATGAGCAGCGCGCAGGCCGCCGAGCCGACGGCGCAGGCCGCGAGCCAGCTCTGCCAGGGGACAGACAGCGCCTGCGTGTAAGTCGTCCCCGCCGTCGCGACGAGCCCGAAGAAGACGAAGACGAACGCCTCCCCGAGGCCCATGTATCCGTACGGGCGGCTGCCTCCGGTGTAAAACCAAGCCGCTGCGAGGGCCGCGACGCCGACGAGAAGCAGCCACCATTGGCCGGACAGCGCCACCAGAGCGAGGCCGGCCGCCGAGCCGACTCCGAAGGCTGCGAACGCGGCGCTCCTGACCGTGCCGGGGGACGCCTTGCCGCCGCCGGTCAGCCGCGGCGGGCCGGAGCGGACGGCGTCCGCCCCCCGGATGCCGTCCGAATAGTCGTTGGCGAAATTGACCCCCACCTGCAGCGCGAGGGCGAGAACGGCCGCGAGCCCGGCGCGAACGGGGGACGCTTCGCCTGCGTGCAGCGCCACGGCCGTCCCGGCCATGACGGGGGCCAACGCTGCGGGCAGCGTCTTGGGGCGCGCCCCTTCGATCCAATCTGAAACCGCCACGGAGCCATGGTACCGGCGGTTCGTCGCGTTCCGGCGCGCCGCGCTGCGAGAACGGGGCGAGGCTCCGCGAGAACTGGGGCAGCGGTTCAAGGCAGGGCTCTGCGTGAACGGGGCCGGCGGTCCGAGGCGAGGTGTCACGAAGAAGGGGAACGGCGGTCCAAGGCGCGGCGGACGAGCTCGCGGATTGCGCGCCTGTCCGGCTTGCCGGATGCGGTCAGCGGAAGGCCGTTGGAGCCGGCGCTTGAGAGCCCGGGATCCGACGGCCCGGACTCTGAGTGCCCGGGATCCGACGGCCCGGAATCCGAGTGCCCGGGATCCGAGAGCCCGAGATCCGAAAAGCTGAGAAACAACCTGGGAACATAGGCTTTTCCGTGCTCTTCGGCGATCGCCTTGCGCATCTTGGACGCAGTCGGCCGGGAAAGCCCCGTCGCGCCGACGACGGCCACGGCGATCTCGCCCCATTCGTCGTCGTCGATTCCGACGACGACGCTTTCGCCCGCCCCGCTGCGCGCGAGAGCCTCCTCGACGACGGCGGGCATGATCGTCATGCCGCCCGTGGTGATTGCGTCGTCGATCCTCCCGAGCACGGTGAGGCGGCCGGCCTCCAGGCGGCCGACGTCGCTCGTGCGGAACGTTCCGGCGAAGCCGGGGCCGCCCACGTATCCGAGCGCCACCGCGGAGCCCGACAAGACGATGCGGCCGTCTTCGACGGCGACGCGGGTGTCCCCGACGGGGCGGCCGTCGTACACGCAGCCGCCGCAGGTTTCCGTCATTCCGTACGTGGTGACGACCTTCAGGCCCGCGGCCCGGGCGGCCTCCAGAAGCCTGGCGCCTGCGGCGGCCCCTCCCACGAGGATTGCGTCGAAGCGCCTGGCGGCCCGCGCGGCCGAGCTGGCGAGAAGGCGCCTGAGCTGCGTGGGAACGAGCGATGCGTAAAGGGGCGCGGACTTGCCGTCAAAGTCAGCGGCCCGCGCGAGGTCTTCGGGACGGCCGGCCCCGGCGTCGATGGGGGTCAGGCCCGCAACGGCCGAACGGAACTGGGTCTGAAAACCGGCGATGTGGTTGGTAGGCAGGCATGTGACCCAATGTCCGGGCCCGCCGAGGGCCTCCTCGGTCGCCTCGGCGGAGGCGAAAAGGGCGTCCCGCGAGACCGCCACGAGGCTTCCCACGCCCGTCGTCGAACCCGAAGTTCGCAAAATCAAAGCCGTTTCGGGCGGGATTGGGCCGCAAGCGAAGGCGGCGTCAACCGGATTGCCGTCATGGACGAGCGATTCGTCCGTCAGCATCGTCGGGGGATGAGGCTGGCCGGACGGGTCGGGCTTCCGGGACGGGCTGTCTCGGAAGGAAGCGAGCCGCCGGGCGACGTCGAGGGTGCGCTCGCGGGAGGCGGGGCTCGTGCCGCCCGAGACTGCGCGAAGGCGGGGGGAGCTGTGGGAGGGGTTCACGTCGGTCTCACTCATGGCAATCGGCCTCACGCATAGTAAGGGAAGGGCGACCAGTCGGGGGAGCGCCGTTCGAGGAAGGCGTCGCGCCCCTCGCGGGCCTCCTCGGTCATGTATGCGAGCCGGGTGGCCTCGCCCGCGAAGGCCTGCATGCCGGCGATGCCGTCGTCGGCCGCGTTGAAGGCGAGCTTGAGCATGCGGATGGCCTGCGGAGACTTCTGCGCCACGGTTGCCGCGTACTCGAGCGCGCGATCCTCCAGCTCGGCGTGGGGAACCGCCTCGTTGGCCGCGCCCCAGGCTACGGCCTCCTCCGCCGAATAGGGCCGCGCCAGGAAGAAGATCTCCCGGGCCCTGCGGTCGCCCACCTGGCGGGCGAGCAGCTGCGAGCCGTAGCCGGCGTCGAACGACCCGACGTTCGCGTCCGTCTGCTTGAAGCGGGCGTGTTCGAGCGAGGCGACGGACAGGTCGCAGACCACGTGGAGGGAGTGCCCGCCGCCTGCGGCCCATCCCGAAACCGCGGCGATGACGACCTTCGGCATGTTCCGGATGAGCCTCTGGACTTCGAGGATGTGCAGTCTGCCGTTGGACGGGCGCCCGCCGGATGGGCGCCCGCTGGGCGCGCGCCCATCCGACGAGGTCTCGGCGTCGGACTCTGCGCCGCCGTTCGCGGAGCCTTCGTACCTGTACCCGTCGCGTCCGCGCACGCGCTGGTCGCCTCCAGAGCAGAAAGCCCACCCGCCGTCCTTGGGGGAGGGGCCGTTGCCCGTGAGGACGACGGCGCCCACGGACGGGTCGAGTCGGGCGTGGTCGAGCGCGCGGTAAAGAGAGTCGACGGTTTCGGGCCGAAAGGCGTTGCGCAGCTCGGGGCGGTTGAAGGCGATGCGGACGACGGGGAGGTCGGTGCATGCGGCGACGGCGCCGTCGGCCCCCCGGGTGCGTTTGACTCCGCGGTGATAGGTGATGTCCTGCAGATCGAGTCCGACGACGTCGCGCCAGCGCTCGGGGTCGAAGGTCTCGGAGACTGTCGCCGGAAGCGGAGGGAATTCGTCCATGGATGAAAGTTTAAGGCGTAAGGCTTGAGGGCGCCGGGAGCCTGCGCGCCGTGAGAAAGCCGGCGGGCTTGGTGTGAGAAGGGCGGCGGGCCTGGTGTGAGAAGGGCGGCGGGCCTGCCGTGCGCGGACGGGTCTTCCGAAAGGGGCTAGTAGAATGCGAGTCGCCCTGACAAGAGATCCATGGCGAAGGAAAGCCCATGGCGGAAAACGAGACGCATCGCCAAGAACGCCGAGAAGAGGCGCGAGGCGAAGAAAGGGGACGCACGGGATGGCAAATCGCCGCGCGAGTCTGAAGAAGAAGCCCGGGGAAGTCTCCAGGATGTTCGACGAGGTCGCCTCCCGTTACGACCTTATGAACGACGTCGCCTCCCTCGGCCAGGTCAGAGTCTGGCGGGCCGCCGTGGCTGCGGCGGTGGCGGCCGGGCCGGGAGACCGCGTCCTCGACCTCGCAGCGGGAACCGCGACGTCCACGGCCTCCTACACCGAAAACGGGGCATTCGCCGTCGCGTGTGACTTCTCCCTGGGCATGCTCTCCGAAGCCCGCCGGCGCCGCCCCGAAATCCCCTGCGTGGCAGGCGACGCCATGCGCCTGCCTTTCGCCGACGGGGCCTTCGACGTCGTCACGATGTCCTACGGGCTGCGCAACGTCAACGACCCGCGCAAGGCCCTGAAGGAAATGCTGCGCGTGGCCAAACCCGGCGGACGCCTGGCAATCGCAGAGTTCTCCACCCCCGTGTGGGGGCCGATGCGCAGGCTGTATTCCTTCTACTTGGGCTCCGTCGTCCCCGCGCTGTCAGAGGCGTTCTCTTCAGACGAATCGGCCTACGACTACCTGGGCGAGTCGATCCTCGCCTGGCCTGATCAGGCCGATTTGGCCCGAATGATCCAGGACGCCGGGTGGCGTTCGGTCGCATACCGGAATCTGACGGGAGGCATCGTCGCGATTCACAGGGCCGTTCGGCCGATGCAAGCGCGCGCTCCCGGGGTGTGATCTTCTCGTCATCGGCGCGTGGGACGAAAGGCCAAGCCCTATGATTCCGCCGTTTTTCAATATCGAAAGACGAATGTTACGTATTTTCCGTTCTCGGTGCATTGGCTCACAGCATAGGATTGTGGCGCCGAATAGCGCACAAAGGAACTGAGACCAATGGACAAGGGCGATATGCAAGCCGACGCCGTCGTCGTCGGCGCGGGGCCGGCCGGTTCGTCGACCGCCCACTATCTCGCCATGGCCGGCCTCAGGGTGCTGCTTCTCGAAAAATCCACGTTTCCGCGGGACAAAGTCTGCGGGGACGGCCTCACGCCCCGCGCCGTGGCCGAGCTTGTCCGCATGGGCGTCGACACGAGCGGCTGGGCCCGCAACACCGGCCTTCGCGCAGTCGGAGGCGGCCACACGATCGAGCTGCCCTGGCCGGAGACGGCCTCCCTGCCCAATTTCGGCCTCGCCTGCCCGCGCGCGGAGCTCGACGCCGCGCTCGCGGCGAAAGCCCGGGAATCCGGGGCGGTCTTGCACGAGAACGTCACCGTCGTCGGTCCGATTCTGCACGAGCGCAGCGGCAGGGTGGTCGGCGTCGAGGCGAAGTCGGCCGAACGCGAGCCGCTTGCCTTCAAAGCGCCCGTCGTCGTCGACGCCGGGGGAGTCTCCGCCCGCCTGGCGACTGCGGTCGGCCGGGAGAAGGCGATGAACCGGCCCATGGGAGTGGCTTACCGGACGTATTTCCGTTCGCCGCGCTCGGCGGACTCCGTCATGGAGTCCCACCTGGAGCTGTGGAACGGCAAGCCCGGAAAATCCGATCTCATGCCCGGCTACGGATGGATCTTCCCGCTCGCCGGAGGCATCGTCAACGTGGGCCTCGGATCGCTTTCCTCGACGGCTAAGGCCACGGGGCTGGACTACCGCGCGATGTTCAAGGCGTGGATGGCCAACGCGCCGTCCGAATGGGGATTCACGGAAGAAAACCAGGTCGGCCGGCTGCGCGGCGCCGCCCTGCCCATGGCCTTCAACCGCAAGCCGCATTATGCCGACGGGCTGCTCCTGGTGGGCGACGCCGGCGGCATGGTCTCGCCGTTCAACGGAGAGGGGATCGCCTACGCGCTCCAGGCGGGCCGGCTCGCGGCCGACGCCGTGGCCCAGGCGCACTCGCGCCCCACGATCACAGCGAAAGACAGGGCGCTTGCCGCCTATCCGGCGGCCATGCGGGAGGAGCTGGGCGGATACTACTCGCTTGGACGGGCCTTCGCCCGCCTCATTGAGCGCCCTAAGGTCATGCACCTGTGCGTCGCCCGCGGCCTGCCGCGGCCGACGCTCATGCGCCTGGTCATGAGGCTGCTCTCGGACTGTTACGACCGCCGCGGAGGCGACTGGACGGACCGGCTCATCTCGGCGTTGGTGAAGGCGGCCCCGAAAGCATGAAAACGACCAAGACGGCGGCGGCGAAGCCGACTGCTGCGAAGACGGCGGCCCGGCAGGCGGCGGCCGCGAAGATGAAGGCAAGAAAGCAGGTGCGCGGATGAACCCCTACGTTCCTCTGCTGGTCATGATCGCCGCGGCCGCGGCGCTCTCGATCGGCGGCCTCGTCATGAGCTCTTTCCTCGGCCCCAAGCGGCACAACCGGGTCAAGCTCGAAAACTACGAATGCGGCGTGGAGGCGACGCCCGCGGCCAGCGGGCGCGGGCGCTTCCCGGTCAAGTACTATCTGACGGCGATGACGTTCATCGTCTTCGACATCGAGGTCGTCTTCCTCTATCCGTGGGCGGTCTCGTTCCACAAGCTCGGCCTGTTCGGCGTCGTCGCGATGCTGAGCTTCGTCTTCCTCATCGCCGTTCCCTTCGTCTACGAGTGGCGCCGCGGCGGGCTCGAGTGGGATTGAGAGGAGCGCACATGGGATTGAGACGAACACGCGCGGAATCGACAGGGGCGCAGCCTCACGACGCCGGCTCCCAGGGGGTCTTCCTCACGTCTGTCGAGGCTGTGGCCAACTGGGCTGTGACCAACTCGCAGTGGCCCGTGACGATGGGCCTGGCGTGCTGCGCCATCGAGATGATGTCCTTCGGAACGCCGCGCTTCGACGCCGCGCGCTTCGGAATGGAGGTCTTCCGCGCCTCCCCGCGCCAGGCCGACCTCATGATCGTCTCCGGGCGGGTCAGCCACAAGATGGCGCCGGTGGTGCGCGACATTTACGACAAGATGACGGACCCCAAGTGGGTCGTCTCCATGGGCGTGTGCGCCTCCTCCGGCGGCATGTTCAACAACTACGCCATCGTTCAGGGATGCGACCACATCTTGCCTGTCGATATCTACCTGCCCGGCTGCCCGCCTCGGCCAGAGATGCTCATCAACGCCGTGCTCGAGCTGCGCGAGCAGGTCAAACGCAATCGCAAGCTGACGAAGGGCGCCCGCGAGGCTGCGGCCCGGGCCGCCGAGAAGGCCGCGCTCGCCGCGCCCGACATCCACGCAATGAAAGGTCTGCTGGCGTGAAAACGACTCGCGTGAAAAAGAAAGGTCTGCCCTCGTGAACGAGAACGACGGCGCAATCGCGCCGGCCGGCGGCCCGGACCCCGACGTCGTGCGCCGGGTCCAGGGCCTGTGGGGCGTCAAGGGGTCCGGCGACACGTCGGGCTTTTCCGAGCTCGTGCGCACCGAGGTCTACGCCAGGCCCGCGAGCCGCCCCTACGGCGGATGGTTCGACTCCGTCGTCGACGCCCTCGTCGAACTCTTGGAGGCCGACGGCGTCGACCCCGACGCGGCGATCGAAAAGGTCGTCGTCGAAAACGGCCAGCTCGTGCTCTTCGTCGCCCGCGAGCACCTCGTGCGCGTGGCCCGCTGTCTGCGCGACGACCAAGACCTCAGATTCGAGATGTGCTTCGGCGTCACCGGCGTCCACTATCCCCAGGACGCGGGGCGCGAGCTGCACGCCTACTTTCCGCTCTTCTCGATCACCCACAACCGCTTCCTCGCGATCGAGTCGACGTGCCCCGAATCCGACCCGCACCTGCCCTCGATCGTCTCGGTCTACCCGGGCGACGACTGGCCCGAGCGCGAAGCCTGGGACCTCCTCGGGATCGTCTTCGACGGGCACCCCGGCCTGACCCGCACGGCGATGCCCGACGACTGGATCGGCCACCCGCAGCGCAAGGACTATCCCCTCGGGGGCATTCCCGTCGAATACAAGGGCGCCGTCGTGCCGCCCCCCGACGTGCGAAGGGACTACAGCTGATGAGCGACCCGAAGATCTACGCCACCCCCGGAGCCACGGAGGCCGAGCTCGACGGCCTGCCGAACTTCACCGCCGTCGGAGGGGACTGGAACGAAATCTCCGACGAGGCGGCGCGCATGGCCGAGGAGCGCATCGTCGTCAACCTCGGCCCCGTCCACCCTTCGACGCACGGCGTCTACCGCCTCCTCCTCGAGCTTGACGGCGAATACGTCCGCGAGATCCGCGGCGCCACGGGCTTCCTGCACACCGGCATCGAGAAGAACATGGAGTACCGCACGTGGACGCAGGGCGTCGCCTACGTCACACGCATGGACTACGTCGCCTCCTTCTTCCAGGAGGTCGGCTACTGCATGGCCGTCGAGAAGCTGCTCGGAATCGAGGAGCAGGTGCCCCGCAGGGCCAACGTCATCAGGGTGCTTCTCATGGAGCTCCAGCGCATCGCCTCCCACCTAGTCGCCGTCGGCTCGTCGCTCAACGAGCTGGGGGCGACGACGATGATGACCATCGCATTCCGCACGCGCGAGGACATCCTCCGGATCTTCGAGAGGATCTCGGGCCTGAGGATGAACAATGAGTTCGTGCGGCCCGGAGGCGTGTTGGAAGACGTGCCGGAGGGAATCACGGCCTACATCCGCGAGCTTCTCCCCGACGTGCGGAAGGGGACGTCGGAGATGGAGACCATCGTCGCCCAGAACCCGATCTTCAAGGCGCGGTTCAAGGACGTCGGAGTGCTCTCGCTCTCGGCCCTCATGGCTTTGGGCCAGACGGGGCCGGCGGTCAAAGCCGCCGGGCTTCCGTGGGACCTTCGCAAGAGCCAGCCCTACTGCGGGTACGAAGACTACGAGTTCGACGTGCCGGTCTACGACAAGTCCGACGCCTACAACCGCGCCATGGTGCGCTTCGATGAGTGCTACCAGTCGCTGCGGATCGTCTACCAGGCCCTGGACAAGCTCGACGCCACCGAGGGGGAGCCCGTGATGGTCGAAGACAAGAAGATCGCCTGGCCCGCCCGCCTGTCGATTTCCACCGACGGCCAGGGTACGGCGCCCGTGCACGTGCGCGAGATCATGACCGAGTCCATGGAGTCGCTCATCCACCATTTCAAGCTCGTAACCGAGGGGTTCCGCGTTCCGGCGGGCCAGGCGTACTCGATCGTCGAGCACGCCAAAGGCGTCCTCGGATGCCACCTCGTGTCCTCCGGGGGGACGCGCCCCTACCGGGCGCACGTGTCCGACCCCGGATTCAGAAATCTGCAGGGCCTGTCGATGATGGCCGAGGGCGGCATGCTCGCCGACGCCATCGTCTGCCTTGCCGCGATCGACCCGGTGATGGGAGGCGTGGACCGATGAAGGAAGGCTACCCGCCGCAGATCGAGGAGCGACTGCGCGCCGATTCGCGGGAGATCGTCGCGCGATACCCGGTGGCGCGCTCGGCGCTCATGCCCATGCTCCACCTCGTCCAGTCGGTCGACGGCTTCGTCTCGCCCCGGGGCATCGCGCTGTGCGCGGACGTCCTGGGCCTGACCCGCGCCGAGGTCTCCGCCGTCGCCACTTTCTACAGTCAGTACAGGCGCCATCCCAACGGCGAATACAACGTCGGGGTGTGCACGAATGCGCTGTGCGCCGTCATGGGAGGAGACGAGATCTGGGAGACCCTGACCTCCGCCCTCGGCGTGGGGAGCGACGAGACGACGCCGGACGGCAAGATCACGCTCGAAGCCCTCGAATGCAACGCGGGATGCGACTATGCGCCCGTCGTCATGGTCAACTGGGAGTTCTTCGACAACCAGACGCCGACGTCGGCCCTTCAAATCGTCGAAGACATCCGCGCGGGCAGGGACCTCCATCCGACTCGGGGCGCCGACAAGGTGCACACCTTCAAGGAGACGGAGAGGGTCCTCGCCGGATTCGAGGACGGGCACGCAGACGAGGGCCCGGGTGCAGGCTGCGCCTCGCTCAGAGGCCTGGAGATCGCGCGCGAACGCGGCTGGAGCGCGCCGAAGGAGGTCGCCAAGTGAGTGAGTTTTCCGCTCCCGGAGTGCTGTCCCCTGTCATATCGGACGTCTGGGACCGCGAGCGTTCGTGGACACTCGGTGCCTATCGCGACGCCGGAGGGTACGAAGGGCTGGCCAAGGCGTGGTCCTACGGCCCCGGCGAGCTGACCCAGCTCATCAAGGACTCCGGCCTGGCCGGGCGCGGGGGAGCGGGATTCCCGACCGGCCTGAAGTGGAGCTTCCTGCCCCCGCCCGACGGCGGTCCGCGCTACCTCGTGGTCAACGCGGACGAGTCCGAGCCGGGCACGTGCAAGGACGTTCCCGCGCTCATGGGCAACCCGCACGCGCTCATCGAGGGCATGGCCATCTGCCTTCTCGCCGTCGGCGGACACCACGGATTCGTCTATCTGCGCGGGGAAGTGGTGCACGTGTACCGCCGCCTCATGGCCGCCGTGCGGCAGGCGCGCGAGGCGGGGCTCATCGGCAAGGGCCTGGGGCCCGACGGCAATTACGACATCGAGATCACCGTGCACGCCGGCGCGGGCGCCTACATCTGCGGCGAGGAGACGGCCCTGCTTGACTCCCTCGAGGGCAGGCGCGGCCAGCCGCGCCTCAAGCCGCCTTTCCCGGCGGCCGAGGGCCTGTACGCCAGGCCCACCGTCATCAACAACGTCGAGACGATCTCCTCGGTTCCGGGAATCGTCCGCAACGGCGTCGAATGGTTCCACGCCATGGGCACGGAAAGCGCGAAGGGCCACGGCTTCTTCTCGCTTTCGGGCCACGTGAAGAATCCGGGCCAGTACGAGGCGCCGCTCGGGATCACCGCGCGCACGCTCTTCGACCTCGCCGGCGGCGTAAGGCCCGGGCATGAGCTGAAGTTCTGGGCCGTCGGCGGCTCGTCCGCGCCGCTGTTCACACCCGAGCAGCTGGACGTCCCCCTCGACTACAACTCGGTGCGCGAAGCCGGCTCCATGCTCGCCACCCGCGCCATCATGGTCTTCGACGAGACCGTCTCGGTCGTGCGGGTCATTTCGCGCTGGACGGACTTCTACCAGCACGAATCGTGCGGAAAATGCACGCCGTGCCGCGAGGGGACCTACTGGATGCGGCAGGTCGTCCACCGTCTGGAAGCCGGGCGCGGCCGGCCGGGCGACGTCGACCTCCTCTACGAGATCGCCTCGAACATCGCCGGCCGTTCCTTCTGCGCCTTGGGCGACGCCGCGGCGACCCCCGTCAAATCGGGGATCGAGCTGTTCCGCGAGGAGTTCGAGGCAGGCTACACGACGCCGGCGCGCGAGCTCTTCCCCTACGAAAAGACGACCCTGTTCTCCGAGGTGTCTGCACAATGACGGCCAACGACTCTCTCGTCAATGTCACAATCGACGGCAAAGACGTCGAGGTTCCCGCGGGAACCCTCATCATCCGCGCGGCCGAGAAAATAGGCGTGCGCATTCCGCGCTTTTGCGACCATCCGCTGCTCAAGCCCGCCGGCGCCTGCCGACAGTGCCTCGTCGAGGTCGCGCGCCCCGGGCGCGACGGCGTCGTCGCGAAAGGGCCCAAGCCCGTGCCCTCCTGCGCTGAGGCCGTCACGCCCGGCATGGAGGTCTACACCCAGCGCACGTCGGAGGTCGCGGCCAAGGCGCAGCGCGGAATCATCGAGTTCCTCCTCATCAACCACCCGCTTGACTGCCCGATCTGCGACAAGGGCGGCGAATGCCCTCTCCAGAACCAGGCGCTCTCCGACGGCCGCGCCGAATCGCGCTTCGTCGACGTCAAGCGGACCTACCCCAAGCCCGTCCAGGTGACCTCGGAGATCCTGCTCGACCGCGACCGCTGCATCCTGTGCCAGCGCTGCACGAGGTTCCAGTCCCAGATCGCAGGCGACCCGTTCATCGCGCTTCAGGGGCGCGGCGGCGGGTCCCCGGGCTTCGAGGTTCACTCCCTCAACGGCTCGCAGATCGGAGGCTTTGACGCGCGGGTCCTCAACTTCTCCGATTCCGACGGCGGGCGCGCCGAGCCCGTCCCCGGAGACTACGTCGGCTCCTACGGCGGCTACGGGCTGGCGGAGGGCTTCGCCGCGGGCCCGATGGAACCCGCGGAAACAGACGAATCCGGCCGCCCCTTCTCCTCTTACTTCTCCGGCAACGTCATTCAGATTTGCCCGGTGGGCGCGCTCACCAGCTCCGCCTACCGCTTCCGCTCGCGGCCCTTCGACCTCGTGTCCGTCCCCGGCGTGACCGAGCACGACGCCTCGGGCTCGGCCATCCGCGTCGACTACCGGCGCGGCGAGGTCCTGCGCCGGCTGGCGTGGGAGGACCCGGAGGTCAACGAGGACTGGATCACCGACAAGGACCGTTTCGCCTTCAGGTGGCAGAGCGGCCCGGACCGCCTGACGCACCCGCTCGTGCGCGACGCGTCGGGCGAGCTCGTGCCGACGTCCTGGGAAGACGCCCTTGACGTCGCAGCCCGCGGGCTCGCCGCGGCCAAGGCGCACGGCGGCGTCGGCGTCCTGACCGGCGGCAGGCTGACCATGGAGGACGCCTACGCCTACTCGAAGTTCGCGCGAACGGTTCTCGGCACCAACGACATCGATTTCAGAACCCGCCCGGCCTCGCCCGAAGAGGACGCGTTCCTCGGCTTCGTCGTCGCCGGGAGCGGACGCGGCGTCACGTACGGCGACCTGGAGAAGGCCGGGCACGTCCTCGCCGTCGGCTTCGAGGCCGAGGAGGAGTGCGGGTCGGTCTTCCTGCGCCTGCGCAAGGCCGTCTTGGCCAAGACGACGTCGGTGAGCGTCGTCGCCCCGTACGCGACCGCCGGAAGCGCGAAGATGAACGCCAACCTCATTCCCGCGGTCCCGGGAACGGAGGCGGCGATCCTCGATGGGCTCGACGCCGGAGACCCCGTGTACGACGGGCTGGCCGACGGCGGGATCATCCTCGTGGGAGAGCGCGCGGCGGAATCGGAGGGCGCGCTGTCGGCTGCGCGCCGCCTCGCCGAGCGCAGCGGCGCGCGCCTGGCGTGGATCCCCCGGCGCGCGGGCGATCGCGGCGCCGTGGAGATGGGCGCCGTCGGCGGCCTGCTGCCCGGCGGGCGCCCCGTCGCCGATCCGCGGGCCCGCGCCGAAGCGGAAGAGGCGTGGGGAGCGAAGATCCCCTCGATGCCCGGCCGCTCGGCCGAGTCGATCCTCCTGTCCGTGCACTCCGGCGCTCTGGGCGGGCTGCTCCTGGGCGGCGTCGAGGTCGGCGACCTGCCCGGCGACGCCCTCTCGTCGATCGAATCCGCGGGGTTCGTCGTTCAGCTCGAAGTCCGCGCCACCGCCACGACGGCCCTGGCCGACGTCGTCCTGCCCGTAGCCCCGCCGGTCGAAAAGGGCGGCTCTTTCGTCAACTGGGAGGGCCGCATACGCCCCTTCGGCCAGGCGCTGACGTCCGTCGAGCGGCCCGACCGGATCGTCCTCAACGACCTTGCCGCCGAATTCGGGGTCGACCTCGGTTTGGCCACGCTCGCCGACGCCGTTGCGCAGATCCGCGGCTTCAAGCCGTGGAACGGGCCGCGCATGGCCCCGCCGCACGCCTTCCCCGAGGGAGAGCCCGAGCCGCCGGCTCCGGGAACCGCCGTGCTGGCCTCGTGGAATCTGCTCATCGGCGACGGAGCGCTTCTCTCGAATGAGCCACATCTTGCCGGCACGGCCCGGCGGCCCGTGGCGGTCATGTCGGAGGCCACCGCCCGGGCCGCCGGAGCCGCCCCCGGCGGGAGAGTAACCGTCCAGGGGACGATCGGACGCGTCACGCTTCCCGTCGTCACCCTGCCCATGCCCGACGGCGTCGTCTGGATTCCCCAGAATTCCGTCGGGTGCAAGATCTCGTCGTTGGGCGTCAGGCCCGGCGAGGCCGTCACGGTCGCTGCGGAGGTGAGGAAGTGACGCCGTCGATCCAAGCCGCCGTCCAAACGGCGGACTTTTCCCAGGACACATGGTGGATATGGGCTTTGAAAGCCGCGTTCATCATCGTGTTCCTCATCATGAACGTCATCCTCGCCCTGTGGGTCGAGCGCCGCGGCCTCGCGCGCATGCAGACGCGCCTCGGCCCCAACAGAGTGGGCCCCCTGGGGCTGGGACAGGCCTTCGCCGACGCCGTCAAGCTTCTCATCAAGGAGGATTTCTGGCTCAAGGGCGCGGACAAGATCGTCTACTTCGTCGCCCCCTTTATAGGCGCGGTGTGCGCCTTCACGGTCATGGCCGTGGTCCCGATGGGGCCCAACGTTTCGATATTCGGCCATTCGACGCCGCTCCAGCTGGCCGATTCGCCCGTCGCCGTCCTGTTCGTCCTCGCGATCGCCGCCCTGGGCGAATACGGGCTGGTGCTCGGCGGATGGTCGGCCCATTCCACCCTGCCCTTCTACGGGTCGGTGCGAGGGGCCACCCAAATGATCTCCTACGAGCTGGCGCTGGGGCTTTCCCTCGTCACGGTGTTCCTCACGGCGGGAACGATGTCCATGTCGGGGATCGTGGCTGCGCAGTCGGAGCTGTGGAACATAGTCACGCTCTTCCCGGCCTTCGTCGTCTACCTCATTTCGATGTTCGGGGAGACGAACCGACTTCCCTTCGACCTTCCCGAGGCGGAAGGCGAGATCGTGGCGGGCCACACCACCGAGTACTCGTCAATGAAGTTCGCGTGGTTCTTCCTCTCCGAGTACATCAACATGCTCAACGTTTCGATGGTCGCCACGACCGTCTTCCTCGGCGGCTGGCAGGCGGACCCGATCACGACGTCGGTCTTTTCGCTGTGGGGCGGGAATCCGAACACCGGCTGGCTGCCGATGTTGTGGTTCTTCGGCAAGACGTGGACCCTCATGTTCTTCATGGTCTGGACTCGTGGCGCCCTCATGCGCATGCGCTATGACCATTTCATGAAGCTCGGATGGAAGGTCCTCATCCCGGTTTCGCTGACGTGGCTCGTCTCGGTCGCCGTCATCCAGGCGGTCACGAGCTTCACCGACCTCTCGCGCAACCAGCTGTTCATAGGGATAGGAGCAGCCTTTTTGGCCGTTCTCGCGCTCGTCTTCCTTTTCGGCGGGAAGGGCGACGCCGAAGGCGGCGAGGCCGACGATGCGGGCTTCGTCCGGCCGTCCGAAGAATTCGACGCTTTCGCCGGGGGCTTCCCCGTGCCGCCGCTGCCCGGCCAGACCCTGCCGCCTTCGCCTCGCGCCTCGCGCAGCGCCGCCCCGCCGGGCAGTCCGGAAGCTTCGGGCTCCGCCCTTTCCGCATCGGGCGACGCGGGCGAATCCGCCGAACCGGAATCCGGCGGGGTCGCGTCCCAAACAGGAAGCGCTGCGTCCCAAACAGGGGGCGCCGTGCCTCAATCCGACGCCGCAGAGCGCCAAGCCGGCGCAGCCACCACCGTCAAGGGAGGCCACGAGTGACAGACCACATTCCCTCCACGTCCCCCGATCCCGAGCTCTGGGACCGGCCGAAGAAAGGGCCGGTGGGGGAGCTCTTCGCCCCCGTCGCTGGATACGGGGTCACGATCTCCTCGATGTTCCGCAAGCCCGTCACGGAGCAGTACCCGGAGGAGAAGGTTCCAACGGCCCCGCGCTACCACGGACGCCACCAGCTCAACAGGTATCCCGACGGCCTTGAACGCTGCATCGGCTGTGAGCTGTGCGCCTGGGCGTGCCCGGCCGACGCGATCTTCGTCGAAGCGGCGAACAACACCCCGGACAACCAGGTTTCGCCCGGCGAACGCTACGGCCGGGTCTATCAGATCAACTATCTGCGCTGCATCTTCTGCGGTTTTTGCATCCAGGCCTGCCCCACGAGGGCGCTGACGATGACGAACGAGTACGAACTTGCCGGCCCCACGCGCGAGGGCCTCGTCTACGAGAAGGAAGACCTTCTCGCGCCGATGCTGGAAGGCATGCTGGCCGCCCCCCACCCGATGGCCGAGGGCGCGTCCGACGCCGACTACTACCGCGGCGAGGTCGTCGGCCCCACCGCGGCCCAGATCGAGTGGGTGGCCGAGCACCGGCCCGACGATCCGACCCTCGCGACGGCGGTCTCCGTCGATGCTCCGGGCCCCTTCGATTCGGCCGCGGTTCCGGCCGGCGCGCCTGCCGACTCGGCGGCGGCCTCGGCAGACGCGTCCGCGGGCGAGCGCACGGAAGGCGGAAGGTGATGGAAGAAGCGGCGACCATCGAAATCTCCCTCGGCGAGACGATCCTTTTCGGCGTCGTCGCCGTGGTCATGGTGACGCTGACCGTCTTCGGCCTGCTCGTCACGCGGCGCGCCGTCTATTCGGCGGTCTGCGTCATCGCCGACATGGTGTGCTTGGCCGTCCTGTACACGGCGCTCGAAGCCCCGTTCATGGGGGTCGTCCAGATCGCCGTGTACACGGGCGCGATCCTCATGATGTTCCTCTTTGTGCTCATGATGATCGGCGTCGACGCGGCCGACTCGACGTATGAGACCCTGCGGGGCCAGCGGGTCATGGCGGCCCTGGGGGCGCTCGGATTCGCCGCGATCGCCGGCGGGGCGGTCATGGATGCGCGAACCCCCGGCCCCGTCGGCTTGGCGAAGGCCAACGAGGAGACGAATCCGACGGCGATAGCCAAGTCGATCTTCACGAACCACGCCCTCGCGATGGAGCTGACCGGGGCGCTGCTCATCGTGGCCGCCGTCGGCGCGATGACGCTGACGCATCGCCAGGGCGTGCGCAAACGTCTGAGCCAGGCCGAGCTTGCCGAGGCAAAGATGGCCGCCTACGCGCAGACGGGGCGCCACATCGGCCAAAAGCCGCCCACGGGCGTCTATGCGGAATCGAATTCCGCCGCAGCACCGGCCCTCACGAGCGGGGGAGAGGCCGTGGCCGAATCGGTCCCGCGCATCCTGCGAATTCGAGGCCAGGCCTACACGCCGTCGGACGTTTCCCCCATCACCGTCGCCCGCGCCGCGCGCGGCGAACTCGACGGGCGGGGCCGCTCCGAGGTCCCTCGCGCCCACATGCCCGGGATGCCGGGCGAGGCGGCGCCGGTCTACGGGGATTCGCGCGAGGAGGCCCCCGCCTACGGAGATCCGCGCGAAGAGTCCCCGGCCGGAGGCAGCCTAAGCCGCCCCCGTCTCCACGGCAAGGAGGAAAACCGTTGAATCTCATGCTGTACGTCGTTTTGGCCGTCGTCCTCTTCTCCATCGGCGGGGCCGCCGTCCTCACCCGGAAGAACGCGATCATCGCGCTTTTGGGCGTCGAGATAATGCTCAACTCCTGCAACCTCGCGCTCGTGGCGTTCTCCCGGATGTGGGGGAACGTCGAGGGCCAGGTCTTCGCCTTCTTCGTCATGGTGGTCGCCGCCGCCGAGGTTGTCGTCGGCCTGGCGATCGTCATCTCCATTTTCACAACTCACCGGTCCGCGTCGCTCGACGGCGCGAACCAGCTCAAGCACTGACCGGAAGAGGTGTGAATTGACTATGGAAATCACTTCGGCTTCGGGAGCTGCGGCCCTCGTGTGGCTGTGCGTCGCCGTCCCCCTCCTCTCCTCGGGCGTTCTGCTCGTCGCCGGAAAGAGGGTCGAAAGCTGGGGCCATTGGCTGGCCGTCGGCGCGTCGGGCCTCTCGCTCCTCGTCGGCTCGGCGGCGCTCGTCCAGCTCATCGGCGCATCCCCCGAAGAGCGGGCGATGCGGGTGCGGCTGTACCGATGGTTTGCGACGGGCGACTTCGCCGTCGATCTCTCCCTGCGGGTCGATCCGCTGTCCGTCACCTTCCTCATGCTGGTGACGTTCGTCGGAACCCTCATCCACGTCTACTCCGTCGGGTACATGGAACACGACCCGGCCAAGACCCGTTTCTTCGCCTATCTCAACCTGTTCGTCGCCTCGATGCTGCTGCTCGTCCTCGGCGACTCCTACGCGGTGATGTTCGTCGGCTGGGAGGGCGTGGGGCTCGCCTCCTACCTCCTCATCTCCTTCTGGAACCAGGTTCCCGCTTACGCGGCCGCAGGCAAGAAGGCCTTCGTCATGAACCGCGTGGGCGACGTCGGCCTGCTCGCCGCGATGATGCTCATGGTCTCGTCTTTCGGCACGGTGACTTTCGACGGCGTCGCAGCCGGCGCCGCCAAGGCTGGGTCGGGCACTCTGCTTGCGATCGGCGTTCTGCTGCTCGTCGGCGCTTGCGGAAAGTCCGCCCAGTTCCCGCTTCAGGCCTGGCTCGGCGACGCGATGGCCGGCCCGACTCCGGTCTCCGCCCTCATCCACGCGGCCACGATGGTGACCGCCGGCGTCTACCTCATGGTGCGTTCCGGCTTCGTCTACGCCGCAAGCGCCTCGGCGCAGCTGGCCGTCGCCGTCATAGGCACGGTCACGCTGGTGTTCGGGGCGATCGTCGGCGCGGCCAAGGACGACATGAAGAAGGTCCTCGCCGCCTCCACGATGTCCCAGATCGGCTACATGATGCTCGCCGCGGCCCTCGGCCCCGCGGGCGCGGCCTTCGCCGTCTTCCATCTCGTCACCCACGGCTTCTTCAAGGCGAACATGTTCCTCGGCGCGGGGTCCGTCATGCACGCGATGGACAACGAGGTGGACATGCGCCGATTCGGCGGCCTGCACAAGCGCCTGCCGGTCACGTGGGCCACGTTCCTGGCCGGATACCTCGCCATCATCGGCTTCCCCTTCCTCTCGGGATACTTCTCGAAGGACAAGATCATCGAGGCCGCCTTCGTCGGCGAAGGATGGCGTCCGTGGGTCTTCGGCGGCCTGACGATGGCCGTAGCGGGACTGACGGCTTTCTACATGTCGCGGCTGTTCTTCATGGTATTCCACGGCGAGGAGAGGTTCGCCAGCGAAGGCGCCGAGGCCAAGCATCCGCATGAGGCCCCCGCCACGATGTGCGTCCCGCAGATCGTGTTGGCCGTCGGCTCGATCGGCCTCGGCTTCGTCCTCAACGCAGCGGGCTTCGTCGAGTGGCTCGAGCCGGTCCTCGGCCGTGCCGCCCACGGGGAGCCCGTTCTTCCCGTTCCGGCCATCACCCTCGGCACGCTCGCCCTCGTCGCCGCCGGCGCCGTCGCGGCGTGGAAGATGTACGCTGCCAGCCCGGTCCCGACGCGAGCCCCGGAGGGCAACGCCCTCGTGCGCGCGGCGCGTGCGGATCTGTACCAGGACGCGTTCAATGAGAATGTCTTCATGAAACCCGGCATGGCTTTGACGTCGGCCGTCGCCGCAACGGACGCGCGCGCCGTCGACGGCGCGGTCGAGGGCGTGGCGAAGGGGACGTCGGCCGCCGGCCGCTTGAGCACGCGCCTGCAGAACGGCTACGCCCGCACGTACGCCTCGTACATGACTTTCGGCGTCGTAATCGTGCTCGTCGCGGCCCTGGCGGCGCGGCTGTAGGAAGAGGAGAGCATCATGCACAACGTCATCGAGGCAGCCTTTCCCTGGCTGACCGTCCTCATCGTCGTGGCGCTCGTCGGCGCGCTTCTCCTGTGGCTCGTCAAGCCGTTGAGAGGGCACGCCATCGCCTTCGGGGTCGGCCTTTCGGGCCTGATTCTCGCCCTCTTCGTCGGCGCCGCAGCCGGCTTCGACTTCGACGCCGCCGGCCGCGTCCAGCTGGCCGAGGACTATTCGTGGATCCCGCAGATCGGGGCAAGCGTTGCTTGGGGAGTCAACGGCATGGGCCTGGTGATGGTGGGCCTGGCCGTCTTCCTCGTTCCGCTCGTTCTGCTCGCGGCGGCCGGCGACTTCCGAGGCGAGTCCCCGGACAGGGCCGCCGGGTACGTCGGCTGGGTGCTTGCGCTCGAAGCCGTGATGATCGGCATTTTCGCCGCGCGCGACGTCTTCCTTTTCTACGTCTTCTTCGAGCTTATGATCCTGCCGATGTACTTCCTCATCGGTCGGTACGGCGGGGAAGGCGCATCGCGCGCCGCGGTCAAGTTCGTCCTCTACTCGCTTTTCGGCGGGCTCGTCATGCTCGTGGGCGTCGTCGCGCTCGCGGCTCGCGCAGAGGGCCCCAAGGGCCTGCTCTTCGAATCGGCCGCGCAGGCCGCCGGCGGCAACGGCATGCTCGTCTTCCTCACGTTCTTCGCGGCTTTTGCGATCAAAGCGCCGATGTTCCCCGTCCACACGTGGCTTCCCGACGCGGCCGAGAAGGCTCCGGCGGGAACGTCCACCTTGCTCGTCGGCGTCCTCGACAAGGTCGGGACCTACGGCATGATCGCTCTGTGCCTTCCCATTGCGCCCGACGCCGCGAAGTCCGCCGCCGTCCCCGTCATGGTCTTCGCCGTCATATCGATCTTCTGGGGCGCCTTCATGGCAATCGCTTCGAACGACCTCATGCGCCTCATCGCCTACACCTCGGTCAGCCACTTCGGCTTCATCGTGCTCGGCGTCTTTTCCGGGAGTTCGACGGCGATGACCGGCGCGATCGTCTACATGGTCGCCCACGGCGTCGCAACCGGCGCCCTGTTCTTGACGGTCGGGTTCCTGCGCCGCCGCGGGGGCGACGCGCTCATCACGACCTACGGCGGGTGGCAGCGCGTGACGCCTGTGATCGCCGGGGTCTTCCTTGTGTCGGGCCTGGCGACGATCGCCTTGCCCGGGCTTTCCGGCTTCGTGCCGGAGTATCTTGTGCTCATGGGGACGTTCAAGGTCCACGGGGCGTTCGCCCTCGTCGCCGTGCTCGGCGTCATTCTCGCGGCCGTCTACGTCCTTCTTCCGTATCAGCGGATCTTCACGGGCCCCAAGCCCGACGTCGCCGCGCCGGACCTTGACGCGCGCGAGAAAACGGTCGCGGGAATCCTTGTGGCGGCGATGCTCGCCCTCGGGTTCTTCCCCTCGCCTCTCGTCGACGCCGTGAAGCCGACGGCCGTGCAGTCCTCAACAGTCGCCATTGAAGGGAGCGCGAAGTGACAACTCCTACGATCGAATGGGCGGCGCTCACTCCCATCCTCATCGTCTTGGGCACGGCCGTTTTCGGCGTGCTCGTCGAGGCTTTTTTCCCTCGGCGCGCGAGGAGGCCGGTCCAGGCCACGCTGTCGCTGGCCGCGCTGGCCGGCGCGCTCGCCGCGGTCGTGTGGCGGTGGACGGCCGTTCTTGACGACGGGCCGAAGTCCGCCGTCAAACTCGCGGGCGAGAGGCCCGCCGGCGTCGGGACTCTGCAGGAGGATCTTCCCGCCCTGGCTTTCCAGGCGTTCATCCTGGTGTGCTCCCTGCTCGCGTTCCTCGTCTTCGCCGACCGCACGAAGACCGGCGAGGGATCGTTCGCCGCCTCCGCGGCGACGGAGCCCGGGTCGCTCGACGAACGCGAGGCCACGGAGGCGGGGTACGAGCAGACGGAGATTTTCCCCCTCGGCCTGTTCGCCGTCGGCGGCATGCTCGCCTTCACGTCCGCGGGCGATCTTCTCACGCTCTTCATCGCCCTCGAGGTGCTTTCGCTCCCGCTCTACGTTTTGTGTGCGACGGCCCGCCGACGTCGCGCCCTGTCCCAGGAGGCCGCGCTCAAGTACTTCATCCTCGGCGCGTTCTCCTCTGCGTTCTTCCTCATGGGCGCGGCTCTGCTCTACGGCTTCTCCGGCTCGCTCGACTATTGGTCCATCGCATCGGCTCTGCTTCAAAGCACCGGAATGGACGCGTTGCTCGTCGCCGGCTCGGCGCTCGTCCTGGCAGGCCTCCTTTTCAAGGTCGGAGCCGCCCCCTTCCATTCGTGGACGCCGGACGCCTATCAAGGCGCCCCCACGCCCGTCACGGGCTTCATGGCCGCCGGAACGAAGATCGCTGCCTTTGGCGCGATGATCAGATTCGCCTACTCGATCGGACGCGGGGCCGAGACCGAGCTCCGGCCCGTCTTTTGGGCGATCGTCATTCTGACGATGCTCGTGGGCACGGTCGGCGGAATCGTCCAGTCCGACGTCAAACGCATGCTCGCCTACTCCTCGATCGCCCACGCGGGGTTTGTGCTCATCGGCGTCGGGGCGTACTCCCGGGACGGCATCCGCTCGGTTGCCTTCTACCTGCTCGCCTACGGCTTGGCGTCGGTCGGAGCCTTCGCCGTCGTGACCCTCGTTCGTCAGAAGAGCGCCAACGGCAGCATTCTGGGCGAGGCGACGTCGTTGCGCGCCTGGCGGGGCTTGGGCAAGACGAACCCGTTCCTCGCCGGGGCGATGACGCTGTTCCTGCTTTCGTTTGCGGGCATTCCGCTCACCGGCGGCTTCATGGGCAAGTTCTTCGTGTTCAAGGCGGGGTATTCCTCGGGCGAAACGGTGCTTGTGTTCCTCGCGGTCCTCGCCTCGGCCGCCACGGCTTTCTTTTACTTCCGCCTTATACTCCTCATGTTCTTCAGAGATCCGGCGCCGGGAACGGCGACGGTCGCTTCCGAAGGGCTTTCGGCGGCGGCGATTCTGGCCGCGGCGGCGGGAATCGCGCTGACCGGCCTCGCGCCGAACGCGGTGTGGAGCTTTCTCGACAACGCCATGGCGTTTATACTCTGACGGTGGCCCTAGAAACTAGTACGTTGGCCGAACGTCTCGGCAAGCGTATGGAAGCCGTCGAGCGTCGCCTCGGCGAGGAAGTGCGTCTGGACGATCTGCAGGTCGATCCGGCGACGACGCATCTCGTCGGTGCCGGGGGCAAGCGTCTTCGGCCGGCCCTCGTCCTCTTGGCGGCCGAGCTCGGGCCGCGGCCCGGGGCCGAGGCCGTCCTCGATTCGGCTGTCGCCGTCGAACTGACCCATTTGGCGTCCCTGTATCACGACGACGTCATGGACGACGCCCCCATGCGCCGCGGCGTTCCTTCCGTTCAGTCGCTGTTTGGAAACTCTGTGGCGATCCTGGCCGGAGACGTTCTCTTCGCCAGGGCGTCGCTAGTCACGTCGAAGCTCGGCCCGCAGGCCGTCAAGCTGCACGCCATGACGTTTGAGCGGCTGTGCCAGGGGCAGCTTCACGAGACGATCGGCCCCCGGGCGAGCGTTTCGCCGCGTGACCACTACATCCGCGTCTTGGCGGACAAGACTGGCTCGCTCATCGCCACCTCTGCGCGCTACGGCGTGCTTTTTTCCGGCGGATCGTGGGAGCTCGCGGACGCCCTCGCGCAGTACGGCGAATGCATCGGCGTGGCGTTTCAGCTCGCCGACGACGTCATTGACATCGAGTCCGACGCCGCCGTCACGGGGAAGACCCCCGGGACCGACCTTCGGGAGGGCGTCGACACGATGCCGACGCTGCTGCTGCGCGAGCTCGGAGAGAAGGGCGCGCTCGACGCCGAGGGGGCGGCGATCCTCGATCTGCTTGACAACGCCGACCTTTCTGGCGACGAGGCGCTCGCCGACGTCGTCGCGCGCCTGAGGCGCCACTCCGTCCTCGAGGAGACCCGTGAAATGGCCCAGGATTGGGTTTCTCGCGCGATTGAGAGCATCCGCTTCCTGCCCGAGGGCGAGGTCCGCGAGGAGCTTGTCAGGTTTGCGCGTCTGACGGTGGACCGTTCGGCTTAGAGACCGCTCGGGGCTTGGCCAGTCTGGCGACGTGTGGCGAGTCTGCTGACGCATGGTGAGGCCGCTGGCTTGCTGACGCGTGGCGAGTCTTTCCGGCCGTCCGTGCCATTGAAAGCCTCTTGGCGAGTCTTTCCGGTCTTCCGTGCCAGGTGAAAACTTCCTGGCGGGTCTCCTCTGCATTCTGGTGCGAGAAGGCGAAAATCTCTTGGCGAGGCTGCTGGCACGTGGCCGGCCTTCTCGTGCGTGCCTGCATATGGTGGGCTTGCCGATGCCTGTCGTATTCGCCTGCACGTCGCGGGTTTGCCGGTGCGTGTCGTTTGCATGTCGCTGGCTCGTTCGCATTTTTCTGGCTTAGTTGGGGGCGTTGAGGATCAAATGAGTCTGGGGGTGGGGTGTTGGTGGTGTGTTGATTGTGTTTTGCCCGGCCTGGAAGGCGGGTCCGTTGGGGGCTGTCGATGGCGG
>ERZ773060.170-NODE-170-length-29810-cov-5.4654_pt1 | contig 29810 bp, 30 predicted proteins | sample MGYA00580628_ERZ773060 | MGnify/ENA primary metagenome ERZ773060 (study PRJEB29015, sample SAMEA2738019) | human oral metagenome | biome: human oral; feature: human-associated habitat; material: dental | place: China | collected 2045 ... | reverse complement strand
GGCGTCGGGTGAGTTGGGTGTGTTGATTGAGTCGGCGTTGGCTGAGTCGGAGTTTAAAGGGTGGCGGGGCGATTGGGAAGTTTTTTGCGTTGGCGCGGGGGTGGGTGGTTTGGGTTGAGGTGCAAACGATTAGCATGGCGGATGCGCAAAAGGCAGCCTGAAAATCTGTAATTGGGTTTTCAGGCTGCCTTCCTGCGCCAAGCCATCGCCGCACTCAATACGACGGCGGCGGCGATTATCCACACCATCGCGCGCGGCGAGCCGTCGCTAAAGGTGGTGAGAAGCAGGGTAGAGACGATGCCGCTGCCGTATTGCAGTGCACCGATGAGAGCGGCGGCAGAGCCGGCGGTTTTGCTGTCCACGCTGGCAAGGGCGGCAGCGTTGGCGCAGGCGGCGATGATGCCGTTGGTGCTGAATACGGCAAACACCGGCAGAGCGACGCCCCAGATGCCGAGCGAAGCGGCAGGCACGAGCAACAATGCCGCGACTGCGGCGGTGAGCGTGGCGTATTTCAGCAAGATGTCGAGCGGAAAGCGTCTGGTCAGACGGCGGTTGGCGGCGCTCAGCAACATCACGCCGATGATGTTCGCACCAAACCAAAAGCCGTAGTATTCCGGCACGATGCCGAAATGGCCGATATAGACTTTGGGCGAGCCGGTGATGAAGGCGTAGGCGGCGATGTAGAAAAAGGTTACGCATAGGGTGTAGCGCATAAACGGGCGGTTGGTGAGCAGGCGGCGGTAGTCGGCAAAGGCCGTCCACAGCGGCGTGCGGGCGCGGCGTGTGGCGGGCAGGCTTTCCGGCAGCCTGAAAACAGCGGCAAACATCAGCGCACCAATCGCCGCCAACAGCCAGAAATGCGCGTGCCACGAGGCGATTTTTAACAGCACGCCGCCCAAGAGCGGGCCGGCAATCGGCGCCACCGCCATAATCATCACCAGCGTGGAAAGCAGGCGCGCCGCCTGACTTGCGCCAAACAGGTCGCGAATCATCGCGCGGCTCAGCATCGGCCCAACGCAGGCGCCGAACGCCTGAAAGACGCGCCAAAAAAACAATCTGCGGCAGCGTTTGCGACAAGGCGCAGCCGACGGAACCCACGGTAAACAGCAGCATACCGACGGCAAGCGGGGTTTTGCGCCCGATACGGTCAGCGACCGGCCCCAAAATGAGTTGCGCCAACGTGAATCCGATGAGAAAGCCGGTTACCGTCAGCTCGGCATCGCCGCGCAAATCGTGCGACATAGCGGGTAGCGCGGGCAGATAAATATCGACCGATAGCGAGGTAAACGCCATCAGCGCGCTGAGAATCAGCAGGAACGCGAGGGTGTGTTTTTTAATGGGCATGGTGGTTCTGAGAGTGTTTGCATTGTTACACTGTCTGAAAACGGATCTTTCAGACGGCATTTTGGTTTCAAACGATTATTTCAAGCCTTTGCTTGTTGGGTTTGTCATCGGACAAACTGCTGCGCTCAAACGTTTGCGGCAGCCTGAAAAGCGGTTTCAGGCTGCCTGTGTATCCCGTCAATCCGCTTTCAGGCTGCCTTGCCCGTCCGCTTTCAAAAAATCAATCAAAGCCTGCGCGGCGCGGGTTTTGTGGCGGTTTTGCGGGTAGTAGAGCGCCATCGGTGAGTAGGTGATGCGGCAGTCGGCGAGGATTTCTTTCAGGCTGCCGTCTGAAAGTTCGCGCGACACGGCGTATTGCGGCAGCCAGACGATGCCCAGCGCATCGAGGGCGGCTTGTTTTGCCATCAGCGTGCTGTTGGTGGTGAACACGGCGGGCACGCGGATGCGCACGGTTTGCCCGTTTTGCACAAATTCCCATTCGTCCAAGCGGTAAGACGCATCAAACGAGGGCACGATGCAGCGGCATTGCGGCAAGTCTTGTGGGCTGTGCGGTGCGCCGTGTCGACTGAGAAATTCGGGCGCGGCAACGAGCACCATCGCACGTTCGGCGGACACGGGCAGCACCACCATGTCTTGTACGACATCGTTTATTGGGCGCACGCCGAAATCGAAGCCGTCTGACACAATGTCGATACGGTGATTATCCATCAGGATTTCAATGGAAACGTCGGGATAGCGGCGCAGGAAATCACGGATTTTCGGATAGATGAAATAATGGGCGGGGTTTTCGGCGGCGTTGATGCGCAGCTTGCCGGTGAGATGGTTTTGAAAGTCGCCCAGCGCGTCGGTTTCGCGGCTGATGCCGTCAAACAGCGGCGCGGTACGCTCGAAAAGCTGCTGTCCCGCTTCGGTGGGCGACATGGCGCGGGTGGTACGGTGCAGCAGCTTCACGCCCAGCCGCGCTTCCAGTGCGCCGATGCGGTGGCTCAAGGCGGAGGGCTGTACGTCCAGCGTTTTCGCTGCGCGGCTGAAGTTGCCTGCCTGCACCACTTGGATAAAGGCGTATAAATCGTTGAAATTGCGCTTGTCGGTCATGGCGTTGGGATTCGGGTTTGCGAAGGTGGATGGTAACACGCCGTCTGAATCGGGTTTCAGACGGCGTTTTTGCGTTTCAGGCTGCCTGTTTCAGCAGTAGGTCGGGCATTTTCAGACGGCGTTTCAGGCTGCCTGCGCTGAAATGACGTCGTTGGGGGGAAGTTTTCAGGCTGCCTGAAATCAATCCACCCCCTGCCACACTTGGCGCACGTTATCCGCAGCGGCCTTGCCCAGCGCGGTTTCGATGCTTTGCGCGATTTGGGCGATGTGCCTGTCTGTTGCGCCGAGGTTTTTCAACACGCGCAGATGCGAGCGCAGCTGTCCGTTTACGCTTTCGCCCAAGGCGGCGAGGCTGGCGAGGGTTACGAGTTCGCGTTCGACTGCGCCCAAGTTGTCGCGGCTAAACTGGTAGCCGAAGAGCTGCGCTTTGATGGCGTAATCGACGGCGGGGGCGAAGCGGAAAATCGGGCGGTCGGTGGGGGCTTGGCTCAATCGGGCGAGGGTTTGCGTGCCCAGTTGGTAATAATCCGCCGCGCCGATGTCGGTGGCGGGTGTGCCTTCGGGGTCGCGGATGCCTTGGTTTTTGCGCGTTTCAAGCTGTTTTTGCAGGGCGGCGATGCCGTTGAGCGTTTTGGGCGCACCGATGTAGGCAAACTGGTGCGACACGGCTTCGGTGAGTTCGGACACGGTCAAACCGTCCGCCAAGCCTTGCGCGACGGCGGCGTTGAATTTTGCCGTGTCGCCCGTGGTAACGGGGCGGTGGCGACGGGCAGCAGGGCGAGCTGTTTGGCTTTCAGGCTGCCTGAAATATGGGCGGCGGCGCGTTCGGTGCGCGGAAGATTGACTTTTTCAAACCAAGTAACCGCGTTGTCTTTGGCGGGGCTCAATGCGATATGCGCCATAGCGGTAAATTCGCCCGCGCCGTGCCAGTGTTTGACATTCGGCGCAATCCACACCACGTCGCCTTTTTGTATGGTCTGCACAGGTTTGCCCCATTCTTGGAAACGCCCGATGCCTTCGGTAACGATGAGATATTGCCCTTGGGCGTGGCTGTGCCAGTCGGTGAACACATTCGGCGGAAAGTTGACGACGGCGGCGGCAACATCGCCGTTGGACGGCATAACGGGCAATCGGGCGTAACTACCTTGACCGGTGAAATGGGCGGGGTCGGTGGTTTGCACGGTTTGGACGGATTTGGGGGTAACTTGGGTCATGGTTTGGGCTTGGACAAAGGGGCGGCAAGGGCAAAGCAAAGCACGGTGGTTTTTTGGAAAATTTTTTTCATTGGAAAGACTCTTGCTGCGATGCCGTCTGAAAGCGTTTCAGACGGCGTTTTGCGTTTTGAAAGCGGATTGGCAGGTTCTATTTGTCCAAGCCTTTGCGTTTCAGCCAGCCTGCCAAATGGTCGGCAACTTCGGCGTTGTTCAAATCCTGCATCGGGAAGTGAGTGTTGCCTTTGATGCCGGCTTCGGGCAAATGCACCACTGTTACATCGCCGCCGTGTTTGTTCACCACTTGCGCCCATTGGCGGGCAAGTGCGAGACGGATGCGCCATTGGTCTTCGCCTTGGGTTTTGGCGGGTTTGTCGGCAATGTTGTCGCCGAAGTAAATCACAATCGGCAGCTTGGTGAGCTTGGCAAAATCGGCTTGGCTTACTTTGGCAGGTGCGATGTCGCCGAATGCGCTGGTGATGACGGGCGGTACTTCGTTTTCAGGGAAGGGGAAGTTGCCCGGTTCGATGGCAACAATGGCTTTGATTTTGTCGGGCGATTTGATGCCGGCATACCAACCGACAATGCCGCCTTGCGAATGTGTGACCAACACGCCGTTGCCGATGCGCTCAAACAGGGCTTTCAGGCTGCCTGAAATCAAATCCGCGTCAAACGCGCCGATGTTGGGGGTCATTTGGCGGAAAAATTGGTCAAGCGATTGTTCATCGCGCGGAAACGCGACATTTTTAAAGAAAGTCGGATACTCGCCCATACGGAATTGTGCGAACCAAAATTGGTCATCAGGTGTGGCGGGCACAGTGGCATCCACGGTGCTGCGCCCTGATTGTCCGCGACGCGGTTGGTCGATTAAATAAACGCCGTAGCCTTTGCGCAGAAACAGCGTGTCCCAGCCTTCGCGTCCGTCGGGTGTGGTTTGCCACGAACGCATGGATTGTCCTGCGCCGTGCAGAAACACCAACGGCAGTCGTTTGGCGTTTACGGGGATTTGGTAGTGCACGGTGGCGTGGTCGCCATGCAGGGTTTGTCCGCCGCTTTGAATGGAAGCGTTGAATACATCCATAAAGTTGTTGGACGTTTTGCCTTGCGTGATGGCAGGGCGCGGGTTGTATGTGCCTGCGCTGGTTTTTACCGTGCCGCCTACGGCGAACGTGCCTTGTTTTTCAATGGACAAAGGCGCAGAAAATGCAGAGGCAGCAACGGTGGTGGCGGCAATGGCGGAGCAGAGTTGTTTTAACGTCATTTTATTTTCCTTATGTTGTTTAGGTGAATTGAAGGCTGAGGCAGCCTGAAAACGTTTATTTGAGCTTTTGCAGCCAGCGACGGATTTGGCTGCGTGTCTGCTGCGCTTTTTCACCCTGCATCACAAACAAAATCCCGTCACGCTCTTTGCCGCCTTCGGTGGCATAGCCTTCAGCGACGCGGCAGTTGCGGCACAAACGGCGCAGTTCGTCAAAGCTGCTGCCGATGCCGTAGCCCGCATTGGTGTTGAAGGGGATAACGGTTTTGCCGCCGAAATCGTGGGCGGCGAGCAGGCTTTTTACGGGCTGCGGCAGGCGCATACCCCAAGTGGGGAAGCCGATGAAAATGCGGTCGTACTGCGCGGGGCGGATGCGGGTTTTCAGCGGCGGCAGGTAGCCGCGTTCGTTTTCGCGCTGTACTTGTTCGACGGTGGCGCGGTAATCGGCGGGATATGGGGTTTGCAGTTCGATGGCAACCAAATCGCCGCCCGTTTCCGATTGAATGATTTTGGCGACGGCTTCGGTGTTGTGGCTGCGGCTTAGATAAACAATCAAATCCTTTCCCTGCGCGGGCACGGCGGCGAGCAGGGAAAGGGCAAGCAGGATGGATTTCATAACGGCTTTCTCGTTGGGCATTTCAGACAGCGTTTCAGGCTGCCTATTTCAAATTCTGCTTAAAAAACGCCCCCAGTTTATCGGCAATCTGCTTCACATATTCGGGCTTCCAATAGGTCTCGATATGCGTTGCGCCTTTGATTTTAAACAGCTCTTTGTTTTGCGTGCCGGTGGCGTTTTTGAACACTTCTTCGGTCATATACAGGGAATCCGCCTTGTCGCCCGCAATCATCAACAGCGGCTGGTTGATCAAATCCACGTTGGTGTTCACGTCGAATTCCATCAAATCGGCAAGGCTGGCAACGGTGGAATTGGTTTGCGAATTGGGGTGGAAGTGGCTTTGCGCGTAATACTCGTAGCCTTGGCGGTACAAATCCACTTTGATGGCGGCCACCTGCTCGGGGGTCATACCCGCGCCAAAGGGCGGCGTGTAGGCGATTTCGCCCGTGGCTGCTTCTTTTTGACGCGCTTCGGCGGCTGCCTGCAAACGCTGTTGGATGGTGTCTTTTTGCGAGCGCATATAGCCGTTGCGCCGCGCGTCGCCCGTGTTAAACATGCTGATGGTTGCCACGGCTTTGAAGCGTTTGTCGGTCTGCGCGGCTTTGATGGAATAGCCGCCCCCGCCGCAAATGCCCAATAAGCCCAAATCATCGGCATTCACGCCTTGGTATTGGCTGATAAAGTCGGCAGCGGCGCGGATGTCTTCGATGCGGTTTTGCGGTTTGTCGGTGTAGCGCGGGCTGCCGCCGCTTGCGCCCTGATAGGCGGCGTCAAAAGCGATGGTGATGTAGCCCCGCTCGGCAAGTTTTTGCGCATACAAGCCTGCGACCTGCTCTTTCACGCCGCCATTCGGATGGGCAACGACGATGGCGGGATATTTCTTGGCGGGATCAAAGTTGGCGGGAGTGTAAACATTGGCGGCGACTTCAATGCCCGTATGCTTTTGCGTGTATTTCACGGGGTGGATATTGACTTTGCCTTTCACGTTTTGCGTGATGGCGTGGTCGTAAGTCAGCGTGAAGGGATTGCTGCGGTAGTCTGCGGCCATGGCGTTTGCTCCGAATATAAAGTGTGCTGATAACAGCGGTGGATAAAAGGGTTTTCACGGATTTCACTGGGTTTGTCCTGCGTGTTGAATGGGAATGGGCGGATGATACGGGGGTTGTTGTTTGAGAAAAACGGGGGTTTTCTGGTAACGGTTGTGAGAAAATTCATCAAAGGCAGCCTGAAAACGCAAAACAGGGCTTTCAGGCTGCCTCAACACCCTGCACCCATTCCACACACCAACAAAAAAGCAGCCTGAAAACGAATAATTCGTTTTCAGGCTGCCTTTTGGCGTACGGGTGGTTTAATCCAGCAGCGCGTCCACAAAATCTTTGGCGTTAAACGGGCGCAAATCGTCAATGCTTTCGCCCACGCCAATATAGCGCACGGGGATGGCGCGGCTGCTTGCCAGCGCCGCCAGAACGCCGCCTTTGGCGGTGCCGTCCAGCTTGGTTACGATTAAGCCGGTTACGCCCAGCGCGTCGTCAAAAGCGACCACTTGGTTCACCGCGTTTTGCCCGATGTTGGCATCCAACACCACGATGATTTCGTGCGGTGCATCGGGCAGGGATTTTTGCAACACGCGCTTCACTTTTTTGATTTCTTCCATCAGGTGCAACTGCGTGGGCAGCCGCCCTGCGGTATCGGCGAGCACGATGTCGATTTGGCGCGCTTTGGCGGCTTCCACCGCGTCAAAACACACCGCCGCGCTGTCGCCTTTGGCTTGCGAAATCACGGTAACGCCGTTGCGCTCGCCCCATTCTTGCAACTGCTCGCGGGCAGCGGCGCGGAAGGTGTCGCCCGCCGCCAAAATCACCGATTTGCCCTGCGCTTGGAAATATTTGGCGAGCTTGCCGATGGAGGTGGTTTTGCCCGCGCCGTTGATGCCCGCCAGCATAATCACAAACGGCTCGCCGCTTTCGGGCAGAACAAGCGGCTGTTCCAGCGGTTTGAGCAATTCGTATACCGCATCTTTCAACGCTTGGCGCAATTCGTTGCCATCTTTCAGCCCTTTGAGCGACACGCGGTCGCGCACTTCGCGCATCAGCTGCTCGGTGGCTTCAATGCCCATGTCGCTGGTGAGCAGCACGGTTTCCAGCTCTTCGTATAAGTCTTCGTCTATCTGCCCGCCGCCGAACACGCCTGCCAGCGATTTGGCCATGTGGTTGCGCGATTTGGTCAGGCCTTGCTTCAAACGGCTTGCCCAGCCGGGCTTGGTTTCGGGTTCGGCTTCGTGTGTTTCAGGCTGCCGAACGGGTGCGCTTTCGGCGGCGGCTGATTCGCTTGCAACGGTTTCAGGCTGCGTTTCGCTTGGTGCTGATGCGGTTTCAGGCTGCGTTGGCTCGGCCGCGCCTGCCCAGCTGTTGGGCTTGTCGACAACGGCGGCCATCGTCCAGTTGCGAACGGGCGGTTCGTTTGAGTTGGGTTGCAACGCGTCGGGTTTGGATTCGGGCTGCGTTGGGGATTGGGTTGGCTCGGTTGGGTGGTTGGCTTCGGTTTCAGGCTGCGTGACAGGGTTTTCAGGCTGCCCTTGTGCCACCGTTTCAGCGGCTGCGCTTGCGGTTGTGCCGTCGGTTTTATTTTCGGGGGCGGCGGGCGACGGCTCTGCGTTTTCAGGCTGCGCTTGCGCTGCGGGTTCTGGTTCTGCCGTTTCAACGCTTGCGCTTTCGTTTGCGCTTTCATTTGCCGAGGCTTCGGGTTGCACGCTGTGTTCTGTTGCCTGCTCGGCTGCAGGTTCTGCGGTCTGTTCTGCGGTTTCGGCCGCTGTGTTTTCAGGCTGCGTGTCGCTTGTGTTGGGCTCGGCTGCCGTGGCTGGGGCAGCGGCGCGGTCGGCGGGCACATTTTCCGCAGCCGTCGGTGTGTTGTTTTGTTCGTTTTCAGGCTGCGTTTGGGTTTCGGGTGCCGGGGTTTTTGATTTAAACAGTTTGTTAAAAAAGCCTAGCATGGAAGTGTCTCGTTCGGGTTGGTAAATGGGGGGCGATTGTACCCGATTTCAGGCTGCCCAGCGGTTGATTTGTGCAAATTGGCCGCTTGCGTCGCGGGCGGGCAAACGGGTTTTCAGGCTGCCTGATATTTTGCGCGCGCCTCTCTTTACCCACCTGATGCAATCCAGTATATTCCGACCGTTTCAGCCGTTTTCAGGCTGCCAACCATCACAAGGAAACCCCGTGCTGCAAAACACCGCCACTCTGGAAAAACGCTATCAGCAATTCATCCAAACCATTTGCCAAAACGAGCAGGTTTTCGCGCTCAAATTGCCGCAGCAAGACCAATATGCCTTCCTGCCCTCCGCCCACGAAGAATACGAGGATGGCGAACCCGTTGGCGTGGTGTGCTTTTGGTCATCCGCCGCGCGCGCCCGCGATTGCTGCCGCGAAGAATGAACAGAATACGAAGTCGCCACGTTTGGCTTGGCGGAATTTTTGGAAAGCTGGTGTTTGCTGTTGGCGGGCGATGGCTTGCTGATTGGCGCGGAACTAGACCGCAATTTGTTTGGCTGGGAAGCCGAGCCTGTTGATGTGCTGCTGGATGCGCTGGATGAACTTAAACGCATTGGCAAAGACATTCCGCTGCAATATTTTGACAACATCATCACCCTTTTGGAGCGCGAATCGCGGCAGATTTTAGAAGACGATTAGGCAGGCTTGCCCCTTTGTCCAAATCTTTAAAGGGGTTTGCCGCAGCGCAAGGCTGAAAACGCTGTTTACCCGACTTTCAGGCTGCCTAATCACCCGCCAAACCATTTAACCCACCACAAGGAAACCGCAAATGAACAAAAAAACCCTGATAGCCGGCGCAGTCGGCATCGCGCTCGTTGGCGCAGTCGGCGGCAACATCGTGGCCGGCAAAAAACTGGAAAGCGCGTATCACAACAGCTTTGACGTGCAAGACAAACGCTTTAAAGTGAACGTGTCCGAATTCAACATGGGTATGCTATCGGGTAGCGCAAAATGGACGGGCGAAATCACCGCCGATTTGTGCCACCCCGAATACCGCCCCGTTTTCCGCAGCGAAGACACCATCACCCGCGGCTTAACGGGCTATACCGTCGTTTCCAAAATCTACGCCCAAAACCCCGACAGCCCAAAAGAAACCCACCTGTTTGACATCCGCAGCCAAACCACATGGAGCGGCAATATCGACAGCGAAATCACCATCCCCGCCAACTCGTTCACCGAAAACAGCGGCACGCTTGCATGGGAGCCCATCACCGCCGCGTTCACGCTCAAAAACGGCAAAGACGGCAGGGAAGTGCACAACCTGAAAATCAACATCCCCGGCATCACGCTCAAAGACCCGAAATTTAACGGTGCCATCAAAAACGCCAGCTACCAAGCCGACCAGCTCACCTTCGCCATGCTCGCATCAGGCAAAGCCAGCGGCAAAGTGGAATCCGTTACCTTTTCCATGGCAGGCAGCAACCCCTTTGAAATGAGCCTGAACAATTTGAAAAGCAGCGCCGATGTGGCAATCCACAACGGCAAACTGGTGTACACCAGCAGCAGCAAATTGGGCGATTTCAGCCTGCAAGGCAATCCGCAGCAACACGTTAAGCTGGAACAAATCCGCTACAACCTGAGCATGAAAGACCTGGATGCCAAAGCCTTTGAAATTCTGGCTGACTTGTTTAAAGCGCAAAGCCAACGCTGCGTGCCCGCTGCCGAGAGCGAAAAAGCCTTCCAAGATTTTCTCAAAGCACTGTTGCAATCGGGCGGCGCGTTTGAATCCAAAGACAACCAAATCGTGCTCAACGGCAGCAAAGCCACCATGCAATGGGAAAGCAGCTTCCCCGCCAATGTTGTCAGCGAAAAAATGACGGACGAGCAAGCCCAAGAGCTGTTGAAACAGACCAAAGCCCAAGGCGAAGTGCGCATTGACAAAAAATTCATCCGCGAAGGCTACAAAGCCTTTATGAACATCAGTGGCACGCCTGTGGACGATGCCCAACTTGAACAAGCCGTGCAGAGTTTTGAAAAAGGCATACTGGAACTCAACAACAGCGAATTCAAAGACGCCGTGCAAGCCAAAGCGGATGGCGGGCAGCTGGTGATTACGCTGACCAAAGAAGCCGGCAAGCTGCCCGCCTCGCTTGAAAAAACCATGCGCGACAAAGCACGCGCGGCATCAGAGATGGCGCAGTAAGCCATGCCGTAGCGCACGAAGCGGGATTTTTGCCCAAATACCAAATAAAAAGGCAGCCTGAAAATGAGAATGTTCATTTTCAGGCTGCTTGTTCTGTTTCCAGCCGGTTTGGGCAGCCTGAAAAGCAGTTTGAGATTGTGGTTGATTTGAAGTTTGTGAATGGGTGGTTGCTTATATCCCCGTGTGGTGGGGCTGATTTGTTAATGTAACCAAACTCCAACGGTGGGAAACGGCTCCATCCCAAAACACTTTGGCAGGCTTCTTACACCCTAGGCAAACAAACCCGGCAGCACAACACGGATGCAGCCGCAAAACCATTTTGCAACAACTCAAAAAAGCCATACCCGCCGCACAATTTGCCACGCCGCCCCAAACCCAAGGCAGCCTGAAACCCGCATGCTTAAACAATCTTAACCTATCTTAAAAAACCGCTTCAATCTCCGCCATAAAATCGGTTAAAATCCCCACGTTTAAAAGCACTTTTTTAACACTCCAAGCGCAAAAAGCAACATCGCATTACACGTTGCCCAATGCGCCTAAATCTTGGAAATAAAAATGGATAATAAAGAAATAAATCAAGGACGCCGCCGCTTTCTATCGCTTGCCACTGCTGGGGCAGGCGCAGTTGCCGCCGCAGGGGTGGCAACACCACTTGTGGCAAGCTGGTTTCCGTCTGAAAAGGCAAAAGCCGCAGGTGCTGCTGTTGAAGTGGACATCAGCAAAATCGAATCCGGGCAAATGATTACCGCCGAATGGCGCGGCAAACCGATTTTCGTGTTAAACCGCACCGAGCAGCAGGTAAAAGATTTGCCATCGTTGGATGGCCAATTAGCCGACCCCAAATCCAATGCCGAACAGCAGCCTGAAAACTGCAAAAACGCCACGCGTTCTATCAAGCCCAATCTTTGGGTTGCCGTGGGCATTTGCACGCATTTAGGCTGCTCGCCCACATTCCGCCCCGATGTGGGTGCGGCCGATTTGGGCGGCGGAAGCTGGAAAGGCGGCTTTTTCTGCCCTTGTCACGGTTCCAAATTTGACCTTGCAGGGCGCGTGTATGCAGGCGTGCCCGCACCCACCAATTTGGTTATCCCGCCATATAAATACATCAACGACAACGTCGTTTTGATTGGCGAAAGTTAATAGGGGCACATCATGTCAAACCAACAAACAAGCAAAACCAAAGCCTTACTCAACTGGGTGGACGCGCGTTTTCCATTGACCAAACTTTGGAACGACCACGTTGGGCAATACTACGCACCCAAAAACTTCAACTTTTGGTACTACTTCGGCTCACTCGCCCTGCTCGTTTTGGTGATTCAAATCGTCAGCGGCATCTTCCTAACCATGAACTTCAAGCCAGACGGCACCACCAACGCCTACAATCTCCCCGTAGCGTTCACCGCCGTTGAATACATCATGCGCGATGTGTCAGGCGGCTGGATTATCCGCTATATGCACTCCACAGGCGCATCGTTCTTTTTCATCGTGGTGTATTTGCATATGTTCCGTGGCTTGATTTACGGATCATACAAAAAACCGCGCGAGCTGGTGTGGATATTTGGCTCGCTGATTTTCCTTGCCTTGATGGCAGAAGCCTTTATGGGCTATTTGTTGCCTTGGGGGCAAATGTCGTTTTGGGGCGCGCAAGTGATTATTAACTTGTTCAGCGCAATTCCTGTGATTGGTCCTGATTTGTCCACATGGATTCGCGGCGACTTTAACGTATCCGATGCCACGCTCAACCGCTTCTTTGCGCTGCACGTGATTGCCGTGCCTTTGGTGTTGCTTGGCTTGGTGGTGGCGCACTTAATCGCGCTGCACGAAGTAGGCTCCAACAACCCCGATGGCGTGGAAATCAAAAAACTAAAAGACGAAAACGGCATCCCGCTGGATGGCATCCCATTCCATCCTTACTACACCGTTAAAGACATCCTAGGCGTTGCCGTGTTTTTAATCGTGTTCTGCTCCGTGTTGTTCTTTGCGCCCGAAGGCGGTGGCTATTTCTTGGAAGCACCAAACTTTGACCCTGCCAACCCCATGGTAACGCCGCCGCATATTGCGCCTGTTTGGTATTTCACGCCGTTTTATGCGATTTTGCGCGCCATTCCATCGTTTGCAGGCACGCAAGTTTGGGGCGTTATCGGCATGGGCGGCGCAGTGGTTTTGATTGCGCTGCTGCCTTGGCTTGACCGTGGCGAAGTGAAATCCGTGCGCTATCGCGGGCCGATTTTCAAAACCGCGCTGGTGCTGTTTATCATCGCATTCATCGGCTTGGGCATTTTGGGCGCACAAGTGGCAACCGAAAGCCGCACGCTGTTGGCGCGTATTTTCTCTATCATTTACTTTGCATTCTTCATTGGTATGCCGTTCTACACCAAGCTGGACAAAAACAAACCTGTGCCAGAACGTGTAACCATGAGCACAACGAAGCAAAAAATCATGTTCTTCGTTTACGCGGGCATCACTTTGCTGTGCGCGTATCTGTTTGCAACCAACGTTTAAAGGGTAGAGAAAATGAAATCAACATTCAAAAAAACATTTGCTGCCCTTCTGTTGGCAGTCCCCATGATGGCTGGCGCATCGGGCGGCGGGCATTACCCGCACGTTGAGCTTGACCCACGCGACCAAGTGAGCTTGCAGCGCGGTGCGCAAATTTTTGTGAACAACTGCCTGTCTTGCCACTCCGCTGCTGCCATGCGTTTTAACCGCTTGAAAGACATCGGTTTAACCGAAGAGCAAATCAAAAACAATCTGATGTTTACCACCGATAAGGTGGGCGATGTGATGCAGGCGCACATGAAACCTGATGATGCGAAAAAATGGTTTGGCACCGTGCCGCCTGATTTAACGCTGATTGCGCGTTCGCGCGGCAATGACTACATCTACGCCTATTTGCGCGGCTTCTACAAAGACCCGACGCGCCCAACGGGCTGGAACAACACAGTGTTGCCCAACGCCGCGATGCCGCACGTTTTGGCTGCCGAGCAAGGCATCCAAGCGGTGAAATTGGATGCCAAGGGGCAGCCGGTGATGAAAAAAGACGCGCACGGCAAGCTGGTGCCCGATTTGCAGTGGGAAAGCGCAGGCAAGCTCACGCGGTTCAGCAAAGACGGTAAGTTTATTGAAACCGACTACAACAACTATGCCCGCGATTTGACCAACTTTATGGCGTATATGGCGGAGCCTGCCCAAGTGCAGCGCAAACAAATCGGCTATATCGTGCTGATGTTCTTGCTGGCGGTGCTGTTGCCGTTGTCGTATTTCTTGAAGAAAGAATATTGGAAAGACGTGCATTAACATTGCGCCGATAGACCATAGATAGGCAGCCTGAAAACGGGGTTTCTCGTTTTCAGGCTGCCTTTTTGGTTTTTGGGCGTGGCGCTTGGGTGTGGTTTCAGGCTGCTATGGTTGGGTTGCGGCAGCCTGAAACACAGTTTAATGCAGCTAAAAATACGTTAGCGGCTGTGCTTCGATAAACCTTCGTGATGCGTTTACCTTTGCGCCTTATCGCGGCGCGGGCGCATAAGGTTGGGCAGCCTGAAAACGGTTGCTCGCGCTGGCTACGGCTTGCTTGCACGCCGTGTACGGGCGAAAGGGATTTTCAGGCTGCCTTTTGTTGCATGGGCTTAGGGGCATTCGTGGGCAAAGATAAGGCTGGCGCGCACGCCGTGGCTTTGGTTTTGCAACGCCAGCCTGCCGCCGTGCAGACGCATGATTTCGGCAACGAAGCTCAGCCCCAAGCCGCTGCTGCGCCTGCCGCTGGCGCGGGGGAGCGAGTAGAAGCGTTGCGGGATTTTGGCGAGGGCGTAGTCGGGGATGGGGTCGCCTTGGTTGTCGATGTGCAGTGCGGTGGCGGTAAGGCTGATGCGGATGGTGGTGTGCGGGGCGGCGAAGTCTAGGGCGTTGGCGAGCAGGTTGTGGATGGCTTGGCGCAGGAGGATGGGGTCGCCTTGCAGAACGGGTTGGGCGATGGCGTTGAATTGTAGCGCGAGGTGTTTGGCTTGGGCGGCGGGCTGGTGCTCTTGGATGGCTTGTTGGCACAGAGAGGCGAGCGGCACGGGTTGGATGGCGGCAAGCTGGTCGCTGTTTTCCAGTCGAGCGAGTTCTAATAACTTGGCGATGAGCTGTTGCTGGTTTTGGGTGTTGCGGATGATGCGGGCAACCAGTTGGTGTTGCTCGAGGGTAAGCGGGCTGTCTTGCAGCAGTTCCAGCGCGGCGGCTTGGGCGGTGAGCGGGGTTTTGAGTTCGTGGGTGAGCCCGAGGATGTAGTCTTCTATGTGTTGTCGGTGGTTGAGTTCTTGGCGCAGGTGGGCGATGGCGTGGACTAGTCGGTAGAGATAGCTGTCGCCGAATTGGGGCTGGATGGCGGTGCGGTTGGCTGCCATGGCTTCGGCGTAGCGGCGGATGCGGTTGATGCTGCGGGCGAGCCAGTAGGCAAGGCTGACCAGCAGAACGAGGGTGGCGGCGATGTGGGCTTGGATATGGGGGCTTTGGTTGAGCCATGCGTGGGCGGTGAGCAGGGTGCTGATACCCAGCAGGATGAAAAACAGGCGCAGGCTGATGTTTTTGAAATATTTGCTCATTGGAAGCTGTATCCGATGCCGTGGTGGGTGTGTATGCAGGCGGGGTCTATTTGGGCGTTGCGCAGTTTTTGGCGCAGGGCGCGGATGTGGGTGTTGATGGTGTGGGGGTCGGAGGGGTGGTTGCTGCCAAACATGGCGGTGAGCAGTTCTTCGCGGCTGTACACGCGCTGAGGGTGGGCGATGAGGGTGCGCAGTAGGCGGTATTCGCCGAGGGTGAGGGGGAGGGCTTGCCCTTGATGGCGGATGCAGTGGGCTTGGGTGTCGTCTTGCCATTGCGGGATGGATTGGGCGGGTTCGTTTTGGCTTCGCCGAAACTCGTTCCACTCGTTTTCAGGCTGCCTTTGGGTGCGGCGCAGCAGGGCTTTGATGCGGGCGTTGAGTTCGCGCGGGCTGAACGGTTTGCCGATGTAGTCGTCTGCGCCGAGTTCCAGCCCGAGGATGCGGTCGGTTTCTTCGTCTTGGGCGGTGAGCATGATGACGGGCAGGCGGGGGTGTTGGGCGCGCAGGATTTTGAGGTAGTCAAAGCCGTTGATGTCGGGCAAGCCTACGTCTAGCAGCAGTAGGTCGTAGGCTTCGCGGGCTAGGTGTTGGCCGGCGGCTTGGGCGGTGGGGGCGATTTGGCTGGTGTGGCAGTCGCGCTTGAGGGCGATGGCGATGATTTCGGCGATTTCGACTTCGTCTTCTAGGATAAGGATGTGGGACATGGCGGTTGGGGGATGGAGTGGAACGGGGGGATTCAGGCTAAAACCTTTGCGGGGTTTCTGAGGCAGCCTGAAATCTAGAATGGCTGGATGAGGGCTTGTTGTTAAATGGTATTCAATCAAACTTTATTGGTTGCCAAGATGTCGGCAAGCCGCCGACGCTGCATTGGTTGCGGATTTGGCTTTGCAATGGTTTTCAGGCTGCCTATTATGATGCGTGCAACGCGGGAATTTTATCGCACAACGCAATCTTCATAAATTCTTGATAACTTGTTCACAAGATTTTGATGTTGGTTTTGCATAATGGCCGGGTGTTCAATTAAGGCAGCCTGAAATGACGATTACGGGCTGCGGTATCGGAGTTTGATGATGGCAAATAAGCTGTGGAGTATTTTGGGCTTGTGCGTGGTGTTTTCTATTGTGCTGATGTTTATTCACAGCTTGGCGGTGCAGCGGGATTATTATCATTCGAGCGCGCTGCTGGGTTCGCTGGATTATCAGATGATTATCCGCAGCATGAAATACGGCATGGTGTTGGTGATTATGGTGTTTAGCGCGTTCTTTTTGAGCGAGGTGTTGCAGGATTGGCGCATTCATCCGATGCAGTATTTGCTGGTGGGCTCGGCATTGTCGATGTTTTATTTGCTGCTGTTGTCGTTTGCGGAGCATATCGGCTTTGTGGCGGCTTATGTGTTGGGCGCGGCGGCGTGCATCGGCTTACTGTGGTGGTATTTGCAGTTTGTTCTGGCGAATTGGCAGGGGGTTAATTTGATGGTGGGCTTGCTGTGTTTGGCGTATGGCACGATGTTTGTGCTGCTGCGGATGCAGGAATATAACTTGCTGGTGGGCTCTTGCCTGCTGTTTGCCACGCTGTTTGCGGTGATGTATTGCACGCGCCATGTGGATTGGTATGCGGTGGGGGAGAATAAGGAGCGCGAGGTGAACACCAGAAAGCGGTTTCGGGCGGGTGCGCGGGATGATTGATTGAACAGATGAAAGGCAGCCTGCGTAGCGAAGCGGAGTTGCGAAGCTAAAACGGGAAATCGTTTTCAACCTTCGCTGCGCTGCAGTATACCCCTTTATACCCAAATCAAAGATTTGGACAAAGGGGGAAATCTGCCTTTGACTTATGGCTAACGGGATTACAGCCGAATGCCTGCTTTGCGGGCGTTGATGCAGTTGGCGATTTTGCCTTCGGTTGCCATGTCTTGCCCCGAATAATAACGGGCGCAATCTTGGCGGATTTTTTCCAGCCGCGCGCGGTAGGCGGGGCTGGCGCTGATGTCGGCTGTGCCGGCGCAGGCGGCAAGCAGTAGGCTGCCGGTTGCCATCAATAAAATGTTTTTCATGCTTATTCCTTGTTTTGGGCGGGCGGGTTGGTTAAATCGTCTTGGGTTTGCGCGATGATTTGGGCAAGGTTGGCATCGTTTTGGGCGAGCGCGTTAAGCTCTTTGCCGTAGCCATCGGCAACCAAGCAGCGGATATTGGCTTCATACACCAATTCTCGGGCGGCCAAATCGATTTTCGGGTTTTGCGCGGTTTGGTCGCGACAGGCGGAATAAGCGTTATCCAGCGCTTTTAACCGCGCCTGCTGCTTTTCCCAGCCCAGACGGGCTTTTAATTCTGCGGTGTTGCGTTGCAAACAAGCCTCTTCGCCTTCCAACGGGCGGCATTGCAGTTGGATGTTGGCGGCGGGCGGCAGATTGGCTTGCGCCAAATCGTTGGCGGCGGCGGCAATGCTGTCGGGGTTGTTTTGAATCATGCTGCCCACCATGCTCATGCCGTTTTGCAGGCTGTGCTCATATTGCCCCGCCAGAAATTTGGTCAGCACCTGCTGCCCGGGGCGTATCACCAGCTGGTCCACGGCCACTTGGTAAACGGTGGTGCCGGCAATGGCGGTGCATAGCCCGCCGATGGTGGCGATGATGCCTTTTTTTCTGCTGCTTTCGCTCATGGGGTTTCCTTTGGGTGTTTTCAGGCTGCCTAACGGGAAAGGGCGAGCAACCTGCATTCCAATTCAATCAATAGGCAGCCTGCGTAGCGAAGCGGAGTTGCGAAGCTAAAAACAGAATCCATCCGTTTTCAGGCTGCCTCAATGCCTTGCTTACATCTTGGGAAACATCCCCTTCATCCCGCCCGCCAGCTTCATCAATTTGCCCAAGCCCTTACCGCTAAACATCTTCATCATCTGCTGCGATTGCTCAAACTGCTTCAACATTTTGTTCACTTCCTGCACCGTGGTGCCAGCGCCTGCGGCGATGCGTTTTTTGCGGCTGGCTTTGATGATGGCGGGGTTGGCGCGTTCTTTCGGGGTCATGGAATTGATGATGGCTTCCACGTGTCCCATCGCTTTTTCTGCCGTACCCTCGGGGATTTGCTTGGCAGCTTGCCCCAATTCGCCTGGCATTTTAGACAACAGGCTCTCCAAGCCGCCCATATTGCGCATTTGCTGGATTTGCGCTTTAAAATCGTTCAAATCAAAGCCCTTGCCGCGATGCAGTTTTTTCGCCATTTCGGCGGCAACTTCTTCGTCTATGCCTTTTTGCACGTCTTCAATCAGCGTAACCACGTCGCCCATGCCCAAAATGCGCCCTGCCACGCGGTCGGGGTAAAACGGCTCTAACCCGTTGATTTTCTCGCCGATGCCCAAAAACTTAATCGGCTTGCCCGTTACTTGGCGCACGGATAACGCCGCACCGCCGCGCGAATCGCCATCCATTTTGGTCAAAATCACGCCTGTGAGCGGCAAGGCTTCGTTAAACGCCTGCGCGGTGTTCACCGCATCCTGCCCCAGCATCGCATCCACCACAAACAGCGTTTCCACAGGGTTCACCGCCGCATGAATCGCCTTGATTTCGTTCATCATTTCTTCATCAATCGCCAAACGCCCAGCGGTATCCACCATCAGCACATCATAAAAATGCTTTTTGGCGTAATCCTGCGCGGCAAGGGCGATGTCCACAGGCTTTTGCGATACATCGGACGGGAAAAAATCCACGCCCACTTGCTCTGCCAACAGCTTCAACTGCTCAATCGCGGCGGGGCGATACACGTCTGCCGATACCAGCAAAATTTTCTTTTTCTTATCCTGCTCTTTGAGCAAGCGCGACAATTTGCCCACGGTGGTGGTTTTGCCTGCGCCTTGCAAGCCCGCCATCAACACGGTGGCAGGCGGCGCGGCAGCCAAGTTTAACGCGCTGTTTTCCTTGCCCATCAACTCGGTTAAGGCTTCGTTCACAATGCCAAAGAAGGCTTGGTCGGGGGTTAAATCGTGGGCGAACTCGTGTCCCAAAGCGCGTTCTTTCACTTGGTTCACAAAGTCTTTCACAATCGGCAACGCCACATCGGCTTCCAACAGCGCAAGGCGTACTTCGCGCAGAGCTTCTTTGATGTTGTCTTCGGTGAGCGTGGCTTTGCCGCGAATGTTTTTGAATACTTTGGAGAATCGGTTGGTTAGATTGTCTAGCATGGTTATTCCTTGATGATGGGCAGCCTGAAATCGGTTTTCAGGCTGCCTCTGATAAATGCGTTGGCTGATAAACGGTTTCGCGTTTTGGCTACGCTGAAACTCGTTTTCAGGCTGCCCTATCCTGCTGCGCCGCCCTGCCCAAAGGCAGCCTGAAACGCGATAAATGCAAAGGCGCGCATTTTAACATAGCCCCGCCCCGCCAACACGCGCAGCGCAGTTGCCCACATCTTTATCCACACACCGCCCAACCCCGCGCAAAGCCTGATGCAGCCTGAAAATCCACCATCCATGCACAGCATAATCACGCCCTACCCACACACTTATCCACACGTTTTTCAGGCTGCCTTTGTTCGCGTATAATCACGCAGTTATTTCAAAAGAGTAAAAACACGCAATGATCCGTTTTGAATCCGTTTCCAAAACCTACCCCGGTGGCTACCAAGCCTTAAAGAATGTGAGCTTCACCATCGCCAAAGGCGAGATGATTTTTATTGCAGGGCATTCGGGCGCGGGCAAATCCACCGTGTTGCGTTTGATTGCGGGCATCACCAAGCCCACCACCGGCAAAGTGCTGGTGAACAAACACGATTTGGGCGAGCTAAGCGACAACCAGCTTTGCTATATGCGCCAGCATATCGGCATCGTGTTTCAAGATCATAAAATCTTGTTTGACCGCAATGTGTTGCAAAACGTGATGCTGCCCTTGCGCATTATTGGCTACGACAACGCATCCGCCGAAAAGCGCGCCCGCGTGGCGATTGAAAAGGTAGGCTTGGCAGGGCGCGAGCTGTCCGACCCCAATGGCTTATCGGGCGGCGAGCAGCAACGCCTGTGCATTGCCCGCGCCGTGGTACATCAGCCCAGCTTGTTGATTGCCGACGAGCCATCCGCCAACCTAGACCGCGCCTATGCGCTGGACATCATGGAATTGTTCAAATCGTTTCACCAAGTGGGCACCACCGTAATCGTGTCGGCGCACGACGAAACCCTGATGCAGGATTACGGGCATCGCATTTTGCGTTTACAAGGCGGGAGGTTTGCAGGATGAGCAGCAATTATTTTTCATTACACGCCGAAAGCGCGAAACGCGCCGCGGGCTATTTTTTCAAACAGCCGATTGCCTCGCTGCTGATTTTGGCGATGCTGTCGATTGCCATGACGCTGCCGCTCACGCTGTATTTGGGTGTGCAAAGCAGCAAAGATGTGTTGGATAAGCTCAACGATGTGCCCAATATCACGCTGTATATGGATGCGGCCGCCAGCCCCGTTAACAATGAAACCGTGCAAAAACTGCTCGCCGAAGACAAGCGCGTGCAAGCCGTGAAATTTGTGGGCAAGGAGCAAGGCTTGGCGGAAATGCAACAAGCAATGGGCGGGCAAGAAATCGGCGCGATGCTGGATGAAAACCCGCTGCCCGATGCGTTTATCGTTACGCCAAAAGAAAACAACCCACAAGCGATTGCGGCATTGCAAGAAGATTTGTCGCATTATCCGATGGTGGAATCAGCGCAAATGGACAAGGAATGGATGCAAACCTTGTATCAATTCAACCAGTTGGTAAACAAAGTGTTTTGGTTTTTAGCGGTTACGCTGGGGCTGGCGTTTGTGCTGGTGGCGAACAACACCATCCGCCTGCAAATTTTGACGCACAAGGAAGAAATTGAAATCACCAAGCTGTTGGGCGCGCCGTCATCGTTTGTGCGCCGTCCGTTTTTGTATCAAGCGGCATGGGAAAGCCTGCTGGCATCGGGCATAAGCTTGGGGCTGTGCACGCTGGTAATGCAAGCCACGCAGCCCTTGGTAAACCAGATTTTCCAGCCCTACGGCATCAATTTGCATTGGCGCACGTTTACGCCATCGGAGATGGCGGTGGTGCTGCTGGTGGTGTGCCTGCTGGGCATGATGGGGGCTTGGCTGGCGGTTACGCAGCATTTGTTTCATTTTCGGGCGAAGCGGGATTGATGAGATTAGGCAGCCTGAAAACGATACGAGCAGGGTGCGGGGCTTTGCCACGCGCCGTTTAGCCAATGTTTCATGGTGCGTAGCAAAGCCACACGCCCTACAAGATTTATTCCGCAATCAAATACCGTTTCAGGCTGCCTAATGAGTTATTAGGCAGCCTGAAATCTATTGGGGCTTAGGAAACAACCATTGTGTTAAAACATCAGGGTGCGGCGTTTTTTGCTGCATTTTGCGCCGATTGTTCCATCCGTTGCGTTGCGGGGAAAATGGGCAGGCTGGTTTTTGCCTAAGCGGTGTAAGCGGCAATTTGTTGGGTGGTATGTTTGCTTATTGTTCGTCTCCTAGTTATAGGTTAATTAAGATAAAAAAATTTTTCATATGTTTTGCTTATATTACCTGGTTCACACATCTTATACCCATGTCGGATACCAAGCAGATTAGGGGCGGTAAACCCTAAGCTATAGTTTCCAAGAAACCAAGTATACTTATATAGTACAGTTTTAGTTTCCCAATCATAGTAAAGACGGCTCTCCAAATATGCATAACTGTTAAATGCGTAATAGCCTGAATCATAAACCAAAACACGCTTATGAGTTAGATAATCAAAATGATATTCAACGCCTTCAAAGTTTAAAGTCTGGGGATACTTTTGCTTTTCCTCTTCGGAAAGTTCACGTTTTGATTTCTCTTCGTAGTCGGCAAGTTTTAACCAAGCCTCATGCCCGCCCACCATTTCGCGCCATTTTTCGGGTTGTACATAAATGGTTAAGTTGGCTTGCTTGCAGGCTTCCTTACCTGCTAAATAAGCACGGTAACCGTCAATAGTGAGATATAACCACCAACAACCAAATGTGAGCATAAAAGCAACGATGCACGCAACCAGCTTGTTTTTAATCAGTTTGAACGGCAAGAAGGGGGCAAGACAAACAATAATGAACCACAAGGCGAAAAACAAAACGACAACACCTAGCATAATTTTTCCTTTGGATTAAATTGGTTGGAACTGCGCTGGCAGGGGCGTTTTTTCAATCCGCCTTTCTGCCATCCGCAACAGTCGTTTGAATAAGCGTAAGCAAAAATGGGGCAAATGGGCATGGTTTGAATGGGCTGGGCTATTTCAGGCTGCCTCAGCGTTATTGCAAAGGTTTCAGGCTGCCTAAAACAAACTCTCGCCAAACAAATCCTGGCTGTTCGGCAACTCGCCACGTTCGTGCGCCAGCAGCCATTGTTTGCGCTGTAAGCCGCCTGCGTAGCCTGTTAGGCTGCCATCTGCGCCGATAACGCGGTGGCAGGGGATGATGATGGAGACGCGGTTTGCGCCGTTGGCGTTGGCGACGGCGCGCACGGCGGTGGGCTTGCCGATGCGGTTGGCTTGCTCTTGGTAGCTGACGGTTTTGCCGTAGGGGATGGTTTGCAGGGCTTGCCACACGGCAGCCTGAAACGGGGTGGATGGGGTGTGCAGGGCGACGCTAAATTGCTGGCGGCCGCCTGAAAAGTATTCGCCTAGCTCGGCTTCGGTTTGTTGCAGGTGTTCGTTGTCGCCGATAACCAGCGGGCGTTGCAGCAGGCGTTGTAGGTCTTGTTGCTCGCGCTCCACGCTTTTGCTGCCGACAAATTCCAGCAAGCACAAGCCCTGCTCGGTGGCGCAGGCGATGATTTTGCCCAAGGGGCTGGGGAAGGTGCGGGTTTGGATGGGGAGCATGGTGGGGCTTTCGGGATTTGGGATGGGGAATGGGGTGTACGGTGGGCATTGGGCGCGGGCAAGGCGTGGGTATGGCGGCGCAACGCCATGAAACGGCTTAATCTGCGGCAGGGTTTCAGGCTGCCTGAGCGGTTATAGGGCAGCCTGAAACGCTATGAAGCCGCCGCGCCATTGGGTTTATTTTGCCGCAGGCTTTTCGGGGCGCAACCAGCCTTCAACCGTTTGCTGCCGTGCACGTGAAATCACCAGTTTGCCTGCTTCGCAGTTTTTGGTAATCACGCTGCCTGCGCCTGTGGTGGCTTTGTCGCCAATGGTTACGGGCGCAACTAGCACGCTGTTTGAGCCAATGCGCACTTGGTTGCCGATGGTGGTTTTGTGTTTGTTCACGCCGTCATAATTGGCGGTAATCGTGCCCGCGCCAATGTTGGTTTGCTCGCCGATGGTGGTGTCGCCGATGTAGCTCAAATGGTTGGCTTTGCTGCCGCGCCCGATTTGGCTGTTTTTCACTTCCACAAAGTTGCCGATGTGCACATCATCCGCCAGCACGGCATTCGGGCGCAGGCGGGCAAACGGACCGATTTGCGCGTTTTCGCCGATGGTGCAGTCTTCCAAATGGCTGAACGGTGCGATGTGCGTGCCTGCGGCAATTTTGGCGTTGTGGATCACGCAGTTGGCGCCAATGGTTACGTTGTCGCCCAATTCGCAATCGCCTGTGAACACGCAGTTCACGTCTATTTGCACGTCCTGCCCGTGTTTCAGGCTGCCGCGTAGGTCAAAGCGGCTGGGGTCTAGCAGGGTTACGCCGCTTTGCAAAAGCTGCTGGGCTTGGTTGCGCTGGAAAATGCGTTCCAATTCGGCAAGCTGGATTTTGTTGTTCACGCCTGCGGCAAGATGGTGGGCAGACACGGGATGCGGCGTTACGGCAACGCCGTCGCGCACGGCAAGGGCGACGACATCGGTCAGATAATATTCGCCCTGCGCGTTGTTGCTTTGCAGCGCGTTCAGCCAGCCGCCCAAATATTGGTTGGGCAGCACGAAAATGCCGGTGTTCACTTCGCGGATAGCTTTTTGCGCGGGGCTGGCATCTTTTTCTTCCACGATTTGCACCACTTGCCCGCGCTCGTTGCGGATGATGCGCCCGTAGCCCGTGGGGTTGTCCATGATGTCGGTTAGGATGCCCACGCCGTCGCCCGCTGCGGCGAGCAAGGCTTGCAGATTGTCGCGGTTAATCAGCGGCACATCGCCATACAGCACCAGCGTGCGCCCGTCTTGCGGCAGATGCGGCAGCGCGGTTTTGACGGCGTGTCCCGTGCCCAGCTGCTCGGTTTGTTCCACCCAGCCCACTTGGGCATCGGCAAGCTGTTGTTTCACCTGCTCTTTGCCATGCCCAACCACCACATGAATGGCTTGGGGCGCGAGCGTTTGCGCGGTTTGGATAACGTGCGCGAGCATGGCTTTGCCGCCGATGGGGTGCAACACTTTGGGCAGCCGGGAATACATGCGCGTGCCTTTGCCTGCGGCAAGGATGATGATGTTTAGGGTCATGGTGTTTCCTTTGGATAAAATGGTTTTTCAGGCTGCCTTGGGATGCGGGGGCAGCCTGAAAAGCGAAAATCAATTGGTGCGCGCGGTCGGCAAGCCGAACAGCGGCAGGATGTGCTCCCATTGCATGATGCGGGCGTAGTCGGCGGCGCTGTTACCCGCTTCGTCTTTGAGCGTGGCATCCGCACCGCGTTCCAGCAGCAGCTTCACGGCAAGCCCGTTGCCTGCGATGCTTTCGCGTTGCAGCATGGTTTGCCCATCTTCGCCGATGGCGTCGATTTCGCTGGGGTCTTCTTGGGCGAGATGCTCGGCGAGCATTTGGATGCCGTTGCGGCACATGGGGTGTTCAATCAGGTTTTCAGGCTGCGTTTCCTGCCCTTGCACCAGCCAGATTTGCTCGGAGTCGCCAAAATTGATGCCCCATGCTTCATCGTGTTCTTGGCGTTCGGCTTCGCTCATTTGAGCGCGCAGGGCTTGGATGGTGAAGCCGCCATGCGCCACGCCGTCGCACACAAACAGCCAGTCGCTCAGTTGGCTCAATGGCACGGCGATGTTGTCGCCCGAATGCAGCAGGGTCAGGCGTTCGGGGTCGTTGACCAGCGTGCCGTATAGCGTGGTGCCGTCAAAAAATAAATCGGTTGCCCACATGTGTTCGCTCACTTCTTCGCCGTTGATGTTTTCGCTGAACGCGATTTTGGCGGCGCATATTTCCAGCGCGGGGACGATGCGGCGGTTGTCCCACACCACTTCGCGCCAGAAATATTTGAAATTGTGGCGCGCGCTTTGGATGGCGCGGTGCATGGCGGGGTCGCTGTTTTCGGCGTAGAAAATGGGGGAATCGGTCATGATGGGCTTTCTGTGGGATAGTTTGCGGATGCGATGGGATGTTTAAACGGCGTTTCAGGCTGCCTTTGCGTTGCGTTAGGCAGCCTGAAAACAGGATGGGGATTATTCGCCCGTGCTCGGCAAAATGGCGTGTGGCTCGGGGCGGGCGCTGTGGTAATGCGTGTTTTGCGAAGCGGCGCCGTTGGTGTAGTAAATGCCTGTGCCTGTTGGGTATTTTTGGCGAACGTGGGTTCTGCCGTCGTCGCCCGAATAGGTTTCCCATGTGCAGGCGGATAGGGCAGCGGTGGCGATAAGGGCGATAAGGGTTGCGGTTTTCATGGCGTTATCCTTGGTTAAGTTAAAAAATGAAAATTATAGCAGATATGGTTCAGGCAGCCTGAAAGCGGAAAATGGCGTTTCAGGCTGCCTTTGCCGTGTGTGGCAGCCTGAAAATAGGTGGAGCTAGTGGCTGGTTTTTTGTTTACGACAATGCAGCAGCGATTCGTCATCGGTGATGTCCATCTCATCGCCCTTAATGGCAAGCACGCGCATATCACCCGATTTGAAACCCTTGCGCTGCGCAGCTTTTTCCAAAAAATCTATGGTTTCTTGTTCTTGCTGGCGCAAGGCGGGGTCTTTGATGTCTTCGGGCTTGTAGAGCCGTTTAACGCCATGCGGCGAGAGCGTGAAAAAAACGCGGTTGCCATCTTTAATATTCCAAAAGCCTTCGTAGTATTCAAGATAACGCAACGGCGCGGATTCTTTGCTTTCTTGGAACGAGCGTTCAAAGTAGGCAACGTAAAGATTCGCGGGCAGCCTTGGCATTTCCACAAAGCTGATGCGAGTGGGCGCAAAGGTGTGGATGGGATCGCGCTGCTTTTTGATTTCGCACGCCCATTCGCCTGCCAACTGGCTAGCGCGCACTTGCAACTTCGGCGCGGCAGCAGCAAAGCTACTGATCAACAAAACGGCAAGCGCAGAAAGTTGAGATATTTTCATGGTAACAACCCTTTCTAAAACCATTAAACCCGCCCCGCCACAGCAAAGACAGCCTGAAAAAGCCAGCATTCTACCCGAAATCTAGCGGTAAAATAGCCAGCCTTACAAACGATAAACCGCGTTTCAGGCTGCCGCAAACGCCCTAATCCAGCCCAAAGGACACGCTATGACCGAATCCGAACGCCAAGCATGGCTACAACTCGCTTTCACGCCCTACATCGGCGCAGGAAGTTTCGCCACCCTATTGCAAATGTATGGCAGCGCCAGCGCCGCCTTGCAAGCGCCCAGCGAAGTCATCGCGCAACTGGGCAAGCAAGCCAAACAAGCCGCGCAAGAATGGCACAACACCGATCTCGCCCGCGCCGCCGCCGAAGCCGCGCTGCAATGGGAACAACAGCCCGACTGCCGCCTGATGCTCTCCTGCAACAGCGATTACCCCGCTATGCTCGCCGAAGGCATCATCGCCCCGCCCGTCTTATTCTTGCGCGGCAACCCCGAATGGCTGCACAAGCCCACCATCGCCATCGTTGGCAGCCGCCACGCCACCCCGCAAGCTATGCGCATCGCCCACGATTTCGGGCAAGCCCTGAGCGAATACGGCATTACCGTTATATCAGGCATGGCAGCAGGCATTGACACCGCCGCGCATCAAGGCGCGCTCAAAGGCAAAGCCAGCACCATCGCCGTGTGGGGCACAGGCATAGACCGCATCTATCCCGCCAGCAACCGCGCTCTTGCTCACCAAATTGCCGAACAAGGCTTAATCATCTCCGAGTTTCCGCTTGATACCCGCCCGCTATCAGGCAACTTCCCCCGCCGCAACCGCATCATCGCCGCGCAAAGCCAAGCCGTGCTGGTGGTGGAAGCAGCGCTAGAAAGTGGTTCACTTATCACCGCCCGTCTCGCCGCCGAAATGGGGCGCGACGTGATGGCAATCCCCGGTTCAATTGACAACCCGCACGCCAAAGGCTGCCACAAGCTTATCAAAGAAGGCGCCAAACTCGTGGAAAACCTTATGGACATCGTAGATGAACTCGCCTACCCCAGCCGCATCGCCCCCAGCAGCCTGAAACCGAAAACCCATACCGTTCAACCGCAAATCAAATTATCCCAAGCCTTATCCACAGAGTTACCCACAACATCCCCTGCTACCATTTCCGAGCCCGAGCCTGCCAACAACAACCATCCGCTGCTCACCAAAATGGGCTACGATCCCATCCACCCCGACAGCCTAGCCGAGCAAACAGGCATCCCCGCTGCCGACATCTATGCCCAACTCACCGAATGGGAACTAGATGGCATCGTCGCCAGCATGGCAGGCGGACGTTATCAGCGGATTAAGTAAGCGCATAGGCAGCCTGAAAACCCATTTTTGTTGGTTTTCAGGCTGCCATTATCGCCACGCCAAAATTGCAGCCTGAAAAACAAAAAAGCACCCATCGCAAGATGAGTGCTTTTAACATCAGAAGCCAGAATTACACTTTTGCAGCCGCAGCCACTTCCGCCGCGTAATCCACTTCTTTTTTCTCAATACCATCGCCCACTTTATAGCGAACGAAAGAAACCACTTCCGAGCCATTCTCTTTCAAGAATTGCGCCACAGTTTGATCAGGATTCATCACAAACGCTTGACCGTTCAAAGTAACTTCAGCCAAGTATTTTTTGATGCGACCTTCAACCATTTTCGCCGCAATTTCAGCAGGTTTGCCAGAAGCAATCGCTTGCTCGGTGTAAATATGGCGTTCTTTTTCCACCAAAGCCGCATCCACTTGGTCTTCGCTCACACATTGTGGTTTCGCCGCAACAATGTGCATGCCCACTTTGCGCGCCACATCTTCCGCGCCTTTGTATTCAACCAAAACACCTTCGGTTGCCAAAGCGCCGTGAATGTAAGCCACCAGATTATTAGCCGTTTCAATCACTTGGAAGCGGCGAACCGACATATTTTCGCCCAGCTTGGCAATCACCGCTTTGCGCTCTTCTTCAACCAACGCGCTCAACTCTTCAACCGTAGCCGGTTTTTTCTCGGCAGCCATTTTGGCTACAAAGTTAGCAAACGCCACAAAACCCGCGTCTTTGGCAACAAAGTCTGTTTCGCAGTTCACTTCAACCAAAGCGCCGACGTTGCCTTCGATCGCAAAAGCCAACACGCCTTCCGCAGCAGTGCGGCCGGCCAATTTACCCGCTTTCGCACCCGATTTAATGCGCAAGATTTCTTCCGCTTTTTCCATGTTGCCTTCCGCTTCAACTAAGGCTTTTTTGCATTCCATCATGCCCAAGCCAGTAGCCGCGCGCAAATCCGCAACCATTTTTGCAGTAATTTCTGCCATGAGTTTCTCCAATCTCTATAACTAATTTTCAGGCTGCCTAAATATTCAGGCAGCCTGAAATCAACAATCAATAATTAAGCCGCCGCCGCAGCTTGAGCCGCAGCAACCGTTTCCGCAACGGCTTGGTTTTTGCCTTCCAATACCGCATCGGCGATACCACGGCAATACAAGCGAATCGCTTTTGCAGAGTCATCGTTACCAGGGATAACATATTGCACCAAATCAGGGCTGTTATTGCTATCCACAACCGCAATTACGGGAATGCCCAATTTAGCTGCCTCAACCAAAGTACCATGTTGGTAGCCCGTATCAATCACAAAAATCGCGTCAGGCAAACCTTTCATCTCTTTAATGCCGCCCAAAGAACGTTCCAGTTTTTCTACTTCGCGTGTCATATCCAGCAATTCTTTTTTGTTGTAGCCGCTGCTCTCAGCATTAGCCAAAATTGCTGTTTTTTCTTCCAAACGTTTGATAGATTGTTTTACTGTTTTATAGTTAGTCAGCATACCGCCCAACCAACGATAGTCCACATAAGGCATGCCTGCGCGCTGCGCTTCTTCTTTAATGATTTCACGGGCTTGGCGTTTCGTACCCACAAACAAAACCGTACCTTTGTTCGCAACCAAACGGCGCACAACTTCTTGCGCTTCTTGGAACAACGGAACCGTTTTTTCCAAATTGATGATGTGAATCTTATTGCGCGCACCAAAAATGTACTGCGCCATTTTGGGATTCCAATAACGGGTTTGGTGGCCAAAGTGAACGCCAGCTTCAATCATCTGGCGCATAGTAACTTGAGACATAATATTCCTTTAAAGGGTTAAAGCAAACATCACACACTAGAACCTGAAAACAAGCACCCTTTTTTGTGCGATGCGAGCGTTGAAAAATAAAAACGCTTCCAAAGTGAAAGCTTGTGGATTATAACAGTTATATTTTTTCATTTCCAGTAACAAAACCGCCGCGACATTAAGTCATGGCGGTTC
>ERZ773060.169-NODE-169-length-30331-cov-5.90445_pt1 | contig 30331 bp, 27 predicted proteins | sample MGYA00580628_ERZ773060 | MGnify/ENA primary metagenome ERZ773060 (study PRJEB29015, sample SAMEA2738019) | human oral metagenome | biome: human oral; feature: human-associated habitat; material: dental | place: China | collected 2045 ... | reverse complement strand
GCGCAACCTTGCCAAGGTTGAGGTCGCGAGTTCGAGACTCGTTTCCCGCTCCAAACGAATCCTGTCTTAAGTTGCTATAAAGTTTCTCCGATGCGGGAATAGCTCAGTTGGTAGAGCGCAACCTTGCCAAGGTTGAGGTCGCGAGTTCGAGACTCGTTTCCCGCTCCAAATTCTAGTTGTTTATCCCATTATCAATAAACAATTCAATACTTTGGGCGAGATAGCAAAGTGGTTATGCAGCGGATTGCAAATCCGTCTACGCCGGTTCGATTCCGACTCTCGCCTCCATCTTAATTTATGGCGGAGTGGCAGAGTGTTTATGCTGCGAAAGGTGCAACTTTCGTATAGGTCGGTTCAAATCCGTGCCTCCGCCTCCAATTAGTTAGTGTCCATTAGCCCGAGTGGTGGAATTGGTAGACACAACGGACTTAAAATCCGTCGTTCCTAATACGAACGTACCGGTTCGATTCCGGTCTCGGGCACCAAGCATCAATAAAACTACTACTCATTCGGGTAGTATTTTTTTATCTAAATTTGCCTGTTGGCGGATGATTGCGCGCCCGAAAATTAGAGCGCATGGGTTGGATGATGAAGATAATGGCAACGAATAAACCCGCATAAAAGGCAGCCTGAAAATGGAGTTTCCCTTTTTTCAGGCTGCCTCAATTATCATGTGGGCAGGGTAAGCAAATTGCTGCGAACAACCGTGCTGCTTTTTGTTCAACTACTTGCGCTCGTTTCGTGCCGCGCAATGCTCGCAGCGCCGTAGAAAACTGTTTACGATAGCAAATAGCATTTCGCCCAGCCATTCGCAAATCAGCGCAATGAAATAGTAGGCAGCCTGAAAACGTGTTTTGAAATGCAGCTTGTCTCGCCAAACCATGCCACATCCATTTTCAGGCTGCCTTCATCCCACCAACCATAACCCCAAAAGGAGTCGCCATGAGCATCAAAGATTGGGCTGCTAGCGAGCGCCCGCGCGAGAAACTGTTGGAACGCGGCGCAAGCGCGTTAAGCGATGCCGAATTGCTGGCGATTTTGTTGCGTGTGGGCACGCAGGGCATGAGTGCGGTGGATTTGTCGCGCTCGCTGCTGGATGCCTACGGCGGCTTGGGCGGCGTGATGCACGCGTCTGCCGCCGAGCTGGGCAAACACAAGGGCATGGGCTTGGCTGCCTACGCCCAGTTTGCCACCGTGTTGGAAATTGGGCGGCGCGTCTTGGGCGAGGAATTGCGCCAAGCCTCGCTGTTGAACACGCCGCAAGCGGTGGGCGATTATTTGCGCCTGCGCATCGGGCATGAGCGCGTGGAAATCAGCTTTGCGCTGTTTTTGGATGCCGATAACCGCCTGCTCGCCGCCGAAGAAATCGCGCGCGGCACCTTGTCTGAAAGCGTTGCCTATCCGCGTGAAATCGCCCGCTTTGCGCTGCAACACCATGCCGCTGCGGTGATTTTTGCTCACAACCATCCATCAGGCAGCCTGAAACCTTCGCCCGCCGATTTTGCCTTTACCCAACGCCTCCATGCCGCGCTTGCGCTGCTGGATATTGTGTTGCTGGATCACATCATTGTTACCGCTGCTGCCACCGTATCGTTTACCCAGCAAGGCTGGTTACAGCCTTTTGAGGCAGCCTGAAAAGAAATTTAGTACAATCCCCCTCCTTCCTTTGCACAAGCCAACGCCATGACTCAACACCAAGCCCGCAAACGCTTTGGGCAAAATTTTCTGCAAGACACCCGCATCATTACCGACATTGTGAACGCTGTTCGCCCGCAACCCGATGATATTGTGATAGAAATCGGCCCGGGGCTTGCCGCGATTACCGAGCCGCTTGCCCGCAAGCTCAATCAATTGCACGTTTGCGAAATTGACCGCGACATCATCAATCATCTGAAAAAACAACCGTTTGCCAGCAAACTGGTGATTCACGAGGGCGATGTGTTGAATTTTGATTTTCGCAGCATCGCAGGGCGCAAAAAAATTGTCGGCAACCTGCCCTACAATATTTCCACGCCGCTGCTGTTTAAGCTCGCCGAAGTGGCAGACGAAGTGATTGATATGCATTTTATGCTGCAAAAAGAAGTGGTTGAGCGCATGGTTGCCGCGCCCAAAAGCAATGATTACGGGCGGCTGAGCGTGATGCTGCAATACTTTTTTGACATGGAAAACCTAATTGACGTGCCGCCCGAAAGTTTTATCCCCGCGCCGAAAGTGGATTCGGCGGTGGTGCGCATGATTCCCGTGGCGGGGCGCATCGGCATCGCGCGGGATTTCGCCCGGTTTGCCGATTTGGTGCGCTTGGCGTTCCACCAACGGCGCAAAACGCTGCGCAATAATCTGAAAGGCGTTGCCGGCGATGAGGATTTGCAAGCGGTCGGCATTTCGCCTGCGCAACGGGCGGAAGAAGTGGCGGCGGAAAAATATGTGGCGTTGAGCAATCGGCTGGCGGATAAATGATTTTCAGGCTGCCTGATATGTTGAAAAACGCGATTAAATCAGCCCATTATCTTTCTGTCTTGCTGCCTGTGTGCTGGTTGCTGTGGGCTTGGCATCGCGGCGGCGCGATAACGCTTGCCCTGCATTTTCCGCTGGCGGCGGCAGGTTTTTTGATGCTGAACAATGCTTTTGCCATGCCGCTGTCTGCCATTTATTCGCAGCGATATGATGCCGAACCGTGCCATTTTTCCGGCGTGCCGTTGGTAGGCGAAATCATGATTTATATTTTTAAAATGGCGGCGGGGCAAGCGCAAAAATGGCAGCTGAGCCACGATTGGCTGGATGTGTCAGTTTGGATTTTGCTGCCGCCGGTGGTGGCATCTTGGCTGATTGCGCCGTGGCTGTGGCATCGTTTGGTAAAATGATTCGCTTGCACGGTAGGCAGCCTGAAAACCGTAAATACTTAATTTTTCATTCATACAACACGGAAGTTTTAAACCATGACCAACCAAATCAACCCCCAGAAACTCATGCTCAGTTTCAAAGCCGTAAACAAGCATTTCGGCAGCAACCATGTGATTAACAATGTGAATTTGGACATCCACCAAGGCGAAGTGGTGGTGGTGTGCGGGCCTTCGGGCAGCGGCAAATCCACGCTGATTCGCACGGTGAACCAGTTGGAAAAAATTGAAAGCGGCGAAATTTGGGTGGACGGCGTAAACGTTGCCGATTCCAAAACCGATTTGAACAAAATCCGCACCGAGGTGGGCTTTGTGTTCCAGCATTTCAATTTGTATCCGCATTTAACGGTGTTGGAAAACATCACTTTATCGCCGATTAAGGTGAAAAACATGGATGCCGCCGCCGCCGAAAAGCTGGCGATGGAATTGTTGGATAAAGTGGGCTTGGCGCACAAAAAAGACGCTTATCCCACCGAGCTGTCGGGCGGGCAGCGGCAGCGCGTGGCGATTGCGCGCGGTTTGGCGATGCAGCCTGCGGTGATGCTGTTTGACGAGCCGACTTCCGCGCTTGACCCCGAAATGGTGGGCGAGGTGTTGAAGGTGATGAAGGATTTGGCGCAGTCGGGCATCACCATGATGTGTGTTACGCATGAGATGGGCTTTGCGCGCGAGGTGGCGGATCGGATTATTTTCTTGGACCACGGGCAGATTTTGGAAGACCGCAAGCCCGATGAGTTTTTTGAGCATCCGCAAACGGAGCGCGCGAAGCAGTTTTTGAGTCAGATTATGTCGCATTGATTGCAGATTAAAAAGGCAGCCTGAAAACGTGTGATGGCGTTTTCAGGCTGCCGTTTTTTGTTTTTTCCGAACTGCGTTTCAGGCTGCCTATGCGGCGGGCGCGACGGCTACCGCGCCTGAAACTTCTTCAACCGCAGCGCATTGCCCAACACGGACACGGAACTCATCGCCATCATCGCGCCTGCAATCACGGGCGTGAGCAGCCCAAAGGCGGCAAGCGGGATGCCGAGGATGTTGTAGATAAAGGCGAAAAACAGGTTTTGCTTGATGTTGTTGAGCGTGGCGCGGGCGATGAAAATGCCGTCTGCCAATTGGTTCACGGATTGGCGCACCAGCACGGCATCGGCGCTGTGTTCGGCAATGTCGGTGCTGCCGCGCACGGCGAAGCCTACGTCTGCCAGCGCAAGGGCGGGCGCGTCGTTGATGCCGTCGCCCACCATGGCAACGCTGCGCCCTTGTGCTTTGAGTTGGGCGATGAAGTCGGCTTTGCTGCGCGGCGATTGGTTGCCGTGGGCGTGGCTGCTGACGATGCCCAGCTGGGCGGCGATGTGCGATACGGTGGCTGCGTTGTCGCCGCTGAGAATGTAAACATGGATGCCGTGCGCGTGTAGGCGTTTGATGGCTTCGGCGCTGTCGGCTTTGAGCGGGTCTGCCAACGCGAATGCGCCTGCGGCTGCGCCGTTGATGGAGACGGCGACTAGGCTGGCGATTTGCCAGATGTCGTCTGTGATGGTTTCAGGCAGCCTGAAATTCGTGAAATCGGGCTTGCCCACTTTCACTAAGCCAATGCCCTCCACTTGCGCTTGCAAGCCTGCGCCTGCTTCGGTTTCAGGCTGCGTGGCGGTGGGGATGGCGATGCCGCGCTCGGCGGCGTGCGAGACGATGGCTTTGGCAAGCGGATGGGCGGCGTGTTGCTCCACGGCGGCGGCAGCCTGCAACAGCGTATCTTCGCTGATGTTCGGCGCAGTCCAGATGGCGGCGATGTCGGGCTTGCCTTGGGTGAGCGTACCTGTTTTGTCTAGCACCACGGTGTCAATATGCCCCGCTTGCTCCATCGCGGCGGCGTTTTTGAACCACACGCCATGTCGCACGGCAACGCCCATGCCTGCCATAATTGCGGCAGGCGTTGCCAAGCCCAGCGCGCAAGGGCAAGCCACCACCAGTACGGCAACGGCGTGCACCAAGGCTTGGGTTGCGCTGCCTGTAAACAGCCATGTGGCGATAAAAGTGAGCGCGGCGATGGATAACACGGTGGGCACAAACACGGCGGCGGCTTTATCTGCCAGCCGCGCGATGGGGGCTTTGCTGCCTTGCGCATCTGCCAGCGCGTTCATCATGTCGCCCAGCAGCGTGTTGCTGCCCAACTGCTCGGCGCGGTAGTCCACGCTGCCCGATAGGATAGACCCCGCCAGCACTTTGCTGCCTGCGGTTTTGTAAACAGGCTGGCTCTCGCCCGTTAAATGGCTTTCGTCTGCCCACGCTTCGCCCGATAGCACCACGCCATCTGCCGCGATGCGCTCGCCTTGCACGGCGCGCAGCGTGTCGCCGATTTGCACGTTTTCCAGCTTTTCAGGCTGCCATTGCGTGCCGCGTAACACGGTTACTTGGCGCGGCGTAAGCTGCATCATCAGCCCCAAGCTGTTGAGGCTGCCGCGTTTGGTGCGCTCTTCCAAAAATTTGCCCAGCGACACAAACGCAATCACCATCACGCCCGCTTCAAAGTAAACATGCTGCACGGGATGACCTGCCAGCACCATGCCGAGCGAATACAGGTAAATCGCCAGCGTGCCGATGGAAACCAGCACATCCATATTTGCCAAGCCGCCGCGCACGCTGGCAATCGCGCTTTTGTAAAATGGAATGGCGAGCCAAAGCTGCACAATGCTGGCAAGGGCAATTTGCAGCCAAGCGGGCGGCATCAGCGCGTGCGAGCCGATGAGCATGCCCACCATGCCGAGCATAAACGGCGCGGCAAGAATCAGCAGTAACCATGTTCGCCAATGGCTTACGGCGTTTTCAGGCTGCCTTTCGGGCAGCGCGCTGGTTTTCAAGGCAGCCTGAAAACCTGTTTTTTGGATGATTTCAATCAGCGCTTCGGGCGTGGTTTGCGCGTCGTCGTATTCCACTTGCGCGGTTTCGCCCGCAAAGTTCACGCTGGCGTTGGCAACGAAGTCTTTTTTGTTGAGCACTTTTTCAATGCGGCTGGCGCAGGCTTGGCAGGTCATGCCGTCGATTTGCAGATTGATGTGTTGGGTGGACATTTGGCTTCCCCTTGTGGATTAGATGGCGACAAGCGTAAGGGTTTACTCGGGGGTAGGGTCAAGAGGCAGCCTGAAAATGCTGTTGGGGGTGGTTTCAGGCTGCCTTTTATGCGCGGGTTATTGAAACAGCCGTTGCAAGCGTTTTTTCAAACGCGGCAGCTCGTCTTGGCAATAGGCGGCGTTTTTTTGCTCGCGCGCCTCGTCGGAATCGGATGGGCTGATTTTGTATCGACTTGCCAGCAGCTGTTCCACCTTGTTTTCTTCGGCTTTAAACCACGCTTTTTCTATTTCGCGCGTCATGCCCAGCTTTTCGCAGGCATCCAAATAGTCTTCGTTTGCTGGGGCGAATCTTGTAACCAGTTCTTCCAGCTCGGCATCTTGGGTTTTTTCGCAAGCGATGGCAACGGCGTAAACCTGCACCATGTTTTGGGCGTGCGCCTTGCAGTCGTTTAAATTGACAGGCGGTTTGGCTTGGGCAAACGGCGCGGCAAGCAGCAGCGCGGTGAGGATAAGCGGTTTGGGGTGGGCGGACATTTTGGGTTTCCTTGTTTACGGTTGAGGCAGCCTGAAAACGGTTTGGGCGTTTCAGGCTGCCTGAAAATCCGTCTCCCAGTCAAAGGGGTAAACGCGCTCGGGCGGCAGCAGGGCTTGCGCGGCGGCGAGCTTGTCTTGGGCAATCAGCGCGTGGATTTTTTGCGCCACATCGGTGATTTCGCTGATGTTTTGTATCCATTCGTTTACATAGCGTGGCACAGCTTCGCCTGTTAGCCCGATTTGGATGCTGCGGTGCGGCAGCGGTTCCAGTTTCAGGCTGCGTTCGGGGTCCCATTGGATGCGGACGGGGTGGGCGGCTTTGGTTTGCTGCCATGTTGCGCTGTCCATGCCGGCGGGTGGGTGGCTGAGGCAGGCGTGGCGCAATGCCCATTCAAAGCCGCTGCGGCTGATGTCTATCGCTAGAATGCGTTTTTGGTTGTCGTCTTTGCCGCCCCAGCCTGCGCGGTACATCATCCACAGGAAAGAGGGCTTAATCCATGTCATGCGTTCCATTTTAAACGGCGGCGACACAAACCGCCCTGCCGCCAGCGCGGTATCGGCAATGGCATCGCTGTATGCCTGATAGACGCGGATGGTGGTGTCGGTGTACACGGCGCGGATTTGTTTGGGCGGGGTGGTCATGTGGTTTCTCCTGATTATTTGGGGAGGCAGTCTGAAAGGTTATTTTTCAGGCTGCCTTTTATGGTCTATTGGTTTTTCAGGCTGCCTCAAAGCAATCCCAGCTGGTTTTGGTGTAGGCGGCAATATCGCGCGTTACCCGCTTGCCGATTAAATGGTCGTAGCATTTGGGCGGCAAGCCAAAGCCTGGGCGCACGCTGCGGATGCAATCGGCGGTAACGATTTCGCCCGCTTTCATGTCGCACACGAAATACAGCGAGCGGCGGAATTGCGCGTTGCCTTGTTCGCTGGATTTTAAGCCGTATTCCACGCGCCCGAGCGCTTGCCATGCGGTGCGGCTGTCGCGGCAGAGGGCGGCTAAATCGGCGGGTTCTAGCGAGAAGCTGTCGTCTGCGCCGCCGCCGTTGCGGTCTAGCGTGAAGTGTTTTTCGATGACGCACGCGCCCAAGGCGATGCTGACGATGGCGGTGGTGTTGTCGAGCGTGTGGTCGGACAGCCCAACGAGTGTGCCGTAGCGGGCGGCCATGTCGGGCAGGGTGCGCAGGTTGTAATCGGCGGCGGGGGCGGGGTAGCCGCTCACGCAATGCAGCACAACGAGCTGGGTGCAGCCGTTGTCTTGCGCGGTGGCGACGGCTTCGGCGATTTCGTCTGCGTTTGCCATGCCGGTGGAAATAATCATGGGCTTGCCTGTTTGGGCGACGTGGCGGATTAGCGGCAAATCGATGGCTTCAAACGAGGCGATTTTGTAGGCGGGGGCGTTCAGGCGTTCCAGCAAATCGACGGCGGTGAAGTCAAAAGGGGAGCTGAAAATTGTGATGCCGATTTCGCGGGCGTAGTCAAACAGGGGCGCGTGCCAATCCCACGGCAGGTGGGCTTTTTGGTAGAGCTCGTGCAGCGATTGCCCGTGCCACAGCCCGCCGTTAATCATAAATTCGGGGGCGCGGCTGGGGAGCGTGATGGTGTCGGCGGTGTAGGTTTGGATTTTGACGGCATCGGCGCCTGCGGCTTTGGCTTCGTTGATGATGCGAAAGGCGGTTTTCAGGCTGCCGTTGTGGTTGGCAGACATCTCGGCGATGATGTAGGGGGGGTGGTTGTTGCCGATGGGGCGGTGGTTGATTTGCATGGCGTTGTGTTGTGTAAAGAAAGGAAAGGGGGATTTTAGCGTGTTTGGAATTTTCAGGCTGCCTAATTATGTAAACAAAAGGCAGCCTGAAAACAAAGCGTAGGGGGTGTAGCTTGCTGCGCACGCCGTTTATATTGTTTGCAAAGGCAGCCTGAAAAAGCAAAATCGCTTGGTGTTTTGCCAAGCAGTTTTTTGCTGGATAGATTGGCTTTCAGGCTGCCTATTTGTGAATGGCTGTTTACAGGGCAACGCTGTTGCTATGCGCAAACGAGTAGGCAGCCTGAAAAAGAAATTCTGTAAAGCCAAGATGGCTTGGGTTGTGCTTCGGTTCATGTTTCTGATGGATTAACCTTTGCGCCTTATCGCGGCGCGTGCGAACTAGCCGCGTTTTGCGCGTCGTCGGACAAGCGCACGCTTTTTCCCGAAAAAAGAATGCTACGTTCGGCTGGACGTAGGGGGGAGGGCGGTAGTATTCAACATTTGTGAAGCGTTAGGCAGCCTGAAAATTAACCCATTCAGCAATAAAACCGTTTGACAGAATACCGAGCGATTTTTGTTTTTCAGGCTGCCTTAATAATGGTTTGAGGCAGCCTGAAATGCTTGTTTCACAGCAACGGAAAGAGTGGGTATGGCGGCGATACGCCATGTTCTGCTTCAAACTGCGCAAATGGTAAGGCAGCCTGAAAACGAGCGCAGGAGTTTCAGCGAAGCTAAAACGTGCCCCCTATTTTAGCTTCGTAACTCCGCTTTGCAGGCTGCCTTTGCCTAATTTGCCATTTGGCAACGAGCCGTCGCCGCTCCATTTATGTTTCAGGCTGCCTTTGGCGTTCCACGAAAATTTCCCACTTTCGCCCCAACAATTCACACCCGACAATTTGCGGCAGCCCGCCCGCTTGTATTACAATTCTTAACAGTAGCGTTTGGCAGCTTTCAGGCTGCCTCAATTCTTTTAAGGACGTTTTATGTATAACAAAGATATTGCTTGCTTTTCGCAAGATGGGTTGGTGAACGCCGTGCATTGCGCGGTGAACACCGTTAGCGAGCCGCTTTGGGCGTGGCTGTTGTGGCTGCTGTTGGGTGTGGGCGTGTTTTTCAGCGTTACCACGGGCTTGGTGCAGTTTCGCCTGTTCGGGCGCAGCCTGAAAGAGATTTCGGGCAGCCGCCAAGACCCCAACGACCCGCACGGGATTACTTCGTTCCAAGCGTTTGTAACAGGGCTGGCGAGCCGCGTGGGTACGGGCAATATTGCGGGCGTGGCGATTGCCATTTCCATGGGCGGCGCGGGCGCGGTGTTTTGGATGTGGCTGGTGGCGCTGATTGGCATGGCTTCGGCGTTTGCAGAATCATCGTTGGCGCAGCTGTATAAAGTGCGCGATAAGAAAACGGGCTTGTTTCGCGGCGGGCCGGCGTATTACATCGCGCACGGGCTGAACTTGCATTGGCTGTCGGTGCTGTTTTCGGTGAGCCTGATTGTGTGTTTTGGCTTTGTGTACCAATCCATCCAAGCCAATACCATTGTGCAAGCGGTGCAATCGGCGGCGAACATGACGGCGGCAGACGGTGTATCAGCGGAAACATGGCACGTTTACAAACACGGCATCGGCGCGCTGCTGGTGCTGCTGGCGGCGCCGATTATTTTCGGCGGCGTGCGGCGTGTGGCGCGGGTGGCGGAAGGCGTGGTGCCGCTGATGTCGGTGATTTATCTGCTGGTGGCGCTGTATGTGATGATTGTGAACGCGGGCGAGATTCCGCGCGTGTTGGGGCTGATTTTTCAGGATGCGTTTAGCAGCAAGGCGGTGGGCGGCGGCTTGCTGGGCGGCATCGTGTCGCAAGCAATGATGTACGGCATCAAGCGCGGCTTGTATTCCAACGAAGCGGGGCAGGGCTCTGCGCCCAATGCCGCGGCGGCGGCGGATGTGAAGCATCCCGTGTCACAAGGTTTGATTCAAATGCTGGGCGTGTTTATTGACACGATTGTGGTGTGTTCTTGCACGGCGTTTATCATTTTGCTGTCTAACGTGCCGATGAACACGGAGCTAAGCGGCATCCAGCTCACGCAAGCGGCGCTGGAAAGCCAAATCGGCGGCTGGGCGCAGCAATTTTTGGCGGTGGTGCTGTTTTTGTTTGCCTTCACCACGATTATCGGCAACTATGCCTACGCCGAAACCAATGTGAAATATTTGCACGGCAACCGCTTTGTGCTGCTGGTGTTCCGTTTGCTGATGCTGGGGTTTGTTTACTTTGGCGCGGTGGCGGAAATGCCTGTGGTGTGGGATATGGGCGATTTGACCATGGGCGTGATGACGTTGATTAACTTGGTGGCGATTGTGCTGATGTATAAAACGGTGCTGCTGCTGCTGAAAGATTACAGCGTGAAAGTGCGCCGCGGCATCAAAGAGCCTGAGTTTAAGCTATCGGAGCATCCTGTGTTGAAACGGAAGATTAAGTCTAATATTTGGTGATGCTGTTGCGATGCAAAGGCAGCCTGAAAACGAGTTTTTTGTTTTCAGGCTGCCTTTTTGTTGGGCATGAGCGGGATGTTTTAGCTTCGCTTGTTTTGGCTTCGCCACGCCGCTTCGCCACGCCGCTTCGCCACGCAGGCTGCCTTGTTTACATGATTTGAAGCAGCCTGAAACCTTTGTAAAACGCGCAACCGATGGAGCGTCGGCGGCTCGCCGACATTTGGGCAAACCAGTCATGCTCCGTTTGATTAGAGCCACTTGCACTTGGCGATGAGCCGCCGTGCCATTTTAGATTTCAGGCTGTCTTTGGGTGTTTGCGCGTACCCGAGGCAGCCTGAAACCGGATTTTGCAAGCCCAAAACAAACAACCGTTATCTCGCGATAACGGTTGCTGTGCTTAAAACGGCTGGAACTTATTTCTTCGCAGCGGCTTTCAAAATGCCGTACAGCTCGTCTTTCAACGCCAATTTTTTCTGTTTCAACACAGCCACTTCGGCATCGGCGGTGGCGCTGGTAACAGGATCGTTTTCCAAGCCTGCGATTTTGTCGTCTAGCTCGTTGTGTTCGTCAAACAAGCGGGCAAAATGCGCGTCTTCTTGTTTCAATTTGCTGATTAGGTCGCGGAATTCTGGGAACATGGTCAAATCCTTTGCTAAGGGTGGAGAAATCTTGTTTTCTTGTTAGCATTTTATAACAAAGCCCCTTGTTTTGCCATACAATAGCCGGCGATTTTTTACAAAAGGACCGGCAATGTTAGCAAAATTTATCACTTTGGACGGCATCGACGGCGCGGGCAAAACCACGCAGTTAAACGTGATTCGCGATTGGTTTGCCGCGCATCGGCTGCCCGTGCTGTTTACGCGCGAACCAGGCGGCACGCCGCTGGGCGAGGCGTTGCGCGCTTTGCTGCTCAGCCCCGCCACCCAAGTTTCGCTGCACACGGAAACGCTGCTGATGTTTGCGGCGCGGCGGCAGCATTTGGAGGATGTGATTTTGCCTGCGCTGGCACGGGGCGTGAACGTGGTGTCCGACCGTTTCACCGATGCCACATTTGCTTACCAAGGTGGCGGGCGCGGTTTGCCTGATGGGCAGATTGAAATATTGGAAAACTGGGTGCAAGGCAGCCTGAAACCCGATTTGACGATTTTGCTGGATGTGCCGCTGGCGGTGTCGTTGGAGCGGATTGAGCGCAGCCGCGAGAAAGACCGCTTTGAGCAGGAGCAGGCGGATTTTTTCACGCGGGTGCGGGCGGCGTATCTGCGCCGCGCGGCATCTGCGCCCGAGCGTTATGCGGTGGTGGACAGCAATCGGGATAAGGCAGTGGTGCGCGCGGAGATTGAGCAGGTGTTGGACGGGCTGTTTGGGGTGAATGAGGCAGCCTGAAACGGAGGAAATCGTTTTCAGGCTGCCTTTGGGTAATGGGGGCAATGGCGGCGAAAGATTGGGCTACATGGGGTGCAGGGGCTTGCCCCTGCTCGTGGTAGGCGGCGAAACGCTTGCTCTGACAAAACTTAACAAATGGATGGGTAAACAAAAAACGCTGGCGGATAACCAGCGTTTTTTTGTAAACATAAACTGCGCCACATTAGGCAGCCTGAAACGCTTGTTTGAGCGTGGCGACCACGGTGTCTTGCTCGGCTTCGCTAAGGTCAAAATACAGCGGCAGGGTGATGGCGCGGGCGTAGTAGGCTTCGGCGGCGGGGAAGTCGCCTTGCTTAAAGCCGAAGCGCTGGCGGTAATAGGGCTGGGTGTGCACGGGGATGTAGTGCACGTTTACGCCGATGCCGTGCGCGCGCAGGTAGTCAAAGATTTGGCGGCAGGTTTTGCCGCTTTCAGGCTGCATATTTTCAGGTTGTATTTGGATGGGGTAGAGATGCAGCGCGGACTGGTTGGCGGGGTGGCGGTAGGGCAGAGTGAGGGGCAAATCGGCAAGCAGGGTGTCGTAGCGGGCGGCGAGCGTGTGGCGGCGGGCGACGAATTCGTCTAGCCGCGTCATTTGGCTTACGCCGAGGGCGGCTTGCAGTTCGGTCATGCGGTAGTTGTAGCCTAAATCGATTTGCTGGTAATACCATGCGCCGTCGGGTTCGCCGTGCATTTCGGCGGGGTTGCGGGTGATGCCGTGGCTGCGTAACAGCGCCATTTTCTCGGCGAGTTCGGCGTGATTGGTGAGGCAGGCGCCGCCTTCGGCGGTGGTGATGATTTTAACGGGGTGGAAGCTGAATACGGTGATGTCGCTGTATCGGCAGTTGCCGACTTTGCCGCCGCGGTAGCTGGCGCCGATGGCGTGGGAGGCGTCTTCGATGATTTTGAAGCCGTATTGTTGGGCGAGTTGGTGCAGGGCGGCCATGTCGCAGGGTTCGCCGCACAGGTGCACGGGGATAACGATTTTGGGCAGGCAGCCTGAAACTTGGGCTTGGCGCAGTTTGGCTGCCAGCGCGGGGACGGAGAGGTTGAGCGTGGCGGGGTCGATGTCCACAAAATCCACCGTTGCGCCGCAGTAGAGGGCGCAGTTGGCGCTGGCGACGAAGGTGATGGGCGTGGTCCATACGATGTCGCCCGGTTTTAAGCCGAGCGCGAGGCAGGCGATGTGCAGGGCGGACGTGGCACTGTTCACGGCAACGGCGTGCGCGGCGCCGCAGTAGCTTTTCAGGCTGCCTTCAAAGGTGGGCACCTGCGGCCCTTGGGTGAGGAAGTCGGATTGGAGCACGGAAACGACGGCGTCGATGTCGTCTTGGGAAATGGTTTGGCGGCCATAGGGAATCATGGGGTGTCCTTTTTGCGGATTTTGCGGATGGGCTGAGTGGCATTGAACGGATGTGTTAGGCAGCCTGAAAAGCCGTTTGGATGATTTTCAGGCTGCCTTTGGTCTTGGCTTCATTATGCAGGCTGCCTTTGGGGGTTGTGGCGTTTTCAGGCTGCTTAGGCGCGGGCGCGATGTGAGGCAGCCTGAAACTTTTCCCGCGCTCCTACGGCTTGCTGGCAAGCCGTGCGCTGGCAAAAGCAAACGGTTAATTCAAGTCAATGGCAGGATTGTCGGCAGTCAAAACAGCTTGGCGCACAACGCTTGCGCCCAGCTCGGCTTGCGCGTGGCGGGCGATGTCGGCGAGCGCGGCTTCCAAATCGGCGCGGCGGCCGGCGTTGGGATATTCCAGCACGACAAACGCGCGGCGGCTGTTTTCTGTAATCATGGTGCGTTTGCCGTCGCGCCAGTTGAAGCAGCGGCACACTGCGCCCGCATCGTCGGTGTAGCAGAGTTCGCCTGCCAGCGTGGGCGAATTTTCTTCGTCGCCGAGCGCGTAAAATTCGTCGCCGCCTTGGGTGATGTGCAGTTTCAGGCTGCCTACAAAGGTGTCAATGTCTTCCGCGCCGCAGGGCAAGCCGTGGGTGAGGCTAGCGGCGTTGTAGATGTCCACCAACGGGTTGATGCTGCCTACGCCTTTACCTTGTTCTATGCGTTTGAGCAGGGCTTCTATGCTGCTGCGTACGCCTTTTTTGGTTTTAAATTGCTGATAGGCTTCGCGCCACACGGCAACGGCGGGGTTTTGGCTTAGCTGTTCGGCGGTCAGGTGTTTTTTTGCGGCGATGTTGGCTTCGGCAAGCAGTTGCTTCACGGCGGGGCTGGATTCGCCTTGGTTGTTGATGTTGTCTAATATCAGCACGGCGAGCTGGGCTTGCGGGAACAGTTGCCAGAAGCTGGCATCGACGATGAATTGTTGGGTCATGGGGTTTCCTTTTTGGATGGATAATAATATGTGCGCCTTGCTCTGCTTGCGTTTTCAGGCTGCCTATTGTTTACGCGCAATAGGCAGCCTGAAAATCTGTTTTAAACCGTTTGCGAATACTTGGCTTTGGTTTCCTTATGCCGCAGGTAGTAATCAAAAATCATGGCGATGTTGCGAATCAAAAACCGCCCTTTCGGGGTAACTTTCAGGCTGCCTGTTTCAGGCTGCCATTCAATCAAGCCCTGCGCGGCGAAGCGCTGCAAATCGGGGATTTCCTCGGCGAAATAATCGGCAAAATCGGCTTGGTAATCGGCAAGTTCCAGCGCAAAGCGGCACATCAAATCTTGGATAATTTGGCGGCGCATCACGTCATCAGCGTTCAACTCATAGCCGCGCATCACGGGCAGTTTGCCCTCGTCCAAATCGGCGTAGTACGCATTCAAATCGCGCTGGTTTTGGCTGTATGTGTTGCCAATTTTGCCGATGCTGCTCACGCCAATCGCTACTAAATCGCAATCGGCATAAGTGGAATAGCCTTGGAAATTGCGCTGCAAACGCCCTTCGCGCAGGGCAACCGCCAGCTCGTCTTCGGGCTTGGCAAAATGGTCCATGCCGATAAACACATAGCCGCGCTCGTCCAGCAGCTTCACCGCGTATTGCAGAATGTCCAATTTTTCTTCGCTTGACGGCACGGCGTTGGTGTCAATGCGCCGCTGCGGCTTGAAAATATGCGGCAGATGCGCGTAGTGATACAGCGCAAGGCGGTCGGGCGACAGCGAGAGCACGGTGTCCAGCGTGGGCTTGATGCTTTTCACCGACTGGTGCGGCAGCCCGTAAATCAAATCCACGCTGATCGATTTAAACCCTGCCGCGCGCGCGGCATCAATCACTTCGCGCGTTTCTTCCACCGTTTGAATGCGGTTTACGGCAGCCTGAACTTTGGGGTCAAAATCTTGAATGCCCACGCTCATGCGGTTAAAGCCCAGTTCGCCCAGTTTGAACACGCTCTCGCGGCTCACCTTGCGCGGGTCGATTTCAATGGAATATTCGCCGTCGGGCAGCAATTCAAAATGCTGGCGGATAAGGCAAAACACGCGTTCCAACTGCTCGTCGCTTAAAAAGGTGGGCGTGCCGCCGCCGAAATGAAGCTGGGCAAGTTGGTGCTTGCCGTGCAGATGTGGGGCGAGCAGCGCCATTTCTTTTTCCAGATAGGTTAAGTATTCGTCGGCTTTGCTGGTGTCTTTGGTGATGACTTTGTTGCAGCCGCAGTAATAGCAAATCACGTTGCAAAACGGGATGTGGACATAAAGCGAAACGGGTTTCAGGCTGCCTGAAAGCGTGTTTTCCAGCACGGAAACGTATTCAGGCTGCCTGAAACCGTCATGGAAGCGGTCGGCGGTGGGATAAGATGTGTAGCGCGGGCCGCTGGCGGGCAGGCTGGCGATGAGTTCGCGGTCAAAGTCAAACAGCGTGGGTGTGTGTGGTGCGATGGTGATGGTTTTCATGGTGGTGGTTAAGTAAATGATTTTGCTTTTAATCAAATTTTGTTAAAATTAGCATTGGCTTTACAAGCAATGTAAAGTTTTATCAATTAGACAATATAACTAGACCAACTAACTATTTAGGACTACAAAGAATTATGTCAAGGCTGCCCATTTGCAAAACGCAATGCACACACTGTTCATTAAAAGAAATCTGTATGCCCGTTGGGTTTCAGGAGGAGGATTTTAACCAAATTGGCGCAGTGTTGAAACAAAATCGTCGTGTAAAGAGAGGAGAATTCTTATTTCATGCGGGGGAAACGTTCACTTCTTTGTTTGCCATCCGCACGGGATTTTTCAAAACGGCGGTGAGCACGCAAGACGGGCGCGACCAAGTTACGGGTTTTTTTATGTCGGGCGAATTGGTGGGCACGGACGGGATTTGCTTGGGCAAATATGCTTGCGACGCGGTGGCGCTGGAAGACAGCGAGGTGTGCGAGCTGCCGTTTGACCAAATCGACGAGTTGAGCGAGAAAATCCCGCAGCTTTATCTGCACGTTTTGCGCTTGATGAGCCGCGAGATTGTGCGTAACCAAACGGTGATGCTGCTTTTGGGCAATATGCGGGCGGAAGAACGGCTGGCGATGTTTTTGCTGAATTTGTCTGACCGCTTGTATATCCGCGGCTTTGCGGCAAACGATTTTATTTTGCGGATGTCGCGCGAGGAAATCGGCAGCTATTTGGGGCTGAAACTGGAAACAGTGAGCCGCACGCTGTCTAAATTTAAGCAAGATGGCTTGATTGATGTGGAGCATAAGCATATTCGGATTTTGCTGCCGCGTGATTTGCAGGCGTTGGTTTCTGGCTGCCAAGAGCGGCGGGAGTATTAGAACCTGTATTGCTCGTTAAGCATACGATAATTTTTGTTAAGATTTCTGTTTTTAGGTTAAAATTCAGGCTGCCTCGGAGGATTGAGGCAGCCTGAAAACGTTTTTAGCCTCGTGTTGGCATGGGATGCACGCGGTTCTTATTTTGAAAGATGATTTTATGACTACATTGAACCAGAAAAAATTGGCTGGCGCGGTTTTGTGTGCGCTGTTGGCGTTGTCTTCGGCTGCGGGAATTGCGGCGAATCAGTCTGACAACGAGCTGAATACGGCGGGGCAATCGCAGTTGGAAAAAAATGCCCAAGAGGCGGCGCGTAAGCATGCCAACCGAACCAAACAGGCGAATAACGGCAGCCAAGCCGAAAAAGCCGCCTCAAAGCCAGCCGAAGAAAATGGCTTGGACGATGATGCCATCAAAGGCCCAGCCACCATCCCTTTGGGCGCAGAAGGCAGCCTGAAACTGCCTGCGGGGATGTTGTTCATCAAAAAAGACGCGGCGAATGCGCTGATGGTGGAACATGGCAACAGTTCTAATCCCAACCGCTATGGCTTGATATTGCCCGAGGTAAAAGAAGGTGAGGATGTTACTTGGTGGGTGGATTTGGATTATGTGGATTCGGGCTATATTAAAGACGATGACGCGAAAGAATGGGACACGGAAGCGATGCTCAACGAGCTTAAAGCGGGCAATGAAGAGCAAAATAAAGTGCGCAAATCCAAAGGGATAGCGGAGACTGAAACGCGCGGCTGGATTGAAAAACCGCAGTATGATACGGCAACGCATCGTTTGATTTGGTCCATTGATGTGTATGAAAAAGGCGGCAAGGATGAAAACCCTGCGGTGAACTACAACACGTTCCAGCTCGGCAGAAAGGGCTACATCAACCTAACGCTGATTACGGATTTGAAAGAGATTGACAAGATGAAGCCTGTGGCGCGGGAGCTGTTGAGCAATATTGAGTTCAACCAAGGCTTGCGCTATGCGGACTTTAACGCGACCACGGATAAGGTGGCGGAATATGGTTTGGCGGCGTTAATCGGCGGCGTGGCGGCGAAAAAGCTGGGCTTGCTGGCGGTGATTGGCGCGTTTTTTGTGAAGTTTGGCAAGATTATTGCGTTGGCAGCGGTGGGCTTGGGCGCGGGGTTGAAGGGGCGGTTTGGGCGGAAGAAGGATAAGTAAGCGGGAGTGTTTTCAGGCTGCCTTTGGCGATTGAGGCAGCCTGAAAACGTATCAACAGCCCAACACGCAATAACGCATTGACGGCTTCATCCTATTGGATTGAACGACAGGCTATTGCCCCCTATTTTGATTTTCAGGCTGCCTCTGATATTGAGGCAGCCTGAAAACATTGTCCGCTTGCGATTATGGCATCACTTGCTCGGGGTTGGGACTGTCGGACAACACGACGGGCAGCAGGGCTTGCTCCACTTGGTCTTTAAGCAAAAAGCGGTCGCTTGCGGGCAAATCGCGCGGCAGAAGCTGCGGGGCGATGTTGACTTTGACGTTGATTTGCTCAATGGAGACGATGCGCCAGAGCGATTGGAACAGGTTGGCGTTGGCAAACGAGACGGCAGTGGTGCGTTCGCCGGCATCGTAGTAGCGCATGGCGATGGGCTGCACGGGGGCGTTGCTGTCTAAGGCAGCCTGAAACAGGGCGGCTTTGAGCGGGAGCATACCGTTGCCCAGCGTGGTGCGGGCTTCGGGGAAAAAGCAGACGTTGCCGTTGGCTTCCAACACGCGGGAGATGGCGGCGTTGATAATGTTGATGTCTTTGCGGTTGCTGCGGTCGATGTATACCGTGCCTGCGTTGGTAACCATTTTGCCGATAACGGGCCAGTTTTTGAGTTCCTGCATAGCGATGAAGCTGGCGGGATAGAGGGCGGTAATCACGAAGATGTCCAGCCATGAGACGTGGTTGGCGGCGATAAGCAGACCGTGTTGCGCGGGGTTGGGGCTGGGGCTGGCGTGGATTTGGATGCCGAGCGTGTCTAGGCAGCTTTGCCCCATGTGGCGCAGGGTGGCGGCGCGTTGTTCGTCGGTGGCGTTGTCAAGCTGGCGTAGGTTGCGCCCTGTGTGGTAGAGCCAAATCAGGAGTTTGAACAGGCGGGCGATGCGTTTGCGGATGGGGGCTTTTTGAGGCATGGCGGTTGGGGATGGTTTGGGTGGATGGGTTGGGTTTCGCTGAAATTACTGCGTTCGTTTTCAGGCTGCCTTTGGGATAATGATTGGGCAAATGAGCCGTTGCGGTTCTATTTTGGTTTTCAGGCTGCCTATTCAATAATCACGTCTGCGCCTGCGGCGATGGCGAGCCGACGCAGGGTGGCGACGGGCATATGGCGGTGGGCGAGCGTGCTGATGTTTGCCAGCACGGGCAGGTGGCTTTGCTGCTTGGCTTGGGCGATGGCTTCCACGTCCAGGCGGACGGGCGCGCTGTGCAGACTCAGCGTGCCGGCTTCGCCCAGCAGGATGTGCTGGTTGCCGCGCAGCGCGATTTGTTCGGCGGCAATCAGCCAGTCGCGCACGGTGTGGTGGATGTCTTTGCAAACGACAACGGGCACATTCAGGCTGCCCAGTTCGTGCAGAATATGGCGGTTGTTGATGAGTTCGCCGCCCAAATAGAGCAAATCGGCTTCGGCGTTGAGCGCGGCTTGGATGTGCGCGCTGTCGCGGATGCGAACGGCAACGGCTTTTTGCGCGCGGTGCCAATGGGCGCCGCAGTGTTGCAGTTGGCGGGCGATGTCGGCTTCGCCGGCGTTGTTGTCGGGGGCGTAGGGATTGGCGGGGAGATAGAAGGGGTCCAGCAGCACGGCGGGGGCGTGCACTTCGCTTATTTCAGCCGCATGGGATTGGGGTTTGCTTGTTTCGGTTTCGCCGGAACCTACTTTGCCTGTTTTAACTTCGTTGAGACCTGCGGTTTTCAGGCTGCCGATGTAGGCGATGGTTTGCGGCGCGTTTGTGCCGCCGAACGGAATGCCGCGGATGATGATTTGGCTGTCATCCGCCCATGCTTCGCGGCTGATGATGCGCCAGTCTTGCATGATGCGGATGGCGCGTTCCACTTCGGGCAGGGCTTCGATTTGGGCGGCGTCAAACACGCGCTCGTCGCCGACCGCACCGATGATGGTGTGTTCGGTGCCGCGCGACAGGTGTTCGGTCAAGCCTTGGGCGCGGATAAATTGGACGACGTTTTGCACGGCGTCTTCGCTGGCGTACGGTTGCATCACGATAACCATGGAGGGCTACTTTCGGAATTTTAGGCTGACTTGGTTTGGCTCAATGCAGGGCGATATGTCGGGCTGTAAGCAACTAGGCGGCGGGAGCAAAAGAATGATGATTTTCAGGCTGCCCCCGCCCCATTAGGCAGCCTGAAAAACAAAAACAGGCAAGGAAACCATCCCCTTGCCTGCTGCGCTGCCCGTTTAGAACGGGATGTAGTTGCTCGGGTTTACAGGCGTGCCGTTTTCGCGCACTTCAAAATGCAGTTTGCCTGCGCTGCCCAGCCGCGCGAGAGATTGCCCGCGTTTCACGCGCTCTTGCTCTTTCACAATCAGGTTGTCGCCGTTGCTGTATGCGGTGAGCAAATTGGGGCTGTGTTGCACCACCACCAGCTTGCCGTAGCCGCGCGGGCCGTTGCCGCTAAAAATCACTTGTCCGTCGGCGGCGGCAACAACGGTTTGATTTGCCGAGCCTTGCAATTCTACGCCGCGCGTGCTGCTGCTAAACGCTTTGCCGATGCTCGCGCCCGCCAGCGGGTTTTGCCATGTCAGCCCTGCGTGGCTGGCGGTTTTGCCGGATGCGGCAATGGTTGGCGTTGGCGGGGGGGTTACGCTGGTTGTGGTGGTTGTAGTAACAACGGGCGTGCTGGCAACGGCTGTACCTGTTACGCGCAAGGTTTGTCCCACGCGTAGGTTTTCGTCTTGCAGATGGTTTACCGCGCGAAGCTGGCTTACGGTCATGCCGTGGCGTTGGGCGATGCTGTACAGCGTGTCGCCTGAAACTACTCGGTAGCTGCCTGTGGCTGAACTGGTGTTCCCGTATGATGCGCCGCTCGCGCTAGTGGGCTTTACCCGCAGGTTGGTCCCCAATTTTACGGTGTCGTCGGGCAGGTTGTTCCATGCGCGGATGTTGTCTTGGCTCACGCCATAGCGTTTGGCGATGTTGTATAAGGTGTCGCCGGGGGCGACTTGGTGGAAGGTGGCGTTCACATCCACGCTGGGGTAAGCGCCTGCCGGGTGGCTGTATGCGCTGCCGCTGGCAACGGGCGTGCTGGGGGTGCTTGGGGTGTAAACGGTGGACGGGGTGGGCGTGTAGGGCGTTGCGCCGTAGGGATTGCCCGCGCCGGCGGTTGTGCCTGCGCCGGTGCCGTCGTAGGGGGTGGCGGTGCTTGGGGTGTAGGGCGATGCGGTGCTGCTGCCGCCTACGCCATTGCCCGCCACAACGGGCGCGGAATTTTTGGCAGCGGAACACGCAGTCAATAAGGCTGCGGCTGTTGCCAAAGTTAAAATGGAGCGAAGTTTCATAGAGCTACCCTTTTCTAGATAAAAACACGCGCAGCAAATGGCTGCAAACGGGCGTAATCATACCGTTTTGCTGGGGCGTTGGGCAAGTTTTCGCTTTGCCGGGCAGGCTGCTTGTGCGCTCTCGTGTGGTGTGTTGGCGAGGACGCAAGCAAAATCCCGTTTTCAGGCTGCCGCAATGTTTGGGCGGGCGGGTTTGCCTATGCTTGCCGATGCCGGGAACTTCGCTTTGCCGCCTTGTGCCCGTTCCAATTGAATTCACTATAAACGGCGCGATTTCGGTAAAATGTGCGCTTTTGCTTTGGGCTAGAACGATGTCGATGGATGATAAATTGTTGCCGCACCGCGATGCGATTGATGCGATTGACCGGCAAATTTTGACTTTGCTCAACGAGCGGGCAACGCATGCGCGGGCGATTGGCGCGCTGAAAGGCACGGGGGCGGTGTATCGTCCCGAGCGCGAGGCGCAGGTGTTGCGGCGGATTAAGGATTTGAACGAGGGGCCTTTGCCAGATGAGGGGGTGGCGCGCTTGTTCCGCGAGGTGATGAGCGAGTGTTTGGCGGTGGAGCGTCCGCTGACGATTGCTTATTTGGGCCCGATGGGCACGTTTACGCAAATGGCGGCGATTAAGCATTTTGGTCATGCAGCGGTTACCGTGCCTTGCACCACGGTGGATGACAGCGTGCGCTTGGTGGAGGCGCGGCAGGCGGATTATGCGGTTGCGCCGGTGGAAAATTCTACCGAAGGCTCGGTGGGGCGCACTTTGGATTTGCTGGTGAACACGCCGTTGCAGGCTTGCGGTGAAGTGGTGCTGCGGATTCATCATCATTTGTTGAGCGTTTCAGGCAGCCTGAAAAAGGTGAAAAAGGTGTATGCGCACGCGCAGGCGTTGGCGCAATGCCAATTTTGGTTAAACGCGCATTTGGGCGGCGATGTGCAGCGCGTGGCGGTGTCCAGCAATGGCGAGGCGGCACGCTTGGCGCAGTTGGATGAAAACGTGGCGGCGATTGCCAGCCAAACGGCGGCGGAAATTTATGGTTTGACGAAAATCGCGGAAAACATTGAAGACGAGCCGAACAACACCACGCGCTTTTTGGTGCTGGGGCATCAGGATACGACGGCAAGCGGCAAGGATAAAACTTCGTTGATTGTAAGCGCGCCCAATCATGTGGGGATGCTGCATCGGGTGATTGAGCCTTTAACGCGGGCGGGGATTTCGCTCACGAAATTTGAAAGCCGCCCCAGCCGCACCGGGCTTTGGGAATATCTGTTTTTCATTGATATTGAGGGGCACGAATCGGATGGGCGCGTGCAGGCGGCGTTGGCGCAACTGCGTGAGACGGCGGCGTTTGTGAAGGTGGTGGGGAGCTATCCGATGGCGGTGTTGTAGTTTGAATGTGGACAGGCAGCCTGAAAATGCGTAAACAACGCGACGGTTTCCAACATCAGGCGACCACGCCCACCGTGTGCGAATGCCGCACAAGGGCATTGGCAACGCAGAACCATCGCTATTTTGATTAACAGTAAAAGCCATTTGCCCCCAATATTGCCCACTCTATCCCAACCTATAAGGACATTATCATGAGCCAATTCCGCCAAGACTTCCTGCAATTTGCCCTGCGCCAAAACGTACTCAAATTCGGCGAATTCACCACCAAGGCAGGTCGCCAATCGCCCTATTTCTTCAACGCAGGTTTGTTTAACGACGGCGCGTCCACGCTCGCGCTCGCTAAGTTTTACGCCCAAGCGATTGTGGAAAGCCAAGTTCGGTTTGATATGCTGTTCGGCCCTGCCTACAAGGGCATCATCCTCGCTGCCGCCACCGCCATGATGCTGGCGGAACGCGGCATCAACGTGCCATTTGCCTACAACCGCAAAGAAGCCAAAGACCACGGCGAAGGCGGCACGCTGGTGGGCGCGCCGCTCCAAGGGCGTGTGTTGATTATCGACGATGTGATTTCCGCGGGCACTTCCGTGCGCGAAAGCGTGAACCTTATCCGACAAGCGGGCGCAACCCCCGCGGGTGTGGCGATTGCGTTAGACCGCATGGAAAAAGGCACGGGCGAGCAGTCTGCGGTGCAAGAAGTGCAAACGCAATACGGCTTGCCCGTGGTGGCGATTGCCAATTTGCTGGATTTGTTTGCGCTGTTGGAACAAGGCGGCAGCGCGGAGTTGGCACAGTTTGTTGAGCCGATGCGGGCGTATCGCGCGCAATATGGCGTGGTGTAGGCAAGCGGTTTTCAGGCTGCCTACTCGTCTTCTGCGGCTTCGTATTCCCGATAGCCCAGTTTGCTGCCTGCGCGGTAAGGCAGATACAAAAACAGCACAATAAACGCCGCCGCCATCGCCATAGTAAACAATATATTCAGCAACGGCGCGCTGCTCATGGCTATCAAGGGCAGCAGTACAAGCAACGCTAAGAACACTTTGCCAATCCAGCCTGCGGTTAAGCCTTTTTTGCCACGGCTATGCCCGTAAACAAAAGCGATGCTGGCTGCGCCTAACACGTTGAGCGCGAACACCAACAACTCCCCTTGTTGGCTCAACGACTGGAGCGACGGGAGAATGGTGATGGCAAAGACAAACCACAATACGCCGATGATTTTAGCGGGTAGTACAAGATGTCTCATGAGTTGTTCCTTTTATGATTTCAGGCTGCCTATTATGTGAGCAATAAAGGCAGCCTGAAAATATATTCAGCAATCAACAGCCCAACCTACTTCGCCTGCTGTTGCTGCTCTTTTTTCGCAGCCTCTTTCGCCGCTTGCCATTCTTGTTCTTGCTTGGCGATTTTGGGGTTCACTTGATACTGCGCCGCCTCGCGCAAAATCTCGGGCTTAACGATGCCTTTTAACTGCTGGCTGGAAAGGAAAATCTCGGGGCGGCCAATCGCATACGCGCCGATTTCATAGCTTTGGAACAAGAACACTAAGCCGCCTTTGGCAAAACGCCAGTTGTCCGTGCCTTTGAAATCTTGGTTGTATTCGGCCACATATTCGCGCGCTTCTTTTTCGCTGTATTCGGCGTCGGTTTGCAAATAGTTCACATAGCCCGCTTTTTGCAACGCCACCAGCTTCGCCATCTGCTTGGGCAGCAAAATGTCTTTTAACGCAACGGGTTTGATTTTGGCTTCGCCGCGTTTCAATACGGTGAAACCGTGGTTGCCGTTGCCGTGTGCGCCGCAGGTGTATTCCCATTCTTCCATGCCGAACACCGCGTATTGCGGCGTTTGCCCTTCCAGTTCCAGCGTGCGGATGTAATCCAAGAAGCAGGGGTATTCGCCTTGGCGCAATGTTCTGTTTTCTTTATTGGTTTCCGCAATGTCTTTGCTTCTCGTTAAAAATTTTTTCAAACCGTTGGCGGACAAGTCTTTGGCGCCGACGGATTTTCTGATTGCTGCCAACGCCCATGCGTCCAGCGTTTTGTCGCCCGTTTGCGGATAGGCAACGGTGAGCTCGTGGCAGCGCGGTTCTTTTTCGTCGCTCACTTTGGTGCAGTTGGTTTTGGCATGCGCGGTTTGGGTTTTGTAGGACAACGGCGCGGCCTGAACGCCGATGGCGGCGAACAAGGTTACGGCTAATAAAGATTTGGTAAACATGGATTTTCCTTTAAAAATAACGATATATGAATTTCAGGCTGCCTTGCGTGCTTAACGGGCAAATGCAAGGCAGCCTGAAAACGGTTTAGCCTTTAAACACGGGCAAAATCTCGGCGCGGCTGAGCAGCTGGGCGACGATATTTGCCAAGCCGAACAGCAGCACCCAAATCACCAGCCAAGTGCCGCCGAATACTTGGAAACCTTTGCCCGCGCCAAACTTTTTGCGCACCGCGCGCAGCAGCAGGGCAGGCACGATGGCAACCCATATCGTCGCCGCCAAGCCCACATAGCCGATAACGCCCACAAAGCCCAAGGGATACAGCAGGCAGGCAACCAGCGGCGGCAGGAAGGTGATGGCGGCAGTTTTGGTGCGCCCGATGCGGCTGTTGTCGAAGCCGAACAGATCGCTCAAATAGTCAAACAAGCCGAGCGTTACGCCCAAAAACGAGGTGGCAATCGCCATATAGGAAAAGAATGCCAAGATTTTCGCCATGCTGCCGGTGGTAACAAATTTGGACAGCTCGCCAATCAGCACGGCAACGTCGCCGTCGGCTTGGATAACGGGCGCGAAGGCGTTGCGCGGCAGGTTGCCTTGGATGGCGAGCTGCCACAGCGCGTAAATCACCAGCGCGATGAGCGTGCCTATCCACAAGGCGCGGGCGACTTTGGGCGCATCGCCGTTGAAGTATTTATACAGGCTGGACACGTTGCCGTGAAAGCCGAACGAGGCAAGGCACACGGGCAGCGCGGTGCCGAGGTAAATCCAATAGCTGGTGTTTTCGGGGGCGGCGCTGTTGAGCAGGATGGGCAGTTGCGCGGTGTTCAGCAGCCCGCCGGTTGCCCAAATAAAGGTGATGACCATGCCGCCGATGAGAATGCTGGACAATCTGTCCACCAAGCGCGCGGAGTACCACACGCAGCCCGCAAAGATGATGAAGAAAGCGAGTTGCCCAATCCAGAGCGTGCTGTCGGGGTTGAAGCCGAGCGCAACGGTGGTGAGCCGCCCGCCCACGAAAATATAGGCGTAGGTAAGCAGATACAGCACGAAGGCAACGCCCAGCCCGTTGACGATGTTCCAGCCTTTGCCGAGCGAATCGCGCACGATGGTGTCAAAACTTGCGCCCACGGGGTAATGGGTGTTGGCTTCCAATATCATCAGCCCCGAGGCGAGCATGGAAAACCATGTGTACAGCAGCACGGCAAGCGAGCCGATAAACCATACGCCTGATGTGGCGGTGGGGTTGGCGAGCATGCCGGCGCCGATAATCGTGCCTGCGATAATCATCGCGCCGCCGAGTAGGGTGGGGGTTTTGGTGGTCATAGGGGATTCCTTATGGATTTCAGGCAGTTGAAAAGGGGTTTTGCAAAGGGTGTATTTTACGATATTGCACACGATTTTAACCTAACTTTGCAGAATATTTTTCGCGCGGGGCATTGTTGCGTTTTCAGGCTGCCTATGCGTTGCCATCAATGCAGCCTGAAAACGCAAAAGCAAAACGCCGTGTTGGCATGCGACACGGCGTTGGGGTTATTGCTTGGCGGCTAGTAAAAAGCGAAATGGGCGGCAATGGCGGCGAGCCACAGCCAGCCGATGCGGTTGTTGTCCAAAAAGGCGGCGTGGCAGGCTTGGCGGTTGCGGCTTTCCACGCGCAGGTATTGCTGCCATTGCCAGTAAACCACCAGTATCAGCGCCGCCCAATACACCCACGCCGCGCCCAGCTGGCTGCCCACTTGTATCATCAGGATGTCGGCGATGCCGTGGCAGAGCATGGCGGCTTCGGCATCGTAGCTGCCGAAGGTGATGGCGGAGGTTTTGATGCCGATTTTCAGGTCGTCTTCTTTGTCTGCCATGGCGTAGAGTGTGTCGTAGGCGAGTGTCCAGAATACGTTGGCGAAAAATAGCCACCATGCGATAGCGGGTACGCTGCCTGTGATGGCGACAAACGCCATGGGGATGCCGAACGAGAACGCCAGCCCGAGATAAAGCTGGGGGATGGGGAAGACGCGCTTGGCAAAGGGATAGGTGAACGCGAGGCACAGCGCGGGGATTGCCATCAGCCATGTGGTGTAGCTGAACGGTATCAGGCACAGCGCGGCGAGTGCGCACAGGATGAGGATGAGCCGTTTGGCTTCGCGCGGCGTTACGGCGTTGCGGGCGAACGGGCGGTTTTGCGTGCGGGCGACGTGGCGGTCGATGTCTTGGTCTGCCCAGTCGTTGGCAACGCAGCCTGTGCTGCGCATCAGGAATGTGCCCAGCGCGAACAGGACAACGGTGGAGAGCTTGGGGCGGCCTGCGGAGGCAATCCAGATGGCCCATAGGGTGGGCCAGAGCAGCAGCAGCGTGCCGATGGGTTTGTCGGCGCGCATCAGTTGGAGGTAGGTGGGAAATTGGGTGCGCCAGTTGAGGGCGGGTGATGGACGGGGGCGGATGGTGATTGGGCTGGTGGGCATGGTTGTTTTGAGTAAATGTTCTTTTGGGGGATTATAGTGGGTCTTGTTAGGATTTTGTTGGGTTTTGTTAAGGGGTAAGCAATTTTTGTTCCATTGCTGGGGTGGGGGTGTAAAGATGGGTTTCAGGCAGCCTGAAAATGGGTTGGTGCTTTGTGGCAAGCATCCGATTAGTTTAACCATGCGCTTCATGCCAGCGGGGCACTTACTTTTCTTTGCTTCGCCAAAGAAAAGTAAGCAAAAGAAAGGCGACCCCGACGTGCAGGTTTGGCTGCGCCAAACTTCCCTTACTACGCATCCTTTTTTCGGCGCGTGCGAACTAGCCGCGCTACGCGCGTCGTCGAACAAGCGCACGCTTTTTCCCGAAAAAAGGGTGCTCCGTTCGGCTGGACGTAGGGGAGGGGATAGCAGCATTAAACAGTCGTGAAACGTTAGGCAGCCTGAAACGCCAATTTATTTAACAAAACTCTGTTTGATACAACACCAAGCTGGGTTTTTGTTGAATGGCGCAAGCAAGTGTTGGCAAGCTGCCACCGCGCCATTATTGGGCGGATTGGTTTGACAGGGTTTTCAGGCTGCCTTTAACACGCCAAAACACCAAAGGCAGCCTGAAACGCTATTGTTGTTTACCCCCCCCCTCGCCCACCGTCTCCGCCAAAAAGCGCAACACGCAGGCGAGTTCTTCGGCGGTTTCTTGTTGCGTGCCGTTGCCTGTGTGTCCGCCGCTGGCGGGGGCGTAGAGGTGGCTGGGGGCTTGGTGGGCACGCAGCTTGGCGTGGAATTTGAGCGCGTGGGCGGGGTGCACGCGGTCGTCGGTAAGGCTGGTGGTGATGAGGGCGGGGGGGTATTTCAGGCTGCCGCTGATGTTGTGATAGGGGGAGAAGGCAGCGAGGTAGTCGCGCATTTCGGGGTTGGCGGGGTCGCCGTATTCTTCTATCCAGCTTGCGCCTGCGTAGAGCAGCGGGTAGCGCAGCATATCGGTGAGCGGCACTTCGCACACCATGGCGCCGATGTTTTCAGGCTGCCTTGTATACGCGCCGGCAACGATTAGGCCGCCGTTACTGCCGCCTTGGATGGCGATGCGTTCGGCGCGGCTGTAACCTTGTCGGCAAAGGTGGGCGACGACGGCGAGCAGGTCGTCCACCGATTTGTGTTTGTGTTGGCGTTGGGCGGCTTCGTGCCAGCCGGTGAATTCGCCGCCGCCGCGGATGTTGGCCAGCACAAAGGCGTTGCCTTGTTCCAGCCAATGCTTGCCAATCGCGCCCATGTAGTGCGGCAGCTCGGGCACGTTAAACCCGCCGTACACATAAACCAGCGTGGGCGTTTCAGGCTGCCTTGGTTGTTTGCCCACCCAGTAATACGGGATGGGCGTGCCATCGGCGGAGGGGGCGTGATGCTGTTCTACGGTGATGCCTTCGGCGTTGAATTGGGCGACTTGGCGGCGCATCACGCTCAATTCCATCACGCTTAAATCCAGCGCATACAGCGTGAGCGGGGTGGTGAAGTCGCTGGCGGCAAGGTATAGCACGTCGCCGCCCCAAGGCTGGTCGGTGAGTTCTATCGCGCCTTGCGGCAAATCGGGCAGGGCAACGGCTTGCCATGCACCGTCTTGCCATTGCCACGCTTTCAGGCTGCCTGAAACGTTGTCCAGCAGGTTGGCGATGATGTAGCGGCGCGTGGTTTCCACGCTTTCTATCGCTTGCTGGGCGTTGGGCGTGAGTAAGCATTGGGCTTCGCCGAGCACACCTTTGTTGAGTTTCACCGCAATCAGGCTGCCTGCGGGGTAGCTTTGGTTGGCGCGTTGCCATGCGGTTTTCAGTTGCACAATCAGTTGCCCTGCGATGTAGCCCACGATGTCGGCATCGCGGGGCAGGGCAAGCGGCTGGGGTTCGCCTGTTTTGCTGATTTGGTAGTAGGTTTTTTGGAAAAAGCTGGTGGCGGATTCAATCAGGTCTATCGGCGCGCCTTGCGGGTCTAGGTAACGCCATGCGTGCACCATCACGCCGTTTTCAGGCTGCCTAAACACGGCTTGGGCTTGGTCAAACGTTTGCCCGCGCTGCATCAGCCACACTTCGCGCGGGTAGCCCGATGGCGTGAGCTGGCGTTCATCCCACGCAGGACAAACCCAAACGCTGTTTTCATCGCGCCATGCGATGTGGTTTTTTCCCAGCGGAAAGTGAAAACCGTTCGGCACAATTTGGCGCGTGGCAAGGTTAAATTCAACGGTGTAAGCCGCGTCTGAGCCTGCGGGCGAGAGCGTGAGCAGGGCGATTTCAGGCTGCTCCACATAGTGCGACACGCCGTCTAAATACACATCGTCGCCCAAGATTTCGTCAAAATCGGCAACGGAAAACAGCGTTTGCCATTCGGGCAACCCCGCGCGATAGCTGGCGGCGGTGCACACGCGATACACGCCCTTGGGGAACTCGGGCGACTGGTGGAAGTGGTACATCCGCGCGCGGTGTTCTTGGCAAAACGGGATTTGGCGTTCGTCTTGCAGCCGGGCGAGGATGTCGTCGCGCAGGGCGGCGTATTCGGGCGATTGGCAGAAGCGGGCAAGCGTGGCGGCGTGTTCTTGCGCGATAAATTGCTGCGTGGCGGGGGCGGCGAGGTTTTCTAGCGATTGATGCGGGTCTTGCATGGGCGGCTTTCGGGGATGAGGTTAGGTTAAAAAGGGGGCGATTTTAGCATGGCGGTGGGGCGGGTTTCAGGCTGCCAAAAATGGGCGGCGACGGCTCATCGCTCAAATAGTGTGTTGAACCAAATTGCGCAGTTGGTAAACAAGATGTCGGCGAGTCGCCAATGTTTCATTTAGGCAGCCTGAAACGCCTCATCATGCCAGCATCCCGCCTTATTTTTGCCAGCGCACGGCTTGCCAGCAAGCCGTAGGGGCGCGGGGCAAGCGTTTCAGGCTGGCTTATGTTTGCGCCCGCGTTCAAGCATCGTATGTAACAGTAGTAGG
>ERZ773060.167-NODE-167-length-30344-cov-5.12443_pt1 | contig 30344 bp, 26 predicted proteins | sample MGYA00580628_ERZ773060 | MGnify/ENA primary metagenome ERZ773060 (study PRJEB29015, sample SAMEA2738019) | human oral metagenome | biome: human oral; feature: human-associated habitat; material: dental | place: China | collected 2045 ... | reverse complement strand
AAACCCGCGAAAGTGCCCGCCGCGCTTTCGCGGTTTCTGCATTGGGGGCGGGGGTAATACTCACCGCGCTCGGCGGCGATGCCAGCTACCGCCGCTACTACCGCGCACAACACGGCGGGCGCACATACATCCTGATGGACGCGCCGCCGGAGCTGGGCGGCGTTGCACTGTTTCAGCAACGCAGCGATGAATTTCGCGCCTGCCATCTGCCCGTGCCGCAAATCCACGCCGCCGACCCCGCGCAAGGTTTTCTCTTGTTAGAAGACTACGGCGACCGTTGGCTCTGGCACGACCTGGCCGATGCGCCAGAAGCAGCGATGACGCAGGCATTGGCGCTCCTCGGCGACTGGCAACAGGCGACCGCCAACCTGCGCGACACCATCCCGCCCTATGCACTCGACCGCCTGCAAACAGAGGTGTCGCTCATGCGCGAATGGTTCCTGCCGTGGCTCGGCATCACCGCCGACAGCGCGCCGTTACAAGCGCTGGAAACACGGCTGGCGGCAGAAGTACACGACAACGCCGTCTGCGTCCACCGCGACTACCACTGCCGCAACCTGATGCGCCGCGCCGATGGCAGCATCGGCATCCTTGACTACCAGGACGCGCTGTGGGGGCACCCCGCCTACGACCTCGTCTCCATTACCCGCGACTGCTACCTACGCTACCCGCCCGCCGACGTGCGCCGTTGGGAAGAAGCCTTCCGCGCCCGCCATTACCCGGCGATTAGCGCGCAAGACTGGGCGCGCACCTGCGACGCGGTGTCGCTGCAACGCCACCTGAAAGTGCTGGGACTGTTCGTCCGCCTTGCCCAACGCGATGGCAAAACCGGCTATCTCGCCGACCTGCCGCGCGTCCTCACCCACGCCTGCGATGAAGCATCCGCCCTGACGGACTACGCGCCGCTGACGGTAGTGTTGACGCAAGCCGCACTGCTATTACGCAAGGCAGTAGGGGCGGTTAGCGAAGCGTAACCGCCCGCGCATTTGCCATTTACGGCGAATTTACAATTCATTGTTAAACCAGCAATAATTTCCAAAAAAGCCATGAAAGCCATGATTCTCGCCGCCGGACGCGGCAAACGCATGGGCGCGCTGACCGCCGACCGTCCCAAACCGCTGCTGCGCGTCGGCGATGACAGCCTCATCGGCTGGCAACTGCGCCGTCTCGCCCGCGCTGGGTTCATTGATGTCGTTATCAACCTCGGCTATCGCGGCACGATGATTGCCGCTGCCCTCGGCGACGGCAGCGGCTACGGCCTGCGCATCCACTATTCACGCGAACCGGAGGAAGGGCTGGAAACCGCCGGAGGCATCATCCAGGCGTTGCCGCTTTTGGGCGACGCGCCGTTTCTCGTCGTCAATGCCGACATTTGGTGCGACGCCGACCTGCGCCGTTTCCGCGAAAACCGCCCGACGGAGAGCCTCGCCCATTTGCTTTTGGTCGAAACCCCGGCGTGGAAGGCGCGCGGCGATTTTTCGCTCGCGGGCAATATGCTGATTGCCGGGGAAACGCTGACCTTCACCGGCATTTCCGTGCTGCATCCGCGCCTGTTTGCGGGTGTCGCTCCCGGCTTTCGCCCGCTCGCCCCCATTCTGCGCGCCCACCTGCCACGCGGTGAACTCAGCGGCGAAGTCCACGGCGGCGTCTGGCAGGACATCGGCACGCCGGAACGCCTCGCCGCCCTGCAATCCCAATACCAATAATCGCAAAAATCTCAAACGTCGCCCGATGTGCTACCATACCGCCCGTTTTTAAGCTCACACAATCTTCACGGAGTATTCATGCCCGCGCAAATGACGCTCTCCATCATCAAACCCGATGCCGTGCAAAACCACCATACCGGCGCGATTCTCACCCGCCTCGAACAAAACGGCCTGGAAATCGTCGCCGCGAAAATGCTGCGGCTGTCCCGCGACGATGCCGCCCGCTTCTACGACGTTCACCGCGAACGTCCTTTTTTTGCCGAACTGGTGGATTTCATGACCTCCGGCGCGGTGATGGTGCAGGTCTTGCGCGGCGAGGATGCCGTCGCCCGCTACCGCACGCTGATGGGGGCAACCGACCCGAAAGAAGCCGCGCCCGGCACGCTGCGCGCCGATTTTGCTGAAGACAAGGGGCGCAACGCCGTCCACGGCTCGGACAGCGCGGAAAACGCCGCGCGCGAAATTGCCTTTTTCTTCGCTGAACGCGAGTTGTGCCGCTGATGGCAGAGAAAATCAACCTGTTTGACCTTGACCGCGAGGCGATGACCGCGTGGTTCATTGACAACGGCGAAAAACCTTTCCGCGCCAGACAGTTGCTCAAATGGATTTATCACGAGCGTGTCATTGATTTCGATGCGATGACCGACCTCAGCAAACCGCTGCGCGAAAAACTGAAAACCATCGCCGAACTGCGCTTTCCCACCGTGGTCACCGACAAAACCGCGAGCGATGGCACGCGCAAATGGGTTTTCCGCTACGACTGCGGCAACAGCATCGAAGCCGTTTTCATCCCGGAAGACGATCGCGGCACCCTTTGCATTTCTTCGCAGGCGGGCTGCGCGATGGCCTGCCCCTTCTGCTCCACCGGCCACGCGGGCTTTAACCGCAACCTCACCACCGGCGAAATTATCGTCCAGGTCTGGCTCGCCAAGGAATTGCTCAACTGCGACCGCCACGGCAACAACCGTGTCGTCACCAACGTCGTCCTCATGGGCATGGGCGAGCCGCTGGTGAATTTCAACAACGTCCTGCCCGCCACCCGGCTGATGATGGACGACTACGGCTTTGGCCTCTCCAAACGGCGGGTCACGCTCAGCACCTCCGGCATCGTTCCCGCCATCCACGCCCTGCGCGAAGTCACCGATTTAAGCCTTGCCGTCTCGCTGCACGCGCCGAACGACGAACTGCGCAACCAGATAGTGCCGGTCAATGCCCGCTACGGCCTCGCCGCGCTGCTTGATGCCTGCCACCAATATGTGCAGCACAACGGCCAGCACGGCGGCGTCACCTGGGAATACGTCATGCTGCGCGGCGTCAATGACACCCCCGAACACGCGCGACAACTGGTCGAACTGCTGCGCGGCATCCCCGGCAAAATCAACCTGATCCCGTTCAACACCTTTCCCGGCAGCCGCTTTGAATGCTCAAGGCGCAGCGACATCCTCGCATTCCAGCGCTACCTGACCGAAAACGGTTACGTGGCCACCATCCGCAAAACGCGCGGAGAAGACATAGACGCTGCCTGCGGGCAGCTCGTGGGGCAGGTCAATGACCGCCTGCGCCGATACAGACAAACCAGACAAGAGGTAGAAACCGCATGAAAACCAGAAACATACCCCTGCTTGCGGCACTTGCGGCGGCGATGCTGCTCAGCGGCTGCGAAACGCTCGGCTTCGGCAAAAAAAACAACGATGACGAAATCATCCCCACCGTGACCAAGAAAAAAGCCGACTACGGCCAGGCCTACAAGGACTACGTCGAGCTGGGGGCGCAATACCTGCAAATGGGGCGTTACGATCTGGCCGAACCCAAACTGCAACGCGCCATCGAAATTGACTCGCGCCCGCCGGAAGCCTGGAACATCCTCGCCGTCCTCTACGAAGAAAAACGCGACATTGCCTCCGGCAACCAAATCTACCAAAAACTCATCCACAGCCACCCCGAATACCTGCTCGGCTACACCAACTACGCCACCTTCCTCTGCAAATTCGACCGCGACAGCGAAATGCAGGCACTGCTTGGACAAATGCGCGGGCGCAACGCCGAATTCAAAACCGCCGCCAGCATCGCCGAAGGTAACTGCATGGAGCGCCGTGGCCAAAGCGGTGCGGCGGAGAACGCCTACAAACAGGCGATTGCCGCCAACCCGCAGGCCGAAGGCGCCCTCTTGCCACTGGCACAAATCGCCCTGCAAAAAGGCGACTACGCCGGTGCGCTGCGTTACCTGCGCGTGGTGCACACCTACGTCGGCTACAGCCCGGAAAGCGTCAAACTCGGCATCGAAGCGGCACGCAAGAGTGGCGACACCCGCATGGAAGAAGAACTGGTTCGCGTCATGCGCGGCAACTACAAGAGCACACCTGAGGCAAAATCGCTGGGAATCTGACCATGAGCGAAAAAACCAACACCACCGGCGCACTGGACATCGGCGCCGTCCTCTCGGCGGCACGGATGAAGCGGGAACTCTCCATCGCAACAGCCGCGATGCAGTCCAACCTCAGCCAGGAAATCATCGAAAAACTCGAACAAAACCGCTTCGCCGAAATCGGCGCACCGGTCTTCACCCGTGGCTACCTCGGCCTCTACGCCCGCTTCCTCGGCCTGAACGAAGCCGCCGTCAGCCAGGCCTTTAACAAAATCAAAAGCGAACCCGCGCCGGAACTGCGCCTGACCGCCGCCAACGTCGAAAGCCAGCCGCGTGCCTACCGCCGCAGCTACCTCGGCTCCTGGCTGTTGCTCATCCCGGTGGTCATCATTGGCGGCGTGCTGCTCTATCAGCTCTTTGACAACAACTCCTGGCTGATGAAACAAATCAACGGCGCCTTTAACACCCCGCCCGCCGGAGAAATGACCGCCCCGGCGGACACGGGCGGCAGCAACAACAACCCCGGCAACGAAATCGTGCTTGAGGTGGGCGGCACCCCGCTCTCGCCCGAAGGCACGCCACTCTCGCCGGAAAGCGCACAAAACATCCCCGGCCTGACCCCGCCAGTCTCCAACGACTCGGCCAGCGCCGACAACAACAACGAAGCGCCCGCCGAAACCCCGGCCAGCGACAGCCCGGCAGCCAGCAGTACACGCGGCATCCAGCTGTCCTTCTCCGCCGAAAGCTGGATCGAAATCTACGACAATGGCCGCAAAAAAGTGCTGTCAAAACTCGTCAAGGCCGGCGAAAAAATCGAACTGCCCGCCGACGGCGCCCCGTACAAATTCAACCTCGGTCGCCCCGATGGCGTGGTCATGCTCATCAACGGTCAGGAACAGCCGCTTGACAACTACCGCCAGAAAAACTCCAGCCGCCGCTTCACCGTAGATGTCCCCAATGGCTAAAACACAAATCCAGTCCCTGCGCGGGATGAACGACATCTTCCCGCCCGAATCCGGCCACCTGCAACAACTGCACGACCGCATCCACGCCGTCCTTGCCCGCTACGGCTACCGCCCGCTGCAACTGCCGCTGCTCGAACAAACCGGCCTGTTCAAACGCGCTGTCGGCGAAGAAACCGACGTCGTCAGCAAAGAAATGTACACCTTCAACGACCGCAACGACGAAAGCATCACCCTGCGCCCCGAAGCGACCGCAGGCGTGGTGCGGGCGATGATCCAGCACGGCAAACTGCAACAGCCGCAGCGTGTTTACGCCGAAGGGCCGATGTTCCGCTACGAACGCCCGCAAAAAGGACGCAGCCGCCAATTCTCGCAAGTGAGCGTCGAAGCCTTCGGCATGGCGGACGCTGCGCTTGACGCCGAACTCATCACCATCTGCGCCGACCTCTTCCGCCGCCTCGGCGTACTTGACCTGCTGACGCTGGAGCTGAACACCATCGGCCTCGCCGACGAACGCCACGCCTTCCAGCAGGCACTGGTCGCCTACCTGCAAAACCACGAAGACGCGCTGGACGACGACAGCCGCCGCCGCCTCACCACCAACCCGCTGCGCATCCTCGACAGCAAAAACGCGGGCGTACAAACCTTGCTTGACGGTGCGCCGGTACTGGACGACTACCTCGGCGACACCAGTCGCGCCCACTTCGCCCGCCTCACCGCCCTGCTGGACGCGCTCGGCATCGCCTGGCAGCGTAACCCGCGCCTCGTCCGCGGCCTCGACTACTACTGCCACACCGTCTTTGAATGGACGACCGACGCCCTCGGCGCACAAGGCACCGTCGCCGCCGGCGGCCGCTACGACGGTCTGGTCGAACAACTGGGCGGCAAGGCCACTCCCGCCGCCGGTTTCGCCTTCGGCATCGAGCGCATCCTCCTGCTCGCACAAACCCGCGACACCTTTCGCGACAACCCGCCCGCCGTCTATGCCATCGCCACCGATGACAAACACTTCACCACCCTGCTGCCGCTGGTACAAACCCTGCGCGACGCGGGCATCAGCGTCGTCGTCCAGACACAAGTACAGGCGCTGAAAAACCAGCTGCGCAAAGCCGACCAGGAAGGCGCGCACTACGCCCTCATCATCGGCGACGACGAAGCGGCACAACAACACGCCAGCCTGAAAAACCTGCGCGACGGCAGCCAACAAAGCCTGCCCTTTGCCGGGCTGCCCGCCCACCTCCAACCCCGCACCCAGGAAACCGCATGATCCCCTCGACCGACCGCACCGACGAAGAAACCGTCGAACTCATCCGCGAATGGCTACAACAATACGGCCTCACCATCATCATCGGCCTCATCCTTGGCCTCGGCGCCATCGGCGGCTACCGCTACTGGCAGAGCAGCCAGGAAGCCCAGAGCGCCAACGAATCGACCCAACTGGACACCCTGCTGCAAGCGCTGGAAAAAAACGACCTCAAGGCCGCCGCCGCCCCCTACGACAGCCTGCTGAAAGCCGGAGGCGACATCAGCGCGCTGGCCTCACTCAACATGGCCGCCGCCTACCAAAAAGCCGGACAAAAAGAAGAAGCGCTGACCGCACTCAAACTTGCCGCCGCCAGCCCGGACAAACTCGTCGCACAAAGCGCCCTGTGGCAACAGGCGCAATACCAAATCGACAGCAACGAATACGACGCCGCACTACAAACCGTTGGCGGCCTGAAAGACAGCGCCTACGCCGCCCAGGCCGCCGCCCTGCAAGGCATCATCCTCGAAAAACAAAACAAACTGCCCGAAGCCCTGCAAGCCCTGCAACGCAGCCAGGAGCTTGCCCCGTCCACCACGACCGCCGCCGAAATCAACGCGCTGCAAGCCCGCCTCGCCGTACAGGAACCCTGAAATGCAACGCCGCCGCCTCATCCAGCTTGGCACCGCCGCGCTGACCCTCGCCTCCTGCTCCTCCACCTCCGACTTCTTCCTCGGCAAAGACAACCGCCCCGCGCCCAAACCGCTGCCGCCCAGCAGCGGTCGCGTCGCCACCGTCATCCAGTGGAAACACAACCTCGGCGACGGCGGTGCGGACAAAGGCCTCGCCCTCAAACCCGCCTACGACGGCGGCCGCGTCTATGCCGTCTCCGCCGATGGTCGCCTCTACGCCTTTGAGGGCGAAAGCGGCGCACAACTGTGGCGGGAAAAACTCGGCAACGACATCAGCGGCGGCGTCGCCGTCAACCGCAACAACGTTTACCTCGGCACCTACAACGGCGACCTGCTCGCCCTCTCCAGCGAAGACGGCGAAACCCGCTGGCGCGCCCCCCTCTCCGGGCTGATGCTCGCCGCGCCCGTCACCGCCGACGACAGAGTTTACGCGCGCAGCACCGACGGCACTCTCACCGCCTTTGACGCCGACAACGGCAGCGAACTGTGGCGCTACCACATCAACGAACCCGTCCTCAGCGTGCGCGGCAACGCCGAACCCGTCGTTGGCGGCGGCGTCGTCATCATCACCACCGATAACGGCTACTTCGTCGTCCTCGACCAAAAAAACGGCCTGCCCGTCATCGAACAGCGCGTTGCCAACAGCAGCGGCAGCAACCCCGTCGCCCGCCTGGTGGACATGGACAGCACCCCCATCGTCGCCAACGGCATCCTCTACGGCGCCGCCTACCAGTCGATGATCTTCGCCGTGGACCTGCAACAGGGACAGCCGCTGTGGCAACAAGAACAAACCTCCACCCAAAAAGACATCGCCATCAACCGTGCCGGCCTCTACCTCGTCACCGACACCGACCACCTCGTCGCCCTCAACCCGCAGGACGGCAAAATCCGCTGGCAAAACGACCGCCTCGAAGGCCGCCGCCTCTCGCCGCCGTTTGCCCTCGCTGATGGCCGCCTCGGCGTACTCGATTACGAAGGCTGGCTGCACTGGCTCGACGGCGCGAGCGGTGAGCTCATCGGCCAACAAAAAATCGCCTCGACCAGCGCCGACACCCCGGCGGTCGTCCTGCGCGACAGCATCCTCTGGCAACTGAGCGACGGCACCCTGATCAAATTCCGCCCGCAATAAAGCGGCGGGGCAGGGCAGGACATCCCATTTACATACACATCGAGTACTCAGGTGTATGTAAAAAATGCGTAGGGTGGGGCTTGCCCCATCATAAAACCATAAGATAAGAGCCTGTTCAAACTCCCGGTTATCCACATAAATTTGAATTGCTACGCCGAATTTCCCCCTCCCTTGCAGGGCGCGCAGCGCCCGCAGCGGGGGAGGGTCGGGGTGGGGGAGCGATATTATTGACAAACCGAAATTCTGCCTTTTCAATCGTTTACTACCCTCACCCCAGCCCTATCTTGCTGCGCGAGCTGTCCCAGTCCCCACTGGGAGAGGGCATATCGGCTGCTTTTCCAGTTTTCAGTTCCATACACAAGCATACGGAAAAATGCGATTCCCAAGATTTTGAACAGGCTCTAAGGACACAGCACCGACGTCAGGCGAGAAACCCATGCCCGACACCCCGCCGATATACCCCCTCCCCCTGCGGGGGAGGGTTGGGGTGGGGTTTGCCCGCATACCTCGTGAGCGAATAGCCCCCAAATCGCCTGCCCATTTATAGTGGAATAAAACAGAAACAGCCCAAGAATTCCCCCTCCCTCGCAGGGCGAAGCCCGCAGCGGGGGAGGGACGGGGTGGGGGTGAGCGATATTGTTGATGAATCAAAATCCCATTTTTCACGCTTGCTGCCCTCACCCCAGCCCTCTCTCTTGCTTCGCAAGCAATGCTTGTCGCTGCGCGAGCTGTCCCAGTCCCATAGGGAGAGGGAGCATATCGGCGCCTTGCCTTGCTTCCGCTCACACTACACAGGGCTTGAATTTGGGTTATTCCAAATTTATTCCACTATACATACACCTTGAGCGCTCAAGTGTATGTAAACCAGCCAACACCAACCCGAAACCCCATGACCCCCGAAACCGAAACCCCCGCCCGCCGCAAGCCGCTCATCGCCCTCGTTGGCCGCCCGAACGTCGGCAAATCCACCCTCTACAACGCCTTCACCCGCAGCCGCGACTCGCTCGTCTCCGACACCCCCGGCCTCACCCGCGACCGCAACTACGGCGAAGCGCGGCTGGGGGAAATGCCCTGCCGCATCGTCGATACCGGCGGCCTCTTGCGCGACGAAGAAGACCAGATTGACCGCCGCGTGGACAAACAGGCGCGGGCGGCGGTGGAAGAAGCCGATGTCGTCGTCTTCGTCGTCGATGGCCGCGACGGCCTGACGGCGGTCGATGAAACCATCGCCAGTGAGCTGCGCCGCAGCCAGAAGCCCGTCATCCTCGCGGTAAACAAAACCGACTTTGCCGACCCCGACCTCATCCTCGCCGACTTCTACGCACTCGGCATCGGCGACACCCTCGCCATTGCCGCCGAACACCGCCGTGGCCTGCAACAACTGGCGCAGCGCATCGTCGCCCGCCTGCTGGAATCGCCCGACGCCGCACTGTTTGGCGAAGACGACACGGCGGAGGCGCAAGCAGAAGGCATTGCCCTTGCCGTCATTGGCCGTCCCAACGCGGGCAAATCGACCCTGCTCAACCGCCTCATTGGCGAAGAACGCCTCGTCGCCAGCCCCGTCGCCGGGACGACGCGCGACGCCATCGCCATTCCCTATGAAGACGCGCACGGTGACCGCTTCACCCTGATAGATACCGCAGGCGTGCGGCGCAAGGCGCGGGTCAGCGACAAAATCGAAAAATTCTCCATCGTCAAAACGCTGGACGCGATTGAGCGCGCCAACGTCGTCATCCTCATGCTGGACGCGCACGAAGGTGTGAGCGAGCAGGACGCGCATTTGCTCGGCGAAATCACCCGCCGTGGCCGCGCCCTCATCATTGCCATCAACAAATGGGATCATCTGGACGAGGAACAGAAAAAAGCCATCCGCAGCCAGTTCGAGCGCAAACTGCACTTCGTTGATTACGCTGAAGTCTTCTACATCTCGGCGCTGCACGGCAGCAACATCCGCCAGCTCTTGCCCGCGGTGAAAAAAGTCTATCGCGCGGCGATGGCCGAACTCTCCACCAACAAACTGACCGAAGCGCTGCAAACCGCCTACCACCGCCACCAGCCGCCGCTGGTGCAGGGGCATTCCATCAAACTGCAATACGCGCACCAGGGTGGACGCAACCCGCCGCACATCATCCTCCACGGCACCCGCACCACGAATGTCCCCGCGAGTTACACCACATACTTAAGCAAATTTTTCCGCGAACACTTCAGATTGCACGGTACTCCGGTGCGCATCAGCTACCGCGACAAGGCCAATCCCTACCGCGACAAATAAGCCGCATAACCCGCGCCAGCGGGTTTTTTATTGCGTGCGCGGATAAACAGCGCATCCTCGCCGCTAAACGAAAGCGCTGAAAAAAACACAAAGAATCACACGAAAAAACAGCGGATGGCTTTAGCTGCGCGGATACTGCCGCTTCTGCAAACCTTTTCTGCAACATTAAGTGGAAGCGGACGGGAAAGGACGCCTGCCGCGCGGTTTTTCCCAATGTCGCTCTTGCACGGCGCAGACAAAAACGCCGATGCGTTCACTTTCCCCACTTTATTGCACCGACTGCGGAAAAAATCGCCAATCCTGCTGTTTTCGCATCAATAAAATGCCAGAAATATCGCCCGACAGTAATGCAGGTATAACGCGATTTTGCGGACAAGCATGGATAATTTATTACGTAATTTTTTTCTAAAGATGACACGGGGTATAATGTGGGAAATTGTGCAACAGACCATAACTCACCCAGCTCACCCATGCCATGTTTCGCGGTATCTACCATATTTCGCTCGACACCAAGGGACGGCTTTCCGTCCCGGTCAAGGTGCGCGCGCAATTTGAGGCGGAGAGCGAAGGTATGCTGATTTTGACCACCGATCTGGAAAACCAGCTCCTGCTTTATACGCTTCCGGAATGGCAGCAGGTGGAGGAGAAGCTGGTGAAGCTGCCCAGCTTTGACCCGCAAAACCGTCGGCTGAAACGCCTTTACATGGGCAACGCCGCCGAATGCGAGCTGGACAGCACCGGGCGCATCCTCATCCCGCCGCCGCTGCGCCAGCGCGCGGGGCTGGACAAGAAGGTGGTGATGAGCGGCATGGGTAACAAGTTCGAGTTGTGGAGCCAGGAAGCTTGGGATGCGATCAACGCTGAGGATGCCGATGCGTTGCGTGCAGACGGGCTGGATCTGAACGGCGCGCTGGAGACGCTGGCGATATGAGTGAACACACCACGGTGCTCCTGCACGAAACGGTGCAGGCACTCGCCATTCGTGAGGATGGTGTCTATCTCGACGGCACTTTTGGCCGTGGCGGGCATAGTCGCGCCATCCTTGCCGCGCTCGGCGGGGCAGGGCGGTTGTATGCGCTTGACCGCGACCCGCAGGCAGCCGCTGCCGCCGCGACGGTCGCCGACCCGCGTTTTTATTTCGCGCGCACGCCGTTTTCCGCGATGGAGACAGCGTTTGCGGAGGTGCGCGCGGGCAGTCTCGACGGCGTTTTGCTCGACCTCGGCGTGTCGTCGCCGCAGCTTGACCAGGCGGCGCGCGGTTTTTCCTTTGCCAAGGAAGGGCCGCTCGATATGCGCATGGACAATGAAAGCGGCATCACCGCCGCCGACTGGCTCGCTGCCACCGACGAGGCGACGCTGGCGCGGGTCATCCGCGACTGGGGTGGGGAACCGCACACGGTGGCGAAACGCATCGCGCGCGCGGTGATGGCGGCACGCGGCAAGTTGCGCACTACGCTGGATTTGGCGGATGTGGTCGCGGACGCCGTGCCGCGCAAGTTGCACAAGGCCGGTTTTCACCCGGCGACGCAGACTTTTCAGGCGATTCGCATCGCCGTCAATGATGAGGTCGGCGAGATTGAGCGCGGTCTTCGTGCGGCCACCCGCTTGCTGAAATCCGGCGGGGTGCTGGCGGTGATTACCTTTCATGGACTGGAAGACGCGCTGGTGAAGCGTTTTGTTCGCGCCCACGAAGGCGCGCCCCTGCCGGCGGAGATTCCGTCGGCATTCGACCGGGTGAACCCGTTGCTGCGACTGGTTCCGCCCGTGGTCAAACCGTCCGCCAGGGAAGTGGTGGACAATCCGAGAAGTCGCAGCGCACGTTTGAGAAAGGCAGTAAAGGTATGAAAATAATGATGTTAATTCTGGCAGTGCTGCTTTGCGGTGTCTGTTTCAGCGGGGTCAAGGCGGCGAAGTTCGCCCATGAGCAGAGCAATCTCGTCAATGAGGTGCAGTCTCTGAAGAAAACCCGTGACCAGATTAACGCTGAATGGACGCAACTCCTGCTGGAGCAGAAGATGCTGGCGGATGACAGCGTGATTGACCATGCGGTGCGCAACGGACTGGATATGCATATGCCGCAGGCGACGCAAGTGGTTTATCTGGACTGAGCCGTGGCGCGTTCCGCTTCCCGCTATGGTGCCACTGCCCGCCGCAATGTTGTGGTGGGCTTTTTGGCGTTGCTGACACTGGGGCTGGTGATTCAGCTTGTCCGCCTGCAAGTGACCACGGCGGACACGCTGACCAAGCGCGGTTATGACCGCAGTCTGCGCATTCAGACGGAAGACGCGCTGCGCGGCATGATTCTCGACCGCGAGGGCGAACCGCTCGCCATTTCCACCCCGGTGAGCACGCTCATCATTGACCCGACGCGGATGTGGGCGACGCTCAACGGTGACTTTGACCGCCTGCGCGAAGCCTGCCTCACCGACCGCGCCTACAGCCCGGACTGCGCCTGGGTCAATCACGGCAACGAAGAAGAAGCGCGGCTGCGTTACCAATACGAGGCGTTGCGGCCACTGGCGGCGCTGCTTGACGAAGACCTCACCCGCTTTTATGACGAACTGGCGGCGCGCGCCGATTCGCAGTTCATGTATCTGGGACGGCAAATCCCGCCCAGCATCGCCAACGAAGCACTCGACCTGAAAATCCCCGGCCTGCGTCGTGAGAACGGCTACAAGCGCTTCTATCCCTCCGGCGAAATCATGGGCCAAATCATCGGCTACACCGATGTGGAAGACAAAGGACAGGAGGGACTGGAAAAACTTTACGAACAATGGCTGGCCGGACAGCCGGGCAAGGTCAAAGTACTGCAAGACCGCGCCGGGCGGGCGCTGCGCGTGGTGGAAGAAGTCAGCCCCGCCTCTGCCGGGACGCAGTTGCAGCTTTCCATCGACAAGCGCATTCAGTACATCACCCATCAGGTGCTGCAGGAAACCATGGACGAATTTCGCGCCGAATCCGTGTCGGCGGTGATGGTGGACGTGAAAACCGGCGAGATTCTCGCCATGGTATCGCTGCCTGCGGGCAACCCCAACGTCAGCGCCGAACGCCGTGCCGAACTGCTGAAAAACCGCGCCGTGACCGACACCTTCGAGCCCGGCTCGACCATGAAGTCGCTTGCGGTCGCCGCCGCCCTGGAAGCGGGCGTCATCACCCCGAAAACCAGCTTCCGCACCAGCGGCACCTACCAGATGGGGCGCTACACCGTGCGCGACACGCACAACTACGGCACGCAGGACACCGTCGGCGTCATCCGCAAATCCTCGAACGTCGGCATGGCGATGATCAGCGAGCGCATGCCGCGCAAAAAATACCGCGACTTCATGACCGCCCTCGGCTTCGGCCAGCCAAGCGGCATCGGCTTCCCCGGCGAACAGCGCGGCCACCTGCCGCACACCGAAAAAATCAGCGCCTTCGACTACGCCACCACCTTTTTCGGCTACGGCGTCAGCAGCAGCGCGTTGCAACTGGCGCACGCCTACGCCACCGTTGCCAACAACGGCGTCGCCATGCCGCTGTCGCTGCTCAAAGTCGAAGAGCCGCCGCAAGGCACGCGCGTCATGAGCGAAAAAACCGCGAAAGCGGTGCAGAAAATGCTGGAAGCGGTGGTCAGCGACGGCGGCACCGGGCGCCGCGCCAACACCGAAAGCTACACCGTCGCCGGCAAAACCGGCACCTCGCACAAAGTGCGCAAGGGCGGTGGCTATGCCGAAAAAAACTATCGCGCCATCTTCGCCGGCTACGCCCCGGCACACGAGCCGCGCATCGCCATGGTGGTCGTCGTCGATGACCCGAAAGGCAGCGAATACTACGGCGGCCTCGTCGCCGCGCCGCCGTTTTCCAAAATCGCCGACTGGTCGCTGAAAATGCTCGGCGTTCTCCCCGACAAAATCGCCAAATCCGGCGAAATCGGCCTCGTCGCCGACGCCGCCCTCTTTGAAGACAACGACTCCGTAGGAGCGCCCCCGCATGAAACCCCTGCCGAAGAAACTGAGTGAACTGCTGCGCGGCTTCGCCCCCGTCGCCGCCGAGCGCGACATCGCCGCGATTGCCACCGACTCGCGCGCGCTCACGCCGGACACCCTGTGGCTGGCCGCGCGCGGCGTCAGCCAGCACGCGCTCGACTACTACACCCCCGATCTCCCCGCCGCCGCCATTGCCTATGAGCCGCCCTACGCCAATCCGCCTGCGGACGCCATCCCCTGCGAACGTTTGAGCGAACACCTCGGCGACATCGCCGCGCGTTTCCATGACGCCCCCTCGCAGGCGCTGGACATCATCGGCGTCACCGGCACCGACGGCAAATCCTCGCTCGTCCACTTCCTCGCCCAGGCCACCGGCGGCGCGATGCTTGGCACCATTGGCTACGGCACGCTGGACGCACTCGAAGCGGCGAGCCACACCACCCCCGACCCGCTGCGCATCCAGCAGCACCTCGCCCAATACCGCGACGCGGGCATAAAAACAGTTGCGATGGAAGTCTCCTCGCACGCACTCGCGCAACACCGCGTCGGCGGCATCCGCTTCCGCATCGGCGTCTTCACCAACTTGAGCCGCGACCACCTCGACTACCATCACGACATGGAAGACTACTTTCTTGCCAAAGCCCGCCTCTTCGCACGTCCGCTGCCCGTCGCCGTCATCAACATCGACGACGCGCACGGCCGCCGCCTGCTCGACGAAAACCGCGTCCACCCGGACACGCACGTCATCGCCGTCAGCAGCCACGATAACAGCCACCCCCGCGCCGCACAAACCCTGCGCGCGCGCAACATCGCGTTAAGTCCCGACGGTATCGCCTATACCCTCGAAACCGAAGCGGAGCAGGTCGCCGTCAAAAGCGGCCTGCTCGCCCGCTTCAACGTGGACAACCTCCTGAACACCGCCGCCTGCCTGCTCGCGCTCGGCACGCCATTTGCCAAACTCCCGGCCAAACTCGCCGCGCTGCACGGCGTCCCCGGCCGCGCCGAACGCATCCCGCTCACAAACGGCGCCGCCGCCATCATTGACTACGCCCACACCCCGGCGGCACTCGCCAACATCCTGCAAGGCGTGCGCGCCCACGTGCCGGGCAAACTGTGGTGCATCTTCGGCTGCGGCGGCGACCGCGACCGGGGCAAACGGCCGCTGATGGCACAAGCCGCCGAAGCCAACGCCGACATCGTCGTCATCACCGACGACAATCCGCGCACGGAAAACCCGGCAGACATCATCGCCGACAGCCTGCGCGGCATGGGACACCGCGAAAACGCCTGGATCAAGCGCCCGCGCGAAAGCGCCATCACCTTCGTCCTGCCGCAACTGCAGCCGGGCGACGCCGTGGTCATCGCGGGCAAAGGCCACGAAGACTACCAAATCCTCGGCACCGTCAAACACCACTACTCCGACCAGGAAACCGTGCGCGCATGGCTGCAACAAAACCCCTGAACACCCCGCTCACCGCCGCCGAAATCGCCACCCTTTGTGCAGGCGTTCACCGTGGCGCCGACTTCAGCGCACTCAAAATCAGCACCGACAGCCGCAGCCTGCAAGCAGGCGAACTGTTTGTCGCCCTGCGCGGCGAAAACTTCCGTGGCGAAGACTTCTTGCCTGCGGCGAAAGAATGCGGCGCCGTTGCCGCCATCGTCGCCGAATACCGACCAGAGGTGGACTTGCCGCAAATCATCGTCGCCGACACCCTCGCCGCCTTGCAGGCGCTGGCACGCGACCGTCGCGAGCGTAGCCAAGCGCAGTTTTTCGCCATCACCGGCAGCAACGGCAAAACCAGCACCAAAGAAATCCTGCAACGCCTGCTGCAAACCCGCGGGCAGACGCTGGCCACCCTCGGCAATTTGAACAACGACATCGGCGTGCCGCTCACCCTGCTGCGCCTACGCGACGAAGACCGCTATGCGGTGATTGAAATGGGCGCGAACCACCCCGGCGAAATCGCCGCGCTGGCGGCACTCGCCCGCCCGGACGTGGCGCTGATTACCAACGTCGCCCCGGCGCACCTCGCCGGATTTGGTACGCTCGAAGGCGTCATCGCCGCCAAAAGCGAAATCTACGCCTACAGCGACGGCGCGATAATCCTGAACCTCGACAACCCCGCCGCCGCGCGCTGGCAAGACCAGTTCCGTGACCGGCCGCAATACACCTACTCCCTCAATATCGACGCCGACGTCACCGCGCACGACCTCGCCGCCGACGGCAGCCGCTTCGTGCTGCGCGTGGACGGCGCCGACTACCCGGTAGCGTGGCAACTGGTGGGACGGCACAACATCATGAACGCGCTCGCCGCCTGCACCGCCGCCCGCCTCGCCGGTGTCAGCGGCGCGCAAATGCAGGCGACACTGAACGGCCTCGCCCTGCACCAGTCGCGCCTCGCCGCCATCCGCGTCGGCGCGCACACCATCTACGACGACACCTACAACGCCAACCCCGCCTCATTCAAGGCGGCGATAGACGTGCTGGCCGCCGCGCCGCGCGCGCTGATTATCGCAGGCGCCATGGGCGAGCTGGGCGCAGAAGAAGCGGCACTGCACCGCGACGTCGCCGCCTACGCCGCCGCCTGCGGCATTGACGATTTCTGGGCAGTCGGTACGGGACTGGCGGAGCAATACCTCGCCGCCTTCCCTGCCGCCCGCCCCTTTTTGAACACCGCCGCCGCCGGACAGGCGCTCGCCGCCCACCTCGCCGATGCGCCCGCCACGGTGGTATTGGTCAAAGGCTCACGCAGCGCCCGCATGGAAGGCGTACTCGCCGCAGCGGGCATTACCGCCCCCGATGGACATTGAGGGGTGAAGATGAACGCGCACCACCGTGATGCAAAACTACCGCCTAACGGCTCCCTCCCCTGCGAAGCGGGAGAGGGCTGGGGTGGGGGTGTAAAAACGCCGCGCAGCGACAAATTTACATACACCTTCCCCGCTACCCTGTATGTAAACGTAGGGTGGGGCTTGCCCCACCGCACTGACGCGACTGCGGGAACGAAAGCACAAAATCTTGCCGTTCTGCTTCCTCCTCTCGTGGGGGAGAGCCGGGGTGGGGTTTGCCTGCATACCGCGTTGCCGGATAGCCAACCCGCGGCCCGTCATGCGGTAACGGTGCGCCAAGGCGCACCCTATAGCACAGACGTTCTCAAAATGGTGGCTGACCGATTGGCATCGGCGCTGAAACCCTTAACCCCACCCCGCCCCTCCCCCACGGGGGGAGGGAGTCTGCCCGTGGAAGGACGGGATTCGGGTTCGTCAATCAACGATCATAATGCGGCAATCATCGCTACGATTCCCGCCGATTTGCCCCTCCCCTGCAGGGCGAAGCCCGCAGCGGGGGAGGCTTGGGGTGGGGGTAACGCCCGCCATGTCATCACCAATGCCACATCATCATCCGTTCTGCCCCCTCCCCCGTGGGGGAGGGTTGGGGGCTCCCCACGAAAAATGCGGTCGCATTTTTCGTGGGAACCCGGGGTGGGGGCAGCACACGACCCGCGCAGCGACAAATTTACATACACCTTCCCCGCTACCGTGTATGTAAACGTAGGGTGGGGCTTGCCCCACCGCGCTGACGCGACTGCGGGAACAACAGCCCGAACACTCGCCGTTCTGCCCCCTCCCCCCGTGGGACTGGAACAGCTCGCGCGTAGTGCGACAAGCATTTGCTCGCGTAGCGAGAGAAAGGGTTGGGGTGGGGGCAGCAAACCATTCGCGCAGCGGCAATACCTCACGTTACCCAAGAGCCCGTTTGTAATCCGCCATGCGGTAACGGTGCGCCAAGGCGCACCCTGTTGCGCCCCCGTGGGGGAGAGTAGGGCAGGGGAGGGGTTCGCCCGCATACCACGCTGCCGGACAGTCAATCCGCGCCCCGTCCCGCTTTTACATACACCTTTCCCGCCATCCTGTATGTAAAAGGCGCAACCTGCCACGCAATGTCCTAAACTATCCCCAACTCACCACGCCCAACCCAAAGGAATCCACCCCATGCTCTACCTCCTCGCCGACTGGTTCAGCAGCTATTTCACCCCGCTCAACGCCTTTACCTATCTCACCTCGCGCGTCATTTTCGGCGCGCTGACCGCGCTTCTCTTGTCCATCGGCTTTGGCGGGCGGATGATTGCGCTGCTGCGCCGCCTGCAAATGGGGCAGTACGTGCGCGATGACGGCCCGCAGACGCATCTGAAAAAGGCGGGGACGCCGACGATGGGCGGCGCGCTCATCATTTTGAGCGTCTGCACCGCCATGCTCCTCTGGGCGGATTTGCGCGTCAAATACACCTGGATTGCGCTGTTCGTCATGCTCGGTTTCGGTGTGGTCGGCTGGATTGACGATTACCGCAAGCTGATTCTGAAAGACCCGCAGGGGCTGCGCGCCAAGCACAAATACGCGCTGCTGTCGCTCGTCTCGCTCTTTACCTGCATCTGGCTTTATGTGAGCGCCGCTTCGCCGGTGGAAACGACGCTTTATGTGCCGTTTTTCAAGAACCTGTCATGGCAGATGGGCTGGCTGTTCCTGCCGTTTGTCTATTTTGTCCTGACCGGGGCGAGCAACGCGGTCAATCTCACCGACGGCCTTGACGGCCTTGCCATCATGCCCGTCGTTCTCGTCGCGGGCGGGCTCGCGGTGTTCGCCTATATTTCCGGCAGCCCCAATTATGCGAGCTACCTGCACCAGCCGGTGTTGCCCGGCGTGGGCGAAATGGCGGTGTTTTGCGCGGCGATTGCCGGGGCGGGGCTGGGTTTTCTCTGGTACAACGCCCACCCGGCGCTGGTGTTTATGGGCGATGTCGGCGCGCTCTCGCTCGGCGCGGCGCTCGCCACCGTCGCCGTCGCCATCCGTCAGGAACTGGTTTTTGCGCTGATGAGCGGTATTTTTGTCGCCGAAGCGCTTTCCGTGATGATTCAGGTCGTCTCTTACAAAACGCGCGGCAAGCGGGTCTTCCGCATGGCGCCGCTGCACCACCACTTTGAACTCTCCGGCTGGCCGGAATCGCGCGTGACCATCCGCTTCTGGATAATCACCGTGATTTTGGTGCTGATCGGACTCTCTACCCTGAAACTCCGCTGAGGGAACACTATGGATACGCTGACCAGCAAATTGCGGGCGCTTGCGCTCGCCGAACCCGTTTACGTTATCGGCATGGGCGCTTCCGGCCATGTCGCGCTTGACCTGCTGCGCGAGGCGGGCTACGACGCCATCGGCCTCGATGAGCGCCTCGACGAGCGCCGCATCGAAAAGCGCAATTTTGACGACCCGCAGGCGTTCGCCGGTGCGGGCACGCTGGTGGTCAGCCCCGGCGTGGATCGCCGCCGCGCCGCCTTTGCCAACAGCTACGCCTTGCAAATCAACGATGTGGAGCTGTTCGCCCGCTTGAATGACAAGCCGGTGCTGGCCGTCACCGGCAGCAACGGCAAATCCACCGTCGTCACCCTGCTCGCCGCCGCGCTCAACCACGCTGGTTACAAGGCGAAGCTCTGCGGCAACATTGGCCGCCCGGTGCTGGACGCCCTCTTTGACGGCGAAGACGCCGACTGCTACGTCATCGAACTCTCCAGCTACCAGCTTGAGCTCTGCCCGACGCTCTATCCGCGCGTCGCCGCCGTCTTGAACGTCACCCCCGACCATCTCGACCGCTACGACGATTTCGCCGCCTACGCCGCCGCCAAGGCCAATCTGGTGCGCCAGTCCAGCATCTGCATTCTGAACGGCGACGACGAAGCCTGCGTGGCGATGGCCGAGGACGGTCAGAACATCATTTACTACGGCAGCTCCGCCACCCTGCCCAACCGCGTCGAAGGCGGCAAAATCTGGCTGCACGGCCACGCGGTGCTGGACGTGAACCGCCTCCGCCTCGGCGGCGCGCACAACCACGCCAACGTCCTCTGCACCCTGCTCATGCTCGAAGCCTACGGCGTCGCGCCGCAGCAAGTGCTGGCCGCGCTGGAAACCTTCGCCGGACTGCCGCACCGGATGCAGCTTGTTTCCGAAGAAGGCGGGGTGCGCTGGTACGACGATTCCAAGGCGACCAACATCGGCGCTGCCGCAGCCGCCTTGGCCGGGATTGACGGCGCGGTGGTGCTGATAGCGGGCGGGGTCGGCAAAAACCAGGATTTCTCGCTGCTCGCGCGCGAATTACAGACGGCCAACTTGCGCGGCGTGCTGCTGATTGGCGTCGATAACCGCGACATGGCCGCCGCCTTCACCGCCGCCGGTATTGCCTTTGAAGATTGTGGCACGATGGCGAAAGCCGTGGCGCGCGCCCGCGAACTGGCGCAGCCGGGCGACAGCGTGCTGCTCGCGCCCGCCACCGCCAGCTTTGACCAGTACAGCGGCTACGACGCGCGCGGCAACGATTTCGCCTACGAGGTGACGGGCTTATGCCGCTGAAAACGGGGCAACTACTGCCTGCGCCGCGACAAAAACTGATTGCGGCGCAGCACATTGACGCCTTTCACCACAGCCAGAAACAGGCGGACAACCGCTGGCAGGGGCTGGAATTTCCCGACATTTGGCTGCTCTTTGCCTGGCTGGCGCTGATTGCCATCGGCATGGTGATGGTGACTTCGGCTTCCATGAGCGAGGCGGTCGGGCATAACAGCGACCCCTATCACTACACCTTCCGCCAGGGGGCTTATTACGTCATCGGCCTGTTCGGCGGCTGGGTCATCTTCAATATGCCGACGCACCAGCTCTACCAAATCTCCGGCTGGCTGCTGGCGTTCTCCTTCATCCTGCTGCTGATTATCTGCGTGCCGGGAGTCGGTGTTTCCGTCAATGGCGCGCGCCGCTGGCTCAACCTGCCCTTCATCAACCTGCAAGTGGGCGAAATGGTCAAACTGGCGATGACCCTCTACGCCGCCGCCTTCCTCTTTCGCAACACCGCCAAGCTGGACCAGCAGTGGTGGCCGATGGTGCAACTGTTGATTATCACTGGCCTTTTCGCGGTCGTACTGGTGCTCCAGCCGGATTTCGGCACGACGATGGTGATGGTGGCCACCGTCCTCGGCATGATGTTCATGGCGGGGGTAAACCTGTGGCGCTTTGGCATCTTCTTCGCCGTGGTCGCGGCGCTGATGGCGGGCGTGCTCGTCGCCGCGCCGTACCGCGTCAAGCGGCTGCTGACCTTCCTTGACCCGTGGTCGCACCAGTTTGACGAAGGCTACCAGCTGGTGAACTCGCTCATCGCCGTCGGCAGCGGCGGCCTCTTTGGCAGCGGCCTGGGGCAAAGCGTGCAGAAGCACGACTACCTGCCGGAGGCGCATACCGACTTCATCTTTGCCATCATCGCCGAAGAATTTGGCCTCTTCGGCGCGCTGGTGGTGATGGCGCTGTTTGTGCTGCTGGTGTGGCGCGCCTTTCACATCGGCTACCTCGCCGACCGTGTCCGTCGCCGCTTCGCCAGCCTGGTTGCCTATGGCATCGGCCTCATCATCGCCATTCAGGCGCTGGTCAATATCGGCGTCACCACCGGCACCCTGCCGACCAAAGGGCTGACCCTGCCGCTGGTCAGCTACGGCGGCAGCTCGGTGGTGATTGTCTGCATCTCGCTCGGCATCCTCGCCCGCATTGATGCAGAAAGCCGCTATCTGGCGAAACGGGAAGGAATTATCAAATAAAGGAATGCACCATGAGCAAACTACAAGGCAAAACAGTTTTGATGATGGCAGGCGGTACCGGCGGACACGTCTATCCGGCGCTGGCGGTGGCACGCGCGGCAACGGAGGCGGGTGCGACGGTACACTGGCTCGGCAACGCCGCCGGCTTTGAAGGCAAAAAAGTGCCGGAAGCGGGCTACGCCTTCCACGACATCGCCGTCAAGGGCTTGCGCGGCAAGGGGCTCATTGGCTGGCTCAAGGCGCCGTTCATGCTGGCGCGCGCGCTATGGAAGGCAAAAGCGGTGCTGCGCGCGGTCAAGCCGGACGTGGTTATCGGCATGGGCGGTTTTGCCGCCGGGCCGGGCGGGCTGATGGCGGCGCGTACCGGGATTCCGCTGGTCATTCATGAGCAGAATGCGGTCACAGGCCTCACCAACCGCAAGCTGGCAAAACACGCCCGCCGCGTCCTGCTCGCCGACAGTCGTGCCGCCGCCAAAATGGGATTAAGCGAGGGCGAGTACGTTGTCACCGGCAATCCGGTACGCGCCGACATCGCCGCCGTGCCCGCCCCGGCGCAGCGTTTTTTGGGGCGGCTGGATGCCATCCGCCTGCTCGTCCTCGGCGGTTCGCAGGGGGCAAAGGCGCTGAACGAACTCGTGCCGCAGGCGCTGGCGCTGTTGCCGGAAGATACGCGGCCACAGGTAGTACATCAGGTCGGCGAACGCTGGCTGAATGAGACCCGCGCCGCTTATGCGCAGGCGGGTGTTAGCGCCGAAGTCGTCCCCTTTATTGAAGACATGGCGGCCGCCTATGCGCACGCCGACTGGGTGATTGCCCGCTCCGGCGCGCTGACCGTCGCCGAAGTGGCCACCGTTGGCTTGGCCGCGCTGTTCGTGCCGTTCCCCTATGCCGTCGATGACCATCAGACGGCAAACGCGCAGGCGCTGGTTGATGCGGGCGCGGCGACGGTGGTGCAACAGGCGGGTTTGACGCCACAGCGCCTCGCCGAAATCATCGCCGCGCAGCATGAGCGCGGCCTCTTGCTCAAACAGGCGGATCGCGCCCGCAGCCTCTCACACGCGCAGGCGCTCGCCAAAATTATCCAGGAAATTGAGACCTTACTATGAGTGCAGACCTTCATTTTGGCCGCATCGAACGCCGTCAGATGCGGCGGGTGCGCAATGTCTTTTTCGTCGGTATCGGCGGCGTCGGCATGAGCGCGATTGCCGAAGTGCTGATTACGCTGGGCTATACGGTGAGCGGTTCCGACCTGAAACCGTCCGCCAATACCGACCGCCTCGCCGCCAAGGGGGCGAAGCTGTTTTTCGGTCACGCGGCGGAGAATGTGAAAGATGCCTCTGTCGTCGTCACCTCGTCGGCGATTGACCCGGCCAACCCGGAAGTGTTGCGCGCGCGAGAGCTCGGCATTCCGGTCATCCGCCGCGCGGAAATGCTGGCGGAGCTGATGCGCTTCCGTTTCGGCATCGCCGTCGCCGGTACGCATGGCAAAACGACGACCACCAGCCTGATTGCCTCGATTCTCGCCGATGCCGGACTCGACCCGACCTTTGTCATCGGCGGCGTGCTCACCGCCGCAGGCAGCAATGCCCGCCTCGGCGACGGGCAATATCTGGTGGCGGAAGCGGACGAATCCGACGCCTCCTTCCTCCATTTGCAGCCGATGATGTCGGTTGTCACCAATATTGACGCTGACCACCTCGAAAACTACGGCGGCAGCTTCGATAATCTCAAGCAGGGCTTTGTCCGCTTCCTCCACAACCTGCCCTTCTACGGGCTGGCGGTGTTGTGCATCGACGACGAAGGCGTGCAGTCCATTCTCGGTGACGTCGGCCGCCCGGTGCGCACCTACGGCTTTTCCGAGGCGGCGGACGTGCGCGCGGTGAACGTGCGCCAGGTCGGGCTGGAAATGCACTTTGACGTGGTGGACAAACAAAGCGGCGAGACCTTGCCGCTGGCGCTCAGTATGCCGGGCAAGCACAACGTGCTGAACGCACTCGCCGCCTTCATCATCACCAGCGAGCTGGGGCTGACCCGCGCCGAAATCACCGCCGGACTGGCGCAGTTCAAGGGCGTTGGCCGCCGCTTCACCCATCACGGCATCATTGAGCACGAACACGGCCGCGCCGAAGTGTTTGAAGACTACGGCCATCACCCCAACGAAATCCGCGCGGTATTGCAGGCGGCAGCGGAAGGCTTCGCCGGGCGGCGCATCTTCGCCGTGTTCCAGCCGCACCGCTACACCCGTACCCGTGACTGCCTCGACGATTTCGCCGAAGTGCTGTCCAACTGTGAGGCGCTGGTTTTGACCGACGTTTACAGCGCGGGCGAAGCGCCGATAGCCGGGGCGGATTCGCGGGCGCTGGCGCGTGCCATCCGTGCGCACGGCAAGGTGGAACCGGTGCTGATTGCCGACAAGGCGGCGATTAACCAGCAGCTCTACGACAACCTCCTCGCCGATGGCGACGTGGTGATTTACTTCGGCGCGGGCGACATTGGCCGCGTCGCCAAAGACATGGCAACGGAGCATGGCATCCATGAATAACGAATATGGCAAAGTCGCCGTGCTCTACGGCGGCACCTCATCCGAACGCGAAGTATCGCTGGCAAGCGGCGCGGCGGTACACGAAGCATTGGTCACGAGCGGCGTGGACGCGCACCTGCTCGACACGCGCGACCATCAGGCGCTCTTTAACCTGAAAGCGCAAGGTTACGCCCGCGCCTTCATCGTCCTGCACGGCAGGGGCGGCGAAGACGGACAAGTACAGGCGATTCTCGACTGGCAGGGCATCCCCTACACCGGCTCCGGCGTGCTTGCCTGCGCGCTGGCGATGGACAAAGTGCTGACCAAGCGCGTCTGGCAGGCATCCGGCCTGCCGGTACAACCGGACGTGGTCATCGACGTCGCCACCACCTACGACGAACTGGTCTTGACCCTCGGCGCGCGCCAGTTCGCCATCAAACCGGCGCTGGAAGGCTCCAGCGTCGGCGTCAGCCGCGTGACGAACCAGGCGGAGCTGGTCGCCGCCTACCAAAAAGCGGGCGGTATCCGCGAAAAAGTGATGGCAGAGCCGTGGGTGGCCGGACGCGAACTGACCTACCCTGTGGTCGGCGGGCGGGTGCTGTCCGGCATCGAAGTGACGGCGAGCGCGGCGCACCTCTTCTACGATTACGACGCCAAATACCTCGCCGAAGACACGCGCTACCTCTGCCCGCCGCCCATTGACGCGGCGCTGGACGGCAAAATCCGCGAGCTCACCCGCCGTGCCTTTGACGTCATCGGCGCCAAAGGCTGGGCGCGGGTCGATTTCATCCTGGATGGCGACAACCGCCCGTGGCTCTTGGAAATCAACATGGTGCCGGGGATGACCTCGCACTCGCTAGTGCCGCTGGCGGCACGCACCGACGGCATGGATTTCGCCGCGCTCGTGCTGGAAATCCTCGCGCAAACCCGTTGAGAAGCGCATGGCCAGCCCGCCGAACAACCCCTGGCTGCACCGTTCCTCGGTCAGCGTGCCACGCGAACGCCGCACCACCTGGCAGATGGTGCGCCTCGCGTTCGAGTGCGTGCTGATCGCCGGGCTGCTGATCGCCATCGCCGTCACCGCTTACAACATCTACCAGCGCGTGCTGCAACAGAACCTCTTTCCGCTGAAACGGGTCATCATCCGCGAGCCGCTGCGCTACGGCGACATGGGCGAAGTCAGCGAAATCATCCGCAACCACCACCAGCGCGACCTGATGCACATGGACGTCGCCCTGCTCGCCGACGAAATGCAGCGGCTGGACTGGATTGCCAAGGCGAGCGTCTATAAACGCTGGCCGGATGCGGTCGAAGTCGAACTGGAAGAGCGGGTGCCGGTGGTGCGCTGGGGCGGGAGCGCCTACCTTGATGCGGCGGGCGAACCCTTCTCCATCCCGGACAACGACAAACTGCGCCAACTGTTTACCCTGCACGGGCCGGACGGCTACGAAAAACAAGTCTTGCAGTACTACCAGCTCATCGCACCGTGGTTGGCATCACAACACCTTGAAATCAAAGAACTGCTGCTGGATCAGCGCCTCATCTGGCACGCCCGGCTCGACAACGGGCTGGACGTCATCCTCGGTCGCGACCAATTGAACGAGCGCCTGAAAAAACTGGCAGTCGTCAACGCCAAAGTCATCGAACCCTACCAGCGCTACATTGACGCGATTGACCTGCGCTACCACGACGGCTTCTCGGTGCGCTGGAAACCGGGAGTCAAACCCGTCACCGCCGAAAAAAACACCGCACGCAGCGGCGGCCAGCCCAACGTGACCATGATCAGAAACGAAACGGCGGAAGCCCCTGCGGCAGAAAAAGCGCCGGTCAAGGCGGCAGCAAAAGCGGTCGCCAAAAACAAACCCGTCGCCAAAGACAACAAAACGGCGACGAAACCTGCCGTGGCAGACAAAACCCCAGCCAAAGAAAAACCGGCAACCACGGAAAAAACGCCGCCCAAAGAAACCAAAGAAAAAGCCGTCGCCAAAACGGCGCCTGCGGAAAAACCGGCGGCCAAAGAAGGCAAAGAAAAACCCGCCGCTACAGAAAAAACACCCGCCAAAGAAAACAAAGAAAAAACCGCCGCCAAACCGGCTGCGGCAGAAAAAGCACCGGCCAAAGAGAATAAAGAAGAAATCACCGCGAAAACTGCACCAGCCGAAAAAACGCCTGCCAAAGAAGGCAAAGAAAAAACCACCCCCAAAACGGCGCCTGCAGAAAAAACGCCCGCCAAAGAGAACAAAGAAAAAACTGTGGCCAAAACGACGCCTGCCGAAAAAACGCCCGCCAAAGAGAGCAAAGAAAAAACCGCTGCCAAACCGGCACCCGCCGCCAAAACAGCGCCTAAAGAAACCAAAGAAAAAACAGCGGCGAAGCCTGCAAGCGCCAGCAAACCTGCCCCCAAAGAAAAAGAACCCGGAACAGCCAAAAAATGAAAGAAATCCTGAAAGTCGCCCTTGACGTCGGCAGCTCGCGCACCCGCCTTACCGTCGCCAAAATCGGCAACCAAGACAGCGCCTTTGAAATCCTCGGCTGCGGGGTTTCCAATGCGGGTACCCTGAAAGCGGGCATCGTCACCAACATCCCGGCCATCACCACCGCCATTGACCAGGCGCGGGAAGTCGCCGAACAAGAATCCGAATTCAAAATAAACAGCATGGTGCTCAGCATCGGCGGCGAACACATCCTCGGCGTCAACAGCGACGGCCGCACCCCCGTGCGCAACCGCCGCGTCAGCGAAAGCGACATCTCCCGCGCCATGCTGCGCGCGCGCCATCCGGCCAGACGCGAAGCGCTGCACACCCTGCACGTCCTGAAACAACAATTCCTCGTCGATGGCCGCCCCGACATCGTTGACCCGCGCGGCATGGTCGCCGACGAACTCGAAGCGCGGGCGCACATCATCAGCGCGCGCCGCTCGCTCGTCACCAACCTCTGCCAGTGCGTACGCAACGCAGGCATGGAAATCGAAGGCGTCATCTACGCCGGACTCGCCTCCGGCTATGCCGCCAGCAGCCCTGAAGAACGCGACCTCGGCATCTGCACCGTTGACCTCGGCGCGGGCACGGCGGACATCATGCTGTGGTGGCACAACCAGCCGGTACACGCCGCCTCCCTGCCCGTGGGCGGCGAACAAGTATCGAGCACCCTCGCCACCACCCTGCGCGTGCCGCGCCAGACTGCGGAAATGCTCAAACGCAGCTACGGCGCGCTCTACAGCAAATACTACCATCACACCCGCATCTCCCTGCCCAGCACCGGCCACCTGCCCGACCGCTACATCGCCAGCAATGACCTGGTCGAACAAATCGCCGCCAGTTACCAAAAAATCTTTGCCAGCATTGGCAAAGAATTGCAACGCGCCGGATTGCGAAAAATGCTTGATGGCGGCATCGTCTTTACCGGCGGCGCGGCACAAATGCCGGGACTTGCCGAAATGGCGGGCGAATTTTTCAACTGCCCGGTGCGCGTATTCATCCCGCCGCCAATTCCCGGCCTGGACGAATATCTGCAAAACGATGCCGGCATGACCACAACCCTCGGACTGCTCTATATGCACCAGTATCCCGTCGAGGATTACCTTTGGGCGAGAGAAGAAAAAGACGGTATAATCCCGGGCATCAGAAATTTCCTAAAGCGTTATTTATAACGGCGAAATGACACACAAGAGGTAAACACATGGCTTTTACAATCCAGATGGACGAGACCGACAACACATCCCCCGTCATGATCAAAGTCATCGGCATCGGTGGCGGCGGATGCAACGCGCTGAAACAAATGATGGACTTTGACCTGCACGGCGTAGAACTGATTGTGGCCAATACCGACAAACAGGTATTGCAGGAAAACCCCATCCAGAACAAACTGCAACTCGGCGTCAAAACCACGCGCGGCATGGGCGCCGGCTCCAAGCCGGAAGTCGGACGCGCCGCCGCCGAAGAAGACCGCGACAAAATCCGCGACGTGCTGAACGGCGCCGACATGGTCTTCATCGCCGCCGGCATGGGTGGTGGCACCGGCACCGGCGCCGCTCCGGTCATCGCCAACGTCGCGCGCGACATGGGCATCCTCACCGTCGCCATCGTCACCAAGCCGTTTACCTTTGAAGGAATGCCACGGATGCGCAAGGCCGAAGCTGGGCTGGAAGTGCTGAAAAGCGAAGTCGATTGCCTCGTCATCATCCCCAACGACCGCATCTCCGCCGTCATGGGCGAAGACGCGACCCTCATCGGCTCCTTCAAAACCGTTGATAACGTCCTGCGCGACGCGGTGTACAGCATCGCCACCATCATCCAGAAACTGGGCGTCATCAACACCGACCTCGAAGACGTCAAAACCATCATGAGCGAACGCGGCATCGCGATGATGGGCTCCGGCGAAGCCAAAGGTGAAGACCGCGCCCGCGCCGCCACCGAAAAAGCCATCTCCTCGCCGCTTTTGGAAAACATCGAACTCGCCTCGGCACGCGGCCTGCTGGTCAACGTCAGCGCCAGCTCGGACATCAAGACCACCGAATACCAGACCGCCTGCAACGTCATCTACGACATCATCGACCCCGAACAGGTCAACCTCAAAATCGGCCTCATCATTGACGACAACATGGGCGACACCCTGCGCGTCACCGTCGTTGCCACCGGCATCGAAGGCAGCGATGACAGCGGCCTCTTCGGCGGCAGCAGCGGCTACACCAACGCCAACGAACTCTTCGGCATTCGCGCCACCGCCAGCAGCGAGCCGCTCGCCCCGTCGCGCAACCCGGCCGAAGAACGCGATCCTTACCGCGACGACTACACCGACAGCGACAACAGCGGCGGCTTCAGCCTCTCCAGCCTGCTGCGCAAACGCACCCGCTAAACGCGCATGGCCAGACAGCGCAGCATCCGTGACGCCATTGCCGGCTCCGGCATTGGCGTCCACAGTGGCAGACGGGTGGACATCCGCCTCCTGCCCGCCCCCGCTGACAGCGGCATTACCTTCCGCCGCAGCGACCTTGACCCGCCCGTAGAAATCCCGGCACGCGCTGCCCTCGTGCGCGACACCCAGCTCTGCACCGCGCTCGTGGACGAACATGGCGTGCGCGTCGCCACCATCGAACACCTGATGTCGGCACTCGCCGGCGTTGGCATCGACAACCTCATCATCGAGCTGACCGCGCCGGAAGTCCCCATCATGGACGGCAGCGCCGCGCCCTTCGTTTACCTGCTGCAACAGGCGGGCATCCGCGAACAGGACGCCGCCAAGCGCTTCATCCAGATATTGGAACCGGTAGAAGTGCGCGAAGGCGACAAATGGGCGCGCCTCTCGCCCTTTGCCGGCTGCCGCTTCGATTTCTCCATCGAATTTGACCATCCCGTCTTTCGCCACCGCAACAACCAGACCCGGCTTGACTTCTCCAGCCGCCGCTACATCCGCGACATCAGCCGCGCCCGCACCTTCGGCTTTCTGCGCGACATCGAATACCTGCAAAGCCACGGCCTGACACTCGGCGGCGGACTGGACAACGCCATCGTCGTTGACGACTACCGCGTCCTTAACGAACAGGGGCTGCGCTTTGACGACGAATTTGTACGCCACAAACTGCTTGATGCCGTCGGCGACCTCTACCTGCTCGGCGCGCCGCTCATCGGTCACTACGAAGGCCACAAATCCGGGCATGACCTCAACAACAAACTCTGCCTCGCCCTGCAAAACGCGCCGCAAAGCTGGTGCTGGACCGAACTCGACCGTGACAGCGCCATCGAAATCGATTACGGCGAAAACTACCCGCTGCCGCAGGCGGGCTGACCATACACCGACAGGCTCCCTCCCCCTGTGGGGGAGGGCTGGGGGGGGGTTACTTGCAGCCATCCTGATACCGCTTACTT